>Ga0224508_10000748_pt1 | contig 30757 bp, 29 predicted proteins | sample SF_Jan12_sed_USG_4_FD_170157 | JGI IMG/M metagenome (GOLD analysis project Ga0224508, IMG submission 170157) | Sediment microbial communities from San Francisco Bay, California, United States - SF_Jan12_sed_USGS_21 | ecosystem: Environmental > Aquatic > Marine > Sediment | place: USA...
ACTGGCACCGGCACAATCGGTTCTGCAACGAATGCGGTCATGCGACGCGCAGTGAGCAAGGCGGTCACGTGCGCAAATGTAGCTCCTGCGAGCATGTGAACTTTCCTCGCACCGATCCTGCAGTGATCATGCTGGTGGTCACCGAAAGCACTTCGGGACCGGACCGGTGTTTGCTCGGGCGCGATCCGCGCTGGCCGCCTGGAACCTACTCCACGCTCGCCGGTTTTGTGGAACCGGGTGAATCGCTCGAAGAGGCCGTGACGCGCGAAGTGTTCGAAGAAACGGGCGTGCGCGTGCACGATGTCACTTACATGGCGTCGCAGCCCTGGCCATTTCCCGCTTCCATCATGCTGGGATTTCGCGCCCGGGCGCACACCACCGCGCTGCGACTGGATACCGACGAAGTTGAGGACGCGCGCTGGTTCAGCGCCGCGGATATCAAAACGTTCGGCGAGTGGGGTGACAGCAATACGCCGTTGAAGGTACCAAGGCGCGATTCCATTGCACGGTTTCTGATTGATACCTGGGTAGCTGAGCAGAAAGGTGATGAATAGCGAACATAGTGACGACTTGCCACTGAGTGGCGTGCGAGTAGTGGATTTTTCCACCCTGGCGCCGGGCCCGCTGGCGACCTTGATGCTGGCCGGGGCGGGTGCCGATGTCATCAAGATCGAACGTCCGCACGATGGCGAAGACCTGCGCAGGTTCGCGCCGTTGCGTGACGGTGAAAGCGCCAACTTCGCTTTGCTCAATAAAGGCAAACGCAGCGTGGCACTGGATCTAAAAGACCCTGACGCGCGCGGCGAACTGGAAGAGCTGATCCGTGACGCGGATGTGCTGGTGGAACAGTTCCGTCCGGGCGTCATGCGGCGTTTGAAACTCGACTATGCCAGCGTGCGTGCGATCAATCCCAGCATCATCTATTGTTCGATCACCGGCTATGGTCAGTCGGGCGAACGCGCTCAGCGTGCCGGCCACGATCTCAACTACCTGGCGGATACAGGCATGCTCGCGCTCAGCGGAGATGCCGACGGGTCGCCAGTCATACCCCCGGTGCTGATCGCGGATCTCGCTGGCGGCAGCTATCCGGCGGTGATCAATATTCTACTCGCGTTGCACCAACGCGAGCGTACCGGTGTTGGCAGCCAGTTGGATATATCGATGACCGACAATCTGTTTCCATTGATGTTCTGGGCGCTGGGCGAGCATATTGCCGGCGGTGCCGTGCCCGAGCACGGCTCCGGCTGGTGCACCGGCGGGACGCCGCGCTACCGGGTTTACGCAACCGGCGATGCGGGGTACGTCGCGGTCGCCGCACTGGAGCAACGCTTCTGGACGACGTTCTGCGAGGTTGTTGATATGCCGGATGAACTGCGTGACGATTCTCAAGATCCGGCAGCCACTGCGACATACATCGAAGTTACGATCGCTGCGCGAACCACCGAACATTGGCGCGATGTTTTTGCCTCGGCCGATTGCTGTTGTAACGTGCTGCGTTCTCTCGAGCAGGTGCTGAGCGACCGGCACTACGTGGAGCGCGGCGTATTTGCTGGGCGTTTGAAGTTTGCCGGCACGACGGTCGGCGCTCTGCCTTTACCCATCGTTGCGCAGTTCTGCCGGGACGAAGTCCTCGCCGCGCCCGGCGTCGGCGAGCGGAGCGAGCCCTGACGCCCGCGGGCGGCGGCAAACGGTGAGGCGGGACACCAGACCTGCTGTCGAGTGGCGCGACCTGCTGGCTATCGACCGAGGTCGGTAGCTTGCGAACTCAGCCTCTCCTTACCGTGGCTCGCCAGCTCGTGGGTCTGTGCCGCGAACGCCTGGCTGCTGCCTGCGCTTTGCTGTTCATTCATGTTTTTCCTCACCGGGCTGCGTCAAGTGCACAACGCGTTTCACGGGGTGCTGGGATTGCCGCGTACCGCTACAGATTGGGTAATGCTGATCCTCAGTGTGCTGATGCTGGGACCCATGCACGCCGTGCAGGTGTGTCATCTGCGGCATCACCGCTTTTGTCTTTCTGAACAGGACGTCGAGGGCAGGGTGGCGAAACGCGGGGCCTGGCGGGCGCTGGCAATCGGTCCGCTGTTTCCGGCGCAGCTTCACTACACGGGTTGGCGTCATGCGGGTGCGCGACGCAGGCGCTGGATCGGCGCAGAGCTGTTGCCCAGCGTCGTGGTGATCTTTCTCGCGCTCGGTGTCGAGGTGGCCGACTGGTGGACCTATCACGTGCTGGCCATGTCCTGCGGCCAGTGTCTTACCGGATTTTGCGCTGTGTGGACGGTGCATCGCGGCGCGAGCTCCCAGCCGTTTCACGCGCGTACGATTCGCAATCGCATCACGGCGGCGCTTACGTACGACGTGTTTTACCATGCCGAACATCACATGTATCCCACCGTCCCGACACGCAACCTCGCGGTACTTGCGCGGCGCCTGGACGTAGCGCAACCGGGAATGCAGCCAAAGATGGTTTTCTGAGTGCGGTTTCGCTCCGGCCGTTTCTTCAGCGCGGGCTTGATCTAGAACGTGGAGAAATACTCGCGTTGCTCCCAATCGCTGACGCAAGAAAGGTAGCGTTCGATTTCCGCATCCTTGATCCCGAGTAAATAGTCGACGAACGAGTCTCCCATAGCCTGGCGGAACGTGTCGTCGCGACGTAATGCGGTGACCGCCGCCATCAGGTCAGTGGGCAGCATCTGCGCGTCGGAATCGTAGGGCGTGGAGGAATAGGTGCTGGGCGGGTAGTGATTGTCGATACCCAGCATCCCGCTGACTATCTGCGATGTAAGGTAGAGATACGGATTGGCGGCCGGGTCGCCGATGCGGTTCTCTATGCGCGTGGCCGGGTCTTCGTGCCCGCCGACGATGCGCACCATCGCGCCGCGATTATCACGCGCCGCAATCGCCCGATCGGGCGCCAGTGAAAGAGGCTTGTAACGCTTGTAGCCATTGACCGTCGGGGTGGTGAACACGCATGCCGCTGCCGCGTGGGTCAACAACCCCGAAACGAAATGATCACCGACAGTCGACAACAAGGCGGTGTCGTTGTCTGGCATCAAAGCATTGACACCGGAATCCGCATGTAAGAGGGACTGGTGCAGGTGCCAGCCGCTGGAAAACAGATTGGCGCCCTGCGGGCGGCACATGAATGTGGCGTGCAGACTATTGCGTTGACAGATTTGTTTCACGGCACTGCGGAACAGCACGGTATTGTCCGCGGTTGCAATCCCCGGTTGCGGGTGGAAGCTGAACTCGCACTGGCTGGGTCCGAATTCGATTTCCATGGAACGCAGCGGTAGATCCAGCGCCTGCAGTTGCGATCGCAACAACTCGAACACCGGCTCGAATTCGTCCAGCCGCGCTTCCGTGAGGTATTGATACCCTTGAGTCAGCAGCGAGAATTCCGGCGCCGCACCCGGTTGCGTGGCGTGCTCCGGATCCAGTTTCGTTTCTTTGAGCTTGAAGACATGAAACTCCAGCTCCAGGCCGCTGAGATAATCGAAACCGGCGTCGCTCAGTCGCTGCACGGCCAGCTGGCAGAGACGTCGCGTGGAGAAAGGCACGGGTTCACCGTTTTGAAAATAAATGTCGCATAGCAGCCAGCCGCAGTTCGCCGCCCATGGCAGGACCTTGAACGTGGTTGGATCCGGCACCATGACAAAATCGCCACCGCCGGTCATTTCGTCGAGTGCCAGTCCGCCGCCCGGTGCCCAGACAGGATAAACCGTGCGATGCGAGGTGTCCTTGGCGAGCAGCGTCGTGGTGATCGTGCAACCGTTCTGCAACGCTGCCTGCAAGCCGTCGGTGGTGATACTTTTGCCACGCAGTACACCATGCTGGTCGACGAACGAAAGGCGGATGGTCTGCAGGTCGCCTTCCTGCGCGAGCTGCAAGATCCGGTCCGCGGCCTCACTCTGCTCCGCGCTCCGCAGGCCGTGGCGGATCACGAATCCGTGCCGGCCGATGCTCATCGCGAGTCCTTCAGCCAGGCGCATGCCTGGCGGCGTGCAGTTTCACTGCTACGCCATGCGCTGCGCCAGTCCGTGACGCTGACGATGTCGTCCACGGTCAATACGTCGCTATGTGAATGGCCCGGCAACGCGGGTGCGTCACCGTTTTCCAGTGCCGCGAGAGCAGTGAGCAGGGCGTGGCGATAGGCACGAATCGCCACGTCACTTTTACCGAGGTGTTCGCGCGTGCGGTTCTGAATACGACCCATGGATTCAACGGCCCACTGATCGTGCACGTTGATATCGTCTCCCATTCCCGTGTAGGTGCGCGACGCCTGTTCGGCGGGGTCATAGCCCCAGTCGTTGCCGCGGTGCAGGCGCGGCTTGTAGTCGGGCAGCGTGTAAAGCTGCAGTCTCTGTTTGCGCATCAGCTGATGGTCTACAGGTTCGCCGAAACTGGTGAAGATTGCGAACCAGTAGCAGCTCTCGTCATCCACCGGCACGTGCCATTGGGTAATCGTCATCTCGTTGCTCATCGGAATGACGATCGCCTGGGGAAAAACCTGATTGGTGACCCTGATATGCGCCCGCTGCGCGTCGAGTTCGCGCCGCGCAAATATACGGAGCCCGAAGTCGGTCTCCTCGACCGAAATGTGCGGACGCGGGTGCTCCCGCAGCAGGCGGGTGACCGGAATGCGTTCCTGTGCGGTGTGGTCGCGAAACTGCCGGCCGTAGCCGGATTCATCTTCGTCATCGTGCATGAAGCGGTGCAGAAACGATGCGTGCGCCGGATCGATGCCAACTTCCAACGCCTGCAGCCAGTTGCAGTCTATGAATCCCTTGAACGCGAAGGTATACGCGTACGGTGCGTGCAGACAGTCCAGATGGGGTAAGGGTGGTGGCTCGCCGCCACCCAGATACGCAAACACGATCCCATTACGTGCCGCGCATGGATAGGCGGTGTGTCTGATGCGCTGGTAATAATCGCTGTCCGGCGGTTCCGCGGGTTGTTCCAGGCACGCACCGTTGATGTCGAACAGCCAGCCGTGAAAGGCGCACCGCAGACCGCCGTCCTCCAGGCGGCCGTAACAAAGGTCCGCACCGCGATGCGGACACTGACGATCCAGCAGTCCATAGTCCCCTTGAGCGTCGCGGAACGCGACGAGGTGCTCGTCCAATAGACGTACCGCGCGCACTGGCCGCGGTTCGTTGAATTCTTCCTCCAGCGCAACCGGCTGCCAGTATTGCCGCAACAAGGCGCCCGCCGGCGACGCGGCCCCCGTGCGGGTGATACGTCTGTTTTCCGCCGCGCTCAACATGAGTCAGCGCAGATACCTGGCGTGATAAGCAAGGTGTTCGCCGATAAAGCTGGCGATGAAATAGTAGCTGTGATCATAGCCGTCCCGCATGCGCAACTGCATGTCGATACCCCGCGCATCGCAAGCAGCTTGCAGGTTCTGCGGCCGCAGCTGCTCGGTGAGAAATCCATCGGCGCTGCCTTGATCCACGAGCAACGGACCAGGCCTGGCACCGGATTCAATCAGACAGGTAGCATCGTAGGCGCGCCAGCTGTCTCGGTCTTCGCCCAGGTAAGCCGAAAAACAACCTTCGCCCCAGGGGCAGGCGACCGGATTTGCGATCGGTGCAAACGCCGATACCGAACAATACATGCCGGGGTTTTTCAACGCGCAGATCAGCGCACCGTGGCCGCCCATCGAATGACCGCTGATGGCACGCGCACCAGCCAGCACCGGAAAACTGTTTTCCACCAACGCTGTCAGCTCACGGGTGACATAGGAGTACATCTGATAATGTTCCGCCCACGGGTCCGCGGTCGCGTCCACATAGAACCCAGCGCCCTGCCCCAGGTCGTAGCGGTCCTCGTCATCGGCAACGCCGTCGCCCCGCGGGCTGGTGTCAGGGATGATCAGAGCCAGACCCAGTTCCGCCGCGTAACGTTGCGCACCGGCCTTGGAACGAAAGTTGTCGTCGCTGCAGGTCAGGCCGGAGAGCCAGTACACGGCCGGGACCGATTCGAACTCCGCTTTCGGCGGCAGGTAGACGGAAAATGTCATTGTGCAGTTGCAGGTGGACGAAAGGTGGCGGTAGCGACTCAACCAACCGTCGAATTCTTTGATATTCTCGATATTTTCCATGCGTTTGCTCAGTCAGCCGCGCAGTGACGAGGCGTGCATCCGATCGCCGTAAACTCCGTATTCTATACTCGATCGACCACGCTACACGCAATTTCACTGGCTGGCGATTCAACGGAGAGAACGGATTGAAAAAAGCACCGCGGGAAACGCGCCTTCGGGTGGTGACACCGCACGCCGGCGATGCCGTGAACGATTGGGAACTGCGTTTCGCAGACTATTTCGCTGACAATCTACGGCGCTGGCTGTCCGGTGAATCCCTGCCCAACGAAGTGAACGTAAGTGCCGGGTATTGATGTGACCTGAGAGGCGACGTGGCCGGACGCGCGCGGCAGAAGAACAGCGCCCAATGCCGCCTCTCGATGTCGATTAAGCCCCGAATCCTTGGCCTGCCTTTTTGTATTCGTCGCGCGGCGGACTGAATATGTCCAGCACCTTGGCGCCGCTGGCGCCCGTGCGAATGCCGTGCTCGACACCGCCCGGTGTGTGCCAGAAATCGCCCGCCCGCATCGCAACCGCCTGGCCGTCCTGGATGCGTGTGCATTCACCTTCGAGCAGCACGCCCCACTGCTCCTGCGGGTGGCTGTGCAGGCTGCCTTCGCTGTGCGGCTCGAGCGCAACAACGGACAGCATTGCCTGATTTCCGACGAAGATACGCGTATTTATTCCCTCGCCGAGCTTGCGTTGAATGCCTTGTGTGAGGTCGTTCAGGGAGAATGCCCAATCTACCTTTGCCGTCGCTGTCATTGTCACCGTTTCCGCAGCCTTTGACTGTTGCCGTTACGGGCCGACACCGGCTTGTGGGTGCATCGGCCGAACGTCGTGGCTATTTTCCGCGCCACACCGGGTCGCGTTTTTCGGCAAACGCGCGCGCGCCCTCTCGTAAGTCCTCGCTTTCGTAAAGGGTTTTCACTGTCGGCAAAGCCTTCGCATTACACAGGTCGAAAGCCTTCTGCACCGGCATCTGCGCCGTTTCACGTAGCACTTCTTTGATCGCCGCAAACACCAGCGGCGGGCCGTCTGCAAGCAGCCGGGCCATTTTCCGCGCACGGCTGAGCAATTCGTCGGCCGGTGTGACTTGCGCAACGATACCCCAGCGGTGCGCCTCGTGCGCATCCATGCGCCGTCCCGTGAACAACAACTCCATAGCCACGTGGTAGGGAATGCGGCGAGGCAATTTTATCGTCGCTGCATCCGCCAGTATGCCGGCCTTGATTTCGGGCAGCGCGAACGTCGCGTGCTCCGCGGCAAGAATTATGTCCGCGGACAGCGCCAGCTCGAACCCGCCGCCGAAAGCGATACCGTTGACCGCGGCTATGACCGGCTTGTTGAGGTCCGGCAGTTCCTGCAGGCCGCCAAAACCACCCACACCGAAGTCGGCGTCCGCGCCTTCGCCTCGCGCCGCCGCTTTGAGATCCCATCCCGGACAGAAGAACTTGTCGCCGCCGCCGGTGATGACAGCGGCGCGCAACGCCGGTGTATCGCGAAATGCCTGAAATACCTCGCCCATGCGGCGGCTGGTGGCGGCATCGATGGCGTTCGCCTTGGGGCGGTCGAGCGTGACTTCGAGGACATTGCCGTCAAGCGCGACTTTCACGGCGTCCTGCGGTTCCGATTTCAACGGATCTGTCATGTGTGCGCTCCTCGCCGAGTCGGTTCGATGATTCTCGAGTTCCCCCTGGCGAGCGGGGAGCTTACCATCGCGGTGGGCGTTCGCAAATGCGCCGCACCGGCGCAGTTATTCTAAGCTACTATGCGGGCACGGCTGGATTGTTGTGCGGTACTTGTAACGTTCACAGGGAGCGTAGAGCAGCGTATGGATAGAGTCAGATGAGTTACACAATGGTGGAGAAAAAACTGACCGCCGGCGACTTGGTCTACATGGACGGCGCCACCGGCAGCGAGTTGCATCGCCGCGGCGCACCCATGCACCCACTCATATCCAGCGCCATGGCGACCATGACCAATCCGGAGGTGTTGCAGCGAATTCACGAGGACTACATTCGCGCCGGCTGCGACATCATTGTCACGAACTCGTTCTTGAGTTCGCGCAACGTGCTTGCCGCTCATGGACTGGGTGACGAAGTCGTGCCGCTGACTCGCGGTGCCGTAGAGGTGGCACTTCGTGCTCGCGATCGCACCACGGGAATAAAAGAGGTAGCGATTGCCGGGTCCATGTCGCACGCACTGCCGATGCAGGCAGGCACGACCCGCCCGGATGCGGATAAGCGACCCTCAGACGAAGAGATGCAGCTGAATTTTCACGAAACCGCCGATATACTCAGCCGCGCGGGTTGCGACTTCATATTGCTGGAAAGGATGTCTGATCCGCAGCTGACACTCTGGGCGCAGCAGGCGGCGCAACAGACCCGGCTACCAGTGTGGATTGGCATGTCGGCGGTGGACAGCTGGAACGGCGAACTGCTGGGCGACCTGGATCACCAGCAGCCGTTTGAGGAACTGGTCGATCAGGTCGCGGAAATGAGTGCCAGCGCCTGCGGTGTGATGCACACGCATCTGCCCATCGTTCAGCCGGCCGTGGACGTGCTGCGACAGTACTGGTCCGGACCACTGTTCGCGTACCCGCAAGCTGGCCGGATGAGCAAATCAGCCTGGGAATTCGACGAGACGCTGACACCGGAAAAGTTCGCTCGCCAGTGCGTGGAATGGGCCGATGCGGGTGTACAGGTATTGGGCGGTTGCTGCGGGATCACGCTGAGCCACATTCAGGCAATGATCGGTGCTTTGAATCGGCGCGGTTAGCCGGCTGCAGTCGCCGGCGGGTAACCTTCAACCGGGTTCGACGGCGAGTCGCGCCAGTGGCTTTTCGTTGATCGGCAGATGCAGCACGGCAGCCAGTACCCCCAATACGATGCCCGCCCACCAAACGGGATCGTAAGTGCCTATGGTGTCGTACAGGTAACCGCCCAGCCACACCCCCAGGAAGCTGCCCAACTGGTGGCTCAAAAACACCACGCCGAACAAGGTAGCCATGTAACGCACACCGAATACCTGCGCAACGATGCCGGTGGTCAGCGGTACCGTCGATAACCATAGGATGCCCATGGTCGCGGCAAACAGGTAGATCGTGACCTCGGTTTTCGGCGCCATCAGCAGCGCTGCTATGCAGACCGACCGGGCGAAATAGATAATGCTTAACGCGCTCTTCTTGCTCCAGCGCTGGCCGATCACGCCGGACATGAAGGACCCCACGATATTGAACAACCCCACGGTGGCCAGCGCGTAGGCACCGACTTCCGCCGCCAGTCCCAGATCACCGACGTATGCCGGGAAGTGCACCGTGATAAAAGCTACATGGAACCCGCAGACGAAGAATCCGCAGGTGAGCAACACGTAACCGCGGTGGCGGACGGCTTCCTTCAGGGCGTCGGAGATACTCTGATCGATGCGCACCTCGCCTTGCACACCGGCGTCTCGGGGCAATGCAAATGCCAGGGGCATAATTAGCAGAGTCGTCATGGCCAGAATTACCATCGCCGATTCCCAGCCGAACGCGTTGATGAAACCTTGTCCCACGGGTGTGAAAAAAACCTGTCCGAACGAACCGGATGCAGTACCCAGTCCCAGTGCGAGTGAGCGTCTTTCCCGCCCGACGACCCGGGCGATAGCCGCCAGTGCTATCGGGAATGCGGTGAAGGCCACGCCCAGTCCGGTGAGCAATCCGCCAAACACGTGCAAGGCTGGCGCGCTCTGAGAAACGGCCATGCCCCACGTGCCGATTGCGTACACGATCGCGCCACCCGCCAGGACGCGACTCGGACCAAACCGGTCTGCCAGCGCGCCGGCTACGGGCTGACCGATGCCCCACAGCAGATTCTGTATAGCCATTGCCAGAGCGAAGGTCTCTCGGCTCCAACCCTTGGTCACTGTCATGGGTTCCAGGAACAGACCGAAGGTTGAGCGGATGCCGAAGCCGATCGCGGCGATCAGACAACCTGCAATTATGATAAGCAGCGGCGTGCGCCAGGACGAGGCGATATTCATCAACTGCGATGGTCCACTTAAAAGACGGCATTCTAATCGCACTCATTCAGCCGTGTCCTGAAAAAAATGCAGCGAGGTCACGCCGGGTTTGTGTACATTCATGCCTACAACACGCGGGGTTACACCACGCACGACTTTGAGCGCGTAATGCCGGGCGCTGGGCATGGAGCGTCGCCCGTACGCCTGGCAATGGGACGGGCCGCCGCCGAAGGATTGGCAGTTCGTGGCCGGCAGGCATACCGTTGTGGCCGGATCCACCGGCATCCAAAAGCCCGCGTACACGGCGCCTGTGGATCTGGACGTTGATCCTCGGCTGAGCGCCAGCTACGAGTAGCATTCACCGTTCTACAAAAAGATGTACGCGCATAGAATGTGCCGGTGAATGACGAGACTTTGCAATGATGTCGAGGCGCATGCAGCAGTTATTCATGGTTAGCCGCATCCACTGGATAGTATGCGCAACCGTACTGCTCGCAGTGACCGCGGGTTGCACACAACGCAATTGGTACGAAGGCGTGAAACAAAGCCATGTTCACCGGTGCAACGAGGTCCCCGAGTCGGAGCGGGAGGACTGCCTGTCCTACCACGACGACAACTACTACGACTATCAGCGCAAGCGCGACGAAATCATTGAATAGAGTTACGCGTCACGCGTAGCGGTCAGTAAACGGCGACAGGTTCGCCTTACGCCGAGGCCCGGCTTGTCGGGCGCGCGGGTAATTCCATCCGCGTTGCGCACGCTGCCTTCAGCCAGGTCCAGCGTGCGCATACCTTGACACAACCAGGGTCCGCGTCGAGTCGATGCAAAGGAAAGTCGGACACCGAAGTGTCCGACTCAAATATCGCTATGTATTGAATCAAGGCGTAAACGTCATGTCGAATGCGCCGTCCCAGTTCAAGCCGTTGGGATAGATCGAGTCGAGATAGCTGGCAGCCGCGATGGCCGCGCTGCGCCAGTCCATCGGATCGGCGCCCTGGTTGGGTTCCTGTTCGGCGAAACCGTTGCTGAAAATCGCGTTCAGCAAGGCAGTGCAGTCGTCGTTGAGGAGTTCACATTCGCCCCCGCTGAAATAGTCGCCGTCCAGCCCCAGTTCGGCGATTATCTGATCCAGGGACGGATCGAACGGGTCCAGTGTGCCGCCCGTCGCCGGTGTGGTCCGGTTGCCGCGATAGTCGGCGGCGGTAATCTGCTTGTTGATCCAGTCCCAGGGTTCGTCGGCCGACTGGTCGCCATCGAAGAAGTACACATCGGTCTTGTCGAACAGGTAGTCACCCAGGTTATTGCCGGTGTCGGCATTCAGTTCCAGCGGCAGGGACAGGTCTGCCACGATCGCAATGGCGGCGCCGTCACCAAATCTGTCAGCAACGGTGAACATTTTTAGATCCGGCAATTCGGTAATGCCCGACACCGGCGCGAACTGCGCTTTCATGCCGATCAGGCCGCGCGCCGTGAACACCTGCTCCAGCGGGCTGGCGGTCAGATCACGGGTTACCTCTATGCGGAATCCCTCCGCCCACTCATTGCCGTCGTCGAATCGCAGGTACATGTCAGCGAACTTCTCATTACCGGTGAAAGCGAAGTCCATGCGCATCTCGGTAGGATCGTCGGCATTGTCATGTCCGCCGACCGTCCCGGCGACGATAATCAGCTTGCCGCGTACGTCGCCGTTGGCTTCTTGATGCCAGGAGATGTAGAAACCGGGATCCTCATCGCTGGTGGGCGGTGTGCTGTGATCGAATCCATAGTACATGCGAATAGTGGTTTGGGTGCTCGAATCCGCCGTTACGCTGTAATGCGTGGGGTCGTCACTATCGTAGTCCGGTCTGGACGGATCGTTGTCCGTGGCGCGGATTTCACCGTCCTGCGGCACCACGGCGGCGATGTCGATCAGCAGATCGGCGATGCAAGTCCAGGTGGCTATCGCCGACACCATGAACTTGGACATCTCGTAGCCGTTGCGCAGAGGATCGTCTTCGTCCGCCCCGATAAAAGCGCACGGTTCACCCGTGCCGGCGTGTATGCCGCTGGCGTTGCCGCCAGCGCCCGTTCGCCCGCCGGTGAGACTGTCGGGCAGTCCCAGGCTGACGCTGAAATTTTCCGAGCTGCCGCTGCTGCTGCCGGCGGGATCGCACGCGCTCAGCAGCACCGCCGAGCTCAACGCAAACGCCAACGCCAACGGCCGGCAATTACTGGATTTCACTAACATTGTCGCTGCTCCCGAGTAGCTGACTGAATTTCTTCGTACGGTTACAGGAGACGCGCAGCCCGCCACTGTTTGAATCCGGCACGCAGGCTGATGCGAACTGGCCGACCCGGCGGACCTTGTCCCGGCGTGGCGAGCGTGCGCGCGACGTGACACTATTGGTTCCGCAGCGTCATATTCCACGTGCCGATTCGTCAAACATCCGACCAGTACGGGTCTCTTCACTCCTTAACAAACCAGGTATTGCGAGCACAAAATGTCCGTAATGAATGCGCGAGTCGCAATTTTTTCCCTGATTGCCGCCTGCTGGGTGCTGCCGGGGTATGCACAAAACGTGCAGCCGCAATCGGTGGTACCGCCGGCCGACCACTCGCAATCTATCGTTTACTGGCAGCCCTTTGTCGTCGATCCGTTGCAGGATTCCAGGGTGGCGGAAGCGCAACGTATCTTTTCCGTGCTGTTGCGCGCCTGGGACATCACCCGCCTGGAGCCGGCGCTGCATGTGGTGAATTCCAGCGAAGGCCCCTGGGCCGCGTCGCTGGCTGACGGCAACATCCTGTTGAGCCGTGCGGCCATCGACGCGTGTTTCCAGTTCGGGCGCACCCGCGCGCCGCATCTGCTGGCCTTCGTGCTGGCGCACGAACTGGCGCACCAGCGCGCCGATGACCTTTGGCACCTGAAGTTCTTTCGCCTGGCAGGTACCCAGACCGCGTCTGTCCAGGCGCGCCTGGTAGAAGGCCTGGGGCTGGACGAAAACCTCGTCGACGACATCGCCAAGCGTGAGGCGCGCGCTGATCACGATGGCCTGGTGCTGATGTCCAGCGTAGGCTTCGACCCGTATCAGATAATTGACGACAAGGACTTTTTTACCGCCTGGGTGGAAAGTGTATGGGGCGGGTCCTGCGTGGAATCGTCGAGTAACCGGGGAGTGTGCCGGGACGCGCAAAACCGTGCGCTGCGCACGCGGGTGCAGCTGGCCGAGGTGGCCTCGCAGGCTACCCTCTATGATTTGGGCGTGCAGGCGCTGGTGGCCGGCAAGCATGACGAGGCGCGTCGATTGTTCACCATCTACGGGCGCGAGTACCCGAGCCGCGCGGTGTTGACCAGCCTGGGCACCAGTTACCTGGCCGAAGCGATTCACGATTATCGAAGCCTGCTCGCTAAAGGGCGGTTACAGGGCCTGGACTTCTACTATCCGCTGCTGCTGGATTCGAGCCCGCGAGCGCGACCCCAGACCCTGTCAGCGGTACGCGGATCGCCGGACGGGCAGCTTCCCCAGCGCATACGAAATCTCAGCGCCGAGGCCAACCGCTACTACGATCGGGCATTGCGGCTGGAGCCTGGTCATCGGGTCACTTATCTGCTGTTGGCGGTCAGCCATTTGCTCGAGGGCAACCCGTATTTAGTACGCGGCGTGCTGCAGGGGCGCTATATCCCGCGCTTCGGAAAGGACGCGGGAGCGTCGTTACTGCTCGCCATGACACATGCCCTCGAAGGCGATAACGCGGCGGCCGAACAACAACTCGCAGAACTGCTGCGCACCATGGATAGTCTGCCCTCCGCGCTGCCGCGCCCGCTGCTGGTCTATGCCGCCTATCACAACGCCGCTGCACTGGCTGAAATGCGCGGCGATCAACAGCATGCGCGAGCCTTGTGGAAACAACTCGCAGCGCGTTCGTCCGGCGGCGAAGGGGGGCTGTTGTTCCGCCTGGCGGTCGCACGCCTTGCCACGCAACCCGGAGCGGTTACGCGTCAGCCGCAAACGCTGTGGCTGGTCGCGGGTGCCCGGCCGGGTGAGAGGCTGGCTACCAGTCACTTCGAGAAAACCGCTTTCACCCGCGGCAAGATCTGGGTTAACGGCACGCCGATGGACGTTTACCGCGGCGCCGCGGGCGCGCGACTGGTGGTCGACGACACCGGCACCGTGCGCCACGCCTGGCAGGTGAAAACCGGCGGCCAGATGCCGGCGGGCGTAGCAATCGGCGACACCGTGGATCGAGCCTTGAAAACACTAGGCATACCAACCCGGCACCTGCATCTGATGTCTGGGGAATACCTCGCCTACGATGCAATCGGACTCGCGGTGCATGTGGTGGGCGATACAATCGACGGCTGGTTTTTATACGAACCGGCGTAATATGCCGATAACCGGCATACGCGAGTTGGTTACAATTGCCCGCCTCAGGTGAGCGTGGCGGCACGAGGAGTTGGGAGGAATTGCCTCAATCCAGGGAGATCGCGGATAACGACCTGGCGCTTGCCAGGCGCGCAGCGGATGGCGATGCCGAATCACGCAGCGAGGTTACGCGGCTGATCGATCCCATCGTGCAGGCGCGCACCGCGCAGTTCTGCAAGCGGTTCTGCCGCGAAAACCGTTTCCGTTATGTCTGCACGCTGGCGGATCCCTGGGGTTCTGCACCAGGCGATGCGCCACTGTGTGAATGGGGAAACGCCAGCTACGCGTGGATGCTGGACGATTTGAGCCGGCCGCAACGGTTACAACGTTTTGCGGCGCGGGACGGCGCCGGTTTGCGCGATTACCTGTACTCGATCGCTAATTCACTACCGTTCTACGAGCGATGGAAAAACTGGCGGTTCGGTCGGCGCGTGCACGTGCCAACCTATATTGCCGAAATGGAGCCGCTCGCGGGGCGCGTATTTCTCGCCTTACGCAGCGGCGACAGTGCGCCGTTGATCGCTCAACAGGTAGGGTGCGCGGAGGCCAAGATCGATGATTTGAGCCAGCGCATTATCATCGAGCTGACACGCCGCGGACGCTTGCACCTGCTGGATCCGCCACGTGCTGAGTCGCTCGCGGACGGGCCGCGCGACGATGACAACGGTGCGCAGGACAGGGATATTCCGGTGTACGATCCGGCACCCGAGGACGTCGAGGACAGAGCGGCACTGCGTGCTGCGTGGCAACAACTCACAGCGGTTGAGCAGTTCGTAGTGGAGGCTATGTTGATCGAGGAACGGGATGCCAGCGACGTCCTGAAGGCGCTGGTGCAGTTGGATATCCGCATCGCCGACGATGTTGCACCGCAAGCGACCGATCGCCAGCAGCTGTACTACTTCAGGCGTAAGACCGTTGCGAAGCTGGCTCGCCTGATGGAGCGCTGAGAGAAATGTTCAGACTGTTTTCAAATGCCCGGCGAGCAGGTGTCTGTTGTATGAAAACAGAGTGCTGACCATGCAAGACGAAGCATTATTGGAATATGAGCTGATAGCTGAATATCTGGAGCAGCCGCAAGCTGCTGCCCACGCTGAGTACCGGCGCCGGTTGCTGACGAGCCGGTTCAGCCGCAGGCGCACGGATCTCGCCTGGCGCCTCCAGCAAACGCTTCGCGACGATCCGCAGAGTTTCGTGCCAGAGGTCGGCGACGAAACCGCGTTGACACCCGCACTGCGCGGGGAGCTTCAATTGCTGCAAGCCGGAACGCTGGATGAAGAGCGCAGCGCCAGCTTGCGCGCGCGACTGCAGGCTGATCCTCGCCTGCTGCGCGAAGCACTGCACTACAGCGTTGTCGAAACTGCGCCGGGCGGGCGAGCGGCGCCAGTCCGCAAGCCGGTTGGCGCCTGGTTGGCACAGCTGTTCGCGTGGCGCGCGCCGGTATGGGCGGCGGCGGGAACAGCGGCCGTACTGGTGCTTGCGGTCGCGCTGATTAGATTGCCCGGGATCGGTGCAGACGGCGGCTTGCGGTTGGCAGCATACCGCGACGATCCGGTGATAAGGTTTGCCGCACAGGACTCGCTGCCGGGCCTGGGTTTTTTCGCCGATGCGCAGACCGAGGCCCAGCCGTTTGCCGATGTAAGGGTGCAACTGCGCGGCAGCGATCTGGTCATGGACTGGCCGGACGTTGCCGGTGCGCGAGGCTATACTGTGCAGTTGCTGGTCACGGAGCAGGGCCGGCAGCGCGAGATTGCCAAGGTCGACGTCGCGGCCAGCTCGGCGGTGATCGACGATATACAGCCGGTCACCGGGCGGCGTTACGTCTGGGTGATCTCCGGTACGTCTGCCGGGCAACGCACATTCGCGACCCGGGGAGGGTTTGTATTGCAATGAGCGCAACCCGTAACAGGCTGTGGCTGACGTTGTTGTTCACTACGGCGCTGGCGTTTCACACGCTGGGTCAGGCGCAGCAGAAGCGTGGTATTTCGCTGGAGCCGACCAAGCAGAGCGTGAGCAATCCCCTGGGGGGCGGGGTGTACCGTGCGCTCATTATCGGCAATCAGGACTATGCCGACCCCAGCGGTTACTGGCGATCGCTGAAGACGCCGCTGGCAGACGCCCGGGCGGTGCAGCGGGTATTGCGCGATTCGTACGGTTTTCGGGATGTTCGGCTGCTGGCAAACGCTACCCGGCGGGACATCCTGCTGGCGTTGCACGATCTCGGGAAGCGTGTGCAGGCGGACGACAATGTGCTTGTCTACTATGCCGGCCACGGGTTCCTCGAGCCCGATACCGAGCGCGGTTACTGGGTACCGGTCGATGCACAGGGTACCGATCACACGACGTTTCTGCGCAATTCGACCATCCGCGATGAGTTGTCGATCGTCTCGGGCCGCGCCCGGCACACGTTGTTGATTTCCGATTCCTGTTTCAGCGGCACGCTGTTACGAGGCGGCAGCCGGGGTATGCCGCGCGATGCAGGTTCCGAGCGCTATTATCGTCAGGTCGCCGCTAAGAAGAGCGTACAGATTCTCTCCGCTGGCGGGATCGAATACGTGGATGATGATTACGCTGCCAGCGGCCATTCGCCGTTCACCTATTTTCTGCTCAACACGTTGTCTAACAATCAACGGGATGTCCTGGTGACCAGTGAACTGGCCGCCGATGTGACCACGGCGGTCGCCAACAATGTCGATCAGGTTCCGCAGAGCGGAGTGTTGCAGGGATCGGGAGACGAGCTCGGTGAGTTCATTTTTTTGAAACTCGATGTGCAGGTCGAGGGCGTAGATCCGGAGCGTGTGAAAGTTCAGGTGAACGTCGTGCCGGCGCCACCAAAGGCTGAATCCGAATTGCCGCAAGCGGCCGAGCCGCAATCGAGCGACACTCCGCTGCGTGTGATCGCACCCATGCCCACCCTGTAAGGAGTTCCGGTGAAGCCTTTAATCTCAATCGTACTCGGCGTGCTGGTTGCCGCGCTGCTACCTCGTGCGTACGCACAGGAGAAGGATCCGCTGTACATTACCTTAGGTGCGCGAGTACAGGGTGGCGGCTGGGAAGGGAACAATGAAAACAGCAGCGACACCAGTTTCGACTCGGACAACGGCGGCACATTCGGCTTGAGGCTGGTTATGCAGAAGGGGCGTTTGTACGGCGGCATCAGCCTGCAGGGCGGCGAGTACGATTTCGAAAACGGCTCGCCCGATCGTATCTTCGGTGCGCCGCTGCCCCTGGGTTCGATATCCGATGATAAAGCGACCATCAAGCGCGGCGAAGCCGATCTCCTGGTCGGCTACTACTTCTGGGAGAGGGTCTCGCTGTTTGCGGATATCAAAAACGTTACCAACGAGTGGCAGTCGGAGAACTACTCATTGCGTTACACGGGTCTCGGGTTCGGCGTGTCCGGATTCATACCGCTGAATGAGCGGTGGACATTGTTCGGCACGCTCGGCATCGTACCCCGCCTGAATATCCGCAACGACAGCGATGGGATCGGTAAAGGCACCGGCAGCGCGCTGGAATTCGGTGTCGTGTGGCGTATGCTCGATGCAACAAATATGGTGTTCAGCCTCAGGAATCAGCATCAAGAGTACGATTTCGACAACGACGCCAAACAGACGCATGACATCGGCGGAATCGCTATCGGGATCAACCACCGTTTCGAGGTTCTCTGATCCTGTACAATATCCGCCCATCATCATTCTGGAGCGGCTGATATGGCTAAACGCAAAAAGCGGGTGGCGATTCGCAATCCGCTGTACAACCATCCGCTGCTGGGCAAAGGCGGCGCCCACCGTAAATCCGGCAAGGCGCTGCGTCGCCGGAACAAGCTGGCTTTGTGCAAAGAGTGGTGCGATCCGATGGCGTCCGGCGTCATGGGATCGCACTATTCTTAACCGGTCTGCGGCTGAAAACTCTTAGCAACTGCGAACCGTTCAGCAGACGAAGTCCGATCACACACCGGCCGCCACTCCTTTGACTCGGCCGCAAGAGTATAGGACAGTATCTGCCACGTTGACTGAGTGGGTCGGTGGTGTTTTCGCAACGCAGCGGTTGGTGGTTGGTACTTTGCTTCGCGTTATCCGTCTGCGGATGCGGGGTCAGCGCTGCGCGTGACTCGCCGCCGCCGCTGGATGTGTCGATAACGACTCATCTGGGCGATGCGCAGACGTTCCGTGACGGCGATCCGCTGTCGTTTCTCATCGGTCTCGGCAGTGACGCGCACGTTGTCCTGCTCTACGAGGACGCCAGCGGTGCCGTGAGCCAGCTGGTACCCAATGCAAGCTTCGATACAACGTTCGTGCGGGCGGGTGACTTCATTGGTATGCCGCCGGCCGACGCGGCATTTACGTTGCGAGTCAGCGAACCATTCGGATCCGAAAGAGTTTGGTTGATAGCCAGCGATATGCCACTACTCGAATTGCCGAACCAGCCATCGGCCAACGGCGTGCCACGCATTCAGGGCAGCGTTGCAACAATCCGCAGAAACCTGCAACAGCACGCGTCGCGCATGCGAGCCCGCTACGGAGAGGCGAGTGTCCGTATTACCACGCAACCTTAGACGTCGGTGGCTGTTGCGGTGCACCATCACGACTTCTACGAGATAGATCCTTCGCCGTAGCGACCGTGCAGCAGCTCCCCGTCTGCGAAGCGCGACCAGCGGTACGGGTGTAAAGATACGTCCGGCTGCTGACCGAGAATCTGCTGCGCTAGACAATACCCTACTGCCGGCGACAGCTTGAAACCGTGTCCCGAAAACCCGTAGGCAACGTGCAATCCATCCACTCCCGGCAGCGGCCCCAGGACCGGGTTCCAATCCGGCGTGATGTCGTACGGTCCGATCCAGCTCGCAGTCAGCTGCGCAGCGCTGAATGCGGGCATGCGCTTCGCCAGCTGGGTTCCCTGCAACACGACGAAATCGTCTCCCACGTGTGCATCCATGGATTCGGGATCGGTAACCGGGTCACCGTGATCGCCGGTACCGGTCAACACCACACCGCCGCTGGCGGGGCGGAAGTACATTTTGTTGCTGGCAGTGAGGTCTTTCACCACAGGGGTTGTCTGTGCATAAGGCGTGTCGCCACGAAAAGTGAGCACGATATGCCGCGACACCTCGAGATGCAGGTCGTACCCCAACGTTGCCAGCAGTGGCTGCGTCCAAGGGCCAATTGCCGAGACCACCGCCGCAGCGGAGAAATCGCCGTTCGAGGTTCGCACGCCGACCACCTGACCGCCATCGGCGATCAGCGAGGTAACCGGTGTCGCGGTCTTTACCGTTACGCCGCGCTTGCGGGCCGCGTTTATGTAGCTGCTGGTCGTCAGATAGGGGTCCGCATAACCGGAATTCGGTTCGTAACCCACTACATCCACGTCGGCCAAGTTGAGCCCGGGATGCAGCCCATGCGCCTGAGTGATGTCTATGACGTGCGTGTCCGCGCCCACACCCGACTGCATGGCGAGATTGTCGCGCAGGCCATCGGCCCATTTGCCGGGCGCAGCGACGATCAGATAGCCGCTGTTGATGAAGCCGCTGTGGGCATCGGAGTCTTCCAGCGCGGCAGCGAAATCCGCGAAAATGCCGAGACTCTTCAGCGTCAGTTGCGTATTGCTTGGAATCGAATAGTGGCTGCGGATAATCGCGCAGGATTTTGCTGTGCCGCCGCTGCACACGGCCCCCCGTTCCAGTACCAGAACGCGCAGCTTGCCGAAGCGGCGCAGGTAATAGGCAGTGGCGGCGCCGACTACACCCGCGCCAATCACGATGGCGTCGTATGTTGTCGATTGGCTCATAGACCGTTGGGCAGGGTTGGAGCACCGGCAATCGACGAGATCGCTATCACGGTCTCGTGCAACCGGGGGGCGCTAGCTTTTCTTGAGTTTCACCGCCGTGCCGCTGGCGGTCATCAGATACATGCTGTTGCCGAGATCGCCGTGCTCGAAGCGTATGGCGATTACCCCGTCGGCGCCGGCAATCATCGCTTCGCGGCGCAGCGCGCCAATGCAGTCGGCGCGCGCATTTTTCAGTGACCGCAGTGCCGCGTCGGTCCGCGCACCGGAGACCTCGCCGATCGTCGCGTGCGAGTCCCCCATCAGATTCATGCCGAACATTTTTTCTGCCGAGACGATGCCCAACCGTTGCTTGATAAACAATCCGATCGGCGTGCTTTCCGTGGTGATCATGACTTCGTTGGCGAGCTGGTCCTGTACGTCGGCCGGCAACGCGCGCAGATCGCCGGTCTCCCGCGCCTGCTTTATGGCGCGTTTGAAATCGCGAGCTTTTTCTTTCTCCACGACTTTGAGCTGCTGTTCGCGTGCCGCTTGACGGACTTCCTGGCGTTTTTCGGCAAGTTGTTTGAGCTGTTCGCGCTGGCGCCGTTCCGGAGGCGGCGCACCACATTCCGGACAACGGAATGCATCGGCGAAGATTTCCGCGCCGCACATCCAGCAACGAACTTTCGCGGTAGCCATTTCTAACTCTGACCGCGCACGGGAATTTGCTGGTCCAATCGGGTGGTCCCGGCACCCGGGACGCGACTCGAGCGTTTGTCGTAACACGCCGGGTCTCCGAAACGCGCCGCTACGTAATCGTCGACGATACGTTCGAACTGTGCCGCGATGTCGGCGCCTTTCAGCGTCACGGTTTTATCGCCGTCGACATACACGGGAGCTACCGGCCGTTCGCCGGTGCCGGGCAGGCTGATGCCGATATCGGCGTGCTTGCTTTCCCCGGGGCCGTTCACCACGCAGCCCATAACGGCGACGGTCATGTTCTCCACGCCGGGGTACTGGCTGCGCCAGTAGGGCATTTTCTCGCGCAGATGCGTCTGAATGTCCTGCGCCAGCGATTGAAAAAAAGTGCTGCTGGTGCGGCCGCACCCGGGACAGGCGGTCACCATCGGCGTGAAGGACCGAAATCCCATGGTCTGCAGTATCTCCTGCGCCACCAGCACTTCCTGGGTACGGTCGCCTTGTGGCTCAGGCGTCAACGAGATGCGGATCGTGTCGCCAATACCCTGCTGCAACAACACGGCGAGTGCGGCGGTGGAGGCGACGATGCCCTTGCTGCCCATGCCTGCCTCGGTCAGGCCAAGGTGCAGGGCGTACTCGCAGCGTGAGGCGAGTTCGCCGTAGACCACGATCAGATCCTGGACACGGCTCATTTTGCACGACAGGATGATGTGATCGTCGGGCAGGCCGATTTCCTGCGCCATGGCGGCGCTGCGCAGCGCGGAGGCGACTACCGCGTCGCGTTGGATCTGCGCCACGGGGGCTGGCGTGGCCGAACGCGCATTATCGTCCAGCATCTGCGCCAGCAGCTCCTGATCCAGGCTGCCCCAGTTCACGCCGATGCGCACCGGCTTGCCGTGACGGCAGGCCAGCTCGACGATTTCGCAGAACTGCACGTCGCGTCTCGCGCCGCGCCCGACGTTGCCGGGATTAATGCGATACTTGGCCAGCGCCGCCGCGCAGGCGGCGTGTTCTCTCAACAGCCGATGACCGTTGAAATGAAAATCGCCTACCAGCGGCACGTGGCAGCCGCTGCGATCCAGCCGCTCGCGGATCGGCGCTACCGCCTGCGCGGCGGCCACGTTGTTCACAGTGATCCTTACCAACTCCGATCCGGCGTCGGTCAGGGCCTTGATCTGGCGCACTGTGGCATCGACATCCGCCGTGTCCGTATTGGTCATCGACTGTACGACTATCGGCGCGTCACCGCCGATCAGTACGCCGCCGACGTTGACGCGGATACTGCGTCTACGCGCTGCGTCTGAGACAATCATGCGACTGCTGGTACAAGCTTTGCTTCTAGTCACTGTCAATCGGCGCTATTTTAGCTGTATCTGGATCAAGTGGGTACCAACCAATTCATTGATTGAGCAAAGGAATATGCAAGAATAGCGCTATGTCGGCCCAGGATTTGCACCCAGCGTTGAACGAACGTGCTCAGCACGTATTGCGCGTGCTTGTGGAGCAACATATTCGCGACGGGCAGCCGGTCGGTTCGCGCACGCTGTCCAAGACCACCGAACTGGCTTTGAGCCCGGCCACTATTCGCAATGTCATGAGCGACCTCGAAGAGGCCGGCTACCTGCGTGCGCCGCATACTTCGGCAGGGCGTGTGCCCACCGATCTCGGTTACCGCCTGTTCGTCGACAACCTTCTGGAAGTGCGCCCGCCGGACAGTGAAACGCTTGGTTCGCTGAACGACATTATCGAGGCCAACCGGCCGACTCAGCAGGAGCTCGTCGAGCAGGTCTCCTCGTTCCTTTCCGGCATCACGCAGATGGCCGGCCTGGTGACGCTGCCGAGGTCGGAACATACCCGCCTTCGGCACATCGAATTTCTGCCGCTCTCGGACCGCCGGGTGCTGGCGATCATGGTCATCGAGGAGGAAGTGCAGAACCGCGTGCTGTACACCGATCGCGACTATTCCGCCAGCGAACTGGAACAGGCCACCAATTTCCTCAACGCTCAGTTCGCCGGCAGGGAGATCAGCCAGGTGCGCCGGGATCTGCGTGCCGAATTGAATACTGCACGCGAAAACATGAACGAAATCATGAGCGACATCATTTCCATGGCCGATGCCGCAATCACCGAGACGCGTAACGAGCATGATGAATTCGTGGTCGCGGGCCAGACGAATCTGATGAATTTCCAGGAACTGTCCAGTGTGCAGAAGCTCAAGGCGCTGTTCGACGAATTCACTCAGAAACGCGATATCTTCCATCTGCTGGAACGTTGCATTCAGGCCGAAGGCGTGCAGATCTTCATCGGCCGCGAGTCCGGCTACGAGGTTTTCGATGAGGTGAGTGTGATAACCGCGCCCTTTGGTTCGCGCGACAACATCATTGGCGTGCTGGGCGTGATCGGCCCCACGCGCATGGCCTACGAGCGAATTATCCCCATTGTCGACGTGACGTCGAAAATTCTCACCGCAACCTTGAACGACCGACACCAATCCCCATAATTCGCCCTACGATTTTGCCGGCTGCCTGGCGTGGTAACTGAAGACCGCGCGGCGACGGGCGTAGTTCCTGAATGAAACTCTTGCTGTATGGGGGTTTGGCATGGCCAAACGGGCGAAAAAGCCAAGCGAAGCTGGCGACGGGGCGGTCAAAGAATCGGCGGAAGCGGGACGTGTCGATGAGGCGCCGGCCGGCAGCGATGTCACGGAGTCTGCAAACGAAGAGTCAGGCGCAGATGCCGACGCGCAGAACGAACTGCATGAAGCCGAATCGCTGGAAGAGCAGATGCAGGCGCAGATCGAGGCATTGCAGGCCAAGGCCGACGATCATTGGGATCGGTTCCTGCGCACCCAGGCGGAGATGGAAAACCTGCGCAAACGCAGCCAGCGCGATGTCGAGAATGCGCATAAATTTGCCCTGGAAGGTTTTGCCGGCGAGTTGCTCGGGGTCCGGGACAGCCTGGAGATGGGACTCAGCGCGGCCAGCCGGGACGACGGTAGCGTCATCAGCATCCGGGAAGGAATCGAACTGACTCTGAAGCTGCTCACCCAGACAATGGAAAAATATAATGTTATTGAAATCAATCCGTTAGGTGAGAAATTCGATCCAGAGCATCATCAGGCAATGAACATGCTGGAAGATCAGAACGCCGCGCCTAATACGGTGGTGATGGTTATCCAGAAAGGCTACCTGCTGAACGGGCGGTTGTTGCGGCCGGCGTTGGTCAGCGTGGCGAAATAAGCGCTTGAAAATTACTCACCCTGACCATACATAAGGCCAATCTTGAATTACAACAGACAGTCGTAAATCTAGCGTCGCGGAGAATTAGGCAAATGGGGAAAATAATCGGTATCGATCTTGGCACCACGAACTCCTGCGTGGCCGTTATGGAGGGCGAAAAGCCGCGGGTCATCGAAAACAGCGAAGGTGACCGCACGACGCCGTCCATCGTTGCTTTCACGCAAGACGACGAGGTGCTGGTAGGCCAGCCGGCAAAACGCCAGGCGGTCACGAATCCAACCAGCACGCTGTTCGCGGTGAAACGTCTGATCGGGCGGCGCTTCGAAGAAGGTGAAGTGCAGAAAGATATCGATCTGGTGCCCTACAAAATCGTCAAAGCGGACAACGGCGACGCTTGGGTCGAAGCGGAAGGTAAAAAAATGGCGCCCCCGGAAATTTCCGCGCGGGTGTTGATGAAGATGAAAAAGACCGCCGAGGACTACCTCGGTGAGCCGATCACCGAAGCGGTGATCACCGTACCGGCGTACTTCAACGACTCGCAGCGCCAGGCAACCAAGGACGCGGGACGCATCGCGGGACTGGAAGTCAAACGTATCATCAACGAACCGACGGCCGCCGCGCTGGCCTACGGTATGGATAAACGTCGCGGCGATGCGAAGATCGCGGTCTACGATCTGGGCGGTGGCACGTTCGATATCTCGATCATCGAGATCGCCGAGGTCGATGGTGAGCACCAGTTCGAGGTGCTGTCGACCAACGGCGACACGTTCCTGGGCGGCGAAGACTTCGACAAGCGTATGATCGACTACCTGGCCGACGAGTTCAAAAAGGACCAGGGCGTCGACCTGCGGGGCGATCCGTTGGCGATGCAGCGCCTCAAGGAAGGTGCCGAGAAGGCCAAGATCGAACTCTCCTCGGGCCAGCAGACCGACGTCAATCTGCCTTATGTCACGGCGGATGCGTCCGGACCCAAGCACATGAACATCAAGGTCACGCGGGCGAAATTGGAGTCGCTGGTCGAGGACCTGATTCAGCGCACCATCGAACCGTGCAAGATCGCATTGCAGGATGCCGGTCTGTCGGTTGGCGAGATCACGGACGTGATCATGGTGGGCGGACAGACGCGTATGCCGAAAGTCCAGGAAGCCGTGAAAGGCTTCTTCGATAGAGAGCCCCGCCGTGACGTGAATCCGGACGAGGCGGTTGCGGTGGGCGCAGCCATTCAGGGCGGAGTACTGGGCGGCGACGTCAAAGACGTGCTGTTGCTGGACGTGACGCCGCTGTCGCTCGGCATCGAAACTCTGGGCGGCGTGATGACCAAGTTGATAGAAAAGAACACCACCATTCCGACCAAGGCGCAGCAGGTGTTCTCGACGGCAGAGGACAACCAGACGGCGGTTACCGTGCACGTGCTGCAGGGAGAGCGTGATATTGCCAACGCCAACAAGTCCCTGGGCCGCTTTGACCTGTCGGACATTCCCACGGCGCCGCGCGGCGTGCCGCAGATCGAAGTCGCCTTCGATATCGATGCCAACGGCATACTCAACGTGTCGGCCAAGGACAAAGCCACCGGTAAAGAGCAATCCATCGTGATCAAGGCTTCCAGCGGCCTGTCGGAAGACGAGATCGAAAACATGGTGAAAGATGCCGAAGCGCATGCCGACGAAGACCGCAAGACACGGGAACTGGTCGAAGCACGCAACAGTGCGGATGGTTTGATTCATGCCACGGAAAAAACCGTCAAGGATCTCGGCGACAAGGTCGAGGACGCAGAGCGCACCGAGATAGACAGCGCGATAGCGGATCTCAAGCAGGCCCTGGAAGCGGACGATAAAGATACGATTGTCGCCAAAAGCGAAAAGCTTGCCGAGTTGTCCGGCAAGCTTGCCGAGCGCGTCTACGCGCAGCAATCGGCGCAGTCAGCGCCGGAGGGTGGTGACGCTGGCAGCGGTGCGACGGGGAGCGGTGACGCGGGTGATGAAGTCGTAGATGCCGAATTCGAGGAAGTGAAAGACGACACCAAATAACGGTGACATTTCTGGCAGCCGGGACGCGTGATGACGTGATGATCGCGGGCCTGGGCAGACGCGCGTCCGGGGGTGGTTTGGCCGCCCGCGGACGTTTGCGCTTGGCGTGTACGCAGGGGTTGCGGGCAGTGTAATGGGTGTGTATTTCTGAGTATGTCCAAGCGAGACTACTACGAGATTTTGGGCGTATCGCAAAACGCGTCGGAGGGCGATCTGAAGAAAGCCTACCGGCGGCTTGCGATGAAATATCACCCCGATCGCAATCCCGACGACCAGATCGCGGAGGAGAAATTCAAGGAAGCCAAAGTCGCGTTTGAAGTACTGAACGACCCGCAGAGACGCGCCGCTTACGATCAGTTCGGCCACGCCGGCGTCGATTCTTCGATGGGCGGCGGGGGTGGTGGCGGTGCCACGTTCAGCGACATTTTTGGTGACGTGTTCGGCGATATTTTTGGCGGTGGTGGTCGCCAGCGGAGCTACCGCGGAGCCGACCTGCAGTACAATCTCGAGACCAGTCTGGAAGACGCGGTTATGGGCACCACGGCGAAAATTCGCCTGCCCAGTAAAGTACGCTGCGATACCTGCGGTGGCAGTGGCGCCAAGGCGGGTACCAGGCCTGACACCTGCCGCACCTGCGGTGGCGTCGGTCAGGTGCGTATGCAGCAGGGTTTCTTCTCCGTGCAGCAGACTTGTCCGACCTGCCGCGGCGCTGGGAAGACGATCAGTGAACCCTGTGTCGGATGTCGCGGCAGCGGTTGGACGGAAGAGCAGAAGACGCTTTCCGTCAAGATTCCTGCCGGTGTCGACAGCGGCGATCGCATCCGCCTGGCCGGCGAGGGGGAGATCAGCGCCAACGGTGGGACGCCGGGCGATCTATACGTGCAGATCGCGGTTCGTCCTCACCCGATATTCGGCCGCGAAGGCGAAGATCTGATCTGCGAGGTCCCCATCGGCTTCGCCACCGCCGCATTAGGCGGGGAACTGGAGGTACCGACGCTCGACGGGCGGGTGAAGCTCAAGATTCCCGCGGGCACCCAGTCGGAGAAGGTGTTTCGCCTGCGCGGTAAAGGGGTGCGCCCGGTGCGCGGTGGTGCGACGGGGGATTTGCGTTGTAAAGTACGCGTGGAGACTCCGGTAAACCTCACCGGTAAGCAACGCGAATTGCTGAAAGAGTTCGAAGCGACGATCAGCAGCGGCGGCAGCAAGCACAGTCCGCAGGAACGCAGCTGGCTAGACGGCGTAAAATCATTCTTCGACGATATGCGGGCATGACAAACGAACGCGCGTAGCACCTGCCAAGCGGGACGCGCCGCAAAAAAATATGCTTGAACTAGCCATCATAGGCGCTGCCGGGCGCATGGGTCGCACTTTGTTGGAAGCGGCGCATGATGATGCCGATGTGCGCGTTACGGCAGCCAGCGAACATCCCGATTCCGACGCTCTGGGCAGCGACGCCGGCGCATTGATCGGGCGACCTGAGAGCGGTGTAAAGCTGTGTGCTTCTTTGCAGGAGTGTGTCGACGATTTCGCCGTAGCGATCGATTTCACTAGACCGGCGAACAGTCTGCAGTCGCTTGATATATGCGCCCGGCACGGCAAGGCCATCGTCATAGGTACCACCGGGTTCGACGAGACACAGAAAACCCGCCTGGGCGAATACGCCGAACGCATACCGGTGGTCTGGGCGCCGAACATGAGCGTGGGCGTCAACTTGACGTTACAGCTCCTGGCAACCGCGGCCCAGGTCCTGGGCGACGGCTACGATGTGGAAATCACCGAAGCGCATCACCGTTACAAAGTCGATGCGCCGTCGGGCACCGCGCTGCGTATGGGCGAAGTCGTAGCAGCGGCTTTGGGGCGAGATCTGGAAGACTGCGCTGTATACGGGCGCGAAGGGCATACCGGGGAGCGCGACGCTCAGACGATCGGATTCGCTACAGTACGCGGCGGCGACATCGTGGGTGAGCATACAGTCATGTTCGCCGGTACCGGCGAACGCATCGAGATTACCCACCGCGCGTCAAGTCGCAGCACCTTTGCGTACGGTGCACTGCGGGCCGCACGCTGGGTGTCCGGACGGCCGGCGGGTTTGTACGGAATGCAGGACGTGCTCGCGACCTAGCCCCCGTTGGGCGCAATCTATGTATACTGCGCGCCCCGGCGAAACTGCAACAACCTAATAACGACTCATAACAGGGCAGCACCGTGCAATTTTCCGCCATTTTTCCCGGACAGGGATCACAGTCCGTGGGCATGCTCAAGGAACTCGCCGCGGCCTATCCGCAAATTGTCGATGCGACATTTACCGAGGCCAGCTCGCTGCTCGATTACGACCTGTGGAAATTGATCCAGCACGGACCACCGGACGAACTGGACCGCACGCAGTTCACGCAGCCGGCAATGCTGGCATCCGGCGTCGCCGCGTGGCGGGTGTGGGTCAGTCTGGATGCGCCTCAACCGCACGCCATGGCTGGACACAGTCTGGGAGAATTCAGCGCGCTGGTTGCGGCCAATGCACTGGATCTCGCGCAAGCTACGAAGCTGGTAAGCCTGCGTGGTGAAATCATGCAACGTGCGGTAGCGCTGGGGGTCGGTGCCGTGGCAGCAATTCTGGGATTGGACACCGATGCTGTAGCGGCCGCGTGCGCGGGCGCTGCACAGGGTCAAGTCGTGGAGCCGGTGAACTTCAATGCGCCCAATCAGACGGTAATCGCAGGGCACGCCGAGGCCGTCGAACGCACGATGCAGGCGGCGAAGGCAAGTGGCGCCAAGCGTGCTGTGATGCTGCCCGTAAGCGTGCCTGTGCACAGCAGTCTGATGAGCGGCGCGGCGCAGCAGTTTGCTGTGGAAATCGACCGCCTCGACATGCGCATGCCCGATGTTCCGGTGGTACAGAACCTCGCCGCTACGGCTTATGGATCGCTGGAAGAGATCCGCTCGGCATTACGCAAACACCTGGACAGCGGAGTCCGCTGGTCGGAAAGTGTGCTCGCCATGCAAGCGATGGCGGGTAACACGTTCATTGAGTTCGGACCGGGCAAGGTGCTCGCGGGCTTGTGCAAGCGCATCGATCGCAGTCTGATTCCCGGCGCGGCGGACAGCCCGGATAGCATCGATGCGGCACTGGCAATGCTGCAGGCTTGATCCGCATCGACAGCGTAACCGAGGAACCGCTATGCAACTGGATAAACAAGTGACGCTGGTGACCGGCGCAAGCCGTGGCATTGGACGGTGTATCGCCGAACATCTCGCTCTGCAGGGCGCCATCGTCATCGGTACGGCGACCGGCGACAAGGGTGTCGCGCGCATCGAGGAGACATTGGGCGATATGCCCAACCCGGGCGCCGGGCGCGTGTTGGATGTGCGCGACACACCAGCCGTGCAACGGCTTGTCGAGAGCATTGCCGCAGAGTTTGGCGCGGTGCAGATACTGGTCAACAACGCCGGTATTACGCTGGACAACCTGTTGATGCGTATGAAAGACGAGGAGTGGGATGCGACATTGGACACCAATCTGAGTTCCGTGTACCGGCTCAGCAAAGCGTGTCTGCGTGGGATGATGAAAGCCAAGCGTGGCCGGATCATCAATATCACCTCGGTGGTCGGTGTTACCGGCAATCCCGGACAGGCGAACTATGCCGCCGCCAAAGCGGGCATCATAGGGTTTACCAAGTCCCTGGCTCGTGAAGTTGCATCGCGCAACATTACGGTCAATGCAGTTGCGCCGGGCCTTATCGAGACCGACATGACGAACGCACTGCCCGCTGCACAGCGCCAGGCACTGCTCGAGCAGATACCGCTGCAACGACTTGGCGCAGGCGAGGACATCGCCGCGGTAGTGGGCTTTCTTGCCGGACCATCCGCCTCCTACATCACCGGTCAGACGCTGCATGTCAACGGCGGCATGTACCTGCCTTGAGCCGCTGACGGATGCTCAAAAGAGGATTAATAATTGATTGTAAATATTTGTTTTATTTGGTTTTTTGTGTGAAAAAAAGTAGTGTAAAAACCGACGCCGACCGCGCTAGATTGATAGGGTCTAATTCTCTACAATAGCGCGGCACCTCGGCCCGGTATAATCGGGCGGGTGGCGTTCCATTATTGGAGGTCATTTTTCTATGAGTAGTGTCGCAGAACGGGTCAAGAAGATCGTAGTCGAGCAGTTGGGCGTAAAAGAAGAAGAGGTTTCCGAAAGCGCGTCATTCGTCGACGACCTGGGCGCTGACTCGTTGGATACCGTCGAACTCGTGATGGCTTTGGAAGAAGAGTTTGAATGTGAAATTCCGGACGAGGAGGCGGAGAATATCACTACCGTTCAGCAAGCGGTGGAGTATGTGGAGGCCCACCTCAACTAACTATTCGCATTGATGGCGTGGCGCTGCTCGCCGCGCCATCCCACGCACGGCTGCGTGACGATTGGCGTACCACTCAACAACTTGATTCGATCACAAGCGCACGACTGCGATTTGGGTCGGTTGGGATGGATGCGAGGTGTGAGCACGACTGTGTGCCGAATTAGTCCTGCAAGAGGCGCTAGATGACCGCCG
>Ga0224508_10000749_pt1 | contig 30752 bp, 31 predicted proteins | sample SF_Jan12_sed_USG_4_FD_170157 | JGI IMG/M metagenome (GOLD analysis project Ga0224508, IMG submission 170157) | Sediment microbial communities from San Francisco Bay, California, United States - SF_Jan12_sed_USGS_21 | ecosystem: Environmental > Aquatic > Marine > Sediment | place: USA...
GCGCAACCAACCGAGAACACCGAGGCGTATCAATACTATCTCCGCGGGCGCGACTACCTGCGACGGCCGGCTGAAAAGGTAACGCTTGCTAGTGCAGTCGAATTGTTTGATAAAGCGATCAATCTAGATCGGCGTTTTGCTCACGCCTACGCGGGGCTGTGCGACGCTCACTTGGGCACTTACGAATTCGCTCGGACTCCAAAGTCTTTTGAATTGGCGGAGGTTGCCTGTCACCGCGCTCTGACGTTGGACAAAAGTTTGTGGGAAGTGCACGTCGCCCTCGGAAATCTTTATCACGCTAACGGCCAATACGATAGCGCCGTTCTGGAGTTGGACACAGCAATCAGTCAACAGCCGAACGCCGTTAGTCCGTATCTGGCGTTGGCAGAAACCTACGCAGCGCAGAATCAGGTCGAACAGGCTGAGGCGACGTTCCGGCGCGCAGAAGTAGTGGAGCCCGGCTACTGGGGTGTCCACAGAGCATTTGGCAATTTCCTGTACGACATGCGCCGGTATGAAGAAGCAATCGAACGACATATCAAAGTCACCGAATTGGTGCCGGATAGTGGAATTGGCTACGACAATCTGGGTAATACGTATCTTTCGATTGGGGAGTTTGACAAAGCCGAGAGCGCATTCAACGCTTCACCCTTGCCGTCTCGTTGGACGTATATGAACCGAGGACTTGTCTACAAATACCGCGGCGACTTTTTAAAAGCGGTCGAGGACCAAAAGCGAGCGATCGAACTTGCACCGGAAATCCATGCAACCTGGGGGTTTTTAGCGGACGCGTATCGTTTCATTCCGGGTGAGGAAGAGAATGCGAAAAGTGCTTATGAAACGGCGATCCAACTTGCGGAACGAGACCTGGCGATCAATCCGTTGAATTGGCGCAGCATTGGACAACTCGGTATGTACTATGCCTATGCAGGCCGGCCCGATGAAGCTGTAGCCCAGGTTGAAAAACTGTTCGAACTCACGTCGGATTCGACGGCTCATTACTATGCAACACGGGTTCTTGTGCATCTGGGTGATATGGAAGGAGCGTACCAGGCCTTGGAACACACGGTAAAAGGCGGATGGTCGCGCGCGCTCCTCGCGAGCGACCCGGACCTCGTGGTTTTGCGGGGCGAATCCGGCTATGCCGCGCTATTGGCGGAGCCTCAGGATTAGGGCGATTTGGCGCTGGTTGCCGGATTATAGTGGTAATATGTCACCTCCAGGGAAGCATATATTATTGAGGGGAATCATCATGCCAGAGGAAAAGAAACCCGGAAGAGAGGCCGGTCCAGGCGAAACTCGCAATCCAGGCGAAACTCGCAATCCCGGCGAAACTCGCAATCCAGGCGAAACTCGCAATCCCGGTGAAACTCGCAATCCCGGCGAAACTCGCAATCCAGGCGAAACTCGCGACAACTGATGCGGTAGGTATAGCGCATCTGGCAAGAACGCTTGCGCTAATCGAGAGGCGTCTACAGGGCTAAGCTGCTCCTACGGCAGTTACGCGCCTGCGGGCGGCTTTTCGCATTTTAAAACCGGAACCAATCCGGTCAGAAGGAATTGCTCACGAGCAAAAGGAGAAGATGACATGGCCAACGGAATCGCGTTACACATAGGCGTTAATAGAGTTGATCCCCGTGCATACCCACTAAGGCCAGAGTATAGCGGTCGGCACTATGCAATCGTGAACGAGAAAAAGCCTCCGGTAAGCTTCGACGGCTGGTTCAATGTCGGTTGGGTGGGGCCACTGTCAACTTGTGAAATGGACGCAGCGGCCATGTACGATTTGGCGAAAAGCCAGGGGTTCAACGCAACGATCCTAAGCACACCAGAGGCAACCGCCGAAAACGTAGAGGAAGCCATTCGTAGTGCCGGGCAGCAACTCGCGGCAGGCGATACTTTCCTTGTGTCGTATTCGGGTCACGGTGCCCAAGTCGACGATCTGTCCGGCGACGAAGTGGATGGAGAGGACGAAACCTGGTGTCTATACGATCGGATGTTTCTGGATGACGAGCAACGCGAGCTGTACGCCGAATTCGCTGAGGGCGTGAAAATTGTTGTCGTGTCCGATTCCTGTCACAGCGGTTCGGCATCACGATCCGGAAAATCGAATACGTATGAAGAACACAGACGTTACGAGCATGGCGAGCCACGCAAGATGGAGGAAAGGACTGCTGTAGACGTTTATAGAGGCAGAAAAAACGACTATGACAAGATTCAACGCGATCTAAAGCATCCTCCACCGAAGCTAAAGGCAAGCCGAATTTTGTTCTCCGCTTGTCAGGACCATGAAACCGCCATGGGTTATGACGATGGCGGCGCGTTCACCGTTGCGCTGCTCAAAGTCTGGGACAATGGTAACTTCACAGGCAATTACGGAGATTTAGCCAGGCAGACTAGGAATGAACTGCAGACGAGCTACAATTACTGGGTGGATAAGAAAGGTGGTGATGCGAGCAAAATCCACCTGCAGGTGCCGAATTTCGTTCGCATTGAAGGGTCATCGCCGGAGGCTCTGGAAGAATTCATCAATCAACGACCGTTTTCGCTTTAGCTCTTTATGGACATACTCTTCGTCTCAGCGAATTCTGCCGATGCCTACATGGACATAGAGCGAGAGCACAGGTCACTGCAAAAACTAGTTGAAACGGGCGAGCACTCATTGCGAGTGTTGCCCGCAGCCGAAGTCGAGGATTTACGCGATGCCCTCAGATCAAATGGAAAAGAGAAGCATTTCGATGTCCTTCATTTTAGCGGGCATATTACTGTAGAAGAGGGCCTTCAACTGAGAGGCGAGGGCCGCCGCAAAGACTTTCTTAGCGGTGAGATGCTAAAGGAACTCCTCAAAGGCTCCGAAATAAGGCTCGTCGTGCTCAATGCCTGTCATAGTGAAGCCCTGGCAACCTCACTGAGCAAAGTCGTTCCAGCCGCTATCGGCACGACGCGAAAAATCCGGGACGTTGTGGCAAGACAATTTACGCGCAACTTTTATGGCGCTTTGAAAGATAACGCGAGCGTGAAGGACGCTTTCGAGGCTGCCCTGAAGAAACAGAAGACAAGCAGTAGCCCAGCGTATATACATGTGACTGGTGCGTGATCTGTGACCGATGAGCCCGGCGATGCGTCGACCCGCAGTGCCGCTAGGTAGTAGTCTCCCCGTATAAGGCACTGTGGTCCTCGTCGCTACCATAGAGCACGACACGGTCTCCGGCGACCAGCGGCGTTCCCAGCTCAGGTGTTGATTTGTAGCTCCCGTCGTCATGCTCGACACCGAGAATCAAAAACTTACAATGGCCCGAGCATAGCTCCGACAGCGTGATGCCGTCGAGTCTGTTGCCCGGTAGGACCGCGTGTTCCGCTACGCTATAGTCGCTGGTGATCTGCAGGAGTTCCGTTGGCCCCCGCTGACCGAGCGATGTCATCCGATGCAGTAGCCAACCGATCGACTTGCACATGACCCGGTCGGCGATTGGGTTCAGAGCGATGAACCACAGCAATGCTATGGCACCCAGAAGCCAGAATAGCTGCACGGACATAGCAGATATCGAATTCTCTGTCGCCAAGAAAGAGACGACAAATGTGCCAAGCACCGTGACCAAGCCGACATTCCCGAGCAGCATCAGCAGACCGATCACACGCCGGCGAATTGGATGGTTGACGACGGCCTCTGACTCGGACGTGGTGAAGCCGGCACCCGTAAAAGCAGAGCGAGCTTGAAAGCGAGCGACGTCTTCTGGCATCCCCGTCAGGCGAAGTGCCACTGCTGCAGTCCGAACAATAGTGACAGAAATCGTCAGAATCATCAGTAAGGTTATCGCCGCGCCCATGAACTTGCTTCGGCCTTAGCCGATTGCTTGCAAATCTTGCAGTACCGTTGGGATCAGTTCTGCGACCGTTGGATGAATGTGGACTGCCCGGGAGATGACCGTGTAAGGCTTCTTGGCGTACATCACGTCCAAGATGCAGTGGATAGCTTCGTCTCCATTCAGGCCAAGAATGACAGCCCCTAGAATCTCTTCGCTGTCGGCATCCACGAGAACTTTCATGAAGCCACGTGTCTCGCCGAATTCCCGTGCCCGACCCACCTGAGTCATCATCCGTTTTCCAATCAAGACGTTGCGGCCCGAAGCCTTGGCCTCGCGTTCGGTGATTCCGACGCGCCCCAGCGGCGGATCGATAAAAAGTCCGTAACAAAGAATGCGATCAGTGACCCGGCGCGGATCATCATCGAATAGGTTCGCTGCGACGATTTCGTAGTCGTTGTACGACGTGTGCGTGAACGCGCCGCGGCCGTTTACTTCACCCATGGCCCAAACGCCGGGTTCATTTGTGCGCAGGAAATCGTCGACGAGGATTTGACCTCGTTCATCCGATTCTATTCCGGCATCATCAAGACCAAGGTCGTTGGTATTGGGTACGCGGCCGACGGCCAGCAGCAGATGCGTTCCGTAAACCTCTTTGGGTTCCTCGTCGCAGCTAACGCCAACCCGAACGCCTTCAGAAGATCGACTCACTGCGACGCACTCCGCATTCAATCGTACGTTGACGCCTTCTCCTTCGAGAATTTCGCGCACGCTGTCAGAAACGTCTTCATCCTCGCGTGGAATGAGGCGATCGCTCATTTCAACAACGGTGACTTCGGCACCGAACCGTCGGTACATCTGTGCGAACTCCAGGCCAATATAACTGCCACCGATGATGATCAGATGCTGCGGCAGGAAGTCGACGCCCATCATGTTCGAGTTCGTCAGATATTCCACCTCATCGAGGCCCGCGATGTCTGGAATACGGGCTCGGCCGCCTACATCGATGAAAATCTTATCAGCTTCCAGTGTGTCGCCATTAACCTGTACGCGTTTTGGGCCGACAAATCTGGCGTGGCCGTGAATCAGCGTGACGCCGTCCATTCCCTCAAGCCAACTGGTAACGCCCGCATTCGATGCGCCGGCGATCGAGTCTTTGCGCTTTTTGACCTGCGCCATATCGACGGTGACGCCATTCACGACGACACCGAATTCCTGGGCTTGTCTTGCCGTGTAGGCGACTTTCGCACTGCCGACAAGCGTCTTGGTTGGAATGCAACCGACATTGACGCAGGTTCCACCGATCAGTTTGCGTTCGATAACAGCTATCTTCAGACCTTCCTGGCTCAATCGGCTGGCGAGGGGCGGTCCGGCCTGTCCAGTTCCTATCACGATCGCGTCGAACTGTTCGGTCATGCATGTTCTCCTGAAGAACGATCATCCGTTTCATTCATTGTAGTTGAAGTCCCAATGAAACTGTGGCGGTAGATCGACGTCCGAATTGTCGATCTATCGCTGCCAAGTTACAGGTCTTCAATTTCAACGATGTCCGGCCGCAGAGATGCGATGATGGACATAAGCTCGTTGTGTTCCTTTTCCGGCACATTGAATTTGTTCAATGTATCAACTAGGTGCTGCGCGACAACGGCGAACTCACTCGCCTTGATGCCGAGTCCGCCATGGGTCGTGGCCGCCGGCCGACTGATGATCTTGCAGGGTCCGCCGGTCGCGGCACAGACTAGGTTCTTGTTTTTCTGGCGAAAACCCGCTCGGGAGTCATCGCTCATACCGAAAAAACGTGCGCCGACCACCGGGTCGTCGAACAACTTCCCGGCGAAGTCGTCCACAACGGCCGAGACGGCTTCGTATCCGCCAAGACGGTCGTACAGCGACTTCTCCATAGCTGCCTCGCCGAGGGCTGGGCTGCCTAGAAAAGCGCCGAGAGTAATAACGCCGACGGCGATAAAGCCGAGGGCAGCAGAGACCGCTGATATATACCGATTGCTCATTTTCTTCTCCTTGCTGTCAGCCGTTTCGGTTGACAATGTTTGTGGATCAATGTGCAAGGAAAAGCCTAGTGGTGTGCGCTGGCCAACGTCAGTGTCTAACGGTTAGTAACCCCACAGCAATCGGTTTCGCTAGTTTATTACGCGCTTGATGTTCTGCGTCCGAGATCGAGAAAATCCCAATGCGCTTCAACAAGTCCTGAAATCGTGGGTCGTCATGATATGACGACATTTCTCTCGTAACCTGCAACCATGCCAGCGAGCGTGCTCGCGTCAGATAGGCTCGTTCCAGCCAATCGAACATTAAATCGGGTTCGTTCAGGCCTGCATAGATTGTTGCGACGTGAAATGGGGATACATAAATGTCCCTCGAAAGGGCCTCCAACTCGGCAATGACCTGTCGTGCATCATCGCGCATACCAGCGACTGCGAAAACATGACCCAACGCGGAGATGGGCAAGCTGTGTCCGCCGTCAAGCTCGATCGCCAGTCGAAACTCATCGATCGCCTTTTTATACATCTCGTGTTGCCTGTAGATGTGGCCCTTAATCCAGTGCCCACCCCAGAAGTCCGGATTGAAATCAATGAGTTTATCGACCTCGGCGCTTGCCTCGATGTAGTTTCCCGCCTGGTACATCTGCCATGCAAGATTAAGACTGGCGGCAAGCGACAACGGATTGAGTTGCTTGGCGTAGCGGGCGCGATCCATCGCGTCCTCGTGGCGACCCAACGCCTCTAAGATCTGGCTGTGCCATATGTACGCCTGAAATAGACTGGGATTCAGCTCAATGGCACGATTGAGCATCGATTCGGCGCCTTGAAGGTCCCACCCGAACTTGAAATTGATAATGCCAATGAAAGCATGCGGCTCGGCCAAATCAGGATCTAGGCTTAGCGCTTTCATCGCAAGGGAGTGCGATTCCGGAATAGCAACAACGGGTGACACCATCTCCAGGCCATGGCCGGCCAGAAGGCAGTGACAAGATGCGAGACCCGCATAAGCCTCAGCATAATTAGGCTCGATCTCTATAGCTTCCTGATAGAACTTAATGCTTCGACGATAGCCCTCTGCCGTAAATTGGTTGTAAAAATACCGGCCCTTCATATACGCCTCGTAAGCGGCAGGATTCAAATCACCGCCGAGAAATTGTGATGAAGGTAATAGCTCGCCAGAAATCTGCTGAGCGATTGCGTACGCGACTTCACTTTGCACTGCCGGTAAGTCCGGCATCGTACGCTCGAATGTCTTTGACCAAACCTGCGTATCTGTATCGGCGGCAATCAGTTGTGCGGAAATCCGCACGTTTTCGTCGTCGCGATAGACGCTTACACCGACAAGGTAAGCGACACCGAGCTCACGCCCGATATCAGGTATCGGCACGTCCGTATTTTCGTACCGCATAACGGACGTTAGCGACGTGACCCGCAGTTCTCGTATCTCGGCCAATGATGAGATCAGCGCATCCGTCATGGCTTCGCTGAAAAATTCATTGGGCAGAGGTGAGCGATCCCGCAGCGGCAGCACGGCGAGGCTCGATGGCGCCGGCAATGGCGGGGTCGCTGCAACCGTATCCGATTCTCGCTGTGGTGCCGAATAGGTGAAGAAAAAAACCGCGACGATGAGTGCGGCAGCTACGAGTCCTACCCATCGATACCCTCTAATCGCGGGATCGTGTTCTTTTGTCGAGACATCAGCCGAGTGGAAAACCGGGACATAGTGCCCCTTCGGAATATCGATCCGCACCGAGTCATCTTGTCCTTCATCGACGTAGTACTCTCGTAGCTTGGAGCGCAAGCGGCTGGCTTCAACGCGCACGATCGAATCAACACCCGGATCGAAGCTTTCGTCTTTCTCAAAGACATCGATACCGAGCGTGAACTCTTTGAGTTGATCCGATCGACCTTCCAATGCCGCATCGACAACATAGTCGAGGAACTTGCTTTGCCGCTTGGAGCGCGCGAATAGCTTGCTCGCAAGTATTCGATCACGCTGCGCACGAACCTGTGCAGCGCTTGCGTCAGACGTTGAATCGTGCGCGGGCATTCGCGTGTTGCTCTTCTCCGCCGATTTAGACTGAGTATAGCAGGTCACAATTTTTCGGCCGAATTTGACCGTTAGTAACAGTTAGACACTGATATTCGTGCGGGCAAATAACCAGAATCCTCAACTTCAAACAAACCACCAGGTAAGGAGATAAATATGAACACAATAACCCGTTATCTACCACGAGTGCTTCTCTCGGCGTTGGTTGGTCTAGTTGCGGCCCTGCCATTCGCTGGCGCTCTCGCTGATGCTGCCGCGAAATATGAGGCCACATTTAATGCAGACGGTGAATTGATACGACCGGCAGGATGGCGAGAATGGGTATTCGTCGGGAGTCCACTGACACCCAATACTCTGAACGGTGGTGAAGCCGCGTTTCCTGAGTTCCACTCGGTCTACATCGATCCGAAGAGCTGGGCACACTACAAGAAAACCGGTACGTTTCGCGACGGCACCATGATCGCTAAGGAGCTGACATTAGTTGGCGACACGGCCGCGACCAGCGGTATCGGTTTTTTCAACGGTGCGTTACAGGGATTTGAAATCGCGCACAAAGACACCAAGAGATATTCGAAAGAATCCGATGGATGGGCGTATTACACGTTCGGCCACAAACCTGAACCCTATGCAAACTCGACGGCCGCCCAGCCAAATGCTGCTTGCGCAGCGTGTCACACGGCAGCCGCAGCCGAGGATATGGTGTTCACTCAGTACTACCCGATCCTTCGTGCTGCCAAAGGCGCCGGCGATGCGGGCGCGGGTGTAGGCGGCGCGGACTAGTGCGCGCGCCGTGGGGACCAGGATGCACATGAAGTTACTCATCGCATTAAGTGCTTTCGCTTGCTGTGCCATATCGATTGCAGATGAGTCGTTTATGTCGACGTACGAAAGCCTGGTCGATGATGCCGGCAACATCTCGTTGCCCAAAGGCTTCCGAACTGAATGGGCGTTTCTTGGAACTTGGTCGGTTACCGAAGCCGATGTAGATCGCAGCAGCGAGGCAAGCGGCCATGGCGCGGCGGGGCTGCACAATGTGTACACGCAACGAGGAGTAGCAGAGTACTTTCAGGAAAAAGGTACTTTTCCCGACGGCGCCGTCATAGTGAAGGAGCTGTTGAATGCGGTTACTGCGCCTATGACAACCGGTATCGTCAGCCGAGGCAAAGCGGTGGAAGGGTGGTTTGTCATGGTCAAGGACAAAGAGGGACGCTTCAGCTCGAATCCACTATGGGGTGATGGCTGGGGATGGGCACTGTTTAATGCTGATCAAGGCAATATGCCCGTTACGCAGAACTATAAGACTGAGTGCGTAGGCTGCCACATCCCAGCCCGCAAGGACGATTGGATTTACGTGTCGGGCTATCCAGTGCTTACTGACTGACGTCTGCGCCGTCATGAAAATCTTTGTCCTGATCGTGCCCGCGGGCGTCTTACTTTTCGTGCTCGCGTGGGCGGGCGCACGCATGGCGCCGGAAACGGCGCCTGTCGCTCGTGGAGCGGACTACGCTCAAGTCAGAGGTTGTGTCGGTTGTCATGGTGACCCCGATAACCCGGTAGCGGATGCTAACGACAAGAATTGCTCCGATACAAATAGATTCTCCTGGCACCCGGAATACAATGTGGAGTGCACTGACGTTATGGCGTACTTCGAAACAATTCGCCTGCGCAGGAGCTTTGACGAGCGCGCGAAACTTAGCTACGACAATCCGCTAATTGTTGGTGAGAGGCTGGCACGTACCTATCACTGTTTTCAATGCCACGGGCATTTGGGACAGGGTGGATTTGGAAACGCCAATTCGCTTAAGGGGTATGTACCGGGGTATTTTGGCTCGGATTTCATGGCACTCACCAACAATGCGTCTCCAGATGCGGTGCGTGAGTGGATCATGCATGGAAAGAATTCGACACTCTTGGAGGCACCGGTTCTAGGAAAGGTTGCGGCGTTCTTTTTCGATCGACAGGCAGTCAGTATGCCGAGCTACAAGTCGCTGCAGCCTGAAGAGATTGAGGTTCTTGTTGAGTACGTCATTGCACTAAACGAATATGGGCCGATGACGGCGGACATCGTTCGCTCATACGGTGATAGATCACGATCAAAGGATTTACTCATCACTGTTGACAACGACCCAAGGCCGAGGCTTTAACATGCTGCGATTGCGAAGACCAGGATTGCAATGGCGTTGGGTGTTTAGTGAAACACTCGTCATCGTAATCGGCGTACTGATTGCATTGGGCCTGGATGATTATTGGACGGACCGTCAGGAACGAATACTCGAGCTTCAATACGTGAAGCGAATTCATGCAAACGCCACTTCGGATGTCGCGTTCATTGATCAGATTCGCGTTCGCTTGGATAGAAAGTTTCGTGCGCTGGATGATATTGCACCGGTTGTACGTGGGCACGAGCCTGTGCCTGACGATGTGGAATCATTCTTACGGAATGCCGCGTTGGGTGGGTTGATCGGGGCATCGTCAGTGGCCTGGATTACACGAACGACATTCGAAGACTTGGTATCCACGGGAAATCTTCGGTTAATACGCGACCCTGATTTGCGGCGTGAAATATTGATCTACTATGACGATGTTGACAAGGGATATATCAGTCGCCTCGGCCGCCGAACTGGATACGTGGACTATATCCATAGCTTGATGCCTGCGGAGCTCCGAGAAGACATGAATTTCGCTGCCATGGAAACGTTTGACACAGACCGTGCCGTAGCAGGACTATTGTCGAACGAATTTGAAGGCTTGCTGAATCAGGAGTACAACTACGCATTTTTCGTCCAGCGGTTTGATTCCAGGTTGGGAGCCAAGCGACTTTTGAACAACTTGGAAATTTACGTTCAGCAATTCGGTACTGGCGGATAGCCACCGGTCTTTCTTGCCGAACCTCACGTAAGATGTGGCGGAAATTACAGAGAAAAATCAATAGTGAATGTCACCGCGATATTGTCAATCACGCTCGCGTTAATCGCATACGGGCTAATTAGCAAGAAAATCGAAGGCTCGATACTGACCGGGCCGATACTGTTCAGCGTGTTTGGCCTAATTGCAGGTCCTGCCGCATTCGGTTTAATTCCGCTACAGATTAGTAACGACGCGCTGCATTTGCTGGCCGAGGTTACGTTGATCCTGGTGTTGTTTTCCGACGCGGCCAGCATCGACCTTGCCCAACTGCGTCGTGATCACAACCTTCCGGTCCGCATGCTGCTAGTCGGTATGCCATTGTCGATTGTGCTTGGCGCCATGGCCGCTGTGTTGCTTTTCGGCGGCTTCGGACTCTGGGAGGCGGCATTACTAGCGGCAATTCTTGCACCGACCGATGCTGCGCTTGGGCAAGCAGTTGTATCCAATCGCATCGTTCCAGTCCGCATACGCCAGGCGCTCAATGTTGAGAGTGGCCTTAATGACGGTATTGCTCTGCCGTTCATTTTGATCTTTGGCGCATTAGCAAGTGCCGTGCATGCTGAGACCGATGCCGTTGAGTGGCTAACGTTCGGCGCCAAGCAGATCGTATTCGGGCCGCTTGCGGGCATTGCGCTTGGTTATGTCGGCGCAAAATTCGTCTCGTTGTGCTATCGCACACAATGGATGTCAGAAAGCGCCGAAGGCATGATCGCCTTGGGCATGGCGTTCGGTGCGTTCGCGCTGGCCGAGGTGGTCCACGGCAACGGCTTCATTGCCGCGTTTGTTGGAGGTTTGACGTTCGGCAATACGCTGCATAAGAAATGTAAGTATCTGTATGAGTTTGCCGAATCGGAAGGTCAGATCCTGATATTGCTCACGTTCATGGCATTTGGTGCTGCGATGGTTCCGCAAGCGATGAGCGGGTTCACGATGATTCATATTGTCTTTGGCCTCCTTGCCTTGACGGTTTTCCGCATGCTCCCAATTCACTTGTCACTCATCGGTACGGGAATCAAACCAGTAACGTCTGCATTCCTCGGTTGGTTTGGTCCTCGCGGGCTTGCTTCCATACTGTTCGTATTGCTGATCCTCGAAGAAGCGGAATTGGAAAACGAAAATAAGATCTTTGCGGTTGTGATTATCACCGTAGCACTGAGCGTCGTATTGCACGGCATAAGCGCGGGACCGGCCGCCCGCTGGTACGGCTCCTTATCGCAACAGATGGGCGAGTGTGAAGAGAATAAACCGGTAAGCGACGAGCCTTTTACGCCGGCGCCCCGATAACATTTGGAGAATAAGAATGGCGAAACTCAACGAAAAGCAACTTGAAATGTGCGACACCAGCGGATGGGATTTCTCGGACCTAAAAGCATTGTTCATAAATTGCACCTTGAAGCGATCACCAGATCGGTCGCATACACAAGGGCTCATCGATATCGCATCGCTAATAATGGAGAAAAATGGCGTATCGACTGAGGTAGTGCGTGCCGTCGATCACGATATCGCCTACGGCGTGTGGCCGGACATGACCGAACATGGGTGGGAAAAAGATGAATGGCCCGCCATTCTCGAAAAAGTGATGGCAGCAGAGATTCTCGTCATAACGTCACCGATCTGGCTCGGTGAGAAATCATCGGTGTGTAACAAAGTGATTGAACGATTGTACGCAGCATCCGGACAGCTCAACAATGACGGGCAGTACGCATACTACGGTCGGGTCGGCGGCTGTCTGATCACGGGCAACGAAGACGGCGCCAAGCACTGTTCGATGAATATTCTGTATTCACTACAACATCTTGGCTACGTGATTCCGCCGCAGGCAGACGCGGGTTGGCTTGGCGAGGCTGGGCCTGGACCTTCTTACCTCGACGAAGAATCAGGCGGCCCTGAGAATGATTTTACCAATCGGAATACGACATTCATGACATGGAATCTGTTGCATCTCGCGCGCATGATCAAAGACGCTGGCGGTGTTCCGGCCCACGGTAATCAACGCTCCGCGTGGGACGCCGGGTGTAAATTCGATTTCGACAATCCGGACTATCGGTAGGGCTGGCGTAGGAGCTCATGGCCAAATCAGACGAGCGAAATGTTTCAGCAAGCCCTTAGGTTCAGGTGGTGCTTAGTCTATGCGAGCATGCTTCGGTCGATGCCTGCGCTTGACCGCGGCTAACGTCAGCAATCCCAGAGCCAACAGCACGAGCGACGAGGGTTCCGGGACGTTGGCAACGTCGTCGCTCAGCCACAGATAGCGACCCTGCGCCGGCGTGTTGTCCGTCCCGCTCAGGTCGCGAAAGTATCCGTTGGCAATGTCGGGCAATATGAAGTTGTCCGGGCCGAATGCTCCTTCGAAGTAGTTATTACATGCCAGCGCATCCGGCGTTTGAGGACAAAATTGAGGATCGTCCGGGAAATCATCGCCGACGCCAATATAGTCGTCGAATGGAATGGCAACGGCGGCGAGAAGGTCAAAGTTTTCGCCGAGACTGGTCGAGTAGCCCACGCGGGAAGCATCATCCCCGAACGTGATCTGGTCGTAGTTAAACTCGAGTGCGAACTGCCCGGACGAAAGCTCGAGCATCGCCAGCTGGAACACATTCTGCAGAGCGCCCGCTGAGTCAAGTACGGTCCAGGTAAAGCGCAATGCCTCTTCAACGCCAGGCGCCGAAAACAGCGCGTTAGTCTGTTCGATAGTAAGATCAACTATGTTGCCGCCAAGAGTTTGAGCCACATCGAAAAACGCGTCAAATCTCGCCGTTTCGGCGCCACCGCTCAAAACGACGCTGCCGTCGGAGTTCATCGTCGCCGTATCCCCGGTCACACCGAAGATACTCATGTCAAAACCAATGCCAAGAGAGACACTGGAGGTCGAATTGCTATCGCCAGTGAAAAGCGTGTCCCAGTCTCCCGCGTCGACTCGGATCGAACGCGCGTGAACAGGCCCTGTAACCATCGAGGTGACGAGGATGACTACTGCGAGTACAGTGCTTTTGCGGTGCATCATGAATCGGCTCCAAAAGTGACCGTCTAATTCTTAATTTATTTGCAGCAAGATGCGTGCCGGTGATTGCTGAAGCTGTAATAACAATCAGTTAGGACTGGGTGCTGATTACCGACGGCGCCTGCGGACATGCTTTTGTCAAGAATCTCGACACACAAATGGCCGAGTGCGGCCGCTAATCCTACCGGCAGTTGCCAGGTTCCCGGTTTTCAGAATAGCGGAGCAGCTTCATAATCGGGCAGCGCCACCTCAAATTCGATGGCCGCCAACTGATCGGGAGCGTGACCTCGCTCTTCGAGAAATTCGGTCCATCGAGAATCACCGTGCAGCTTCTGGTACAGCGGCGATAGCGCTTGATCCATGAGTCCGGTCTCGTTGGCGTCAACCGCTTTTTGCAACCATTCGAAAGCCGCATCGGCGTCGCCGATCCAGCCGTAGACCTGTGCAATTTCTGACGGCCAATGTTCGCCCCAATTGTCGCGCAGTTCGGTGAAGGCGGCATTGAACTCATCCTTGTGACCGAGCTCATACAAAGCGAGTGTTCTCCCCTTGACACGGTATTCCTCATCGCCTTCTAAATCGAATGCGTCCAACGCCGCCGCCGCATCGCCATTGTGCAACAACGCCAGGCCCAGCATATGGTATGCGCCGATACGATCAGGGCTTAGCGATAATACGGTACGGATACTGTCGATAGCTTCATCGAAGCGACCGGCAGACATATAGGCCGCAGCCAGATTTGAATGGCCATTCGCGTTTACCGGATCGCGAACGATACTGTGTTCATATAGCGCAACCGCTTCGTCAGTACGACCAAGCACCTCGGTCAATACAGCGGCGCCGTTAATGATGCCCGCACCATTTGGGTCCATCGACATGGCACGCGTGTAGTGCCGTGCAGCAAGGGGCAGGTCGTCGTCATAGTTCATCGCAATCCAACCCAGGTTCGCATGCGCACGAGCGTTGTTGAGATCGATGGCCAGCGCCTGCCAGGTCGCGTCTCGAGCCAGTTGAACAATATCGTCATCGGGCCGCAGGCCGGAGTTCGCAAGGTTCGCATAAACCCATCCCAGGCCGCTCCACGCCTTCGCATAGTCCGAGTCGACTTCCAACGCCAGTTTGTATAGTTCCGCAGCTCTCGTCAGGCTCTCACGAGTGAACTGATTGGCCAAGTATTTTGCTTGCAAGTAATTGGTGTAGGCTTTCGTATCGGTTTGTCGGGCGTTCGGCGCATCGTCTAACAACGTGACTTTCAGTTTTTTCACAACCGCGACTGCGATATCGTCTTGAATCTCAAAAACATCGTCTAACCTACGGTCGTAAGTCTCGGACCACAGGTGTGTGTCGGAGCGCGCGTCAATTAGCTGCGCGGTTATGCGGACTTTGTTGCCCGATTTTCTGACCGATCCTTCCAACACATGGGCAACATTTAGTTTCTCAGCAACGTCGGCTATAGAAATGCCCGCGTCCCTGAACGAAAACGCCGACGTCCGGGATGTCACCCTAAGCTGAGGGATCTCAGCAAGTAGATTTAGAAGCTCCTCTGAGATTCCATCAGAGAAGTATTCGTTGTTGGCGTCATCGCTCATGTTGGTGAATGGCAATACTGCGATGGAATTCTTGTGAAACGGCGACGCAAGAGCCTGTTGGCGGGCTTGTTTCGCGACTATTCTGTCCCTCGCCGCATCTCGTGAGGGGTCGAGCACAAACTTATCAATGGCGAAATAGCCGAGCGCCAGCGTAAGAAACACAATGATGGCACGATCCAATTGTTTGTCGGCGGCACGAGCGCGCAACGCTGAGCGATCAAGGTCGCTCTCTAGTTTCAGTCCCTCGGGCGTCAGTTCATAGAGCCAGGACAGAATCAACATCACCGGGAAGCCGATGATCAACAAGATGATAATCGCTCGGAACAGTGCGTCAGACAGTCCGAAAACCGGAAACAGCGTTTCGGCGACCTGAACAAGCAACCACGAACCTGCGAGGTACGCGATCGCTACTCGGAATACGTTGCGGCGCTTTAGTTCCGAAAACAGCAACATTCAGATCTTGCCCCGATATTTCTTGGGCCATCAAGCCTACGCTTTTGCTTGATTCGAGGCCAGCCATAGGCGTACTTCCGCGAACGATGCAGAACATTCGTCGCCGGTGCATAATCTATGAACTATGAGCCCGCCCATGCATCCATCGACTCACGTCGATACGTTTACGCGAGATAATCTTCCGCCTGCTCAGGATTGGCCGGAATTGCAATTTACGTTGCCTGCGCTCGACTATCCGGCACAAATAAATTGCGTCACCGAGTTGGTCGATCGTCAGGTCGACGTTGGCAATGGGGACCGAGTCGCAATTCGTTCTCCGAAGTTGACGTGGACTTATGCCGATCTGCAGCGAAATATCAACAGAATCGCGAATGTGTTAACGGAGCTGCTAGGAGTCCAGACCGGCAACCGCGTACTGCTCCGCTTTCCGAACTCACCGTTGTTTGCCGCCAGTTACCTGGCCGTAATGAAGTGCGGCGCGGTTGCTGTACCAACCATGCCGCTGTTGCGCAAGAATGAACTGGCAAAAATAATTGAGAAAGCGGCCGTGACGCACGCGCTATGCGATGAGCGCCTCAGCGAAGAGCTGGCAGAATTGGCGCTGCCGGAATCGATGATGTCGGATGTGCTGCTCGGCGCGATGGCGTCCGCGGACGATGAGTTCGATGCCGTGCCGACGGCGAGCGACGATGTGGCGTTAATCGCGTTCACGAGTGGTACGACCGGCCAGCCGAAAGGCTGCCTACACTTTCACAGAGACGTCATGTCGATGTGTCACACGTTCTGTACGCAAGTTCTGAAACCCAAGCCGGACGACGTATTCATAGGTTCACCTCCGCTGGCTTTCACTTTCGGTTTGGGCGGACTGCTGACGTTTCCGCTGCACGCCGGCGCGAGCACGATTTTGCTAGAAGCTGCGCCGCCACCGGTGCTCGCTGATGCCATCGCGAATTTCGGTGCAACGATTTGTTTCACTGCGCCGACGGCGTACAAAATACTGCTGAGCGATGATCATCTGGCTAAATTGTCGAGCCTGCGGGTCGCAGTGTCGGCGGGTGAACACCTGCCAAAGCCGATATACGAGGAGTGGCAAGAACGTACCGACGCCACAATGATCGATGGCATCGGTGCAACGGAAATCATTCACATCTTTCTGTCGATGACAGGCGAGGGCGACAAGCCTGGGTCCACCGGAGTCCCGGTGCCCGGTTACGAGCTGCGTATTGTTGATGAGTCTATGCGCGAGTTGCCCGATGGCGAAAACGGATTGCTTGCCGTGCGCGGGCCGACCGGTTGCAAATATCTTGCGGATCCGCGCCAGTCAGACTACGTGAAGGATGGTTGGAACCTGACGGGTGATGTCTTCCGACGCGATTCCGATGGGCACTTCTGGTACGTCGCCCGCGGTGACGACATGATTATTTCCGCCGGCTATAACATCAGCGGGCCTGAGGTCGAAGAGGCATTGCTGGCTCACTCGAGCGTCGCCGAATGCGCCGTTGTCGCGGCGCCAGACGAAAAACGCGGTCACGTGCCGAAAGCGTTCATTGTTCTTGCCGCAGGTGTCGAAGCGTCAGATGCATTGACGGCGGAACTTCAGGATTTTGTGAAACAAACGATCGCGCCGTACAAATATCCGCGTGCCATCGAGTATATCGAGGCACTGCCAAAAACGCAGACGGGAAAGATTCAGCGCTTTACGTTGCGTCAGTGATTAGTCATCGAGGTGGATGTTTACGCGACGATTGCGCTTGCCTTTCTTCTCGACCTTGCCAATTCGGACATTTCCGACCTCGGCGGTTGAATTAAGATGGGTTCCACCACAAGGCTGTAGATCGACATCTTCTATTTCGAGTAAGCGAATCCTGCCGGTACCCCGCGGTGGTTGCACCGACATCGTACGCACCAGTTCTGGATTTGCGTCGAGCTCTTGCTCCGATACCCAACGACAACTGACGGCATGATTCGCATCGATTAAGGATTTCATTGCCTCGGCTACCATCTCCTTGTCAACAGTATCTTCCATGTCGAAATCAAGACGGCTCTTCGCGGCCGAGATGTTGCCGCCCGTTACACCGTATTGCAGGACGGATCCCAGAAGATGCATGGCGGTGTGCATGCGCATATGCCGGTAGCGGCGGTCCCAGTCGAGTTCCACATGCACTTGCTCGCCAACAGCAGGTACCGGGCTTCCTTCGTCGAGAAGATGATGAATTGCGCCGTCGTCGGAATACCGAGTATCGACGATGCGCGCGCTCTTCCCTGACCAAGTGATTGTGCCCGTATCGCCTGGCTGTCCGCCGCCCAACGGATAGAATACGGTGCGATCCAGCGTCAGTGCCGCGTCATCGACTGCGACGACGATCGCATCGCAAGATCTCAGGTAGGAGTCGTCGCGAAATAGTTCAATGGTCATGGTTCACCTCTTTTCCCCGAGCCTCAAGCGTCCGAAACGTGTGATGCCGCCTAGGTTTGGCTTTCAGTTGCCATTCGAGTTGTTGTTCGCTCGACTTCTTTTGCACAGAATACGCTTGTATCTGGCCCGGGAGGTATTGCTTTTCCCAATCACCGTCCTCCAATTCTACCCCGTACCATGCCGCCGCCTGGCGCGTAAGAAACGGATTCCACAGGTGCGCCCGGCCGAGCGCCACAAGGTCCGCGCGACGCGTATGCAATATCGTATTGATCTGCGCCGCGTCAGTAATAGCGCCAACGGCCATCGTCGCAATCTTCGGCACATTGCGAATCGCCTCCGCAAAGCCGGTCTGGAACATACGCCCGTAAATTGGTTTTTGGTCGGGCACCGTTTGTCCTGCTGACACATCGATCAGGTCACAGCCGGCGTCGCGGAACGCTTCGGCGACGGCGAACGTGTCCTCTTCCGAGATGCCGCCATGTTTCCAGTCGCTGGCCGAAATCCTCACCGACATCGGTTTTCGTTGCGGCCAGACCTCACGAACCGCCTGAAACACTTCCAGCGGAAAACGCAAACGGTTTTCTATTGAACCGCCGTAATTGTCAGCGCGCACGTTGGTCAGTGGTGACAAGAAGCTGGCCAACAGGTAGCCGTGCGCACAATGCAGCTCGAGCATATCGAAGCCGGCGCGCTCAGCGCGTTGCGCTGCTTGCACGAAGTCGGCCGTGACTTTGTTCATGCCGGCGCGACCAATTTCCATCGGCACTTGGCTTTCGCCATCAAGCCAGGGGATAGGCGACGCGGACTGAACTGGCCAGTTCTTGTCCTCATCTAATATCGGATGGTCCATTGCTTCCCAACCCAGTTGCGTCGATCCTTTGCGCCCCGAGTGGCCCAGCTGCATGCAGATCTTCGTTTTAGTGTTGCCATGAACGAAATCGACGATGCGTGTCCATTGCGCTTCGTGCTCGTCGGTCCACATGCCGGTACATCCCAACGTAATGCGCGCTTCGGGCGAAGGGCAGGTCATCTCGACATACATCAGGCCCATGCCGCCGCGAGCCGCACCGCAGTAGTGCGCGAAATGCCAGTCTGTCAGGTTGGCGTTCTCGTCCGCCGAGTATTGCGCCATCGGCGACATGACGACACGGTTGCGTAGCTCCAGCTCACGCAATTTGAACTTGGTAAACATCGGCGTCGGCCGCGCTTCGCGGTAGTCGTTGCCGGTTTCGTCGAAATAACGCTGGTACCACTCCGTATCCGCGGCATACACGAACTCGGGGTCTCGCAATAACAGATTGTCGTAGGTGACAGATTTGGCGCGACACATAATCACCATAGCGAACTGATACGGATCCATGTCCCAAGAGCGTTCCATGTGTTCGAACCAGGCGAGTGACACGTCCGCGTTGTGTTGAACAATCTGCGCCGGAACCCGCCGGTCCTTGTCGTATTGTTCGAATACAGCCTCGACGCCATCGGTTTCGAGATGGTCAATGGCTGCTTCGAAGAGACCGATCGCGCAGTCCATGGCGAGTTTTGTGCCAGAGCCGATTGAAAAGTGCGCCGATGCCTTGGCATCGCCGAGAATGACCATCTTGCCAACGGACCAGTTATTGCAAAAAATTCGCGGAAACTGGCGCCAGTTTGAACGATTCAGTATCAATGGATAACCGGCAAGTTCATCTTTGAACATTTCCTGAAGAATGGCAGCCGATCCTTCCTCGTCAAACTCCTTAAATCCGTGTTTTTGCCAGCAATCGTCGGTCATCTCGAATATCCACGTCGACATATCCTTGGTGTATTGATACGTGTGCGCGCAGATGATGCCGTGTTTTGTCTGTTTGAAGAAAAACGTAAAGTCGGTGAGCGGGCGTGTTGATCCCATCCAGCAAAACCGATTGCTGCGGGTGGTCACCGAGACGTCAAAACCGTCGCGACCTTTGTAGGCTTCTCGAATCGCAGAATTGATACCATCTGCAACGAGCACCATGTCGGAGTCGGCGAAGCGTGTCTCTATTGACTCTGGATCAATCCGCTGCTCAAAATTCAATGTCACGCCGAGCTCACGACAGCGCTCTTGCAAGATCGTTAGCAGATGTACGCGCGACGTACCACAAAAGCCGTTGCCGCGACACTTTAATACTTCGCCTTTGTAGTGAACGTCAATGTCATCCCAGTAGGCGAATTCCGTGCGCATGCGTTCGTAGGTTTCCTTGTCGCGGGACTCGTACTCATCGAGTGAGCTGTCCGAAAACACGACGCCGAAACCAAAGGTGTCATCGGGTCGATTCTGTTCGAAGACTTCGATGTCCCACTCCGGCCGGGCCTTTTTCGTCAATAGGGCGAAGAACAAGCCGCCCGGGCCGCCGCCGACGATCGTAATTTTCATGTCTCGTACCTTGCGTAAATGCTGTGGAGCGATTCAGGTGAGTTATATTACATATAAAGTATTTATATATAAAGTAAATTCCGCTATACTAAGCGGCTGATTTGGTAGATAAAGGTCCGAGCGCACGTCATGTCACCCAGCGAGCTCATCAAGAATCGTCGCGAGCGACAAGCTGTGCGGCTATGGCTCGAACTCTTGCGCTGCGCGAAGACGATGGAATCCCGCTTTGGCAGCAAGTTGCGCAAGAATTTCGGCCAGAGCCTAACTCGCTTTGATGCGCTGTCGCAGTTATACAGGGCGGATGGCATGACGCTCCCGGTTACAGTTCTAGCTTCCAGACTGCTGGCTTCGGCCAGCAAGAATATTACCGGGTTAATCGACCGCATGGAGATTGACGGGCTCGTCGTCCGTAACCCGAACCCGGAGGATCGCCGCAGTTTTATCGTGCGTCTCACTCGCAAAGGTGCGTCGTTGTTCGAAGACATGGCAGTCGAACACGGGCTCTGGGTTGGCGACGGATTTGGTGCATTCTCTGCTGCGGAGCTCAAGACCATGCAGTCGTCCATGGTTGAATTGCGCAAGCACCTAGAGCTGATGGAGTAGCGTGGATGATAGGGGCACCCCGTGAAATCACTTGAGACGTGTCATGCATTCGTCACCGGCGGGGCCACCGGCATCGGGCTCGCAATTACGCAAGGGCTCAGCGCTGCGGGCGCCCGAGTGACGATTGCGAGCCGCAACAGCGACCGCATGAACGAGGTGGCGGACGATCTTGATGGCGTTACTGGTGTCGTTCTCGACGTCACCGAGCCGGAAAATATTGCGTCCGTATTTGAGGCGGTGGGGTCGGTCGACGTTCTTGTCAATAACGCAGGTATCGCGCTTGCCGCGCCATTTGGCAAGATTACGATCGAGGAATGGTCAAATTTAATGGCCGTCAACCTGACTGGCGTATTTCTTTGCACACAAGCAGCACTGAAGTCCATGCGCGAGTGCGGCAGTGGACGCATTATCAATATCGCCAGCACTGCAGGACTTACGGGCTACCCGTACACGACGGGATACTCCGCGTCCAAGCATGGCGTCGTTGGTATGACGCGATCTTTGGCATTAGAACTCGCATCGACGGACATTACCGCCAACTGTGTGTGCCCGGGTTTCACGGATACCGAGATAGTTGCTGATGCGGTTGCCAATATCACTGCCAAAACCGGCCGCTCCGATGCTGAGGCGCTCGCCGAACTCGTCAAACAGAACCCGCAGAAAAGACTCATCTTGCCCGAAGAGGTCGCGGACACCGTATTGTGGCTGTGCCAAGACTCGAGCCGTTCGATCAACGGCCAGGCCATCGCTGTGGCGGGCGGCGAGATCATGCAATGAAGGGAATGGAGCTATGACACTGGATCCAGGCAAGTATTCGCCCAAACATTTTCTTTGGGAATTCGACAGCGGCATTGCGACTGTTCGACTCGATCGGCCAGATCGTAAGAATCCGCTGACGTTCGACTCTTATGCGGAGCTGCGCGACGTTTTTCGTGAGCTCGTGTACGTCAAATCTGTGAAAGCGCTTGTATTCGCGCCCAATGACGGAAACTTCAGCTCCGGCGGTGACGTGCACGAAATCATTGCGCCGTTGGTCAAGATGGACATGGCCGGGCTTCTTGAATTCACGCGCATGACAGGCGATCTCGTCAAAGCGATGCGGCGCTGCCCACAGCCGATCGTCGCCGCCGTCGATGGCATATCTGCCGGCGCCGGTGCGATCATTCCAATGGCGTCCGATCTGCGCATTGGAACACCAAATGCAAAAACCTATTTCCTGTTCAATCGCGTTGGACTGGCCGGCTGTGATATGGGCGCTTGTGCGATTCTGCCGCGGATCATCGGCCAGGGTCGTGCTTCGGAGCTATTGTTTACGGGTCGCAACATGAGTGCTGACGAAGGCCTTGCTTGGGGCTATTACAATGACGTTGTCGATCCGACGGATCTGTTGGACACGGCTACCGCGCTGGCAAAAAGACTGGCCGATGGCCCGACGTTCGCAAACGGTATGACAAAGAATCAGCTCAACGTCGAATGGGACATGAGTCTTGATACGGCGATCGAATCCGAAGCGCAGGCGCAAGCGATCTGCATGCAGACCGCTGACTTCGAGCGAGCGTACGAGGCTTTCGTCAACAAAAAGTCGCCGACATTTGAAGGAAACTAAGATATGGCGGATTCGACGTACCTGAGTTGGCCGTTTTTCGAGGATCACCACCGAGAACTGGCGGCCGGCTTTGATCAATGGTGCCGCGACGTCTTAGTGCCGGTGGTCGAAAGCGCTGGTTTCCACGACGACGTTGATGCGAGTAGCCGCAAGATCTTGTCGCTACTCGGCGATGCCAGCTATACACGATATGCAGTGCCTAAAGCGTTTGGCGGTGTCCACGAGCGGCTGGATGTCCGCTCACTGTGCCTTATACGGATGACGCTGGCGTATTACTCCGGCCTCGCGGATTTTGTTTTCGCAATGCAAGGTCTGGGTTCCGGAACGATTTCGCTCGTCGGCTCTGACGCAACCAAGTCTAAATACCTGCCGGGCATTGCGGACGGCAGTCGATGCGCTGCATTCGCATTAACTGAGCCAGAATCAGGGTCGGATGTCGCCAGAATCCGCAGCACCGCGAAGCTCGATGGTGATGCCTATATTATCTACGGCACGAAGACCTTTATCTCGAACGGCGGCATCGCCGATCAATACGTCGTGTTTGCCAGGACCGGGGAGGCGGACGGTGCACGCGGACTGTCGGCGTTCGTCGTCGACGCTGACACGAATGGCCTCGACGCATCCGAGCGTATTGAAGTCATCGCGCCACATCCGCTTGCAACGGTTCGTTTCGAAAATTGCCGGGTACCGGCGAGCCAACTGCTCGGAATCAGTGGCGATGGCTTCAAGGCGGCAATGGCAACGCTCGACATTTTTCGCCCAACCGTCGGTGCAGCGGCCCTCGGGTTCGCGCGACGCGCACTCGATGAGGCTACGCGTCGATCCCGCGAACGCGAACTGTTTGATGCGCCGCTTCACGACCTGCAACTCGTGCAGTCAATGATCGGTGAAAGCGCGCTCGATGTTGATGCGTCCGCGTTGTTGATATTCCGGGCAGCATGGGCAAAGGACAACGGGCAAGAGCGAATTTCGCGCGAAGCGGCAATGGCAAAATTGTACGCAACGGACAGCGCACAACTGGTAATCGACAAAGCGGTGCAGATTTTTGGTGGCTTAGGCGTCGTGTCGGGAGTGAAAGTCGAGGAACTCTACCGTGAAGTGCGAGCGCTACGTATCTACGAGGGCGCATCCGAAGTGCAAAAGGTCATTATTGCGCGTTCACATCTGGCGGCGAATACGGACTGACATGGGCCAGGTTTTCGAGACGAATCGCCTGGTGAGGCACGGTCATACTGACCCGGCCGGGATTGTTTTCTATCCGCGCTACTTCGAGATGATCAACGAAACCGTTGAGGATTTTTTTCGTGATGCTTTGGGCCGCCCATTCGGTGAAATGCATTTGCAAAAAAACATCGGCGTACCGACCGTTCACATCGAAACTAGCTTCTTAGCGCCAAGTTTCTGTGATGATGTGCTGACATTTTCGCTATGCATTAGCAAACTGGGTCACGCGTCGGCGACCTTCGACATAACTGCGACTTGCGGCGACGAGCAGCGCCTGACGACGGCGTTGACGGTGGCACATGTAGCGCTCCGTGAAATGAAGGCTGTTCCGTTCGACGATAGTCTGCGTGCGGAGCTGACGCATTATTTGATCAATGAGCCGCAGGAGCACTCCGAATGAACATTTTGCTGCCCGATGGTTGGCCCAGACCGAAAGGTTATTCAAACGGGATCGCTGTCGACGCCGGCCGCATGATCTTCATCGCCGGTATCGTAGGATGGAATGAGGATCAAGCGTTTCAGTCGGATGACTTGGTGGTGCAGTTCAGACAGGTGTTATTGAACACTCAGGCCATCATGGCAGAGGCCGGGGCCGGGCCGGAACACATGGCACGGATGACCTGGTACATCACCGACAAACAGGAATACCTGTCGCGCCTGAAGGAGATCGGCAAAACCTACCGTGACGTCATGGGCAAGAACTACCCGGCGATGGCGTGCGTGCAGGTCGCGGCATTGCTGGAAGATCGCGCAAAGATCGAGATTGAAACTACCTGCGTCGTCGAGGGCTAGGCTAAATTGGAAGTCGAGACGCTGCGATCACATGCGGCTAAGTGCGAATCATTTGCATTTAGGGACATTATGTAATACATTGACGTCGAGTAGAAAAAAGTTCGAATAAACAAGAAGTTGTCCTTAGTCGGTGCATGAGTAGGGCCATCCGGCGTTCCTCACGTTGCCAAATACATCGAACTAGTGGAGACCCAATCATGAGAACGCCTGCATCCTCGGGCGGCTTTGCCGTCGTCTGCGTAATCGCCTCAATGTTTATCCTTTTGGCGCTACTTGTGCCGAACAACAGAGTTTTTGCTCAGGACTTTCCGAAGCCGACCTTCAACGATGACGGTGAGCTGTTACGCCCTGATATCAGCTATCGCGAGTGGGTCTATGTTGGCACGCCGCTGACCCCCAACGACCTAAATCCGCCGGAGGCTAGTTTTCCCGAGTTCCACAACGTTTACATTCATCCAAGCGACTTCGACCACTGGAAGAGGACCGGGCGATTCCCGGATGGAACAGTCCTCGTCAAGGAGCTGGTCACGGTTGGCGCGACGGCAGCGACGAGTGGCAAAGGCTACTTCATGGGCGAGTACATCGGGTTAGAGACCACGATTAAAGATTCAGTGCGCTTCGCGGACGAGCCGGGTAACTGGGCCTATTTCAGTTTTGGCCATTCGTACCCACTAGCGGATAGTGCCGCGCCATTTCCGGCCGCAGCCTGTAACGCATGTCACGCAGCTAGCGCAGCGGACGACTTCGTATTCACGCAATACTACCCAGTCTTGCGGGCAGCTAAGAGTGCTACAAGTGGTCACGTCATGGATTCAGACTCGAAGGAGTTCGGGGAGATCGCAGCGGCTATGGGTAGCGCGATGGTCACCGTCTTTGACGCCACTGCCGACACTCCCGAGGTTGATAGTGCCGTGCCGACCGACTTGGAAGATCTCTTTCGCTACTTGAAAAACGGCTCGTACAAAAGTTTTGCGGCGAAGGAATCCGGACAGCACCCAACGCGTGGCCCACACACCAACGTCGGTTGGCCCGTCCGTGTTTTTATGGATCCTCTCATCAATGCCTCACTCGTGGCTGGAAACACGTCTCATCCAGTAGGCTCGTCTATCGTTAAAGAGATGTACGACGGAGATGGAGACCTGCAGGGATGGGCGGTCATGGTCAAGACACAAGCGGATAGCGCCGGTGGCAAGGGATGGTTCTGGTATGAGGTAACCAGCACGAGGAGCGGTTCCGATCCCGTGGCAGCCGGTAATGGTGTGCAGCTTTGCCAAGGTTGCCATTTCATTGGTAAGGACTTCGTGTTGACCGACTTTCCCTTGCAATGACGGGAGCCTCATAGGGCACCCAAATACAGGGTCCAACGAATCATGAACTCAAACAAATCAAAAAAACGCCTAGGTGCCGCGGCCGTTGCAGCCGTTGTCGCGGTTTCAAGTTTTTGGGCTATTGCTGACGCCGGACGTGAAAAGCTCGTCGACTACCCGTCGGACTACCGTTCGTGGCAGCACGTCAAATCAATGATCATCCAGCCGGGGCATGCGCTGGAGAACCCGTTTGGGGGTATCCACCATATATACGCTAATTCAAAAGCGATGAGCGGGCTGGCCAGCGGTCAATACGAGGATGGAGCCGGTTTCGTGTTTGATCTTCTCAACTATGACAACAGCGATAATGCCATCGTCGAGACGGCCCGCAAACGCATTGATGTAATGCAATACGATAGTGAACAGTTCTCGGAAACCGGCGGTTGGGGCTATGAAACCTTTGTCGGTGACAGCACGACAGAGCGAATGGATCAGGACGTCGTTACGGCTTGTTACAACTGCCACATAGCGGCCAAAGAAACGAACTATGTATACAGCCAATATCGACCATGAGTGAGGTAGACATAACTCCGGATCAGTTGCAGGAACTGAAGGATCGGCTGACGAGCAAGCGACAAGAGCTAGCCAAACTTGTCAAATCATTAAGTGAAGTGACCGGTACCAAACACGATTGCGAAATACTGGATGTCGGCGATTCTGCGAGCTTGAACGAAATGCGGGTTCGTGCAGCCACGTTGATCAAGCAACACAATGACACGATGTCCGAGATTGACGCGGCCTTGATTCGCATGAAGGAACGTCGATACGGAGTGAGCGAGACTAGCGGCGAGCCAATAGACTACGAGCGACTGCTGGTGATTCCGTGGGCGCGAACTGCAGCAAGCCAATAGCATAGGAACATTGCTGGCGCTGTCGGTAACTACGTAGTTCGGAGCTGTGGCCCAAGGCCTATAATTATTGGTTGAATGAGTGACTTGCATGCTTCAAGCAGCAAGCTGCCGATGGATCGGCTCAGGTAATGTAGCGTGCAGTTACTTTCCTGGGCGGCCTTGCGAGGAGACGATCCATGAATATGTCATCAATGCAGATAATTGGCGCGATCGTGATGGTGGGCGTCGCTATCATCATGGTTTTCGCTTTCCGTACATACCGGGCGGCGAAGTCGGAGCGGCGAATGCTGGCCATGCTGGAGTCCGTTGGTCTCGATCCCGCTATCGCCTCTAGCGGCGATATTGAAACCATCATGAGTGAAATACGACGGCGCTGCCAAAGTTGTTCGTCCGAGGCACTTTGTGAACGATGGCTGGCAGGCGACGAAGAAGGCGAAAATGCTTTCTGTCCCAACGCTAAGGCGTTTGAGGTTATTAAGAAACACAGCGTCGCCACCGGGTAGTACGCGTATCGGTTGACCTACACGGGAGCAAACGAACAGATTGATCTGTCGATAGCAACGTCGGTTGATTTACGCAACTAAACGGTTGCATTTAGTGGTGACACTGTGGCATGATAAGCGCAACTAGGAGGTTGCGCTTATGCAAAACAGTATCGAAAAAACCATCGAGTTGACGTCACCTATCGCGCGCGTCTGGCGCGCTGTAACAGATCACCAAGAATTCGGGGAGTGGTTCCGGGTCAAGCTGGACGGGCCATTCGCCGTCGGGGAAATCTCCCGAGGCCAAATAACCTACCCGGGTTACGAGCACATGAAGTGGGAAGCTACCGTGCAGGCGATGGAGCCCGAGCGCCTGTTTTCATTCACGTGGTGTCCGTACGAGGGTGATCCCGACACCGACGATCAAAGTGAGTATTTAACGCTGGTCGAATTTAAACTTGAGCCGACATCCACTGGAACTCGCCTCATCGTGACAGAGTCCGGATTCAGCGCGCTGCCCGATGAACCACGCCGCGCTGAGGCTTTGCGGAGAAATACTGGGGGATGGGATGCACAGGCCAAGAACATCGCCGTGTATGTCGATGTCTAAGCCACATCCGGCACCGGTGTTCGCCGCACTGGGCGACGAGACGCGACTGGAGCTTATCTCGCGCCTGAATGATGGTCGGCCGCATTCTATTGCTCAACTGACAAGCGGGCTAAGTCTGACGAGACAGGGTGTCACCAAACACCTTCGCGTGCTGGAACGGGTGGGCATCGTCAATTCCGACCGCGTTGGACGAGAAAGCAAATTCACGTTGGCTCCGAAACCGATCGAGCACGCGCGCGCTTACCTCGATACGGTGTCCGAACAGTGGGATGATGCGTTGTCGCGCCTGCAAAAGTTCGTCGAGTCGTAAATAAGAGTGCGAAAGCCAACCATTGGTGCACGAATCATGGAACGTCGTTCAAGTGACAATAAAGCGAATGGCGCTTCATACGATGGTAAATTCGCTCACGATTGGTATCGGTTCAACGTCTGGGAGACCGATGAAGATGTCGTCGTAAAGTGGTATCGGCGAGCGCTCGCGTTTGCCCAAAGTTTATGACGTAACTAGCACCGAGAGTCTGGGTCGATCCAATGTCCGCTATTAACCGCGCACATGCCGAACTACCGGCGACACCGAATATCACATTGTGAAATTTGGAAAATTGCTTGGCCTGGGCAGGATTTGTCCGCCCGTTGGTCCCTTATCAATCCGCGATAGGGCCAATGTGACGGTAACTTCCACGGTTTTGAAACTGCAGCCAATTTAATTCGACCGATCGGTCAATTGAGCAAGCCGGCAACGGACAATACGGCCGACATGGGTAATGGCATCGGAATCGCTTTGCCCTGCTCGCATTGGGTTCGTGACAGCACGGTCGATTATTGTGAAAAACGTCGCTCGCACAAAATGAAGTCAGTATAATAATGGTGTCACGAATAACCCGTCTAACAAGCCAAGAATAGAAATTTACGGGCGATGCTTCGATTGACTTTTGAGCGGTAGGTCCGTTGCAAGCGCCCAGCATTCACGATGCCGTAAGCCTCGACTACACAGACTGATCCGCTCGAGCGCAATGTTCGGGCGACTGCCGGAATTATTGCGATATGGATCCGCAATTTGTGTGCGCGAGAAAATGCAGGCAAGAAAAAATAATAACGACAAACGTTCTGTAGACATCAGCGATATGCTAAGCGGCGATGATACTAAGCCGCTGGAGATCGGCGGCATGATCGGCAATAGCTCGCCGATGCGTGCACTGTTCGCCGCCTTACCCAAAGTCGCAGCCTCAACATCGCCAGTCATCATCCATGGCGCGAGCGGCACGGGCAAAGCGATGCTTGCGCGGGCAATACATTCGTTGTCCCAGCGAAAGCGCGCACCATTTGTGGCCGTCAACTGCGCGGCATTTCCAGCGAGCCTGGTGCAGTCCGAACTCTTCGGCCATGCGCAAAGCGGGGCGAAAGACACCCACGCGAGCAAGCGCGGCCACTTCGAATCGGCCGACGGCGGCACATTATTGATCGATGAGATCGCCAAGTTGCCACAGGAGACGCAGGCGAGTTTATTGCGCTATTTGGAATCGGGCACAATCCACTGCAACGGTGGCAGCCATAGCATCGACGTCGACGTACGCATCATCACGACCACGCACGTCGATCTCGAAGCAGCCGTTCAAGCGGGCACGCTGTGTGAAGATTTGTACCACCGCCTAAACGTACTGACCGTCGATATGCCACCGCTCCGCGAGCGCAGTGACGACATCCAACTGTTGGCCGATCACTTCTATGCACAGTTTACCGACGACAATACTCGGTATCGCCTCATGGGCTTATCCTTCGACGCTCGGCTCGCACTCTATCAATGGCATTGGCCAGGCAACGTACGTGAGCTTGCCAATCGCATTCAACGAGCGATCATCATGTGCGGCAACGGCCCGATCTCCAGACAGGACCTTGGCCTCGAGCGGCGCAGACACAGTCGTAGGCAGCTGACGCTCGACGAAGCACGCAATGACGCTGAAAAACGTGCCGTGTTAAACGCTCTCGATCAATCGGTCGGCAACATCACGATTTCGGCAGAAAGTCTCGGCGTTTGTCGTATGACTCTGTATCGCCTGATGCAAAAACACGGGATCGTGCAAGCTCCAGGACATCCTCGACCTGAGCCGCCGGCGGCGACTTTGGGCGAGTAACTGAAAAAAAACGGTGTGCGCGCAATTGTGTCACAAATCTGTGACACGGTGCCCCGCACCCAAAAAAGTCGTTAACGCTTCAGAAACAGCTGTTCCCGCGTTTCATTGCACCGATGGTGTAACAGCGATGATGCATACGTGAACGCCCAATAACGGTAAATGCGGATGGCGAAATCCCGCATCTTAACTATAATTAGTTCAATCAAATTAGAGTGCGCGGCGCATCAACGCTCGATGCGTTTACGTGCACATTGTAATTGCGCACAAGGATAAAGAAGCTGGTACGAAAAAATCACCGGCGACAACATTCGGATCAAGTCAAGCCGAGTATTTAAAAACACATTCGAAGCATTAAAAAGGTCATTTCCTAAAATTTGGAGAACCAGAATGAAAACGAGCAATGAAGCAGGCGTCACAGGGCGCCTACGGCAACGTTTGTACCTCGCATTGGCCGCGTTGGGCATTGCCGGAATA
>Ga0224508_10000750_pt1 | contig 30728 bp, 30 predicted proteins | sample SF_Jan12_sed_USG_4_FD_170157 | JGI IMG/M metagenome (GOLD analysis project Ga0224508, IMG submission 170157) | Sediment microbial communities from San Francisco Bay, California, United States - SF_Jan12_sed_USGS_21 | ecosystem: Environmental > Aquatic > Marine > Sediment | place: USA...
TGGCGAGCTCGGAAAACCATCCGCCGGAAAGCCCCTGGGTGCTGGTGCCGGAGGAGGTCCTCTCGCACGTTGCCAACTGGTCCGGTGAACCAACCCCGGAGTTGATTCGCGCCGATATGACGTTTTTTGAAACACCGGCCGGCGGCGCGGTTTTCTCCACCGGATCGATCACTTTCTGCGGCAGCCTGCTGAGCAACGACTGTAACAACGACGTTTCGCGCATACTCAACAATGTGCTGCGGCGGTTTTTGAAGCCGGAAGATTTTGAGATGCCGTAGAGCGCAGTTTTCCGAGATCGTGCAGCCCTCAGCGGCGCATGCTAGCCAGCGCGGGAAGCAATTTTACCGATAACCGTTCGCAACTCCTTTTTCAGCACTCTACCGGCCTTTTTCAGGTTGGTGAACTTCGTTGGGGGGATGTGCGCCGGGAACACCTCCTTGTCCTCCAGCATCTGCCCCTTGCGCAAGCAGTAATATATTTTCCGGCGCAACGGCCGGTGATCCTGCACATCGGCATAGATGGCGTAGATGTCTTTATGCGGGTAAGGATGGTCATCCGTTACGCAGAAGCACGCGCCATTGTCCATGAAGTAAAAATCGACGAATGAGTAGTCAGTATAGTCCTGCCGCAGGCGATCCATCGCTGCGCCGATTTTGCGGACTTCCCCGCGCAGTACCGATTGTTTCGCTTGATCGGATTCCCGTCGGCGCTGATTCTGTACGCTTTCTATCGCCGCGTTTACCCGACCAAGTTTCTCCGCTTTGCTGTTTTTACCTTTGCTGGTCAACGCGGGTTGCAGGCGCGATCTCATCCACTTGAGCCAAAGACTGAACCCGCCTTTATCCTGAATCCGGTTGCGCGCTGCCAGGTACACTGCGAGCACTACAACGAGTCCAGCAAAGAGAAGGACTTCCAGCCAGTGTTCCGGATAGTAAAAGACGAACGCCGCAAAGCCGAGAAAAGAAGCCAGCGCGAAGAGTATTTTCACACCGACACCGACACCGACACCGGCGAGCTAGTCTTCTGCCGCCATCGCTTTGAGCCGTTGTGCTGTATCCAAAACCAGTTGCCGGGTTAGTTCACCCGCTTCCATCTCGCGCCCGAGGCTGGCAGCCTGCCCTGACCACAGTGACGAGAAATCCGCCGCCCCTGCCGCCTCGGCTTGCGCTTTCAACGGTGCGAGTGCGGCGCCGGCGGTGGGAAACGCCGGAGCCTGGTCCGACAGCGGCCCGATTTCGCGCATGACCCGGTTCATGAGACCGCGTGCCGGCCTGCCGGAAAACAGATTAGTCAGCGCGGTCTGGTCGTCGGTTGCCTCGCGCAATGCTTCGCGATGCAGATCAGTGATCAACGACTCCGGCGTGAACAGATAGGCGGTACCGATTTGCGCGCCTGCCGCGCCCAGTGCAAACGCCGCGGCGATACCGCGTCCGTCAGTTATGCCGCCGGCGGCTATCACCGGAATCTTCACCGCATCGACCACTTGCGGTACCAGGGCGAAGGTGCCTGGCTGGGTCGCTACATCGTCGGTCAGAAACATCCCGCGATGGCCGCCGGCCTCGTACCCCTGGGCGATGATTGCATCGCAATCGCGGTTTTCCAGCCAGCGTGCCTCTGCGACCGTGGTCGCGGAGCTCACAACCAGACAGCCCGCTGCCTTCACACGCTCGACAAGCGCCTCTTCAGGCAGCCCGAAATGAAAGCTCACGACTTCCGGCGTTTGTTGCTCGACGACCTCACACATCGTCTCATCGAACGGTGAGCGACTAACAGCCGGTGCGGAGGCCTCAGCGTCGAGGCCAAACTCCGAATAGTATCCGGCCAGCCGCTCCTTCCATGCCGCATCGCGATCGGGATCCGGTCGCGGTGGCGTGTGGCAGAAAAAATTTACATTCAGGGGCCTGTCCGTGCGCTGTCGGATGACATCGATTTCCGCACGCACTTTGTCGGCATCGAGCATGGCGCAGGGCAGCGACCCGAGACCGCCGGCCTCGCTGACTGCTATTGCCATCGCGGAACCGTTAGCCCCCGCCATAGGGGCCTGAACGATAGGCTGTTCGATACCGAATAAATCCAGGAGCCGGCGATCGGGCCACATGGTTTGCACTCCTTTTATGGCGCAGCCGCATTCTAACGCTTAGGGTCTGTCCAGGGCGTAGCCAATGGTTCAATTTCCCTGTTTTTTGGCCGGGAAATCCGGTTTAGTGACGGAGTAGGCAAAACCGCAATCGGCTTTTTTGATCTGGGTCTATTTGCAGCCGGATGAGGGTGAAATACTCATATGGGAAAGGCAACAAGGAGGGTACGAAGATGACGAAAGCAGCAAAAGCAGTTCCAGTTAAACACGAAGAGGTGGTGCGGCCGAAAGGTCGTATTAACCCCATGGCGCGGTTTCGTCACGAAGTCGACGACGTCTTTGATCGGTTCTTCGGCCAAGAGTTGGGCATGACGCCGCTGTTCGAGCGAATGGCAGAAATGAGGCCAGAGTGGGATTGGCATTGGAAGACCGGATTCGATCTGACACCCACAGTTGATGTCATGGAATCCGACAAAGCCTTCGAGATGACGGCTGAAATGCCTGGAATGGACGAGAAGGACTTCGAGCTCGTGCTGGCGGAAGGAATGCTGACGCTGAAAGGCGAGAAAAAGGAAGAGCACGAGGAGCATGAGAAGGACTACCGGCTGAGCGAGCGGCGCTACGGTTCCTTCCAGCGCGCCTTCAGACTCCCTGACGGTGTGGATCCCGGCAACGTGACCGCGAAGTTCGCTAAGGGAGTGCTGCACGTGACTCTGCCGAAAAGCAAGGAAACCCAGCTGAAACAGCGCAAGGTCCCGATCAAAACCGCGTAGAAAAGGAGGGCGGCACCTGGGAGATCGGGTGCCGCTTTTTTTTTGATCAGGAATCGCTGATCGAACGGCGAAGAATTATGTGTCAGCCAGTGCCGTCCGGTAGCTGGTTGATATAGTTGTGCGCTGCAATCAATGCAGAATTCAAGAAATCAGCATGAATGAATCAGCACAAACGGCTGCCAGCGTAGATAAAAAATATCTGTCCGCGGGAACCTTCGTCGACAGCGATCACCCGGAGATCATGGCGTTCGCGCACCGCAATGTACGCGGAAACGTCAATCGTGAACGTGTGGTGAGCCTCTACTACGCGGTGCGTGACCGGGTTGCCTATAACCCCTATTTCATCGGCCGCAATCCTGACTACTACCGTGCCAGTGCCTGTCTGCGTGAGGGCAAGGGATTTTGCATTCCCAAGGCTGCGCTGCTGGCGGCCTGCTGCCGTGCCGTAAATGTCCCCGCGCGTGTCGGTTACGCCGATGTGCGCAATCACCTCTCCACGCCCAAGCTGGAGGAAATGGTTGGCGGGGACGTTTACTTCTGGCACAGCTACACCGACACGTGGCTGGATGGGCAGTGGATCAAGTCCACACCCGCCTTCGATGCGGATCTGTGCAAGCGATTGAATGTGCACCCGCTCGAATTCGACGGCAGAGAGGATTCGCTGTTCCAGGAGTTCAACCGCTCAGGTGACCGGCACATGGAATATGTCTCCGACAGGGGACCGTTCGCCGACGTACCTTACGATCTGATCGTTGCGGATTTCTCCATACAGCACCCGAAGTGGCTGGCCAGTCGCGGCGATTGACCGGGACCTGGCACGGCCTGGTTACAGGGGGGGACGGCATACAGACCCTGCATGACAGTGGATCAGGGCGACCGGTGAAACCGCCAACCGTGCCGGGTAAAGGTTTTCCGAACCGTGCCGCTGCAGTGGAAGTATCACCGGGCATTTCGCGCGTGCCGCGCACAAGGAGCAGGTCTGTATGGCTGAGGCATCGCAAGATTCGATAAATGTCGTTCTGCTGGATGCAGATGAGCAGTTCCGCACGCTTATGGCGCACCACATAACGACAGCGTGGCCAGAGGCTGAAATAGAAAGCCTTGCAAGCCTCGGTGACATGGACGAAGCGGCCAATCCGCATTGTTTCGTGCTTGATCACATGACCCTGCAGCAAGCCGCGAACTCCGCGGATGCCCAGATCTGGTTTCGCGCCGCCGCCGCCATCGCAAGTTCCCCATGCATCGTCATTGCCGATCCGAGCGACGAACTGCTGGCGGTGCGATACATGAAGGGCGGCGCCAAGGACTTCCTGCCCAAAAGGTTGCTGAAGCACGATCTGATAGTTACGTCGATCAGCGAGTGCCTGGAATACTATTCTTCCGCAGATCCGAACAGCGACGAGTCCGATGAACAGGAACCGGTGATAGAGCCGCCCATCTCTCGAAAGGATCCTGAAAAGGCGGTTGCAGAACGTCCCGGATCTACCGCGAAACAGGATCAGGCGACGACTGACAAACCCGATGGGGCAACGGGCGAAACGCAGGATCCCGCAAGCAACAAGCAGGATCCGGCGGCTGAAAAGCTGAAAGAGAAGAAGGCGACAAAACCGAAGTCGAAGTCCAGGCCGGACGCTGGTAAATCAAAATCCGATGCCTTGCGCGGCGGACCCTCGATCGACGGTTATCGCATCATCAACCCGATCGGCAAAGGCGGGGTAGCGTCCGTGTGTCTTGCCTACAGCGAAAAGCTGGGCCACGACGTCGCGCTGAAAGTGCTGCGGGTCAGCAAGAGCAATGCCGCCAACAAGCTGTATGAGCGATTTGAGCAGGAATATCGCCTGGTGTCGACCATCGACTCGCAGTCGGTGGTGAAGACCTACGATTTCGGTCGCACGAAGAAAGAAGTGTTCATTGCGCTGGAATACTTTCCAGGCGGCGATCTGCGCACTCGGATGCGCGAGCCGTTAAGCATCGAGGAAAGCGTGGCTTTTTTGCAGAAAATCGCCACGGCGCTCCAGGAGCTCCACGCACTGAAAATCCTGCATCGCGATCTGAAACCTGCCAATGTCATGCTGCGCGAGGACAACTCCATCGCATTGATCGATTTCGGCATGGCCAAACAGCTGCAATCGACAGAGAACCTGACTCTACCGGGCACGGTGCACGGCACGCCCCACTATCTCAGCCCGGAACAGGCCAAGGGCAAGGTCGTCGATGAACGCAGCGACATATACAGCCTCGGGATCATGTTCTTCGAGATGCTGGAACGTAAAAAACCCTACACCTCCAAGAACGCGCTGGAGGTATGCATGGCACATATTTCAGACCCGGTGCCTAAACTGGCTTCCCACAACGCCGACCACCAGCTGATTCTCGACTGGATGATGGCCAAGGACATTGAAGAGCGCTGCCCGAACGTGGAAGAACTGCTCGGCATGTTGAAAAGCAAAGGGGTGAATCCCGACATCTAGCAACTCCCGGGAACGCCTGGTCGGGCCAGGCGCACACAATCACCCGGAACTATTTACGGCGCTTGATGGCTTTTTTGATGCGCGCGATCTGCTGTCGCTCCCAGCGTTCGCCGGCCTGAACCATAACCTTGGCCTTTTTCTCGAACAGCTTCATCAGCTGATTCTCGCGCCGCATTGCATCGGCGAGTTGCTCGCGCAACAGCGCCGCCTCGGATTTGGCGCTGTCACCTGCCGCTTTTAATGCATCGCGCGCATTCGAGCGGGTTTCACGCAGAGCCGCCCGTGTTGCTTTCAGGTCTGCTCGCAGTTGTTTCACAAGCGCGGTGCGTCGCGCCGTCGCCTCGCGTTTCGTTGATGATTTTTTCTTGCTGGCCGTCTTTTTCTTTCCGGGCGCCGATTTCTTTTTCGTTGTGCTTACGGATGCCGAAGACCTCTTCTTGCCCGCAGCTTTTTTCTTGGCGCTTACTTCTTTGACGCTTGGCATGTCGAAACGCTCCTTTGTGATAGGTGGGTCCGTCCAGTATAGACACCCCGGTCAGTTTTACGAGGTGTTTTATCGAAATCTTCAGAATTTATTCTCGCCCGCCGGCCAGCGCCGCACGCAGGATAAGGCAACGCCTTTCCCCAGCGGGACACGAGCAGCGCGCAACACAGCGGCTAGGGCCGTTCGTTGCGTTTAAGTAACGCCTCAAGTTCCGCAAACGGCTTATGCGTTGCGCTCGAATCCGCGGAATCGTGCGCCACCGAACCCGCCGCCGCATCGACCAGTCGGGAGTGCTCGTTGTCGTGGCAGTAAAGACACAGGAGTTCCCAGTTGCTGCCGTCGGGCGGATTGTTGTCATGGTTGTGATCACGGTGGTGTACCGTGAGTTCTCGCACCGTGGCGTTCGTGAACTCCCGTCCGCAGCGCCCGCAGACCCACGGATACATTTTCAGTGCCTGGGCCCTGTAACCCCGCTCTCTATCGGTACGCGCTTGCTGCACGTCTGCGACGAGTCGATCGAGTTTCTCGCTGTCGGGTTTACGGGGGGGCACCATGCTGTGGTCCCGCTCAACTTGATGTTCGCAATTGTAATCCACTCACGGTGTGCGTGTTCAATGACTTTTTCTATCTCTCCGGGTTTGCGGAAACAAATCAACCGTTTAGAAAGATAGTTGTGAATTGTTGCCAGAGTACAGTCGGTACCTATTCACTTGCAGCAAAAATCTGCCGTCACCCCATAAAGACATTGACTGGGAACGATCGCCCTTGAGCCATAGTCCGGCTATGCTTGTGCGGCCGATCTGTCTTTATGCCGCGAAAGCGGAGCGGCCAATCTGTTTGGCCAGATTGCCCCTGATAAGCGACTAAATCGTCGGGAACGATTTGAACAGCGGTATCTGGCCCAACGGGCGAAGGGCAGGACGCCCGGAGTAATCCTTTCCCACGGGGACGCAAGCAGCGTGAAAATGCTGGCTGGTGGGCCTGCTTCAAAATGGACCCTTGCCCTTGGGAGGGGAGGGTGGGAACGAGGAAATCTGGACCTCTCCAGGGGGCAGGGGAATGAGATCACTGGGCTCCTCTCCCAGGTGGGAGGTAGAAGGAGGAAAGCGACAGGGGTGATAGGACCGCTACCGCGCGAACAGCCATGGCTGGGCGCCGCCGATATCCGGGCGAAAATAAACGATCATTCGGCCATCGGGTCCGGTGCACGCGGAGGTTGTCCAGGGTGCGATACCGTGCAGGGCGAGGCGATGAACCAGGTAAGCCTCGCCCGGGCGTGCGGTGATTGTCACCCGCGGGCAATCGACGAATATTTCTTTGCGCGTGGCTTGGTATAATTCGGTGATGTCGACGCCCGGCCAGTCCGCAGGCGGCGTGTCGCGCAGATAGTCCCGAAACCGGCGCCGGACAATGTCATGCGAACCCTCCCACACCACCAGCGGTGAGGCATCGGTGCTCACTTGGACCATCGGTATGCCGAGAATGAAAGCATGATGTTCGCGAAGATGCCTGCGTTTTTGCGGCCCCACGCGCAGCACCCCGTCGAGATGGGCAGCATCGCGGTCGCGGCGGTAGTGATACGCGGCGGTGGACTCGGAGACCATCGGCAGCGGATAGCCAGGGTAAACGACCGAGACCTGTGCGCGGTCCCAGGTCGGGTCTGTCTGACCGAGCGCGCCGCGAACGAAATCGATCGCCTGCCCGGCGACCGCCGTCCCGCCCGCAACCGCGCCGAATGCGTTGTTGGGCAGCACGTTGACGCCCGCGAACCAGGTGCCTCCACAACGCAGCCATTCGGCGTTCTCGGGTGCGGCCACCGCTGAGCGTGCTGCCTCCAGCGTAAGTTCGATCCATTGCGCCAGTACCGGATCGTATGCGAATCGGTACCAGCCTTTGGTAAAGTATGCCTGCTCGGTCGCTGAGTCGGGTCCTATCGTCACGTTTTGAAGAGCCGGGGCTATATGCCAGTTCTGGTGCGATTACGGCGCATTGTCAGTGTTCGTCTGACGCAGTTTGCCGCCATGCCCTACAAAGATTGCAGTAAACAACTACCGACCGGCAAAAAGTGAGCACGTATAAAAGATGTTGGGAGCTTACAAGTCTCTGCCACGCCTCCACAACTGAAGGATCAGCCTATGAATACCGGTGATATGCGCCTGGAGCGCGAAGTGATGCAACTGGAGCGGGAACTGAAAATGCTGAAGTTGACCCGTTATGAGGACCCGGCCGCGTCCGACTACTACCTGCGCCTGAAAGGTTTATACGCCAGGCGTAGGGCGATACTGGATGCGCACCGGCGCAGGCGGGAGCGGGCGCCGGCAAACCGGACAGTACCCGTTTGAAGTTGCGCACGAGTAAAAAATAGGCGGACCGGGGTCCGCCTTTGATGTGATATCGCCTCGTAACGGTCGGGCGACTTCGGTGGAAAAGTGGTCTTGTGCCAGTCCATCCAGCGGTCTGCCAGTGAGCGGTGTCCCGGGTCGGCATCCCAGAGGTTACCCTCGCCGAATCGCGCGGCGAGATAGCGTACGATGGCATTCGACTCCCACACCACACAATCGCGGTCTCTCAGTGTTGGGATCCTGCCGTTCGGATTGAGTGACAGGTAGTCGTCACTGTCTAAGCCGCCGAACGTGCCCCCGAAGTTGTGGCGCACGTGGGGCAGCCGCAATTCCCCCAGTGTCCACATCACGGGCATGACATTGTTGGAATTCCTGCGTCCCCATACTTCGATCATGATCGCGCCGGTCTAGCATAAAACGCGCTAATACTGACTTGTGTGCACCGTCGGGCAACAATATCATGGTTGCGATTTGCTTCGCGCCGACCGGTGTTCCAAATACACACCGCTTTAGTAAGATTGCGAAGATCCGGCGGTTCGCAGCCGGACACGATTGTTGGTGCAAACCGGCCCGTGATGTCGGAGGTAGAGCATGAGGGAAGAATCTTCGGTTGATAAAGCCCGCGCCGTCGGCATCAATCACGTAGCGCTGGAAGTCGGCGACATCGACGAGGCGCTGGCGTTTTACGCGCGTTTCCTGGATTTCGAAATCAACAGCCGCAGCGACACTGCCGCGTTCATTTATTTCGGCGATCAGTTCATAAATTTCACCAAGGGGTCGAACCCTTCACCCGACAACCGACGGCACTTCGGCATCGCAGTAGACGACAAGGAGCTGGCGCGCAGAACCCTGAAAGAGATGGGTGTCGAGCTGCTCGACGGCCGCTTTCTGGATTTCCTGGATCCCTGGGGCAATCGTGTGGAGCTCACCACCTATACGAAAATTCAGTTCACCAAGGCGGACCATGTGCTGCGCGGCATGGGTCTCGAGCATCTGCAGAAAACCCCCGATGCGATCGAGGAACTGAGGGCTAAAGGCATGGCGCCGGAAGAGGGTGGTTGAGTATGTTATCGACGGTGCACGCGATCGCGCGTGGTGGTGCCGCGTTTTATATCGGCATAAAAATCCAGTAACAGCGGACGCCAATCCTTCTGCCAGGGCTTTGCTTCGATAAAACATTCGTGGGTGGCGGTGTGCAACGCCTGGTGGCGGTGGCTGAGATATCCCCCGTCGAGTAAGTTCGCGCAGTACTTGGCAAGATTCTGCCCGGGTAAGCGCGTGCAATCTCGCCGTGACATGCGATTTTGCACCACGGCGAACACGAAATGAAAATCGGCAGTGCCCTGCACGAAACGGTAACGGCGAATCCGCTGGTCAGCCAGCCAATCCAGCAGTGCATCACGCCGCCAGCGCCAGATTGCATAGCTCGCGAGCGCGAGACCCGCGAACAGCAGCCACGCAGGCCAGAGCGTCAGTAACATCCAGGCGAACGCCGCGATAATCAGATTCGCCGTTTCGATGACCGATTGCCAGAACATCAGCAGCAGACGCTGGAGATCGATCTCGCGCGCGCCGGTTTCGTCCATTGCATCGTCGATTTCTTCGAGTCGCTCGAGGTAGGTCTCGATCTGTGCTGCCGTCAACTGTCCCTCTCGTGGTTGCGGCAGCGGGTAGAACGGCGTTGGTTCGAGCAGCATCCATGCATCGTCAATCCACGCGTCCACCCACGCGTGTCCATCCAGCACGCGAATTTCGTAGCGCCCCGTGATCGGGTTATAGGTAGTGGCCGAATAACCCGTAGCCAGGCGCGTGGGAATTTCCAGGCTACGCAGCATTACCGCCAGCGCGGCGGCAAAAAATTCGCAATGACCGTGTTTAGTTTCGAACAGAAACTCGCTCAACGGTGTGCGATTCTGCGACGTGAAGGCGGTCGACAGACTGTACTGGTACTGAGTGCGGAGGTGTGTCTCCAATGCAATCGCCCGTTCGCGTGCGTTCGCGGAGCCGGTTGTCACGTCTTTAGCCAATCGCGCGATGTGTGGATCAAAATCGTCCGGCAACGCGGTGTCCTGAGGCCTAGGTGGCGGTGAGATGCGATCGTAAAACCGGCCGTCATGGCGCGCAATCCTACTTTCCACAGTGTACCTGGTGTCCGGCTGCAAACCGCGCGGCGCTTCAAAGGTGCCGTATTCGGTCCGGCGCAGCGCGGCCGCCGGGAAGTGCAGGACAACCGCCGGCGCCGCGCCGGGAATGGCTGGCGCCAGCGGCGCGAGCACTTGTATCTGCTGGTTGAAGTTAGGCGCCAGGTGAGGACCGTTGTTAAAACTGAAGCGGCCTGAGTCACCGCGCCAGAGCTGGTGGCCGGTTAACGTGGTATGCCACCTAGTACCGTCGAACCGATCGAATGAACGCACCCTCAAGTAAGCACTGTGGGGTGCCTGCATGGACAGTACTTTGACGTTGCTTACCCGTCCGTTGCCTGAGTCAGGCTGAGTAATATCGAAGTGGCTTTCATTGAAGCCGTGATAGCCGCTTGATCCGGAAGTGCCGCTTTCGCGCGTGCCGTGACCAACTTCCTCGCCGCTGTGTTGCGACCGCCCTTCCTGAGATAGCGAGGCACCGCTCGGGTCGGTATCGCCAATGTGTTGCGCCTGGCGTTCCCAGTCACGGTTGTAGTAGCCGGAGCCACTCATTGTGCCTCCGGCGCCCCACAGCAGCGCGTCCAGCCGAGGTGTCAACAGATACAAAACGAACACCGAGAACAGCCAGGCGCAGACGATGCGCCCCTGCGCTGCTACCGGCCACTGCACTTTTTCGCGGCTGTGATTGTGCCGGTCCAACCACGCATAACCGACACCCCGCAACAAAAAGAGCGTGAACAGGCAAAATACCAGCAGGTAGCTGTTGGTCGTCGCGTGGACTGCGCCGAGCATCAAGGTCACGAAACTCGTCATCCACCCGAACTTCAGCTGACGGTGTTCTTTGAGCAGTGCATTCAGAGCCAACTGCGTGCCCAATAGCAGTACGATGAGCGCGTGGGCGAGCCCGCTCATGATGAAAACCATCACCGCAGCGGCCAGGCCGCAGGCAGCGATGTATTCCGCTGCTTTCGCGTCTGGTTCGCGGTCACGCCGCTGCCAGGCCCGGTGCAGGATGGCGAACCCCGCCACAGCGATCGCCAGTCCCAGTGCCAGACCTGGGGAACCCATCACCGTCCACAGAGCGCCGATCGCGGTGACCGCAAGAGCCGATGCCTGCGCACGATAGATCCTGGGATCGTTAATGATCATAAGAACAATGTCGGTAACGAGGCATGACACGTCACGTGATAGCGAACCACGGACAGCGAAACGTTTACGTACGAATCCGTTTTTTCAGCGTGAGGTTCGCGGAAACTTTGCGCAGCAAAAGTAAAATCCAGATGCCGCGCTCCGTGTCGGCCGATATCGAGCGCGTCGCCGTCGTGGCGGAAAGTGACGAGCCAGCCGGGGTGGGCGAATTTGTGGCGTGCACGCGCCACGGCTTCCGTCAGTTGCACGGTACCGTCCGGCGTAGCGTGCGCGAACCATTCCAGCATCGGGCTCATTTCGGTGGTGTGCGCTGCCAGATGCAGTTGCCGTTCGCGTTTGCCATAGCTGACGCAATGTACCGGATGTCCGGCATGGCAAGCGGCCCGTGTCAGAGACACAGCGAGTTCAATTGCGTACTCGAAGCAGCTGTGCGGCACCGTGCCACATTCGAAACCGCGTTGTTGTGGCAGCACGATCAGCATGCCGGGTACGTCCAGCGCTTCGTATTCCTTCACCATCAACTGGTTCTGGCGCGCACTGGCACGCCAATGTACATGTTTCAAGCTCTCGCCTGGCCGTTGCTCGCGCACGCCGGCGAATTCCTCCCAACCGCGGCGGCGCTGCAACACTGCTTCGGCATCCGCAGTGTGCGCTTGCACGAGCGGTTCTGGCAAGCGCAACACGTCGTGCAGGCGCGGGTAAACGACAAGCTTATGCGGTTTCTGAACGACCTCACGTTCCCGGGAGAACAGACCGAACGGATAAGCGCTCGAAACATGCAGGGTGCTCAATGGGTAAACACCACGGTGAAGTTCGCCGAGTTCGCGTTCGATCACGGTTTCGCGATCGAATTGTGCGATCATCGTGCCGGTAACCGTTGCCAGTTGCGGCTCGTCGATCAGCAGGAAATGCCGTCTTCCGGGTGCCCGCAGACGGTAACGGAGCAGCGGCGTCTCACCCGGTGCCGGTGCGACCGCCCTGTCGCGTATCACCCGCAAACCGCGCATGTTCGCCCAGGCCAGTACGTGCGACAGCAGCAATGCCGCCAGCGTCAATGCGACCACCGCATAAAGCAGCGCGATGCCGCGGTTCCACGCGATCAGGTAGCTGATGCCAGTGAGAACCCAACAGAAACGGTAAGGTGTGAAGTGTTTGCGTAGTGGCTCGAGTAAAGCCTTGAATTGCGGACTGAGGTCCCTAGACAATTCCATCCGCGGATTCCGTGGCTTGCGGAAAATCGGGCAGCGCAACGTTATCCAGGAGCTTCGTCAGAAACACACCGCTTGCATGGCTGCCTGGCCTGCTGTCTTTTAGCTGTATGCGGTGACCCAGTACCGGAATCACCAGGCTGCGCACATGCTCGGGTGTTACGTGCTTGTCCCCTTTCAGAAACGCCAGTGCTCGGGCGCCGTTCATCAGTGCAAGACTGCCACGCGGGCTGGCACCGATGGTAACGCGTTCGTGTTGTCGCGTAGCTTGCACGATACGGGCTATATAACTCAGCATCGGCTCGCTGATCGCGATGTTTTTCACACGCTGCTGGAGCTGCAGCAGTTCCTCGGCGCTCATAACCGCCGTGACTTGCTGCAACGGCTCATCGTGCATGTTGGCGGTCAGCAACGCGGTTTCTGTCTCGTGTGTCGGGTACCCGAGTCCTATGCGCATGAAAAAACGGTCAAGCTGAGCTTCGGGCAGCGGATAGGTTCCGGCATACTCCAGGGGATTCTGCGTCGCGATGACAAAAAACGGGTTGCTGAGAACGTGCGTTTCCCGATCGACGGTGACCGTGCGTTCCGCCATCGCCTCGAGCAGGGCTGACTGCGTGCGCGGCGTCGCGCGGTTGATTTCGTCCGCCAGCAGTATCTGGCAGAACACCGGTCCGGGCAGGAACTTGAAGGCTCGCTGCGACTGGTCGAACACGTTGATGCCGGTGATATCGCTGGGCATCAGGTCGGGTGTGCACTGGACCCTGCCAAACTCCAGACCCAGCGAGCGTGCCAACGCCTTGGCAAGCGTTGTCTTACCCAGCCCAGGCGCATCCTCTATGAGCAAGTGACCCTCGGCCAGCAGACTGGTCAACAACAGCAGCACCGACTGGCTTTTGCCCAGGATGACCTGATTGAGGTTGCGATACAGAGCCTTGAGTGCCTGGGCACTGTCAGATTGGGTAGTTGCGTCGTTCATGCGGACTCGAGAATGAAGTAACGGGCAGCAGAATAACAGGCGCGATGTGCAATCTCACAAGCCGTTGCCCTGCTTTATTCACAAAACGCACTCGTTGCCCGATCGCGATCAATGCAAGCGTCACGCGATTGACCCCCGTGCGATCCAATAGATTAGTGAGCAAAAGTCGCGCCGATATGTGCCGCTTTGGTGATTCGTTAGTGAGCAAGTGCTTCGTCGTGCTGGACGAGCACCGTAGAACCGGCGATGTCCGCGTGCAGAATAACGGCGAGTTGTACATCTGTCGACGATCCGAGGTCACTGCACGTGCTCGACCCAGATGAGGTTGGTTGAACCGCGCACACCGAACGGAACGCCGGCCGTGATGACATACAGATCATCTACCGCGGCGAGTTCAGTCATGCGGATGCACTCGTTGGCGATTTTCACCATGTCGTCGGTGCTGTGTACCTGATCACCGCGCACTGGCATCACGCCCCACGACATGCTGAGTTGACGATAGGTTCGCGGGTTGGGCGAGATAGCCATCACCGGAATTTCGAAACGGTTACGCGATACCCGCAAGGCGGTCGTACCGCTCATGCTGAACGTGATGATCACCTTGGCGGACAGGTTATGCGCCATCTGGCATGCGCCGAGTGCTACCGAGTCGGCGATGGTTTCCTGCGGAGGCGGGTGTTTCTCGCGCAGCGCGCGCTGGTACTCGGCGTCCGCTTCCACGGAACGCGCAATGCGATCCATCATTCTCACCGCCTCCTCGGCGTATTCGCCGACCGCCGTCTCCGCGGACAGCATCACAGCATCGGTGCCGTCGTGAATCGCGTTGGCGACGTCGCTTGCTTCGGCACGCGTAGGGCGTGGATTGGTCACCATGGTTTCCAGCATCTGCGTGGCTGTGACCACCGGTTTGCCGGCTTCCTGCGAGGCGCGGATGAGACGCTTCTGCACGTTGGGTACGTCTTCCGAAGAGAGTTCGACACCGAGATCGCCGCGCGCCACCATGACGCCGTCCACTTCACGCAGGATCTCGTCGAAATTCGTTACGGCGCTGGGCTTTTCGATTTTCGCCATCAGCTTGGCTTTGGAACCGGCGCGATTGAGATAGTGGCGTGCCAGCAGCAGGTCGTCGCGGTTGCGCACGAAACTCATGGCCAGCCAGTCGACGTCCAGTTCCGCACCGAATCCCAGGTCTTCGATGTCCTTGTCGGTGAGTGCCGGAATGCTGAGGTTGGAGCCGGGGATGTTGACTCCCTTGTTGTTGGTCAGGGTGCCGCCAAGCACTACCCGGGTTTCTATGCGGCAGTCACGCACGGCAGCGATCTCAAGCGACAACCGCCCGTCGTCGAGCAGCAGGATGTCGTCTGCTTTTACGTCCTCCCACAGTCCGGTGTAGGTGACACCGACGCGCGTATTGTCGCCGGGGCTGTCATCGTCGCAGGTCAACGTGAATTCATCGCCCGGCTCGAGTTCGGCGGCACCGTCGGCGAACGTTGTGACTCGGATTTTCGGACCCTGCAGATCCTGCAGTATCCCCACCGGCAGTCCGGCTTCGTCGCTCAGCGCACGGATGGATTCCACGTTTTCCTTGTGCATCTGCCTTTCGCCGTGGGAGAAGTTCAGGCGGAACACGTTCACACCGGCGGCGATCAACTTGCGAATCATCTCGGGACTGCTGCTGGCCGGGCCGAGGGTGGCGACGATACGTGTACGGCGAAACTGACTGGACATGACGACCTCCTGCGGGCGGCGATAACGTCAAAGCACGGCGATGGTCGCGGCGGATTGCCCGGCGGGGAAGTACCGTTCCCTGAGTAATCAGACCAGCCGGAAATGGCGTGAACCTGAAGTTCGTACCTAATAAACACATGTGACAGAGTTTTTCAAACCATCACACGGCTAAATTGGCCGAGCCACAATGCAATCAATGCGATCCAGCGACTCGATTCTGGCGTAGATGACGGCCCATGTGGCCCGGTGAACGCGGCATGGATGCTGCGTTGCAACTGAGCACAGCGTCTGCGCGTTCTGTCTGCACAAGATTCTGTGCGTGTGAACTACTCACGGCCCCTGGGTAACGTAAGTCACGGCGCAACGGAACCGAATTGCCAATACTGACCCCTAGATGGGAGGTCCCGCATGAAGCCCACGACATTTGTCCTGGAAATTCTCGCACCCGACACCTCGGACGAAGTACTGGCTTCCTTCATGTCCGCGCAACCATTGATGTCGTTTTTGTGTGGTGACGTGATTGACACCGCGCGCTGGGGCGCGGCTGAGGTAAAAGGGCAACTGTTGCGCGTGGCGCTGGTCAGGCACGCGATCGCCGAAACCGATTCCATCACGCACACGGTAACCATCCATACCGAACGGATCGGGGGCACTGCCGGAGTGCAACCGGATAACAAGCAGTGGACATCGGCAGTCGCTAAAATCAGAGACCGCGCCAGGGGAATCGTCGACGAAGTACCCGAACTCGGCAAAAAAGGTGTTGAGAAAATCGAGCAGCAGGTTCCCAGGATCAAGGCGCTGGTGGGCGAAAAGATCGGGCCGCTGGCGAACAGACCATCGAGGATGACCAGGCCATGGCGCAGACGTTCTCCATGCTGTACGAGTTCTTTCCAACGACGCTGCGGCTGATGATTCAGGAGGAAACGTTCGTGGATTTCTGCCTGAGTAACCGTAAATATCTGATCGAACGATGGGACCAGGATGAGTTGCCCGCAGGCGCTGCTGGCGAGGCGCGGGCGAAAAACAACCCGCGCGAGTCGGCCGCTTTCGGATAATAGTGACTCGGTTGCCTCAAGCAGCATCGCGAGTCCCGCCAGTTCCACTTCGCGAGGGGTCAGTTACGCTCGGGTACCATGATGGGCCGTGAAGTCGGCAAACCGTGCAACCACGGCCTGCAGATCCGCGGACAGCCGGGTTTCCACTTCCGCAATGACTGAATCCTCCAGCTGTCCGTAAAACGCCTCTGCGATACCACCCGCGATGCAGGCTTGCGTGTCGCTGTCGCCGCCCAGTGAGACTGCGTTGCGTACCGCCGATTCCCAGGAATCGGATTCAAGAAACGCGACAATGGCTTGTGGAACGGAACCCTGGCAACTGACGTCGAAGCCGTAGGTCGGGCGAATCTGTTCGAGAGTGCGATCGAGGTCGTACCCGAAACGCGCGGTGACTTCCTGCTTGATAAGGTCTTTGTCGTGCGTGGTTCGGGCGAGAAACACAGCGGCTGCCGTTGCCTGCGCGCCTTTGATGCCTTCCGGGTGATCGTGCGAGACGTCCGCGGTGAGTTTCGCTTGATCGAGAACAACCTCCAGCGGTTCGAATGCGAAACCGACCGGGCTGACCCTCATCGCGGCGCCGTTGCCGTAACTGTTGTAGGGCCTTGGATCATCGGCGAACAGCCATCCTATGAACGAGCCGCCATAGCCAGCATCCGGATAGCGTCTGCCAAAGTCGCGCAGGGCATCGCGGTAACCGCTGCCTTCTACTATTGCGTTCGCAATCGCTACCGTGAGCACGGTATCGTCCGTGAAGCGGCTCTTTGCATGGAATAGAGGGAACTCGGTGGTTTTGATCGGGGATGCTTCGTAGACCGAACCGATGATGTCACCTGCTATTGCACCGATCATTGCGTGTCTCCGTGACAGTTTGTACCGTCCGTTACTCCCTCGGCCCGAGCATATCTTCCGGGCGTACCGAATCGTCGAACTGTTCACCCGTGAGCAGGCCGAGGGCAATCGCAGCTTCGCGCAGCGTACTGTCGTCTGCGAATGCTTTTTTGGCCACCTTGGCGGCGTTGTCATAACCGATGTGCGGATTGAGCGCGGTCACCAGCATCAACGAGTTGTTCAAGTAGTGGCTGATTGTGGTTTCGTTCGGCTCGATGCCGGCCGCGCAGTGCTCATCGAACGATTCGCAGGCGTCGGCGAGCAGACGCGTGGAATTCAGCAGGTTGAAGATCATCATCGGTTTGAAGACGTTGAGCTCGAAGTTGCCCGACATGCCGCCGATATTGATCGCAGCATCGTTGCCCATTACCTGTGCACACACCATCGTCATCGCTTCGCATTGCGTCGGGTTGACCTTGCCCGGCATTATGGAGCTTCCCGGTTCGTTAGCAGGAATCGTCAACTCGCCGATTCCGCAACGCGGTCCAGACGCGAGCCAGCGCACGTCGTTCGCGAGCTTCATCAGAGACGCTGCCAGTGTCTTGAGCGCACCGCTCGCGAACACCACAGCATCGTGGGCAGCGAGCGCCTCGAATTTGTTGGGCGCGCTGCGAAAGGGCAGTCCCGTAATTCGCGCAATATGCTGTGCCGCCTTTTCCGCGAATGCCGCGTGCGTGTTGAGGCCGGTGCCGACCGCAGTGCCACCGAGGGCTAATTCGTAGAGTCCATCGAGGGCCGGTTCGATTCGCTGCAGATCGTTATCGAGCTGCTGCACGTAAGCCGAAAACTGCTGGCCCAGCGTGAGCGGTACAGCATCCATCAGGTGCGTACGTCCGATCTTGATGATACCGTTGAACGCCTCTGCCTTGCCGTGCAAGGTAGCGCGCAGCTGTTTCACCATCGGTACCAGGCGGCGGTTGAGCTGCTCGGCCGCTGCGATATGCATTGCGGTCGGGAAAGTGTCGTTGGACGACTGCGCTTTGTTCACATCGTCGTTGGGATGGACAGGTTTTTTGCTACCGAGTTCACCGCCGGCCAGCTCGATGGCACGGTTTGCTATCACCTCGTTGGTGTTCATGTTGGTTTGCGTACCGCTGCCGGTTTGCCATACCACCAGCGGGAAATGGTCGTCGAGCCTGCCATCGATCACCTCGTCTGCCGCACGCACGATGAGGTCCGCCTTGTCGGCGGAGAGCACACCGAGTTCCTTGTTAGTCAGTGCCGCACCTTTTTTGAGGATTCCCATCGCCCTGATCAATTCGCGAGGAAACCGGTCGCCACCGATCTTGAAGTTGATCATCGAGCGCGCCGTTTGCGCGCCATAGTACCTGTCGGCGGGGACGTTAAGTTCCCCCATTGTGTCGGTCTCTGTCCGATAGTCCATGGTGTTCTCCTTGCCAGAGGAAACCCCCATTGTGGAACAGCTGCGCTGTTTATGGCAGGTTTGCGGCAGCCCGATAACTACGATCGCGGCAGCGCGCACCTCACCTTAGAAAAGACGCGCCCGCAGCCAATGGTGTTTCCGTAATTGCGTGAATCAGCACAGTTCGATCTTTAGAGGCGCTCAGTGTGTCTGTGAAAGCTTGGTCTCTGATCCTGCTGGCGTTGTGCGAAGTGGCCGCGATGGCGCTGTGGTTTTCGGCGTCGGCGGTGCTGCCTTCGCTGCGCGCCGAATACGATATCGGGCCCACGCTTGCCTCACTGTACACGTCCTCGGTACAGACCGGATTCGTGGCAGGCACGTTGCTGAGCGCGATGTTCGGTCTCGCGGACCGGCTCGACATGCGGCGTTTCTTCATGAGTTGCACGTTACTGGCGGCGGCGGCGAATGCAGTCATTCTGCTCGTGGAGCCGACTTCACCGGTGGTAATTGTCTGCCGTTTCGTAACCGGCGCCGCCATGGCGGGGATTTATCCCATCGGCATGAAGCTCGCCATCACCTGGGCCAAGGGCGACATCGGGCTGCTGGTCGGACTGCTGGTCGGGGCCCTGACGCTCGGTTCGGGGGCGCCGCATCTGTTCAACGCCATGGGCGGGATCGATTGGCGTTTCACGATTGCCGCGACGTCGCTGGTGGCGCTGGGCGCCGCATTTGCTATCAATCTGGTACGCATCGGGCCGAACCTCGGCCTCTCGCCGCGTTTCGATCCGAGGATCGCGCTGAACGCCTATGCCAAACCAGCACTCAGGTTGGCAAACTTCGGCTATCTCGGTCATATGTGGGAACTCTACGCGATGTGGGCGTGGCTGGCGCTGTTCCTGCACGCGAGTTTTACCGGGCACCTGCTGGAGCCGGCGTTGTGGTCGCGCCTGGCCGCTTTTGCGGTGATCGGTGTGGGAGGCGCGATTGGGGCCGTGCTCGGAGGTGTGCTGGCAGATCGTATCGGACGCACCGCGCTCACCATGGGTGCCATGGCGGCGAGCGGGACATGCGCGATCACCATCGGGTTCCTGTTCGGTGCCGCACCGTGGCTGGTGTTCTCGGTCGCCCTGGTCTGGGGTGTGGTGGTGATCGCTGATTCCGCCCAGTTCTCTGCTTCGATCGTGGAACTCTCCGAGCCCGGAACGGTGGGCACCATGCTGACCATGCAGACCAGCGTCGGTTTTCTGCTGACGCTTGCCACCGTGCACCTGGTACCGACGATGGTGGATACGGTCGGCTGGAGTTTTGCTTTTGCTACACTCGCGGTCGGTCCGTTTTTCGGCGTCTGGGCCATGGGCCGCCTGCGTGCGCACCCCGATTCAGCCCGCATCGCGGGCGGCAAGCGTTAGCTCGTACGGCGGGTGTCCAAGGCGTCCGAGCGCGTGTGCGGTCGCTTCCTGAAGCGCTCGCAGCCGAGCCTGCAATGCGGTTTCGGCGTCTTCGACGACGACGCCTTCTACGCCCACCGCTGGCAACTCCTCATTTGCGACCGCCTGATACGTCTCCAGAGCAAGATCCGCTGAGTTGCGCAGCGTCTGGTACAGGGGGCGGGACAATAAGCAGCCGTTCACCGTGCATTTGCTCACTGTATAACCTGGGTTCGATGTCGCGCACGAAGCGGGAGCTCGGTTCGCAAATCACGCGGCGCATACTGAGATTGTCACTGTGCCCAGCGCGCCAAAATCAGCCTTGGCGCTGGATCCGGGCTCGATTGGTATCAAGCCGCCGCAGGTGCCTGTGATGATGTGATCGCCGCGGCGCAGGCCTCTAGCCCCCAGATACGGGTGCGCGGCGAGCCAGGCTACCGCGCCGAGAGGGTTTCCCCATAACAGCAGATTGCTCGATCCCGTTGCGGCTTCGACGCCGTCTATTTCGATGTGCAGAGAGTGGTTGGAAAGATCGGCCTGCCGCCAGTTTTCGACGACTTCGCCGTGCACCATGGAGTGGTTGACCGCGCCGTCCGCGATCAGCATCAGACCGGCCTCACTGAGGCCGCCTGCCACGCGACATGCCACGATCTCGAAGGCGGGACAGACGTACTCTATGGCGGCGGTAATTTCGCCGTGTGTGTAGGTTTCATCCCGAGTCGGCAGGTCTGCCGCGAGCTTGACCAGAAACTCGGTTTCCAGCGCCGGTGAGTGGTCTGCGAATATCGGCACCTGCGCGCCGTTCCCGTAACAATGTGTCGCCAGCAGCGGACTGATAAATGGTTCCGCGAACCCCAGTAGCTGCAGTGTGTTCGCATTGGTAGCACCGAGCTTCCAGCCGACGGTCTCGGACTGGAAAAGGGCAGCCACTTGTGACTGCAGGCTGTAGGCCTCGTCCTCATCGAGTGGCGGCGTGTACTCGCGCATGTCTATCAGCCCACCTTCGGTACGGGTTCTGTATAGTGCGTTGGCCAGGTCGCTCATGTTATTGCTCGTCAGCGAGGTTATGGACGGAGTGTTGCTTCAGGCGATTGCTACGATTCCCCATTCGGCGCTGAAACGCAACCGCTGACCGGCGTGGCCAGCCGCGATGAAATCTTGTGCAGAGCATCTGTGATGTCGATTTGGACTCGCGGAGCGAGGAAACAGGTACGATGGCGAGCAACTTCGAGTACGGTGAAAAGGAATCAAAACATACCGAGCGCGCCTATCTCGCGCCCGAAGTCGTGCGTCAGCGCATGCGTACCCTCGAAGTGCTCGCGCCGAGGAGCGGTGAGAACATCATCGACATCGGTTGCGGGCCGGGGTTGCTGGTTCACGACCTGGCGACTGAGGTTGGTACGCAAGGATGTGTCGTCGGTGTCGACACCAGCCCGGCGATGCTCGAACTTGCAGAACGCCGCTGCGCGGATCTGCCACAGGTGGCGTTCGCCGCAGGCGATGCGACGAATCTCGCGTACGACGACGCAACGTTCGATGCGGCCGCCTGCATACAGGTGCTGCTCTACATAGACGATACGGACCGGGTGCTGGCAGAAATTTGCCGCGTGCTCAAACCCGGTGGGCGGGTCTTGCTTATGGAGACGGATTGGCGCGGCATGGTGCTGAGCAGCGACAATCAGGCTCTGTCCGCGAAGATGGCCGCGGCTTGGGGTCGGAAAGTGCCGAGTCCCAACTTGCCGGTGCGGCTCGGTCCGCTGTTGCGCGAGCATGGATTTGCAGTCGTTGCTGTCGAGGCTTTTCCGATACTCAGTACAAGTTACAGGCGGGAAGGGTATTCTGCCGGCATGTTGGCCCAGTTCGCCAGTCTTGCCCGCAAGGAAGGGACGGTCAGTGAGACCGATAGCCGTCACTGGCTGAACGAGCTGAAGCGACAGGGTGCAGAAGACGCTTACTTCTTTTGCGTCAACCGGTTTCTGTTCTTGGCGGTGAAACGTTAGCCGCGTCGCATTCCACGCGTGCTGGGCGGCGCAGCGGTTTCTCTCAGGCCACCTAGGGCAATTCGATGAAGCATTTGATTTTGTGCGAATGCCGGGTGCGTCGATACCGGTTTACCGTATCGTGTTCGGCGCGGGTCCGGCCAGCGGCATGCGGCTCGCCGGGGTGTCGGCGGTCGCTCTGGCGCGGCACTGCTCTCCGCCACCACGCGCCACGCCTGGACCGAGTGGGACAGACCTTTCAGCGATTGTTGCTGTACGATCGCAAAGCTAACGAAGCTGTGTCCGCTGTTCGCGAGTCACCGTCAGCAGCAGCAAGGCGCTCCCCGAGAGCACGGTCATTGCCAAAAACGCCTGACCCTGCCAGTGCAGATAGGCCTCTCCCGCCAGCACCATTACGATACCGGAAACGAATCCGAGCGCGACGCCATCGTAAAGCGATTGTGCGCTTGCGGTCTGCTGCTCGGCCACATGCTGTGCGATAAACCGCATTGCGCCAAGGTGCAGACAGGCGAAAGTCAGACCGTGCAGCGTCTGCAGTGCCACGAGCGCCGCCAACTCGGTAGTCGCGGCTAAGCCGCACCAGCGCACCACGCCACCTGCGCCCGCCAGAAGCAGCAGGTGCCTCCAGCTCAACAGTCTGCTGAAGTTTCCCGCGAAGGCGAACAGCCCGATCTCCACCAGTACGCCTTCGGCCCACAAAAGACCGATGACGGTGCTGGAATGCCCAGCGGCTTTCCAGTGAATAGTGGCGAATCCGTACAACATCGCGTGAGAGCTTTGCAGTAGTGCGGCGATCAACAGGAATCTGCGGAATTGCCGTCCCTGCAGCAGTCTGCGCAACGCGGACGGTTGGTGCGCGGTGTCCTGCCGACCGGCCGGCTTCGGCAACGTCAGGCTCGCCACGACCATTAACACGGCGCCGCTGACCATCAACGTCGGCAACACATCCAACCCGAGAGTCTGCAGAAACCAACCGCCGCCTACCGTTGCCGCGATGAAACTGCCCGAGCCCCACAGCCGAGTGCGCCCGTAGTCGACGTGGCCGTTCCGCCAGGCGATCACACAGAGACTGTCGGAGAGCGGAATGGAGGTTGCGAGCATTGCCCCGCAGATCCCCCAGATCAGGGTCATTTCGGCGAATCCGTCAGCCCGTGACATTTGAGGCAGCAGCAGTACAATCGCTAAAGCCATCACCAACAGAATGCGATTCTGCGAACGGCTGCGATCCGCGACATGCGCCAGGGCCAGGTTGAGGGGAATTTTCCCCCAGAATGCCAGACCCAGAATGGTGCCGATCTGCACGCTGGTGAGGCCATGGGCCTGCATCCAGGCCGGCAGATAGGCGAGCGATAAGCCGATGAGCCAGAAAATCGCTGCGAATTCCAGGGACAGGCTGAATGAGTAACGTGCTTTCAGGGAACTCAAAGGCGGCGGCTCAGGCTGGGGTTTGTAAAACGCGTCGTGCAGTTATTCGTCCGAAAGCCGGCCGATCGGTTCCCAGCCGACGTTGCAATGCGCGTTTCTAGCTGTTTCACTGACTATCGACAAACCAAAAAACCGAACCGGAGGAAAAACAGTCATGCGTGAATTCTCGAGTCTAATCGGTGTTGCTGCGCTGCTGGTATCCGTATCTAGCAGCAACGCGGCCGATTTCAAACCGGCCGTGGTTTTCGATATGGGCGGCAAGTTCGATCAATCGTTCAACGAAGGCATCTTCAACGGCGTCGAAAAGTTCAAAAAGGAATCGGGTATCAGCTACCGCGAATTCGAAGTGACTAACGAAACGCAACGCGAGCAGGCGTTGCGCAAAATGGCGCAGCGTGGCTCGGATCCGATCATCGGCGTCGGCTTTGCCCAAGCGCCGGCACTGGAGATCGTGGCGAAGGAATTCCCCAAACAGCGTTTCACGCTGATCGATATGGTTGTCGATCTGCCCAACGTGCAGTCAGTGGTGTTCAAGGAACACGAAGGTTCGTTTCTGGTTGGCATGATGGCCGCAATGAAGTCAGAGACGGGCAAAGTCGGTTTCGTCGGCGGCATGGACATTCCGCTGATCCGGCGGTTTGCCTGCGGCTATGAGCAAGGTGCCAAGCATGCTAACGCCAAAGTCGAAGTCATCCAGAACATGACCGGTAACACACCGGCGGCGTGGAACGATCCCGGGCGTGGCAGTGAACTCGCCAAGGGGCAGTTCGATCGCGGCGTGGACGTGGTGTTTGCCGCGGCCGGCGGCACCGGTTCGGGCGTCTATCAGGCCGCCAAAGACGCCGGCAAATTCGCCATCGGTGTAGACTCGAACCAGAACCATCTGCACCCGGGGACCATGCTCACGTCAATGGTCAAACGCGTTGACGTAGCGGCCTACAATAGTTTCGACACGGCGCACAAAGGGGGCTGGACACCCGGGATACAGGTTCTGGGTCTGGCCGAAGGCGGCGTCGACTATGCCATGGACGAGCACAACGCCAACCTGGTCAGCAGCAAAATGCGCAGCGCCGTGGATAAAGCCAAGGCTGACATCATTGCTGGAAAACTAAAAGTTCATGACTACATGAGCGACAACAGCTGCTCGATGTAGCCAGCTTTTTGCACCTCAAGGACAGATCCTCGCCGGGTGCAACGCCCGGCGTGGCACAGTCAGATCTCAGTTACGCCTGTCGCAATGATCGCCTCAGCTAGTCAGGTAAGTGGTTCCATCGCGCAAGGTGATCCACCCCCGGCGATCGAACTGCGCGGTATCGATAAACGCTTCGGTGAAGTGCACGCCAATCGCAACGTCGATTTGAGGGTCGCGGCCGGCACTATCCATGGCATCGTCGGGGAAAACGGCGCCGGTAAATCGACGTTGATGAGTATCCTGTACGGCTTCTACGAAGCCGATGCAGGCGAGATCCGCATCAACGGCAGGCCGCTGCAGATCAGGAGCGCGAACGATGCATTGCAGGCCGGCATCGGTATGGTGCATCAGCATTTCATGCTCGTCGACACTTTTTCGGTTCTGGAAAACGTGATGCTGGGCGCCGAATCGGGCGCGGTGCTGAGCCGAAGCAAGACACTGGCGCGCCGGGAACTCGAAAGGCTCGAGCAGGACTATGGGCTGCGGGTGGATCCCGACGCGGTGGTGGAAGAGTTGCCGGTCGGGGAGCAACAGCGTGCGGAAATTCTCAAGTCCCTGTACCGCGGCGCAGAGATTTTGATCCTCGACGAGCCGACAGGGGTTTTGACGCCGCAGGAATCCGATCAGCTGTTCGAGATACTGCGCTCGCTGAAGGAGCGCGGGGTCACGATTCTGCTGATCACGCACAAGTTGCGCGAGATCATGGATCTCACCGATTTCGTGTCGGTCATGCGCCAGGGCGAAATCGTGGCGCACCGGCGCACCTCGGAAACCGATCAGAAGGAGCTGGCCGAGTTGATGGTCGGGCGCAGTATCGAACAGCACGATGTGAATCGCAGCCATACGCCCGGCGAGGCGGTGCTTGCAGTGAAAAACGTTTCCATGCGTGATGCCAAAGGTGTGACGCGAGTGGACGATGTCAGTTTCGAGGTGCGTGCCGGGGAGATCGTTGGCATTGCCGGTGTCGCGGGCAACGGGCAGACCGAGTTGCTGGAATTGCTGTCCGGGATCCGGCCGCTGGACAGCGGGAGTTTTCACGCCAACGGCCGCCAGGTAACGCCGCAGAATCCCTGTTCGCCGAAGGACATGCGCCGCCTGCATGTCAATCACGTGCCGGAGGATCGCCACCGGCTGGGCCTGGTAATGCCGTTTCTCGCCTCGGAATCGTCCATCCTCGGGTATCAAGACCGCGGCCGCATCAACAAGGGGCTGGCGCTCGACTACCCGTTGATTATCAAGGACTGCGCCGAGATGATGCGCGTGTTCGACGTGCGTCCGGTCGACCCGATGCTCCGCTCGTCCAACTTTTCCGGCGGCAACCAGCAGAAAATCGTGTTGGCCCGGGAGATGGACAAAGAGCCGACTTTGCTGCTGGTCGGGCAACCGACGCGAGGAGTCGACGTCGGCGCGATCGAGTTCATTCACGGTCAGCTGCTGAGCATGCGCGATCGCGGCTGCGCGATTCTACTGGTGTCGGTGGAACTGGACGAAATTCTCGCGCTCAGCGACCGCATCCTCGTCATGTTCGAAGGGCGCATTGTCGGCGATGTCGCCGGTGCCGGCGCGGACAAGAAACAACTCGGCCTGCTGATGGCCAACGCCAGCCCGGACGCGGCTGAAAGCGAAGCTGTTTCTTGAAAGCCTCACACGTCAGCGTGCCCGCCTGGGTTACGATCGGTGTGGTTCCCGTCGTCAACATCGCCATGGCGCTGTTTCTTTCGGGGCTGATCATCCTGTTGATCGGCGAAAACCCGATCGATGCCGTGCAACTGATTTTCATCGGCGCTTTCGGCTACGACGAGGCGATCGGCTATACGCTTTATTACACCACTAACTTTATATTCACCGGTCTCGCGGTTGCTATTGCCTTTCACGCCATGCTGTTCAATATCGGCGGTGAGGGGCAGGCGTACATTGGCGGTCTCGGTATCGGTCTCGCGATACTCGCGTTCGATCACACGCTGCCGTTCTGGCTGATGCTGCCGATCATGCTGAGCGCCGGCGCGTTGTTTGGCGCGGCCTGGGCGTTCATACCTGCCTGGGCGCAGGCCTATCGCGGCAGCCACATCGTGATTACCACAATCATGTTCAACTTCATCGCCTCGGCGCTGATGGTTTACCTGCTGGTCAACGTGCTGGTGGAGCCGGGCAACATGTCGCCGGAAACCCGCGAGTTTTTGCCCAGCGGACACCTGCCGTTCATGCATGAGGTGTTTGCCTGGTTCGGCATTGCGATTACCAAGTCGCCGTTGAACATTTCGATTTTCTGGGCGCTTATCTGCTGTGTGCTGCTGTGGTTCTATATCTGGCGCACGCGCTGGGGCTATGCGCTGCGCACGGTTGGCCATTCGGAGCGCGCGGCGGTGTATGCCGGGATCCGTCCGCAGCGGGTCATCGTTATTACCATGTGCATTTCGGGTGCGCTGGCCGGCTTCGTCGGCATCAACGAGCTGGCGGGCGTGCAACACCGCTTATTGTTGAACTTCACTGCCGGTTATGGTTTCACCGGGATCGCGGTTTCGCTGATGGGGCGCAATCACCCGCTAGGCATCGTGCTCGCGAGTTTGCTGTTCGGCATCCTTTATCAGGGCGGCGCCGAACTGGCTTTTGAAATGCCCAAGATTTCCCGCGAGATGGTGGTCACCATCCAGGGGCTGGTGATTCTTTTCTCCGGTGCGCTGGCGTACATGAGCGAACCCTGGGTTGCGCGCGCGTACACGTTCGTCGCACTCGGGCTCACACAGCAACGCGCCGGCGAGGCGTAACGTGGCAGAGTCTTACACGTTCGTATTGTTGACGCTGGATGCGGCGTTGCGCGTCGCCACGCCGTTGGTCCTCTGCGCCATGGCCGGGCTGCTCTCGGAGCGCTCGGGCATTATCGACATAAGCCTGGAAGGCAAGCTATTGGCCGGCGCGTTCGTGGCCGGTACCGTCGCGGCGGTTACCGGCTCTGCCTGGCTTGCGTTGTTGACCGCCATGGTCGCCACCGCCCTGTTGTCGCTGCTGCACGGATTCGCCTGCATAACCCATCGCGGCAACCAGGTGGTCAGCGGTCTTGCCATCAACATCATGGTGTCGGGGCTGACGGTGGTGCTGGGCATTGCATGGTTCGCACGCGGTGGTCAGACACCGAGCCTGCAGGCCGCTGCGCGTTTCATGCCGATCGAGTTCCCGCTTGCCGAAACGCTGCGTGCAGTCCCGGTGCTGGGTCCCATCTATACGGAGGTGCTAAGCGGACACAATCTGCTGGTCTACGTGGCTCTTGCAGCTGTGCCGTTCGTGTACTGGGTGGTTTACAAAACGCGTTTCGGGTTGCGTTTGCGCGCGGTCGGTGAAAATCCGCAGGCCGTCGATACCGCGGGAATATCGGTTACCGGGCTCCGCTACAGGGGTGTGCTAATGTGCGGCCTGCTGTGCGGCATCGCGGGTGCTTATCTGTCGATCGCGCAGAACGCATCGTTTGTGCGCGAAATGAGCGCAGGGCAGGGATACATAGCGCTGGCGGCGATGATCTTCGGCAAATGGCGGCCGCTGCCCGCGCTCGGCGCCTGCCTGATGTTCGGGCTGCTCGACGCCATCGCCATCCGTCTGCAAGGTGTGGAGATCGAGGGCTTCGGAGAAGTTCCAGTGCAACTCATCCAGGCGCTGCCCTACATCATGACCGTGGTATTGCTGGCGGGGTTCATCGGCAAGGCCGTCGCCCCCAAGGCGATCGGTATTCCCTACGTCAAGGAACGCTGAGGCTTGGACAAAGAACTGATCGAAGCTGCTATCAGCGCCATGCGAAGCGCGTACGCGCCTTACTCGCAGTTCAGCGTCGGAGCCGCGGTGCGTGCCGACAACGGACGGATATACGCGGGCTGCAACGTTGAGAACGCCGCGTACCCGTTGGGCAATTGCGCGGAAACTTCGGCGATCGCCGCAATGGTCGTGGGTGGCGCGTCCAGGATCACGGCCGTAGCTGTTGCCGGGGACGGCGAGGCTTTGGTCACACCGTGCGGCGGCTGTCGGCAACGCATCCGTGAATTCGCGGCGCCGGATGTCCCCATTTACGTCGCCGGAATGGAGGGGCATCGGGCAACGTTCACGTTACAGGACTTGCTGCCCCACGCGTTCGGCCCGGAAAATCTTTCATGACCGACCATCGCGTCGCACGGCTGGTGGACATCGTTCTCAAGCGCGGCGGTCCTGTCGACAAGCCGATCGGCCTCATTCTCGGCAGCGGATTGGGTGAACTCGCCGATGAGGTGGCCGATGCCAGGATCATCAGCTACGGCGAGTTACCCGGATTCCCTAAACCGGGCGTGACCGGTCACGCTGGAAGACTGGTGTTGGGGCGCATTGGCAACCACGACGTCGCTGTGCTACAAGGCCGCGCGCACTATTACGAGGAAGGCGAGATATTCGCCATGAAAGCGCCGCTAGAGACCTTGCACGCGATCGGTTGCGAGACCCTGTTGCTGACCAACGCTGCCGGCAGCTTGCGCGATAGCGCCGGGCCAGGCAGCGTCGTGCTGATTCGCGACCACATTAATCTCGCCGGTGTTTCGCCGTTGTTCGGCGAGGCCGGGACGCAGCGTTTCGTGGATATGGTCGACGCGTACGATCCTCGGTACTGTCAGCGGTTCCTGGACATCGCCGCGCGCGAAAACATCACGTTGCATGAGGGTGTTTATGCTTATTTCTGCGGGCCCAACTTCGAAACGCCGGCAGAAGTGCACGCGGCAAAGATTCTCGGCGCAGACCTGGTGGGCATGTCGACCGCGCCGGAGGTGATCATGGCGCGTTTTCTGGGCCTCCGCGTGGCGGCCATGTCGATCATTACCAACTACGCGGCCGGTACCGACAGCGAACCGCTCAGTCACGAACACACGATGAGTAATGCGGCGCTGGCGCTGAATGATGTCAAAAGGCTGTTTGCGAATTTTTTGAGCGACGATTGAGAGGCGGGGAACCGTGCCCGGCAGCACGATTTTAGTAAAGAATTCGCCGAGTAGCTTTGCTTAGGTCCTTCAGCGCCTATCATGCCGAATGTTTAGGATGCTCACGACATAGTGGCACGCGTGGGTGAGACCGGCGAAGTATTTAAAGTGTACCGGGTCAACTGGACGGACGATCAGTTCAGCCGCGCCTTGCGTACGCAGCGCATCAAGTCTGTAATCAATACAAAGCCGTCGGCGACCGACTAGCACATGCGAATCCGAGATATCTACCTAACGCGGCCCGACTACTGGGCACGCTTCCGCGACATTGAGTACAACCGGTGGAGCGACAGGTTGCTATACAGCCGTCGGATTGGCGTACTTCACCTGAGTGCAGTCGTCTTCGGCCTTTTGGCAGCGCCGGCCATCGTATATGCCCAAACCGATCTGCCACCGCCCGCTGCCAGTACCGCGAACGCAACTTCAGCCGAAGCACCCAGTGTCGTGTCGACGACGACGGACATTCCGGATCGCGAGCTCACCCGCAGTGAAATCCTGGAGATCATCGCCACGTTGCGACGCGAGTTCGAGGAACTCGATGCCCAAACCGGTGACGATGTGCCGTCAGCCGAAATCCAGCAACGAATGTTGATCATTGGAAGGGAACTGATTGTTCTCCACGATAAACTGGACGCACTCGATGAGCAACGCGCGCCTGAAACGGACACGAGTTTCGGCGCCAAGATGGAGAGACTGCTATACGCGGCACAGGACGCAACCCGTTACGACGTTGCGGATGGCATGTTTCGGATCCAGGTCGGTGTCCGCTTGCAGGGGGATCTAACCCTCGCGAGCGCCGATTCGGACCTCGAACAAGCCGTAGGTGAATTCGATAATAGCGCCGAGTGGCGCCGGGTCAGAGTATTCGCCATGGGCCGATTGTTTCGCAAGCTGGATTTCAAATACGAACAGGACTTTGCCGCAGACCAGGGTCTCAAGGACGCATACTTCGAGGGCCAACTGTTCCGGTTCTCCCGCTGGCGCCTGGGTCGATTTAAAGAATCCTTCAGTCTCGGCAGGCAGACCAGTTCCTCCAACGCCGGATTC
>Ga0224508_10000751_pt1 | contig 30721 bp, 43 predicted proteins | sample SF_Jan12_sed_USG_4_FD_170157 | JGI IMG/M metagenome (GOLD analysis project Ga0224508, IMG submission 170157) | Sediment microbial communities from San Francisco Bay, California, United States - SF_Jan12_sed_USGS_21 | ecosystem: Environmental > Aquatic > Marine > Sediment | place: USA...
TCAATTTTTAATTTATTGAATTCCTGATTTTAAATAGGCAAGTGTGCACTCTGCTAGTTCTTGATTTGAATGATTTTTAATTTCATGTTTGCAATTGGGACAAGTATTTTCAGTTTCACCAACTCCCTCTTGGTCACCTACTTGTTTCATACAACATTCCAATAACTCGAAGGTGGTATGAGATTCCATTGATAATTTGCAGGTGGGGCATCGAGTCATATTTTTGATTTTCTTATGGGGATTTTAGTTTTCTTCTAAATCTAAAATTTATTTAAAATTCTATCAGGCATTAAACAGACGTTTAGATTTTTTAATGATCTTGTTTTATAGTATCTTTTGTAAAGGATATTTGCGCCTTCGGTTAGCAGTCTAAGCATGCTATAATCGACTGCTAGTCCAAGACGTAAATTTTTTCCTATAGTCAATAATTAATTTCTAAATCATTTTCCATTTCTATCGATGAAACATATGATGAATTAATTCCTGTTAATTGTGTTTTTTATAAAACAAATACCTTTTCAGAAAATTTTAAAATTAATAATAATTTAATTTTTAGATTCCCATCCTTCAGTTTCAGGAATCACATCCATCTGATTTTTAGGAATTTTGATTGAAAGTCTGTCCCATCCTAAACAATTACATGACTCGCATCTTACTCCTTCATAATAATCAAGTTCAAGATCTAAATCTAAAATATCTATTCCTTGTTTTTCATAATGGTTGGTGATAATATTTTCTAAGATTTCTTTTGATTGTTCTTTTGAAAATTCTCTCATTTCAGGATTAATTTCAAAAAATTTTTCAAACTCTTCTGCCCATACATCATTACATTGAGTTGGAATTTTTTGTATCCAAATTTTATCTGATTCTTTTTCTTGTTGAATATCGTTTAGTAAAATAAAGCCTGCCACTAATCCTGCAATGGCAACCCCCATTGATATGTAAAATCCTGGCTTCATCTATTTTCTATTAGTAGGTGAAATTTAGAGGTATCACTTTCTAAATAATATCCATATTCTTGTCCCGACAAAAATACCTACGGCCAAAACTATCAGTAAAGGAACCAAAATCTCCCCTTCATTCATTTTATTTCTAATTATACTTGAATTCGTGAAATTTTAAGAAATCGTTATCTTTTTTTAAGCAGTGCTTCTTCGGGGGTTTTTTCTTGATTTTTTTCCCAATGCCAAGAATGGTGCTTTTTCCAATGAGTTGCAAGTTCTTCTGTGGTGGGGTCTTTTCCTAATGGGGTTCCACAAATTTTACATTGAATCAAGGGTTTAGCAATTTTTAGAAAAATCCGCTCTTAGAAAAATCTGTCTAATTTTATAAGATATGCAATATGAAATAGACATCGTTTATGATACCACTTATCATAAATAATTCTTGCAACATCAAAACGTAGATTTTTTTTGCAATGGGTGCAAATTATTATCATGTTGAAAATTTTCAAAAAAATGATTATAACGCCTTGGTTATTATGTTGTTTTTAAACAATTAATCCCTTATCTAAAGAATGATGCTTTCTGACCAAAACGTGCCTGCTTGTAAATTTCATCCTCTTAAATTTGAGCCTGTGATCCTTTTGTTGTGTGTTTTATTTTTTACACACAATTCGTTATTATGCTAATTTTGGTCTCTAAATTATGGCATATGTTGTATGTGGAATTTGTAAATATTGCTGTAAAGAGCAACCAAATTTGAACCTATTTTGTATTAGTTGTAAGAAAAGAGAATGGTCAAAATATGAGCCCTCTAATAATTAATGTTTTTTAACTCTTCAAAAAACAGCAACTGCTTTTCTTGAAAAAATAAATCTTGGGTATGTCTTGATCAATTTCCTTTAGGTCAAATAATGTCACATCTATATTTCAGCTAAACCTTCAAGGTTCTAATGTCGGCAGATCCCTTAGATTATCAAAACCCTGAATTAGAAATTTGGTTGCTAACTTATCTATACTACCACCGACGGGATCAATCAGTAATTGCAAGAGACTTGGTGGAGGATATGCCACAATCTCTTCTGAAAACTCTTCCAAAACAAACTCATCTTAATTACATGGTAACTAGGTTCATTCGTGCAGGATACTTTAGAGAGGCAGTGGGAACACATAGAGCTGGTTCAAACTATCATCTCTTTATTACTGATTTTGGAATAATGGAATTTAGAAAGCAACTTGCACCTTTATTTAAAATCACTAATGATGAAACACAACTATCTACAATCGTAGATGATGCCGTTGGAGATTTAGATTTAAGAAAAGCCATTAAAGATTTCTTTGTAAAAAATAATGGTTGTAATCAGGATGAATTTGATGCAAGATTACATGAATTCACTGATTTACTGGGAAAAGAATCTGTATTATGGATATTCAAACTAATTCTTGCAAGTTCAGAAAATAGGTTCCAGTAACTATTCTTTCGATTCTTCATATTCTTCGTCTTGTTCATACCCTTCTTTGAGGTCTATTTGGTGACTTTCTTCTTTCATTTCTTCTTGTTCTGTTTTGATTTTTTCAGATTCATTATCTTCATCCATGAACATTATTTGAGACTCTAGGATATTAACTGGTTTTTGATTTTCATATTTGATAGCGAGGGATCTATGTTCTTTTTTTGGTTTTTCTTTTTTTGGCATAGGCTATGACTTTATTTTGGGTTCGAATCTGTTTTAGTTGCTCTTGGTTTTTCTGCCTCACTTTTCCTTTGGAAACAATTAGGTTGTGTATTGCAATCTTCTCTTGCAAAGTTCCAGCCTTTTCAAAATCATAATCTAATTGTTTTAACTCTGCAGTAAGAAGTTTGAATTGATTAAATAATGATTGTTTTTTTGAAAGAACCATAATTCTAACCCTTAATCTAGAAATATAAAATCTTCTTATTGCTAGGTGTTAGAATCGATTGTAGATAAACTCATTCGCATTTTGAAATTTATAAAGAAATCAATTAGGACTCTTTTGATCTAGCATTTCCAACATCCTCTGACTCATCTTTCTTTTCAAACACTCTGTATTCCCCAATCACTGCATTACATTTTTGACATGTATACTGTCCCCGCTCCACTAAAACTAAATTATCTGCAACTTCTTCACGATTGTTTTCTTCAAGATGAATTTTAGGAGGGGCGTCAAATTCTTCTTCACAAATTTTACAATAATGTTTTTTCATATTTTGTTCTTCAAGTTTTCCGACTGGTGCAAGAAACAATTTTCCCACTCCCAAATCTGCTTTTTTTGCTTGCTCTTCGGTTACCTCTGCTATAATGTGGCCTCCAGAACCTTCTAGTTTCACTTCTGACAAATCAAAATAATTCTATTTTTGATCTTAAAATACCCTTAGAAATCCAATTTTATTCTAATTTTTCCCCTTCTTGGCTAAAAAAACAACACTAAGAATATTTTATCTGGGTTAATCTACCAAAATTAAGATGGATGTATCAGACGTCTTTAAAAAGCGAAATTTGAAGAATGTTAATTTTGAATACGAAAATTTAGTTGGAAAAAATCTATCTGATGCGTTTATGAGTGGTGTTGATCTTAGCGGGGTTGATATCCATGATGCTGATTTTAGTGGTACGGATTTGAGTAATGCAAATCTTCAGGGCGGTATTTTGTTTAATGTAAAATTTCGTGGATCTGATTTGAGAGGAGCAAATTTAAGAGAATCTAAAATTTGGGATGCAGATATGTATGGTGTTGATTTACGAGGTTCTGATTTGAAAGGAACTGATTTGTTTAATACTGATTTAAAAAGCAGCGACTTGAGTGGTGCTGACCTTAGCGGAGCATATTTGAAAAACGATGATTTTACTGGATCTGTTATGGAAAATATTGAATTTTCAAATACAAAATATGATAAAAAAACCTTTGATACAATATCCGATAAGGTTTCAAAACTAAAATTAAAAAATCAGGGTATTCTCTGGTAAAGCCAAAATAATTTATTTTCTATCTATTTCTTTTTCAAATTTAAAAAGAACTAGAAAAAAGATAAACTCTCTTAGTATTCTTTTTTGGTTTACATCCAATTTTAAATTCATTTTCTTTGCCAAATCTAAAGCGATTTGAAATGTTTGACCAAAAAAACTACCAAGTGAAAATGCATCTAATGATCTGTCAGGAATTTTGCCGATATTAGTTGAAAATAATCTAAAATCTTCTTTTCGAGTTTTTATTCTAGTTTTAAAAATTAAATCCATCATTAATTTACTTAGATTATTATCTATTCTTCCTTGAATTGATTCTAAAATTCTCCTTAGTTCTATTTTATCTTCTTTAGATAATTTTATCATAATTATAATTTCAAAGATTGAAAGGTCTTAAATTTTATTTTCCAGGCTGTTTTTTTGATTTATTAAATTCTTTTGATTTCTGTCTTTTTCGTTTTAACTCTAAATCCATTATGAGGTAAGTTTTACCTGTTTCACAAAGTTTCATTTCTCCACTTCTCTCATCATGAACTGATTCAACTGAGCCCTCATCTAACAACTCTCCCACAATTTCCCAAGCTCTCTCTTGTGAAATTTCAAATTTGTAGGACAAGGTGGAGACTTTGGTATAATACCCATTTTTTGAATTTCTAATGACAAAATCCTTAATCTTTTCTTCAGTTGTTTGAGATTTTGGTCTTTTTACAGACCTTCTAAATGGTTTTTTGTTAAATGACACTTGTTTTATTTTTAATTTCCTAGTATTTTAGGGATGGTATTTCAATTTTGTATTGGAGTTTCTAGAAGTTATTAATCAAATTTAAATAATTATTTTTTTAAAAATAGTTTACAACTAATACTCTTTGTTCTGGTATGGCAACTTGTAATCTTTTTAGAATACACTTTCACTTCATGTCAATTAATGATCTCTTTCAAAGTATCATAAATCTTAAATCTCCACAACTATCCAAGTAAATATGCCTACTTTAGAAGAAGTTCGAAAAATTTTAGATGACAATGCTATAGCCTCCAAGGTAATTCCTCCAAACCCTCAATTAGATTGGATTCTAATTTGTGAAAAATTTAATGGCTCTAAATTAGGACTGGGAATTGCTCATCTTAAAGGAGTTGATACCACTGAATTATTTTTGCATATGAATCTTGGAGAGGATGTCAAACAAGCCTTTATGAAAAATAACTTTCATAATGAATTTATGAATGAATTTGACATTGTAACAAAAGCTTTACCTCATGTATCTGTGATGATTTCTCCTAATCTAAAAACCATGAAAGCTGTGTCCATTATCAGAAAATTATATGGTGATATTACCTCTCAACAGCTTTTGGAATCAGCAAACAAAATACTTGAAACAGTAGGGTTGGTTTTAGCCTTGATACGAAAACACGGAAAATTATCCTCAAATGAAGTTGTTCAACAAGACTCTAGTTTTTATGCCTAGATCTAATTTTTTTCAAACAATCACTTTGGATAAAATGCCGTAGAAACTGATTTTACCTAATATACTCATTTTGTGCCTAAAACCGAGTGATTGTTATAAATTACATGAGTTTACCAATGAAAAATCATGACACAAACCAAACCTCTAGTAGACATTGTTAATGTTGTGGCCTCTGCTACCATTGACCAAAAACTAGATCTTAACGATATTACTAAAAAATTCCCCGATGTGGAATATCACCCAGAGCAATTCCCTGGTGCTGTATTTAGGCTAAAAACTCCAAAAACTGCAACCCTTCTTTTCACTTCGGGAAAAATGGTTTGCACTGGTTCCAAGTCAGAAGAAATGGCAGTAAAAGCTGTAAACACCGTAGTACAAAAATTAAGAAAAGGTGGAATTAAAATTAAAAAAAATGCAGATGTCACTGTTCAAAACATTGTCTCATCAATTAACCTAGGTGGGAAAGTCCATTTAGAAAAAGCTGCAAGAACATTACCAAGAAGTATGTATGAGCCAGAACAATTTCCAGGTTTGATTCACAGAATGCTTGATCCTAAAACAGTAATTCTTGTATTCTCATCAGGAAAACTTGTTTGTACCGGTGGAAAAACGGAAAAAGATGTTTATCGTTCGGTTAATCTTCTTCACAGCTTACTGGAAGAAAAAGATCTTATGATTTATGATTAAATCAAAAGATCCTAAATATTATTTTTCAATTCATATTTTTGTTTTAAATTCAAAAATTTTAAAAATCCCCGTCTTAAACTGATTGTAAAAAATTCTTTAACTAATTTACAAATCCATATTTTGGTCGATTTTCAGACCCTTGTATCTATTTCTTATAGTTACTTCTGTAACGTTTGCAGCTTCGGCGATATCTCTTTGAGTAATGTCCTCGCCATTTTTTACACATGACAAATATAATGCAGCCGCTGCCAAACCCATAGGGTCTTTTCCAGCTGACTCTTCATGTTCTTGAGCAACTTTAAGAACTTTGGTTGCGTAACGTTTTGTTTTTTCTGTAATTCCTAGTCTACTTGCAATTCTTGCCACACACTGGACTGAGTCCACTACTGGCATAACTAATTCTAATTCTTTAACTAGTAATCTGTAACATCGTGCAATATCTTTTCGTTTAATGTTGCCGGCTTCACCAACATCTTTTAGTGTCCTTGGTGTTTCAGTATCTCTACATGCGGCATAAAGTGCAGCTGCAATTAAAGCAGAGATTGATCTTCCTCTGACCAATCCTTTTTCCAAAGCCTTACGGTAGATGTAAGCTGCCTTTTCCATTACAGAGTCTGAAATTGCAAGTTTGTCTTTTAGTCTGTTTAATTCACTAAATGCTTGTCTAAAGTTTCTGTCTACTGGTTCGTGTACCTGACTTCTACTATCCCAGGTTCTTAATCGCTCAATGGTGCTTTTCATAGATGCCGTTAGAGGTTTTCCAGAAGCATCTTTGTTTATGGGATTGATGATTGTAGCCAAGCCCATATCGTGCATGGTAAGTGATGTGGGGGCTCCTGTTCTTGCCCTATTACCGCTTTCATCTTGTGTAAATGCCCTCCATTCTGGACCTGATTCTTGTGATTTTTCAGAAACAACAAAACCACATTTACTACAAAACCTTTCTCCGGTGGTGTTATCAGTGACCATTTCATTTTTGCCACATCGGGCACAAGATTCGCCTGTTTGTGAATTTGCTCTAACCATGAACTTCAGGAGTAACTAGTTTTTATCGTTATAAATAGTGCAGGTTCTTAGTCTTTCCTGTTTCTTGTTACCTTGGATTCTTTACTGAAAATTATGAGTCACTTAAATGCCCAAATCACCATTTTATAGTTCATTTTGATTCAGAGTTGGGCCGTTCAGGTTCTTTCACCGGAAATGTGCTATGTATCTGGCCTTTTCTTTTTGTTCTGAAAAATTATCTTAATCCAAAGCATGGTATCTATTGTCCTAATTTTTTATCAATATCTTGAACTTCCAGCAATGTTAGATTGATGCATAATAATGACATGCCTGAGAGGGTATTACGAGAACATTCAGATCCCAAGAGACGGGCTAAGTATTTGTATGGATTTACCGTAAGCTGTGAAAAAATTTAACATGCCTCATTTGGGATAAGATCTGTGTCTGATTTGGAGCATGTGGTATCATCATAGATACTGAGTCCAAATCTAGACATTTCTCTTTGTTTTCTTTGATTGCTAATTCGAAATTATTTTTTGACAAGGATGAAAAATCTTCAGAAATTGAATAGTTATTATTTCCCACCTCCAAAAAACTGAAAAATCTGCCTTCTTTCATAAAGAGCTACCGAGATTAAGATAATTAATCCTAAAACTAGGCTGATTTCTTCTGAAAATAGTTTAGAAGATGTTTCCCAAATCCCTCTCCAAAAAAGTACTAATCCTATACCGGTCACTAAAAGAAGAAATGTTCGTTTACCACTAATAAAATTCAAGAATTGTCTAATCAAACATCTTGAATATTAATTATAGTAAATTCTAGAAAAACTAGATGTTTTTGACATTATTTTTAAGAAAAATAAGAATTGAAATTCTTAATATACGTAATTTACCTCTTATAATCATGAAATATTGCCATGATTGTTTAACTCCGATAAATAGCCATTCAAAAGAAGAGTATTGTTATTTTTGTAAAAGGGATAAAGCCCTTAAATCAAGCTCCGCAGCTTAACGATATTTTTTTAGAAAAAATATCAAAAAATATTTTTCTTTTTACATTTCTTTGGATATTTTATCATCTATCTAGTACCTAAATTTGTAATTCGGGAAAGCAAGCAAGTTTGATGCTTCTTTTGCCTCAGTCCCTTTGGGGGATACGTTGAAGACACCAAACCAGCAAACAGTCTTGCTCCCAAATTTTGGTAATGTTTTGTATTTTCAAAAATTCTTAAAATAAACAAGGTTTTTTAAATTAATCAAAATGGATCAAAAAATTGATGTTCCATGCCTAGGCATATATTTTTCAGTTTTTTTGATATGGTGTCTGTTCATAATAAACATAGAATTTCTTTTAATGTCTTTTGAGAAAATAATTTGAGTCATCACGTTTGACGGCATTCCTACATTTGCCTTAGCTGACCATTCCCTAGAATTCATGGCCGTCAAACAATTATTTTTAAACCAAAGCAAAAACAAAATATTTTTCAGACGCTATGAGAGAGAACTAATCCTTGATTATTACTTGTAAAGGTTCGAAGAAAAATGGTATCGTCAAAACATGCACATTTCTGTATGATGGAAAATGGGGTGACCCTGAGATTATACAACATCAGAAACTTCACGAATCATTAGAAAACAAAAATTTATTTTGGTTAGGCTTTGATACTTCACTTTCTTTTGGAAAATTTAGTGGCAGGGACGGCAAACAAACTTAATTTTAATCGCTTTTGAAATTTTCTTAAAATCAATTTTAACACGTGAACTATAATTATGATTTCAATATCCATGGTTACTATTTCACTTAAAATTTTTGTTAATTATATCAAAAAACTATCAAAAAGAAATCTCCTATTTTGGAAGTAGAACAAATCCATCCCAAATTCCAAAGGTATAATTAAATTAAAATTTGTATTAAAATTGTGAAAGATTTGAAATCTTTTGGGATTAATCGTACTTATGATGATTTTGCAAAACAAATACCAATAACAGTTCGACCTCATTTTAATTCAATTAGAGATTATTGTTTTTCTTTAGGAGAAAATGTTGTAGAAGATATAAGGATGCACAGAATTGTTTTTGGAAAATCAATGACTTTTAGATGGTTTGCAGATGTATCGTCTTTGGAAAATTCGATTATTGTTAAAATTCAAAAGAGTCGAAAAGAACCTCCACAAAAATTGGAAGTTGATGCCACTCAGGATTTGGTAAATATAAAAAAAATTCTAAAGGAAGCCTTTGACACAATCCGTTAAATTTTTAAAATTATTTTTTTTAAAAATAAATTTCTGAAAAACACCAAACCATAAAGATAACTTGTGCCTAAAAATTAGAAAAAACACCTGAATAATTTTATTCCTAATAACTTTCCATCAGGATATGGAAAATGATGATATCTTAGAGTGGTCAAAAGATTCTTTTCTAAAATGGTCTGATTTTAAGGCACAATCTAACCCTTCTACATTTGAAGACTCATACAGTCATATCAAATTTTACTATACCTGGACAGTAAATTCAGACATTTCAGAAAACAGAATTTATTTTTTAATTAACGGGATCAAATTATCCACTCAATTCCTTCGCCATCTTTCATGGGTGCGAGAAAACGAAATTTCTTCAGATCTCTTAAAACATGAGCAGGGTCATTTTGATCTAGCTGAATCTCTTAGACAAATGATTACAGAAAAAATCATAGATGAATTTAAAGATAAAAAATTTCCCACCAGAGGCCAAAATGATGATCAGAGAAAACAATTTGCTCGTGAAGATTCGGGCTTTATGATTGCCAAAGAATTAGAAAAATGGATTTCTGATTTGGAGACAAAACGAAAAAAATATGACGACGAGACTGAATTTGGGAAAAATAGAGAAAAACAAAAAGAATATGATGAAAAATTTGATAGATTAAGAAAATAAAAATAATTATATTTTTTTTAAAAATAAACTTTTTATTTTGAAATCTGTGCCTCTGAGATATTATTTATAAAATTGACCAACCCTCTATAGTACTTTATATGAAAATCAATATCATTAATCTCTGTTTGTTTTAGGTCCTCAAGTTCTGGCCCAAAATCTCTTTTATCTGTTTGAATTTGATTTAAGGTATTTTCATTTACTTCAATCATGTGAAATAAACTATGCAAAACCTCACTTTTGGTAAGGGTCTTATCGCATGATTTTTTTAACAAAGTCTCAATCCACTCCATATTATACAAAAACAAAATTGTTATTTCATTTCTTGAATGTGAACTTTTAATTCATTTACTCTATTTTTTTTAGTTTTAAGTTTTGACATATGCTCTAAAGTTTTAGAAAATATCCTTGATTTTGAAATTTTATAGAATTATGATTTTTAAGAACTTTTTGCCTTTTTCCTTCTCTCTGTAATCTCTCTATTTCTCTCTACATCTGAATGCACCTCTACGTGTTCGTAAAGGTCTTCTTTTGAATCAAAAATTTGTTCGCAGTAATAACATTGATGCACGGTATTGTTACTTTGTACCTAAATTAATTATTTTACATTACCTTTGTGCCTAAAAATTGATTTGACATTGCTGCGACTGCGCCTTCTGGAATGTAATTTTGTTGGTTTGCCGTTCCATATGCTATTGCTGCGCCTATTCCTATCACGCCTACTGCCAGGCCAATGTATAGTAATGCTTTACTTGCCATTGCTGAAGATTTCATATTTTTGTATTAATCAAGTAGGACTGCAAAAAACGGCGGTGCAATACCGAAAATGATTTGGATAAAATAATAATATATTATATAAATATTATATTCAGGTAAAATTTGAACAGACTCTAAAATACTTTTTCTTAAATAAAAAATCATGATAATATCCCACTCATTAGAAATTAATGATTCAAGAGAAAAACTCTGGAATACTCTAAAATCTTTTGATGGGGTTGAGCGTTATTTCCAAATTGTATCAAAATCAAAAGTGGAAGGCACTGGTCAGGGAGCTAAACGAACTTGTGATGTCAATATGGGATCTCAAACGTTTCAAATTCAAGAAACACTAGAAGAACTTGATGACACTAACCATTCCATTACTGTCTTCTTAGATAATGGTCCAATCCAAATGAAAGGCATGAGATTTACTTTTGTGGTTAGAGATATGGGTAATGAAAGATCAGAAATTACAATTAGTACCAATGTTGAAAACCCCGATGCTGCGGGAATGGCAAAATGTATCTTTGCTATGATGTGCCAGGGATTAAAAGATTTTCATGAGTTATAACTTGTTTTTCAAAATCTGTATTTAATTACAACAACTTCATGATTTTAATACTCAATAAAATGAGGCTAAAACCTGTCTCTTTTAAAATATTTTCCTAAACAATTCTCTCCAAGAGAGATTCAAAAGTCGATCTTATCAGAAATTGAGGAAAATCTCAAATCCGGATACAAAAAATTAATTTTATGTGCTCCAACCGGAGTAGGCAAATCATTAGTTGGTGCAACCGTTTCTAGTTACTTTGATAGTTCTTTTACTGTCACTGCTTCAAAACATCTACAGGATCAATACATCAAAGACATTCCGTTTCTCAAACCAGTAAAAGGCAAACAAAACTTCCCTTGTTTAAAAATCATGCAATCTGAAAAAGTAGATAATCCTCGAAGGGCCATGAGATGGGGGTTAACATGTGACAAGGGATTGTGCCAAGAAAAAATTATTAAAAATGGAAAAGAAATTACAGAAATCTGTAAATTCAAACCTACCATTAAACAAGTAGAAGAAAACAAACATGAGGGAAATTCATGTCATTACTATCTTCAAAAATATGATGCGTTGGTATCTCCACATTCTCTATGGAATTATCATGCGTATTTTCAAATCATGACTTACAATCGAAAATTATTTGAGGAATATTTGGACCGAAAAATTTCTATTTTTGACGAAGCTCATAAAATCGAAGACCAAATTATCCAATTTGTAGGATATGATATTTTCAGTGGCCAAATAGAGGAGTGTAATTTAAGCACTGAAAGATATGATTTTTCAGATTTAGATTCGATGATTCAGCTGACGGATGATATTGCATATTCTTATGCAAAAAAAATCAAAGAAATCAAAGAAAGTGGAGAGTATCAAACAAATCCAGATTTTGAATTGATTACAAGACTAGAAAGAAGATACGACAAAGCTGCTCAAGCTAAAATTGATATTCTTGCAGACAAAAATAATTTTATTGTAAATGATCCTACGACAGATTTTAATGGAAATTTTAGAAACATTTCTTTGAAACCAATTGATGTTTCTAAATTTTCCAAATCTCTTTTTAACACGGAATTTCAAATTTTTATGTCTGCAACTATTGATCATGCGAGTTTTTGTCAAAATATGGGTTTTGAAAAAGACGATGTTGCATTTATTGATACGCCAAAATCCCCATTTCCCATAGAGAATAGAACAATAGAATTTCTAAATATAAAAAGACTAAGTTATGGTTCAACAGAATCCGATGAGCTTGAAGTGATTCAAACTATCGATAAAATATTAAATGACCACTCCAGCGAGAGAGGCCTTATACTTACTTCGTCAATTTCACGGTGCAACAAAATCATTAGAAACCTTTCTCCAAATAATGAAAAAAGAGTAAGAATTTGTCATAGTTCCAACAAAGATGGAAAAACTCAGGATGAGATAATCACTGAGCATTCAAAAGATCCCAATGGTGTTTTGCTTTCTTCCTCACTTTGGGAAGGAGTTGATTTGAAAGATGATCTGTCGCGATTTCAAATTATTGCTAAAGTACCTTATCCAAATTATACTGAAAAAAGAGTAAAAGCAAAAATGGGAAAATTTCCTCTTTGGTATACCTCTCAAACTCTAACCAAAATACTTCAAGGATTTGGACGTTCAATTAGGAGTGAGGATGATTGGGCAAAGACGTATGTTTTAGACAAGGCCATACATAATGTCTTTTTTAAGGCACAAAGCATGATTCCAAGGGCATATTATGATGTTTTAGGAATGGATCACTCCTAATTGAATTTAGGTCAAGTAATAATTTTTCAAAAAAGACCAAAACATATAGGAAAAGTCAAGTTTCAGAATTCTGGAGAGTTTTATTCTGAAACGAGAGCTTAAGACCAAAGCCAAAATAGGCATTTTTGGTGACAACTCGTTTAACTTTCCTGTACTTTCATTAAAGAATAAAATTACTTAAGGGTAATTCTTTGTCACAAAAAATTGTTACAAAATCAACAATTAAACTAATTTAATATTTAGTTGCCTTCAATTTTTTTATTATAATCCTCTACTTTACGATTGTATTCATCAATCTTTTTGTTATCTTCATCAATGTTTTCTTCAAAAAGTTCTGGATTTTCCTCTTGAGCTCTTTTCATAAGTTTATGAAATGTTTCGGGATCATCTTTTTGAAGACTCAAAAGTAATTTTCCTATGGATTCATCTAAATCACTCATAGCATCTTCATCATTTATTGAGTATTTTTATTATTCTAAATTTAAAATTATTTAGCATTTCTTTTTAATTCCCACAATCAGTGCAGCAGGTGCCCCAAAATACATTCCGAGGTTAAGCAAAATTAAAGACATGCCGTACCCTAAAACTTCTACATCTGAATCCATGTCAACATAATTTAGAATCGATAGACTTGTAATCATTGGAGTTAAAGATAGTTTTATACTCTCTTTGAAAATAATATTTTCACGTTCATAATCTGCAATTGTTGGGCTAAAGGAGTAATAGAAATCATTGAATGAATTCATGAATGCAGAACCTAATTTTGTTTGAAGCAGTTTATTATCACGGAGTTCTCTGAGTTGTTGTACTTGTGGTGCTAATTCAGAGCCATATGTTGCAGTAGCGATTAGACAGCCTCCACCTGCGGTTTCTCCAATTTCTGAGATTGCCTCAGATCCTTTTTGCACAACTACCTCTCCTGCCTCTGTTCCTTTCTGAGATACTATTTGTTCAACTTCGATTCCTTTTTCAACAGCCTCGCCACCTGCTTCCACAATCACCTTCCCAGCCTCTTTTCCAGTTTCAACAATTAATTCTCCTGTTTCTGTTCCTACTCCAACTAAGGCTTCCCCAGCATCTGCAGCCTTTTCCGTTAGACCGATTTTTGTGTCAGGTTTGATAAAAAAATCGAGTTTTGTGGATTTATTATCATACTTTGCTTCAACAACATATTTCATATCATCTGTAAAATCTCTATATGCTGTAGCAACTTGAAATGTAAAGGTCCATGCTGTGTTTTCAAAATAATCCACAGTAGTGGAACTTGGAACTAAATTAAACTCTAAAACTACTATTCCTGTTTCTTGCTCAAAAACAGTTACCTGTACAGGTTCTTCATCTATGAGAACATCTCCATAAAGATACCCTTCATAATGGATATTTTCTCCAAAATCCAAGTTTCTCTTGTCTGCATTCATTGCCATTGATCCATCCCAGGCAAAAGATGACGGGATTACAACTACTGCCAGCATAATTAATGAAAAAGTTAAAAATCTCTTCAACATCCAAAAACAACCCTGATTTTTGTTTTATTAATTTTCCTTCTTATTGTCAGGTTTTGCCTTTAGAAGTTATTTTTTTTGAGGATTAATTGTGGGTAAATCCTTCAATCCAGATCTTATCCCTAACTGTGTTAATTTGTAATATGCTTTTTTATTTTTATAATTTTTTGACACGAAACCCATTTTTATTAAATCCTCGAGATATATTGTGAGACCATCTAGAGTCATTGTTCTTTTCTGAGTTTTTTTCATTTTTCAAATTCTTATTTGAATAAAATAAAGGAAGGGTTATTTGACAATCAAAGTATCTTTTTGATAATAATTGAAATTTTTACTCAATCTTGGTATATTCTAACAATAACCTATCACAACGAAACAAAACATTGAATCATTATCCTAGAATTTTATTACAGATCTAACCATAATTTTAGTTCAATTATTTTTTCATTAAGTGTATTTTCCGTTAATGGTTTCATTATTTGCAATATTGATTCTTTGGTAATCTCTTCTCCATTGAATATTCCTGCAAGGTAGACTAGTCCTCCAGCTATGGGTCTAGTATCCATTGATTGGATAGGCTGATTTTCTTCTAAAACATGGTATTTTTTGTTTAACCACGTTTCAATTACTGTGTTTTCCAAATAGGTTTTTTGTAATAACAATTTGATGTATCCCCACCCTCGCTCAATATTTGTAGATGCTCCTTTTCTTACTAAAGCAACATCTGGGTTGACCTTGTCTAAATATGCTAATCTTCTATTCAATATAGATAATTGATAAGTTTACACATAAAATTAATATGATTAGCTGAAAGCTGACAAAGATTTCTACTCTCATACACTCTATTGAAGAATCATGATTGACTTGTGGTCATATATTTACGCAAGCGAGGTTTTTTTTAGAATTATCTTGTATAACGACTAGAGAAAATCGCAAATGAACGAAACGAAACAAACTCAAATTAACTTGGGTGATTACAACAAGCCTCAAGAGCAAACAAAAGCTGTAGGAATTGGAAAGATTTCAGGCAGTATTATCAACATTAAGAACTTTCACACAAACAGAGGTAGACCATCTCAGTACACTCCAAAAGAATTCATTGGCGATGATGGGTTGACAGACTATCATATTATCGACACTGTAGAGTCCTTTGATGTCAATGATCAACAAATAGGCTCTTTCTTCGTAACCCCTTCCATTGTAAAACAGATTCAAAGAGTACCAAACTACCAAGATGAGCTTGCATCTGGTAAAATATTTGGACCGTGCAAGGTTGGGCAGAAAAAATCCACAAAAACTAATGCAAACTATTGGTGTCTTCTTTTCCCTGGTGAAGAGGGATACTAGTTCTTTATTTTTACCATTTTACAGTGAATATTAAATCCTAAAAATAACACAAAGATAGAATTTACTTTTTATATCTTAAGATTCACAACTAATCATGGCGGACGGAAAATTTGCAACATCTATTAGCTGTATGGATGGAAGAATCCAAATCCCTTTGAATGACTGGGTAAGAAAAAACCATTCAGTTGATTATGTCGATACAATTACAGAGCCTGGTGTTGAGAAGAAATTAACTCAAAATATTGATGTTGAGCAGATTAAATCTAAAGCGGAGATTTCCATCTTTAAGCACAAATCTGACTTGATAATAGTTTCAGGACATCATGATTGTGCCGGCAATCCGGTCTCAAAAGAGGAACATATTTCACAAATAAAAGAGTCGATTGAAATAATAAAATCTTGGAATTTCCCTGTTAGAGTTTTGGGGGTTTGGGTTAATGACCAATGGGAAGTTGATCCTGTTCAATAACTCTGCTAGGAATTTTATTAAAAGTAAATTATTTTGAAGTATGTGATTTTTAATTTATCGTGTTCCCCAGTTGTTTTTTCTAAAATTAATTAAGGTTGGAAAAATTACCCAAGGTAAGATAAAAATTGCAAATAAATTCATCAGAGGTTTATATTTCCAATTCTTCATTTTTGGATTGCGAAATTTTGAATCAATTCCTTCTATAAAACCCATTAAAACTTGAGATACTACAAAGAAAATGGTAAACCAATATTGTTTGGTAATTAATGGTTCGTAGATGAGAACCGTAAAAATAACTAGAGGGGCGGTGACTGTTGCCATAAATTCTAGGTAGTACATGAAGGCCATGATAGGATGTTTTCTCCAAAAAAAAGTACTGCAGAAAAATTGTCCTCTCAAGTATCCTTTTTTCCATCTGGTTTGCTGCTTCAAAAATTGCCTTAAAGTGGAAGGTACTTCTGTAAATGCAACTGCAGAAGCTACATACTTTGTTTTCCATTCAATTAAAGATTGACCCGTAAGAATACGATCTTCTGCATCATCATAGCTTGAAGCATGCTGCAATCTTTTTTGAGCAAAAGAAGACAAAAGATCTATTTTTGCTCCAGGTTTGGCTATTACTAAAGATGTAAGTTGTCTGTCATCACCAGTCTTTAATGGCGATGTACTCCAATAGGGGATAAATTGCAATATTGCCTTTCGCCTATATGCTGCCATACATCCAGAACAACAAATCACTGTTCCAAAGATGCTTTCCACTCCTTTATTGAGATTGAAAGAAATATCGTACCAAATATCTTGAATTTTAGGCATTAATCTTTTAGTCCCATTTAACACTCTGACGTTTCCTACTACTGCCCCAATCTTGGAATCACTAGAAAATGCCTTCAAAAGCTCTTCGATAGCTTTTGGATGAATTATGCTATCTGAATCAATATTCAAGATTATCTCACCCTTTGATTTCATAAATCCTTGGGAAACCGTTTTTCTTTTACCCTCATTTTTTTTATGTATGACGACAAGTTTAGAATTACTCTTTGCAAGTTCATCGAGAACTATTCTAGTTCCATCTGTACTTCCATCATCAACTGCTATGATTTCAAAATTCTGATAGGTGGAATTGCTAATTGCACTAATTACATCTGAAATTATTTTTTTCTGATTATACACTGGAATAATTACTGATACCAAAGGGTTTCCCTTTATCTTTTTAGCTGGAACACGATACAAGAACCATGCCATACCTAAAACCATTATCGAATAAGATGAAGCTATAACAGTATGGATTATGAAAGGATCTTGTAGTTGAATCCCTTTTATTACTAAAAATATTGCAATTGTGACTAAAAATAACAATGATAATATTCTAAAAATCCATGCCTTTTTGGATACAAAAATTCGATTGTCTTTAAAAACCTGTGGTTGATGAAGATTTGGGGTGATGCTTTGTGCCATTTTTGAATACCATTATTGCTATGAATATATTTTTAAATTAAAACTATCAGACCATTGATTTTTGCAGTTTTTTAATTGGAACCATACTCCCATTTGAAAATAATTTTATTCTATAGGAGATGAATGTTTGTCATTACATTATATTACAACAAGATACGTAAATGTGATGAAAATTTTAATAAACTTACTATAAATGAATTCTGAGATAGAAGTGAACTGCAATTTATTTTACTCAATGTCTTATTTTGTGGATTATTTTTCAGAAACAAATTATAAATTTTGACAAAAGGTGAGAATAGTATTGCTTAACAGTTTTTTTCTAAAATCAGTATTAATCACAACTGCAGTAATTTTGGTTGGAGTTTTGATAATATCTCCAGCTTTTTTGGAGAATAAAGAAAAATCAAAAATCATTCTTTCTTTTGATTTAAACCCAAGCGACAACTTGGAAAATTGGTGTGAAGACCTATCTCAAATTACCCATAAAGATGTGAGATTTGTCGTTTTTATGCATGGGGAATTAGCTAAAAATCATCCATCTTGCTTAGTAGGATTTGGAGAAAAAGTCGATATAGGCAGTAAAACCTATGATAATTTAGAACTTCCAACCTTGGATGACTATTTAGAACAATTAGACCAAGTTAAGCGGGGTAAGAAAGCAATCGATGAAATTGGTAATTTTGATTCGAAGATATTCAGAGCTCCCGGAATGGTTACTGATGATAACATATTCTCATTGCTAAGTAAAAATGGAATAGACTTTGATCTATCTTATTCTGATCACTATAACAAATTTCATAATGGACAGTTTTTACGATTTGAACTGATTTCTATTGATTGGAGAGACATTGAAACAATCACCTTTTCAGAACTAGATAAAGAAACTCCAATAATGATTTCGATTGATAATTCAGTTTCGGTTAATGAAATTACAAAAATAATAGATAAATTAAAAAAGAAAAACGTAAAATTTGTCAATCCATCTGATTTGATGGAAAAAGATCTTACTGCAGAAGTATAGCTTAAAAATTCACACCTTTCTAATCTCCATTTTCAGTTAATAAAATTAAAAAAATTATCTCTTTTGATAAGTTAATTTTCCCAATTGATTTACAGAATTCAAAGTTTGTCTTACGTGTAACAAACATTGTTTTTTAAATTAAACAAACAACAAGTTTTAAAGTGAAAAATTTGAGAGGGGCAACATCAAAAGACAAAAAAATTATTGTTTTTTCAAGATATTTTTTTCAAATGAATTGGAATGAGGGCTTTATTTGAATATTTTAATTCTTGGAATGGATGGATATATTGGTTGGGCTTTAGCTCAAAAACAACTTTACTTGGGCAATAAGGTATTTGGAATTGATAATTTTTCTAGACGAGAAAATGTAAGTGAAATGGATTCAGATTCTGCTATTCCAATTGCAAACATGGAGCGACGAATATCTAAGATAAAGGAAGTGTATGGAGAAAGAATTGAATTTCATAAAGGCGACCTTACAAATCCTGATTTCACCGATGATATTGTAAAAAAATCTGCTCCTGATGCAATAGTTCACTTGGCAGAACAACCATCCGCTCCTTACAGTATGATTGATCAGAAGCATAGCGTCTACACCCATCAAAATAATGTGATTGGAAATCTGAATCTAATATATGCAATTAAAAATTATGCCCCAAAATCTCATCTAATAAAACTAGGAACGATGGGAGAGTATGGGTACGACCCAGGATTTGTTATTCCTGAAGGATTTTTTGAGATTGAATATCTTGGAAGAAAAGCAACAGTTCCTTATCCTAAAATGGCCGGAAGTTGGTATCACTGGACAAAAGTACACGACAGCAATAACATAATGTTTGCCTGTAAAACTTGGGGGCTAAAATCAACTGATATAATGCAAGGAATAGTATATGGCACGCGATTAAAAGACATTCCTGCCTATATCTATCAGCCTACAAGATTTGACTTTGATGAGGCTTTTGGAACTGTTGTAAATCGTTATTGTGCTCAAGCAGTGATTGGACATAACCTAACTGTCTATGGAAAAGGAGGACAAACAAGAGGATTCTTGGCTTTAGAAGACTCTGTACAATGTATCTCTTTATTGATTGAAAAACCACCTGAGGATGAAAATTATAGAGTAGTCAATCAATTTGATGAACAATACAATGTGACTGATCTTGCAAATAGAGTTAAAAAAATTGGTGATGATAAAGGTCTGGATGTAACTATAGAAAATATTGAAAATCCAAGGAAAGAAAAAGAAATTCACTTTTACAAAGCTGACCACAAAAAACTACGAGACTTGGGATTCAAAGCTACAAGGTCAATCAATGAGGAAATAGGACACATCTTAGAAGATCTTATTCCTCATCGAGATCGAATAATTAAAAATAAGGAAGCGATAATTAAACAAATCAATTGGGGCTCTAAAGAAATTTCTCCTGTTATAAACAATAAAAATCTGCAAACTGCTTAGTACTAAAATAAAACAAAACCATTCAATAAAATAATCTAAAAAATCATATTTTTAGTTTGACAAACCTCCATATTTGAATTACTGTTCCCTGGTTTTTTATTGACTCTAATTTTATCGCTTAAAGAATTTTTAAATTTTTAAGAACTCTCATTTTGTTTGTCCTACGTTATACAGGCAAGCCATTATAATTTGAAATTGTTTTTGTAATTTATGGGGTATGTGGTTACTGATATTTGTAAATACTGCAAAAAAGAACAACCAAATTTGAATTTGTTTTGCATACAGTGTAATAATAGAAAATGGGAAAAAAACCAATTGTTTGATTAAACACTACATGGTCTTGGTAAATTTTTCCATAAATATATGATCGAGAGATTATATTGTTGAAATAGTCTACAGGCATGATCCTCGGAAAATCTAGTCACGTTAAAAATATTTTTTAAAAGATCTTTAGTAGATAACAGATTTTATTGTGATTTTATTCTCCTTCCTGCTATCTCTGATCTTTAAATCAGATCGCTGATCTATAAAGCTTGTGGACAAATGGTCCATTGAAATTTTACTTGAAAATCATGAAAATGCTTTAATGATTATTCCATAATCATTGCATAATGATGTCATCTGAATTTATTAAAATAGTAAAAAACCAGAAAAAACTTTCCAATAATATTCGAGTGTATCTCGTGTCAAAAAAACATCTTTTCATAAATAATGGAATTTTAAAAAATGGATTTGAATCAAAATTAGTAATTGAAAATAATAGAGATAGTGTTCTTTCTGCATTTTCTAAGATGGCATTTATTTTTGATGAAATTATGCGTCTACGAATTGTTGGGTTTTCTCATAATCAAAAGAGTATCGAGTTGATGTATCTCCTACATCTAATTCCTGTGAATCGAAAAATTAGAACATTTTTGGATTGGAAATTATTTTCACCTGAATTTGCAAGAGATATGTCAAGATTATTTTTGGTGAGAAGTTCTACCACACATTGTGTTTCATTAAATGAAGTAGAGTATATTCCAGACCAAAAATCCTCACTTTCTGAAAAGAAGGGGTTCAATTTATTTAAAAAAGATATGTACAAAGCTTGGGATGCTCTTTTAGACGTTTATGTTTTAGAACAAGAAAAAATACCTTGGGATAAATTATCCAAAGAATTAAAATTATAATATCGGGGTTGTAATTGCTCCTTGAGCTGCAGAACCTACTAGTGATGCATATTTAGCTAATGCACCAGAGGTGTAATTTGGTTTTGGAGGAGACCATTCCTTTCGTCTTCTCTCTAATTCTTCAGCTGATACATGAAGATCAATAATGTTGGTTTCAGTATCAATAGTGATTTCATCATCTTTTTTTACTAAAGCGATGGGTCCACCAACATATGCTTCAGGAGCAACATGTCCTACCATAAATCCACGAGTGCCACCTGAGAATCGCCCATCAGTAACCATTGCTACTTTTTTACCCAATCCCTGCCCTACAAGTGCAGCTGTAGTAGCCAGCATCTCTCTCATGCCAGGACCTCCCTTTGGTCCTTCATATCTAATCACAATTACATGCCCTTCATCAATTTCTCCTTTGGCTACTGCATCAAAGGCATATTCTTCCCTATCAAATACCTGGGCTTTACCTGTAAATTTTGTCATTTCCACCCCTGCTGTTTTTATGACTGCTCCATCAGGAGCTAGACTCCCTTTCAAAATCACTGCAGTCCCAACACTGTGTATAGGATTGTCGACAGGTCTGACTATTTGCTGTTCTGGTTCTGGGATGGTCATTAATTCTAAATTCTCTTTTATGGTTTTTCCAGTTGCTGTAATGCAATTATCGTGAATTAATCCTTTATCAGATAATTTTTTTAAGACAAATGGAATTCCTCCAATTTTATCAAGCGAATTCATTACATAATTTCCTCCCGGTTTCATATCAGCTAAATGAGGTGTTTTTTTCCTCACTCTTTCAAAATCATCATAAGTTAATTTTATTCCAACTTCACTTGATAATGCTAACAGGTGAAGAATTCCGTTAGTTGAACCCCCTACTGCATTTAACATTGTTATTGCATTTTCAAATGCCTCAAATGTTAAAATTTGTCTTGGTTTGATATTTTGTTCTAGTAAATGTACGCATGCTTTTCCTGTGTCATAAACCATTTCCCCCCTTCTGTCATCTTCAGCTGGTGGACTTGCACTACCGGGTAAAGCAAGCCCTATTGCTTCTGAAATTGATGCCATTGTATTTGCAGTGAACATACCTCCACAAGATCCAGCGTTAGGACATGCTGTGTTTTCAATGTCTTTGAGTCCTTCCAAAGATAAGTTGCCTGCATCGTATGCTCCTACTGCCTCGTAGACATCTACTACTGTCAGTTCTTTTCCATTAAGCATTCCTGGCATAATTGTTCCTCCATACACAAAAACTGAGGGCAAATTTAATCGAGCCATTGCCATCATAGTTCCTGGAAGGCTCTTATCACAACCGGCAATTCCAACTAGGGCATCATACTGATGAGCTCTTACCATTAATTCAATAGAGTCTGCAATAACTTCTCGAGATACCAGAGATGACTTCATCCCTTCATGTCCCATAGCAATTCCATCGCTGACTGCAATAGTTGAAAATTCTCTCGGAGTTGCCCCTCCATCAGTTACTCCTTCTTTTGCCTTTAAGGCTAATTGGGGAAGATGAATGTTACAGGGGGTCGCTTCATTTCCAGTGTGACAAACCCCCACAAATGGTTTTTCCAAATCATTGTCCGTTAACCCCATAGCTTTGTACATCGCTCTATGTGGAGCACGTGCAGTTCCATCTACAACATTTCTACTAGAAATTTCCATAACATCCAGATTGTAAACCGCTATAATTTAGACCTTTTTGAAATTTTTTTTGAAATTAGTTTTTTCGTTAATTCAGATCCTGTTTTTTCAAACCACCAAAACATATTGGTTTGTTAAAATTTTTTTTAATTCCCCTAGGTATTGTTTTCTAGTAGTAACCACTAACCTCCATCGTAATTTCATTTCCTCATCCAGCATTTCATAGACCTGATCCATTTCCTTGCCTGATTCTAATTCACTTTTGGCAATATCTACAAGAGTCTGCAGGCGTAATTTTTTTCTCCAAGTTTGTGCGTACTCGGTCATTCATTTTTTTTGATTTTATTGCCTATAAGCTTCTCTACCAAATTGTAAAAACTACTGAAAAATTAATTATTCGTAGAGGTCCTCTGAGAGGGTTCTACCTCTACGTTTAGAATAATAAAATCTTGCCCAAAATACAACGCCAATCAAAATCATTGCAATCATATGGATTATAGAAGGTAGCGGTTCAAAGTTGGAAATCTTTAGTATATCCATCTTTCCAAAAACATCCACGATCTCTCCTGCAATCCAAATTATCAGAATTACTGCAATTTGAAATTGAAAGCTTTTTACATTTTTTGATTGGATTGCAAGGAATACAAAAATCCCCAATGCGACTAACAAGAGAACTGGTGTAACGTTTCCTAGGATGAAAATTTCAGTCATAAACTAGCTCTCCTAGTACTGCGGATTCTAAGATACCAAAACCCAAAAATCACTAGCACTAAAACCGAAATTGGTTCAAGTATGTTATCGGCAAATTCCTCATATCCGAAGACTTCAGTTGCATGGTAAATACCATGAACAATTCCAAAGATTCCTATCAATATAGTTAATTTTCGAAGATTCCCTTTCAGATGAAAGCTTAGATAAATTGGAATTACAGATGCAAAAAATATTGCAATACTGCTTATTATGCTAATTTCTATTAATTCACTCATTTGAATCTCCTAAAGTAAAGAAATTTTCGGCAGTTTTTTCAATGGGATCGACATTTTTGCTAGATTCCACAGTAACTTCGTTTTTTTGATATCTTACATTCACTGATCTTATGGTGCTTCTAAACTGGCTGTATTTTTTACCCTCGTCGGTAAACCCCATCTTTACAACTACTAACAAATCATTATCTAACATCCATTTGATTTTTCTATATGCGGTACTGTGAGGAATATCAAATTTTTTTACTATATCTGTTCCAGAAACTAAATCATCCATAGATGCATTTAGAATATCCAGCATTTCTTTGTCGGCAAGTGCTGTGATAATGGCCTTTTTTAGTTTCTCATTTTTTATGATCATACCATTTCCAAGAATGGTAACGATTTGAGACTGTCATTTAAAATCTCTGTTTTGGTTCTCAAATTATGAAATAATACAATGATAAATTATAATAAAATTTAACTCTGTTTTATTTTGATCAAAATCAACTCTGAGTCTCATTAGTTGAGATCCTGCCTAAGTTTTTAAAGTGAAAAATCGAATTAAGTTTTCATGTCTCAATCAACAAAGAATATTCATTCTTTGCAAGTGGTGGCTATATTTGCAATCACAATTATAATTATTGGAACAACACAATTTGCTTTAGCAAAAGATGACAGGACAGAACTAGAGGCAGAACTAATTAATCCATCAGGAAAAGAGGATGGAACAGCAAAATTTGAACAAAGAGATGACCGAACAACTTTTTCGATAGAAATTGAAGATCAAGATGAAAATTCTTCTTTTTCAATTAAAGTCAACGGTTCTAGTTTAGGTACTTTTAAGACTGATGACTCTGGTTTTGCTGATTTTAATTTGGATAGCAGAGATGGTGATGCAATACCTTCCATAACCTCGGGAAGTATTATCGAAGTGATTGATTCTAATGGTAATGTGATACTCTCTGGAAAAATGATTGGTGAAGCAGTTCCTCAAACACCAGGTTCTCAACCTCCCCCTACAGAATCGACTCCGGTCTCAACTACTAGTGTAATAATTCCTTTTGGTGCCAAGGACAAAGATGTATCTGAATTCTATGTTCCAAGTAACATCTCGGTTAATTTGGGTGAAAAAATTACTTGGACCAACGAAGATGATGCGGATCATACTGTAACAAGCCGAACAAATGGGATATTCAATAGTGGTGTTTTTGGACCCAACCAATCATTTTCCCATCAATTCTCAGTTGATGGCACGTACGATTATTTTTGTCAACTTCATCCTTGGATGACTGGAACAGTTGTTGCCGGAAAAGGTGGTGACATTTCTCCTCCATCAGAACCTACAACTCCTCCAAGCACTCCTAGTGCAAGCCCCACCCCTACAACCTCTCCTGGATCTCCATTAACAGTAACTATTCCATCTGGTGCAGCAGAACAAACCATTACGGAATTTTATTCACCAAGTTCAATTTCAATTAATGTCTCTGATTCTGTTCTCTGGCAAAATTCTGATATTGGATTTCATACCGTAACCAGCGGTAAAGGTTCTCCTGACGGATTGTTTGATAGTGGACTCTTTGGTCCTTCAGAAACCTTTTCACAAACATTTTCCTCGTCTGGAACATTTGATTATTTTTGTGTAGTTCATCCTTGGATGATAGGTAAGGTTGTTGTAAGTGGTACTGGTTCTACACCAACCAGTCAACCAATTCCATCAGAACCTACAACTCCTCCAAGCACTCCTAGTGCAAGCCCCACCCCTACAACCTCTCCTGGATCTCCATTAACAGTAACTATTCCATCTGGTGCAGCAGAACAAACCATTACGGAATTTTATTCACCAAGTTCAATTTCAATTAATGTCTCTGATTCTGTTCTCTGGCAAAATTCTGATATTGGATTTCATACCGTAACCAGCGGTAAAGGTTCTCCTGACGGATTGTTTGATAGTGGACTCTTTGGTCCTTCAGAAACCTTTTCACAAACATTTTCCTCGTCTGGAACATTTGATTATTTTTGTGTAGTTCATCCTTGGATGACAGGGAGTATTACTGTGATAGGTCAAGAAAAAACCAATCAAAGTGATAAATCCCAAAATATCCTTCCTCCATTAAAGCAAATGAAAAAAGGAACTCTTGCAAAAGATGTTCAATGCAAAACAGGTTATGACCTAATCATAAAAACCAAAAAAGAGCTGGGAGCATGTGTAATGCCTGCTAGTTTACCAATACTAACTCAAAGAGGTTGGGGTCAATAATCAATTTGAATGATTTTTGAAAAACTCTTTATTTCAAGTCTATTGAAAAAATCACATGGATGATGATAATCTCCCTGTACAATGTCACCCAAAAATTGAATTAAAGATAAAGAAACAGGCATGTGGCTATTGCCCTGAAAATAAATGCCTGTTAGATTGTGAAATTTGCAACCCCAAATTTGGAAACAAATCTCAATTTGATTGTTAGGCGAATGATTTGGAACTATTTTGTAAACCTATGTAATCTCAGTTCTAAGTTAGAAAAATAACATTCTAATTTTTGCCAACCTAAAGCGTTTAAATTCTGAAGCACATAAAATAGTATGGTGGAAAATAAATCTCTCTCATGTCCTGTATGCCAAAGCAACAAAGCTGAGATTGCAGGAGAAAACGTAAAACTTAGCGGACAATTTGAAAATAAAGAATTTCTTACTACAGCATTGATTGTTTTACGATGTGTAAAGTGTGGTTATTACATGTTTTTTGATAATAATGCACAGTTTACCACAGAAGAAGAATCATCTAAAAATAATTCATAGTGAACAAAAATCTAATTTGATTATGTTATGAGTTGTTGCGCCTCTAACTCTAATAGTTGAGATTCAATTTCTTCTGGGGTCTCAGCACCATATGAAATTAAAATTCTGTCGTTATCAGATGGCTCATATTCTGTAATGTTGCTGACTTCTTCTCCATTTATGAAGAATTTTAACGAATATGTATCGTCAGTACAGAAATTCCTGCCATCTTGGAATTCAAAACACTGGTCATCCACCTTAAGTGATAACGATTCAAACAAATATCCTAGCGTTACCCCTGTTGCATGTTTATGTATGGTACTACCATCATTTCCCTCAAAATGAATCCAACTGGATTTGATTTGATATGCCGGTGCTGAAAAATCAAACGAGTCCTTGAATATTTTTACTAGAATACCTACATGGGAGTGCTCACTACCTAGTGCTCCAAATTCTTCTGGAATCCCTGGGGTTGCTTGTGAACCTGTTGCAAAAACATAAGCTGCATATCCTACAATTACGGCTATAACTGCTAGAACCCCCACTGCGATTAGAGTGTTCTTTCTTTTTTCAGTAGATCTTTGAGAGGCGTAATTTTCACGTTTTTGTTCTCGCTCTCTTCGTTCTTTTCGGCCCATGAGATGTTAAAATTTCGAAAATTACCCTAATTAACTGTTCGATGATTAAACAATAAATAAAATCAGAATTCGATAATTCATTATGAATTGTATTTTTTGTGATATTCTCTCGGGAAAAAGAGAGGGTCATGTAATCTACGAAGATGATTTGCATGTTTCCTTTTTAGACAAGTATCCAATTGATACTGGCCATAGTTTGGTAATTCCGAGAGAACACCATGAAAAAATAACAGATATGAATTCAGGTGCAGTAGGAGAACTTTTTTCAGTTGTCCCAAAAATAGCTCAGGCAATTTTGCACGCAACAGGCGCTAGTGCTTTTAGTTTAGGTCAAAATAATGGAAGGGCTGCAAAACAAATAATCCCTCATGTTCACATTCACATTATCCCACGGTATGATCACAAAGGAACAGTCTGGACCAAGCGTTCAATTGAGGATGATGCTGAATTGGTAAATCTTGCAGAAAAAATTAAAAAATCAATTACTTAGCATGTCCAGGATTATATCTAAGGATTGCTCCAACTTTTCCAAGACTACCCAACATATTGCCATATTCTGCAGAACCTGAAATAACTTCAATCTTACTGCCTGTCTTTGCTGCCATCAAAGCCAAGTAATCTACAATATCTCTTTCGCTTACTTCTACTTCCATTGCATTGCAGCTAGGACATGGATTGCTGGTAAACTGTGTTTTTTTGGGAATTACTTGTGGACGTTCAATAATCTCCTCCTGTATATGTTGACATCGTTTGCATTTTCCTTCTACCCTGTGCAAATTAGTATCGTCTGTTATGATCAGAGTCGCAACTACATTGTTCTGAAGTAATCCGATAATGTCTTTTAGTCCATACACCCCAAGTCCAGAATGAGAATTGATATGTCTGAATAAATCTTCAACCAGTTTTTTCTCTTCTACCATTCTGAAATTTGACAAAATATCTGCAGATTTGGAAAACGCTTCTCTAATTCCTTCAGCTCCTGCATATGATGCATCTATGGTGTTTATGATCATATTTTGTAATCTATATTCTAGGTAGTTCCCATTGATAAAATCCTCTTTAGTAGGTCCTGGCCCTGAAATTATCAATCCTTTGACCGGATAGATATCGATAAAATACTCTCGGGATGTTTCTGCTACCCTATTGTAAAAATAAGTAAGTTCCATCTCTCTTAATTTTTGAAATCTCTTTGCTGACTGACCTCCTTGCCTGTGTTTTCCTGCAACTCCTGAGCCTGTTTGTGATAAAACCTCGATTTTATCACCATGCAATAGTCCCCATCCACAATCTTTTGCATCTATTGCAATAAACCCAATCAGATTGTCGTCTTTTAGCATGTTTTTGAGAATGTCTACATGAAAATGATCATCACATCTGTAAAGATACTGTTTCAAATCTTTTGGCGGATCCAACTCGTATACTTGTACAACCTCACTACCTAGCGGACCGCCACCTTCTGGAGGTAGCGCTCCACAAAAAATTACTAATCCTCTTTCAGGGGTTTTTTTGTATAGTTTTAATCTTTGAATAACTTTTCCAAGGGAATCTACAACATGCCCTCGCGTTAAATCTGATTTTATGTTATCGGCAGTTCCCTGTTCTTCTCTCAGGGTGTTGATTATTTCATGGAGTTGCTTTCCTTTTGGAATGTAAACTGTAATTAGTTCTGTTCCATGACCCGTTTTTTCACTTAATTCGTCAAGTGTTTTTCTAATTTTATACATCTTGACTGAATCTTGTTTTTCAATGTCGATCTTGCCCATCTATTAATTCTCATGGATGTGCGAATATTAAGTTTGGTTGATATAGAGTTTAACGAATAATGGAAATTGTAAATTTAAAATATTTTTTTGAAATTATAATTCATCAATTGTTCTAAGAAATGTTTCCAAAGGTTGGTTGCCTCTAATTTTAATAATTTTCTCACCATTAAAAATCAAAAACGACGGTGTGGCATCTATTCCAACATCCTTTCCAAATTGATAGAGTTGGTTTACTTTATCTTGGTATTTATGATCATCGAGGCATTGATTAAATTTATCCAAATCTAAACCCGCCGTTGTTCCAAATGCATTAAGAGACCACCTGGTAACCCATCCAGTTTTTTCACCTCCCCAATTTTTGTACAACTCATCATGATACTGCCAATATTTTCCTTGATCCTCTGCACAGTAGGATGCTTCAGCGGCCAGAACTGAATCTGGGCCATTTAGTGGAAAGTCTTTGAAAACTAGGTTTACTTTTCCTGTTTGGATAAAATCTTGCTCTAAGACATTCAAAGTTGTATCATGAAATCTATAGCAGAAGGTACATTGATAATCTCCCCACTCTAGGATTGTGATTGGTGCAGAAGGATCTCCTAAAATTGGGGAACCATTTTCGATTAATTTTGTTTTAGTCAATGTTTCAGATTCTTGTTCAGACTCTGGATAAAATGCCATAAATGCTCCGGCAACGACACCGATTACTACTGGAATCGCCAAGAGATACATACGTATCATTGTGTTGAAAAAAAGTTGTAACTAGTAAATATCTTCCCTAGCTATCCTGTAGCCAAAGTCCACAAAGCAGAATTTTTTGCTGATACTTCAGCTACAAAAGGATCGTCTGATGATGAAATGATAATCACATCACCCTCTTCTGGCTGAAGATTTTCATAAAGTTTTTGGCGATTTTTTGGATCATCTTCTAAACAATCTCTATATTCACCTGGAAAAACAAATTGATTGTTTCTATAAAGTAAGGTTATACATCCTGAGGAGCCATACAAAATTGCATAATCTCTTTGTTCTATTCCTGTCTTTATGGTATTTGAATAATTTTTCAAAATAATGGCATGATTGTGTTTACTTGGTGTGATCTTTGATTTGTTTAATTTGTATTCTTTTTTTATCACTTTGTTTAGTGACTCTGAAAATTTTTTGCCTTTGGGTGTAAGATATGTTCCAGATTTGGTTGTATCTACCATTTTTGCATCTTTAAGATGCAAAATTAATGTCTTTATTGCGCCTTCGCCTAGGTGAAGTTCTTTGCAGAGTCTAGAACGGCTTACAAATTTTTCTGAATAAAGCAATTGTAATGCTTTGAAAACATGAGGAGTACTAAAAGTCAAAACTTTACTTGATCCTTTTCTTGAGACAATGTTTTGTAAGATCTTAATTTGCTGACGCAAGTTAATTTTTCAGCCTAAAGGGTATTTA
>Ga0224508_10000752_pt1 | contig 30721 bp, 34 predicted proteins | sample SF_Jan12_sed_USG_4_FD_170157 | JGI IMG/M metagenome (GOLD analysis project Ga0224508, IMG submission 170157) | Sediment microbial communities from San Francisco Bay, California, United States - SF_Jan12_sed_USGS_21 | ecosystem: Environmental > Aquatic > Marine > Sediment | place: USA...
GAGGAAAAAGCAGGGCATCAGCGTGACGAAGGCGCCATTGAATACGATCGAACCGGTGTGCAGTACGATGCTTTCGGGGGTCATTCGGAAAGAGGAGGCGAAGTGGCTGCCGTAATTGGCGCGCACTTGGTGGCTATGCATGATGCCCTTGGGTAAACCGGTGGTGCCGCTGGAATAAACGATGTTGAACAGGTCCTGCTGACTTATATCGGGGCGCTCGGGCGGCGTCTCGAGGCTACCGACAATGAACGCGGCATAGCTGGCTTCGCCACTGGAGGCCTCGCCGAGCGTGATGTAGTTGGCGCCGTCGATACTGCCGATCTCGGCGCGTCGCGCGCCTAGTTCGGTTAGCAACGCCTGACTCAGAAAAACCAGGCGGACGTCGGCATTGTTGAGCAGATTGATGAGCCCGCTTGCCTTGAGCAACGGGCTGAGCGGCACCAGCACCGCACCGATGGAAACCGTGGCCCAGTAAATGACAAGTAAATCCATGCTGTTGGGCAGGGCGGTTGCGACCTTGTCGTCCTTGCCGATGCCGCGCGCCTGCAGCGCGTTGCCGACGCGGTTGACGGCGGCGTTGAACTGCGCCCAGTTGAGACGCTGATCGTCGCATACGACCGCCAGCCGGTCGCCGCGATAGCGCGCGTGGCGCTCGATTAGATTTTCCAGTGTTGTCGGCACAGTTGATCCTGTTTTGTTGCGCCTGATTCTATGCGACCCGGCACAGCATTTCACGGCCAAATTGCCGGCGCTTGATATGCATCAATGCAGTTCGACGGAGGCGGGCGTAGTTTGATGGGCGGAGGGAATCATGACGAATCCAGCTAAAGTATTGGTGATCAACGGTTCGTACCGCGACGATGGCATTACCGATCAGGCGGTCGAAGTGACGGTCGAGGCCCTGACCGAGTCAGGCGCGAATATCGAAGTCATCAACCTGCGCGATTATCCTATCGAATTCTGTTTGAATTGCCGTGAATGCACGCAGCAACCCGGCAGCAGCCCGGGCCGTTGCGTACTCGACGACGGCATGCATGAACTAATCGGCAAAATTGAGGCATCGCAGGCCTACGTGCTGGCGTCACCGACCAACTTCAGCTCGGTTACCGCGATTTTCAAGCGTTTCATGGAGCGCCTGGTGGCCTACGCCTACTGGCCCTGGGGTAATCCCTACCCAAAATTTCGCAAACAGGGCCTGCCGCAAAAAAGAGCAATGTTGATCTCGTCGAGCGCCGCGCCGTCGTGGATGGGGCGTTGGCTGTTTGGCACCGGTCGGCAGCTCGATACGGCCGCGAAAACCATTGGCGCGAAATCGGTGGGCACGTTGTTTACCGGTCTGGTCAGCTCGGAAAAACATCAGCGCCTGTCGCAGAAGTCCATGCAGCGGGCCCGAGCGCTGGCGTCGAGGCTGATTACCGCCTGAAACCCTGTTCGTGCTGCGACAAGTCGAGCTTGACGGCAATTCCATTTCCGCGGACGATTAACAGCGGCATCGATCTGCGGGCCAGAACCATTCTTTGAGTGCTTTACCCCTGGCCAGTACAGATCCGTCTGCGATCATTTTTGCCTGACCCGGAATTGAATTTCTCAATCAGGCGACTGTCATACTGGCGATGAGTTTTTTAAAACTGTTTTTTGCTCTGCTGTTGATTGCGCTGGCGCTGTTCAGTTTCACTTCGCGCGGCGACTGGCGAACGGCAAGCCGCGAATCGGCGGGTATAGCGCCCGACCCGGCGCTTACCAGCGAAGCGGTATTGCATGTTTACGGCGCCGATGCCTGGGGCTGGCGCGGCTGGTTCGCGATCCACACCTGGATTGCCGCCAAACGTCAGGGCGAAGATCACTACACCCTTTACGATGTAATCGGATGGCGAGGTCGTAACGGCCGGCAGGTGACGGGGGTTTATCGGGATATTCCGGATCGTTACTGGTTCGGGGCCAAACCGCGCCTGCTCAAGGCGCATCAGGGGCCTGCGGCCGAAGCGCTGATCGACGCGGTTGAGGCGGCCGCTAGCAGCTATCCGTGGTCAAGGGAATACAAGGCCTTTCCCGGGCCGAACAGCAATACCTTTGTTGCCTGGGTTGCGCGGCAGGTCCCCGAGCTGGAGCTGGATTTACCGTTTTCGGCGATCGGCAGCGGATACATCACTCAAGCCGAATGAGGTCGCTGTAGTTGTCTGCTGGCCAGCTCTGCCTGTCAGGCGGTTTCGACCTCGAGTCTTTCAATCAATCCGTCGGCGGTAAATTCGAACCGCTCGAGGCCGCTGCGTTCGAGATGCTCACCGCTGCTCGCCTCCTGTGCCGTCATGGTGAAATCGAAACTGACGCGGTGATGGTCGCAGCGATAGTTCGTCGCCTGCCAGTATACGTCAGGGTAGCGCCTGAAAAAGCCGCGCATCATGTCGGCAATGGCGGCACGTCCGCGATGCTCGCCGACCGCGGACGAGGTATAGCGCGCGCCGGCCGCGAACATCGATATGATCAGGTTTATGCGATGCGAGTTAGACAGCGCCACATAGGCTTTCGCTAATTCGATCAGTTCACTGTCTGTCATACAGGTTTCGATATATTTACCCTCTGAAATGCGCGTCAGTATTCCGAACCGGGACCGGGCCTGCCTTTTTCGACGACAGGCAGCGGCCTTCACGCGCAGGCCGACTGACGTTGACTAACCGGCGCGATCGCAAAGTCAGTTAGTTTCGACGGTAATTTTTTTAATCGATCCGTCGGCGGTGAATTCGAACTGCTCGTTACCGCTGCGTTCGATGCCTTCGCCGCTGTCGGCGTCGTTGGCCTTCATCGTGAAATCGAAGCTGACGCGGTTGTCGGTACATTGATAGTTGCTGGTATGCAGATGTGCATTGGGATAGCGCCTGAAATAGCCCTGCGTCATGTCGGTGATGGCGGCGCGTCCGCGGAAAACGCCGCCCGTGGTTGTGGTGTAGTGTGCGCCGGCGGCGAACATCTGCATGATCAGGTCTGTGCGGTGTGCATTGGACAACGCGACATAGGCTTTGGTGAGTTCGATCAGTTCAATGTCTGTCATGCTGGCTCCGGAAGTCTGAGCTGCGGTTAATAGTCCCGCGAGCGCGTCGCGCCACGGCAGCGTTAGGCGATTATACCCGTAACCACCGACTGTGCCAGCAGCTGCTGGTAGAGCAACTTGCCCTGCGTGAAGCTATCGTTTTATCGGCAATACCTTGCGGAAGGTCAGGTTGATGCGTGCAGCGCAGGGGCGTCGCAGCTTGTTGATGCCATGGCGCCAGTGTTGCTGGGTGTCGCCCTGCATCAGCAACAGGCTGCCCGCGGGTAGCGGCAGCTTGACGGTTTTCAGATCTTTGCGGCTGCGGTGCCTGAGCACGAAATCACGCGTTTCCCCGAGGCTTAGCGACGCGATCGCCGGTTGCTTGCCGAGTTCGCGTTCATCGTCGCTGTGCATGCCCATGCTGTCGTTTTCATCACGATAATAGTTAAGCAGAACGCTGTTGAATTCTTGCCCGGTCAGGCATTCAACCTGTCGCCTGAGCCGGCGCAGGATGGGGGTCCAGGGTCGAGGTTCGAGCAAGATACCCGAGTAGCTGTACGAAAGATCGCCATGCCAGGCGCTCAGGCGCGGCTGCAGGCAGGGCCTGCCGTACACGGTAATCTCCTGCTGACGCCATTCGGTGGTGTCGATTAGCTGTTGCAGCAGTGAATCGTAATCGTCGCCGAGATCGACCGCCGTCCACAGTAACAGGTCGGCATCGGCCAGCGCCAGCGGTTCGACCCCGGTGTCGCGCAGCAGGTCGGGCGTGTTCATTGTTGTGCTGCCGTGGTAATCAGGCTTTGTTTTTCGCTGCGCGACAGCTTCTTGATTTCGGCTTCGCGGCGACTGGCGCTGCTGCGGCTGTGACCATGCTCGCGGTAAACCACCTCGACCGGGCTGCGGCCGTTAAAATACTTGGCGCCTTTCTGTCCCTGGCAATGCTCATCGAAGCGACGCTGGATATCGGTGGTAATCCCGGTGTAATACGAGGCGTCGCTGGCTTCGATGATGTATAGCGACCAGTTATCGTTTTGTTTGCTCATCGTCGGATAGTGGGTGTATCAGGCAGGCAGCGACCGGATCGGAGAATCCCTTCAAGCTCAAGTCTTGCGGTTGTTGTTCATAGGCCGACAGAATATCACTAACCGCCGGGTCACCGCTAAACGCTTTTGACATGATGATATCGCCGGCCTGACCCTGGCCTTCCAGACGAGCCGCCAGATTTACCGCTTCGCCATAGTAATCGAGGCGATTGTTCAAGGTCACGGCGATACTGTTGCCCGCATGCAGACCAATGCGGATCGAGACCTCGCCCGCGTCGAAACGGCGGTTGAATCCCGGCATCGCCAGCTGCATTTCTATCGATGCGCGCAGCGCATCATCCGGGCTCAAAAAAGCGGCATGCACGCCGTCGCCCATAGTTTTGACGATACTGCCCTGGTGGCGCCTTATGATTTCTCCGACCTCGGCGAAATGCTCACGCACCAGCTGATAAGCCGCGGCATCGCCGATGCGGGAAAACAAATCGGATGATCCGACCAGATCGGTGAACACGAAGGCGATGTTACGGATGCTGACTTCGTCGCCGGGGCGCAATACCTGGTCTGAAAACAGGTCGCGAAACGCCTGCATCGTGGTTACGCGTTCAGCCGTGAGCACATCGCGCAGCCAGCTCTGCTCCTCGATCACGACGCTGCGCGTCAGTTCGCCATCGTTTGTCATCGAGATGAGACCGTTCGCGGAATCGCCGCCGACGGTCACCTGCTCAGCGCTGACGTGAATTTCAGGGAAGGGGCCTCCGCTCCAGTCAATCTCGAGCTCGTCGCCGGCTTCGAGCGTGCGCAGGCGATAAACCCCGGGCTTCAATGCTAGCGGCAGCGACCGATGCTCCCCTGGCGCCAGAGAGAACTGCCCCTTGATGTGTGGCGTAACGCCGGGGCCGGAGCGGCAGTAAAAACCGTATTCAACCGGACGAATCGATGGGCTCGGGCTGAAACTGAGCTCGACGTTGCTGGCAAAATCAGACTCGAAATCGATGTTGCAGGCGTCGCAATGCACGCCACGTGGCAACTCGCCGATGTTCGACGTCGTGGATTTGGTAATACGGCAACGCGGGCACAAAATATCCCAGCGTGATTCGAGCAATCCCGATCGCACCGATTGCAGGAACAGCTCGATCGTGTCGAGGCTGTCGCTGCCCCAGCGGCGGGCAATTTCGATCGGGCGCATCGCCCACAAGTCCACCACCTGGCTGTGGTTGATGTAGTCCACGAGGCGTTGGCCCAGTCCGTGTTCGTAGGGCGTCCCGGCGATCGAGTCGACGACTCGGGCGGCCCTGGCCTGCGTCGTCCGAGAGGGCTGGTAGTCCGATTCGAACAGGTTCGATTGCTCCGCCCTGATCAAGCGGTCAGCGGTCTGTAGCAAGGCGCGAACTTTATCCTCGTAGACTGCCAGCATGCGTTTTCCGATGAAAGTTCCGATCAGGTTGCGAGTATCGAACGTCAGTTCCAGATAGAGTCCACTGCCGCCGCCACGGTCTTCCAGGCTGGCGTGGGTGGTCATGCTGTTGATCGGTCCGCGGGTAAATATGCGTCGCTGCTCGAACCAGCGCTCCGCGATCCAGTTAACCGGAGGTTCCTCCCAGGCGATGGTCATGCCGGCGATTTCCAGCTTGCCGGAAATAGTGACCCTGCCGTCGGACTGCAATTCTTCGCTGGCCTGGTACCGAGGCATGCCCAGGGCCTCGCCCCAGCGTGGCGTATCGGAAACCACGGCCCACAGTCGTTCAACCGGGTGGTCGAAATCAAGTTCATAATTTTGCGAAACAATCATGTTGCCAGCTTTCGTCCTGTGTTGTACCCGGCGCGGTGACTAGAACCTGCGCCAGCCCGGCTGCCTTGCGCTAGTAATTTTGCCGATTGTTAATAATACGCAGCTCAGGCTCTGCGCGATCACTTGCTGCCCGTCGACAGCTGCGAGCGGGCTAGTTTCGTTTCAGGGTTACGTATATCTCGTCGGTCTGGCCGTCGAAGCGATGATAGAAATCCTGTTTTTCATAGCCGAGTGCGTACACCGTAACGTGATACTCGCCATCCCCGAGGTTTTCGAAAGCAAATCCGCCGTTGCTGTCGGTGCCCTGCGAGCGGTAACTGCTGTGCTCGATTTTTCCGTTGCGAAACTTGCGATCGAGCGTGACCATGGCTTTGTCCACCGCGACGCCGTTGTCGTCGCTTATCCATCCGTACAGGTAGTGATTGCCGCGGTCGACCACGAGCTTCAGGTTGTGGTAGCTTTTCTCGGTTATTTCCAATCCCGAAATCTTGAAAAATTCGGCGCCGCGCGTCGACAGCCTGACCTCACCCAGCGGGAAGTTGGGCAGGGTGAAATACCCCGATGAGTCGCTGATGATCTTGCGCGTATGAATACCGGTGGTGACGTTGCTGATGTACATTTCGTAATTGGGTACCGGCGTCGAGCCGCGATCCAGTAGCATGCCGTCTATGTCTACGAAACTGAGCTTTCTGAGTACGATATTGATCCGCTCGGGATTTTGCGTGACGTGAAAATCGAGGTCTTCGTAGTAGGGGTACTCGGGCGTCAGGTTGACCGAAAACTTGTAGGTTTCGCCGGAGCGCACGCCTTCGAATGCGAAGTTGCCGCTGCTGTCGGTGAAGTCGGTCAGGTAGAAACTGTCGCGGTTTCGGGTATAGCTGGCGCTGAGTTCGACGCGGGCGCCCTCCAGGCCGAAGCCAGCTTCGTTGCCGATCCAGCCCTCGAGATCGACCGAGTCGAGCGCATCCTCGAGACTGACGTCCAGTTCGTATAGCGGCGTCTGCTGCAGCTCCTTTTTGCCCAGCCGAATACGCCGGCCGTCATAGCCGTTGCGCAAGAAATGCAGGTTCGGGTAGCGATGCCGCGGAATGTCGAGCAGTACCCTGTAGCGGCCTGTGTCGTCGCTGCGAGTGCTGGCGAAGTAACGCTCTTCGGCGATCAGCGCGTCTTCGATCGGCTGTCCGTCGGTATCGGTAACCCGGCCGAAGATTTCCAGTATTTTTCGGCCGCCAGCCTGTTTGTCGGCAACTGGCACTGGTCTCGGGTCGGTAACCGTGAGCGCAGCGCCCGCTTCGATGGGCTCTTCCCGGGGGGCGTTAGCGACGGCCGTTGCGGTGCCGATTTTATCTGCCGGTAAAGATTCCTGCGGCGGGTCCCGCAGCAGTTGCCAGGCGACCAGCAAGTACAGCGCAAGCGTGGACAACATGACAATCGTGATCGATATGAAGAGTCGTCGTGGTCCCATCTGTTTTCTCGGCCGGCGTCGCGCGCCTGATTCAAACCTTAGCACGGAGCCGGGCATTGCGGTACTTGTTACGCAAATGACGGTACAGCAGCCGGCTGGCGTCCGATCCGAAGCAGTCGCAGGCGTTGTATCGCGATATCCATCTATCGGAGTGACGATGACAACCCGCAAAACCGTAACCCCAGGCGACCCTCGGGCAGGGTCCCTGGTGGTTGCTCCGCCTGCTGATCATTGAACGCTTCGTAAGCGGAGCGCAATGACATATAATCGCCGCCGAAGATGCGCGATTTTATCGCTATAATCAGAATAACTAAGAAACCGGAAGCCTGGGAATGGGCAATGCATCACAAACAGGGGAACAGCTAGACGAGAACGGTGTCGGGAATTTCACCGTTTACGCCGATTTTAACTGTCCATTCTGTTACGCATTAAACGAAAGGCTGCACGCGATGGACCTGGACCACCGGGTCGAATTTCGTACGATTCAGCATGCGCCATCGATTTCCAGTAGCCAGGGCGGCTATAAAATTATCAGCGAGTTGACCAATGAGGTGGCCGAGGTGCGTCGACGCGCGCCTTCAATTGAGATCAACATACCCATGTTCAGACCGAACTCCGCCGAAGCGTCAAGCCTGGTAAACGCCGTCGCCCAGTCTGACCCGATAAAAGCCCGGCAATTGCGGCGTCGTATCTATCGTGCGCTATGGGTTGAAGGACGGGATATTTCCAGACCTGATTTACTGAATTCAATGCTGCCTGATCTCGAGATCGATCCGCCTCGGGACGATTCCTCGAACGAGGAGAAGTTGAGTAGCTGGCAGAACGAATGGGACAGTAATCCCGAGTTCGATCGAAATATTCCGATCGTCGTCAGTGACAGCGGCGAGACCGTGGTCGGCTTCCCGCTCGAGCCCGAACTGGATGCGTTTTTGCAAACCGGATCTCTGATATCGGATGCGATTAATCCAGGCGCCTGCGAGCGAGAAGAAAGACAGCGGATACTGGTACTGGATAACGATGTGACCAGTCTGCAAATGATAATCGAGCAAATGCGGGATGCGCAGGTCGAGGTCGTCGGCGAATTTACCGCGCTGGTGGCATCGGCGGTGAATTTCGGTATGCCGGACCTTGTTATCGTCAATACCGTGTTACTGGGAGGGATCGACAGTACCGACTGGTGGCGCAACTCGACCGACTCCGACCTCGAGGCGGCAGTACCGGTTATTTTCGTTTCCGATGATAAATCCACCGAAGCCGAAGTGTCGGCGTTTGAAAACGGCGCCGCCGATTTTATTGCCAAACCGTTTCACCCCAGGGTGCTTCGGGCGCGGCTCAACATGCATTTGCAGGCGCGGCGCTCTCAACAGCAACTCAACAATATCGCACGCGTCGATGCCCTGACCTCGGTCTGTAATCGGCGCGAATTCGATATGCGGCTGCTTGCCGAATGGGGCCGTGGCGCGCGCGCCGATCAAACCCTGTCGCTGTTGATGATCGATGTCGACAAGTTCAAGGAATACAATGATCACCATGGCCATTTACGCGGCGACGACTGCCTGGTAACGGTGGCGCAGATACTCGAGAATTGCATGCAGCGCCCGGGCGATTTGATCGCGCGCTATGGCGGCGAGGAATTTGTCGCGTTACTGCCCGAGGCTGAGCTCGATGGCGCGTTGACAGTAGCGCAGGATTGCCTCGACAAAGTGCTGGCGGCAAAAATTCCGCACGTGACCTCGTCGGTAGCGCCTTATGTTACGGTCAGTATCGGCGTTGCGGCCATGCTGCCTATTTATGAAAAAAGCTGCACGCTGTTGATCGAGCAGGCCGATATTGCTCTATACCAGGCCAAGCAGGGTGGCCGCAACCGCATCTGCCGTTTCGATTACGATGGTTAAATACGAGCGTTAAGCGATTGACTTGAGCCTGGGCTGGTCGTCTTCAGCGTGCTGATTTGAGGCCGGTGCTTTTGGCAGGGTAAACACGATCGTGCAACCGTAACCGGTGCCTTTGGACTCGATCCAGATTTCGCCGCCATGCACCTCGACAATTCGCTTTACCAGCGCCAGCCCGACACCGGTACCCTCTACCTTCGCGTCCAGTCGCTCGAACAATCCGAAAACCTGGGAATGGAATTCCGGAGCGATACCGAGACCGTTATCGCGGACGTGGCAATAGATCTTGTTGCCCCTGTCTTCGGCGCCTATATGCACCTGTGGTGATTGCTGGTCTCCAGTAAACTTGACTGCGTTTTCGATCAGGTTCAGATAAACTTCGATCAGCCTGGTTTGATCGCCCCAGGCTTCCGGCATGTCTTCGATTTCGACCTTTACCTGCTTCTGGTCGATCTCGGAGCGCACCAGCTCGAGCGCCTTATTGGCGATTTCGTCGAGCGAGCAGGCTTCGGGTTCTCCCATGACTCGACCGATACGGCTCAGTTCGAGCAGGTCGTTCAGCAGCTGTCCCATGGTGTCGGCGGCGCCGGTAATTTTCTCGATATCGTCGCTAATCCGCGCGGAGTCGTTGACGTCGATATCCCTGGAGAGCAGGCCGATGAAACCCTTTATCGTAACCAGCGGCGTCTTCAGGTCGTGAGACACCATGTAGGCAAAGCGTTCCAGTTCCGCATTTTGGTTCTCGAGCTCCGCGGACACCTTTTCGCGTTGCGCCATTTCCTGTTTCAGCTCGTTTTCCGTCGCTACCCTGAGGTCTACCTCACGCGACAGGCGGCGATTCCAGAAAACGAAAACGGCGATCAGTAAAACCGCTATGCCGACCACCTGGTAAACCAGCGTATAGTCGGTGCGCTCGACAAACTTCTGTTTTATCCAGGCGTCGAGAATGACCTGTTGCCGACCCGGCTGGATATTGCCGATGGCCTTGTTCAATATCGAAACCAGCAGCGGCAGGTTTTTCTGAACGCCAAGCGCCAGCTTGGTATCGAACTCGGTTTTGCCGACGATTCTGATATTGTTCAGGCCCAGCTCGGCGATGGTATAACTGCAAAGCGCCAGCGTGCACAGCAGCGCATCGACTTCACCCGTGGATACCGCAACCAGTCCGTGCTGGATGTCATCCACGGTGATGAACTCGATATCTGCATATTGACGCCTGATCTTCGACGCGTAGCCGTAATCCTTGATCAGCGCGATTTTTCGGTCGCGTATCCTGGCGATGCTTTCAACGTAGTTCTCGCGGTTGTGCATCGCGATGACGATGGGATTGGACAGGTAACTATTGGTAAAAACCAGGTGTGATTTGAGATCGGAATCATCGGTTTCGGAAAGAATGTCGACCTCGCCCTGTTTCGCCTTGATGGTCGATTCGGTCCAGGTCTTGCTGGGGCTCATCGCGAATCTGATGCCGGTCATTTCAGAGATCAGTTGGAGATGCTCCGAGACGATTCCGATGTATTCGCCACTGGCATCGAATGCCTCGTATGGCAACCAGTTGGGATCGCCGGTAAAACTTACCGTCGGGTTTTCATTTAACCATTGCCGTTCCTCCTCGCTTAATCCGAGGTCGGATGATTCGACGGAGATGGCGACTGAAGTTTGCAGGCACAGAAGCGCCAGTAAAGCGATTTGCCTGATATCAACGTTCATTTGTACTGGTATGTAAACTGTCCAACTGGAAGCTGCCTTGCGGCGATTTAATCGCTGTACTGCGTTCCTGATAAATGCCGCTCACACCCGGTTGACGAATGCTCCCCGGCCGGGAACTCCGGCTTTGCCGACAAGTATAGCAGGGCATTATTCACTTGGCTGGGAAAAAGGGTCCGACTGCGAAATTTCCCTGCATGGGAACCGGGGTCGAAGCGGGCCGACCCCCTGTTCGCGTCTGAGACCCTGTTAAAGCAGCCTGTCGAGCAGGTAATCGGCGACCCAGCTGCCCAGGCGCGGCTGCGCCAGGTAGCCATAAGACTTGTGCGGATTACGTTTTTCCTTTTTGCGGTTTCCGGCATGGCTTACGACCTCGAAGGGATTGTGCAGGTCGACGTAATCGATACTGCGGAATTTCTTGCTGGCCGGGAAAATCTGAAGTTGACGCATTGGCTGGTAGAAAATTTCATGAAAATTTTTCTGGTGCGAGACCACGTCGCCGAGGCAGGCGTAGTTATGCCAGCGTTCGATGTTGGTCGGGAACTGGCGGCGACCATGATTCTGGTGATGGCTGGCAAACAGCAGGCTTCTGACGGTCGGATCGCCCAGCGGCGAACCCATGGTGACGAACATTTTGACACGCCTGTTAGCGTATTTTTCGAAAGCTTTGGTCTTGCGGTGGGCAAATCGCCACAACACGTCATAGCTAATGAAGCTGCCCATGCTGTGTGACAGAACCACAGGCTCGCAACCTTCGTCCCAGGCCCTACGCAGCGCGTCTTCGAGCGGTGCGCGAATTCGGTCGGCGATATACTGGTCCTGGTCGTAAAGTTCGGTTTCGCGCAAAAAATGGGTCATCACGTCGTCCTTGACGGTCAACGCGCCGGCCAGCAATTTGACCAGGTCGAGACCGCGGTCCTTGAAAAAACTGCCAAGCTTTTCACCGGCTCCGACGTGAAAACGGTCCCTGGTCTCGCGCCGCTCGGCGATGACCTTGTCGACCTGGATCTCCAGTTTTTTGCAATATGCCCTGTCGTCCGGAATATGGTGAGGTACGGCATCGGCCCAGTAGGCGGATTCGAACAGCTGCGGATTGGCGTCGAGGCTTTTCGCCAGTTGGCGATGACCGACCCGAATGTTCTCGACCAGGGTCTTGCGCCAGAGTTCGTGGGTGACGTCGCGCGGCGGCTTCGATGCCAGGCCGTGAACCATGATTATTTTTTTATTGCTTAAATCGATCGACATACCGTCTCCCTGAAGTTTAGCCCGAATCGTTTATACGATAGTTTTCAGGCGCGATCAATCGCCCGCGCGGCGCGGCACATGTTGGCAAGCTTTGACATCGCGAGTTCGCGCCCGAGCATCATCAAGCCGCAGTCGGGAGCCGCCAGCAGGCGATTTTCGTCGATGTGTTGCAAAGCGCTTTGCAGGCGCTGCTGGATATAGTCGGCGCTTTCGACCCGGCTGTTGGCAATGGTCACCACGCCGAGGATGACGGCGCTTTGCCGAAAGTGCTCCAGCAAGGTCAAATCGTTCAGGCAGTGTGCGTCTTCGATCGAGATCTGGTCTACGCTCGAGCCGTCGACCGCTCGCGCCAGCTGAAAATAGCAATCGGGATCCGCCTTCAGGTAATCGTCGTCGTCGACATGGCCCGGGTAACCGCAGCACATATGCATCACCCGTGTGACGCCGGCATCGATACCGTCGAAGCATCGGTCCAGGCACTCGACGCCGAATGCGAGTGCGTCATCGACCTTGCGCACGAACAAAGGCTCATCGACCTGGATGTACATGCAGCCGGCATCGGCGAGGGCGCGGATTTCGTAGTTGAGCGCATCCGCGAGATCGAAGGCGAGTTCGCGCTCGGTCTTGTAAAAACTGTTGGCGGTAGTGTCGATGATCGATAACGGACCGGGGACGGTGAGTTTGATCGGTTTATCGCTGAACTGCTGGGCGAGTTTGTAATCACGGTCGAGAAAATGATTTCCGCGGGGTTCGATACGGGCGTTTATGGTTGGCAGGTCGGCTACCGCGGCGCCGTTGCGATGCACCTTGTTGGTCAGGTTGACGAAATCGATACCGGCCAGGTTGCGGCAGTGGTAATGAATGTAGTTCTCGCGCCGTTGTTCGCCATCGGTCGGAATATCGATCCCGCAGGCCAGCTGATCTTCGATCGCCGCGCGCGTGGCGTCAACCAGCAGGTTGTCGGCGACCTGGTCTGCGTTGCCCTGGGTGTAGATGAAGGCGCGCGTGATGCCTGCGTCCTGCTCTTCGGTTTCGGCGAAGTTGCCGATTTCGATATAGTCGGGCTTTGGATAAGCCCCAATACAGGTAGTGAGAATTGTCATCTCCGTATGATAGTTGAAGCAGGCGCCCGGATAAAAGTCCTGTTCGCCTTGAGCGACTGCTAAAATACGCCGCATGTCTGCCCTTTTAAGCGAATTTCTCGCCCGCCATGAACGTCTCTTCGTATTGACTGGCGCCGGCATTAGTACCGCCTCCGGAATTCCGGATTATCGCGACGAAAACGGTAAGTGGAAGCACAGCAGGCCGATGGATTTCCGGGATTTCGTCAGCTCGCACCGGGCCAGGCAGCGCTATTGGGCGCGCTCGTTTATCGGCTGGCAGCGGTTTCAACTGGCAAGCCCTAATCCCGCGCACGCCGCGCTCGCCCGCCTCGAGCGGCAGGGCCGGGTGATGCGCACGGTTACCCAGAACGTCGACGGGCTGCACCAGCGTGCCGGTAGCCGGCTGGTTACCGAGTTGCACGGTTCGCTGGCCGCTGTCGAATGCCTGGACTGCGCCACGCTGATTCCGCGCGCGTCGATGCAACAAAGATTACTGGCGGGCAACCCGCTGCTGGCGCATTTGACGGCACAACTGGCGCCGGATGGCGATGCGGTGTTGCACGACTACGATGAAACCGAAATCCATGTGCCCAGCTGCAATGCCTGTGGCGGCAGGCTCAAACCGGCGGTCGTGTTTTTTGGCGAATCCGTGCCGCCGGCGCGGGTCGAGTCCTGTTACGAAGCCCTGCGGCGGGCCGATGCGGTGCTGATCGTTGGCTCCTCGCTAATGGTTTACTCGGGCTTTCGCTTCGTGCGCGCGGCCTCGCAGGCAGGATTGCCGATTGCGGCCATCAACCGCGGTAAAACCCGTGCCGACGAACTGATCGGGTTAAAGCTCGAGACAGACTGCGCCACGGCATTAAACGCGGTTATCCAGGATCACGAAAACGAAGGCGAAATCGACCGAATCGAACTGTGACGCAGTACCCAAATTAAAATAGACCGTCGTCACAAGCGCATGCAATTCCCCTCTCGGCGGTGAAGAATTTTACGGAGGAGCGGAAATGAGTCACAGATATAGCCCCTGTCCATTTCTATATACCTACTTCAATTTACAAGTTGAGGTAATCCATGAGTCAGACAAATATTCACATCGATCCACAGTCGACGAGTTGTGTATTGCGCTACCTCGGCCTCGCGATCGATGAAATCAAACTTGTACGATCGATAAACAGCCTTACCGAACAGGTCAGAATGAGTAACGCCATGCAGCTCGAACCCAGCCGCAGGCGATACCTCATTTCCGAGCTGCGCTTTCTCAATAAGCGCCTGCATTCAGTGCGCGAAAAGGCAAAAAGCCACTAGTATCCGATTTCCACTCATCGCCAGGGATGGCGACCCTTCCGACTGACGTCCTTCGCTGCGGGTAGCGTCGAATCAAAACCACGGGTAGCCAGGCTGACCCGGTCATTTTAATTGCCGGCCGATTGAATTAGAGTCCCGTTATGCCGGTTTTGAACAATCGTTTTTTGGCCTGTTTCCTGTTACTGCTGCTGCCCGTCGGCTGCGGCGTATACCACAAGCATGGTCATGGCAAAATCGTCGGATCGAAACTGGATAGCGATCTGCAAACGCCGGTGACGTTGCCGGCGAACGCGCCCTCCATCAGCCAGCGCTTCAATCCACGGACCGGGCCGTCCAACGCCGATCATCGCGGCTTCGATATCCTGGTGCCGACCGGTACCCCGGTGCTGGCGGCGGCCGACGGTGTGGTCAGCCAGGTCAGGCTGTCACTGCTCTACGGTAGACAGGTCATGCTCGACCATGACCGCGGCGCGGCTGGTTTCAGGCTGCAGACGCGCTATTTTCACCTGACCGAGCAGCGGGTGAGCGCGGGTGAATCCGTACGGCGCGGCCAGTTGCTGGGGTACTCGGGTATGACCGGCCTGGCCGGGATGTTCCCGCATCTGCACTTTGAAGTGCACAGGCTCAGCGATACCGAGCCGGCCGCCGCGGCCGGCTTTCAGGACCCGCAACTGTTCTGGGTCGACGGCGTCGGCCGGGTCAGCTGCTTCGACAGTTCCCGCGCCTTCCCGCCAACACCGGCCATGCTGACTTATCCGGTACCCTGTCAGGGCCTAAAATGGCGGGCGCCGTGAAGCCGATTTACTATTTATGGAGGCTCTGCATAAGTCATTCCCGAATCAAGCCCGGGACAGGCTCTGCTAAATGCAGAGATCTCCTGGAGCTGCTAGCCCAGCGCATTGCCGATTTCTGCTTTATGTTAATACCGCGTAAACGCCCGTCGCGTCAGCGCTTGATGGACTGCCGGCTGGTATCGCATCGCGGTGAACACGACAATCGGCGAACCAGGGAAAATACCCTGGCCGCGTTCCGCGCGGTGGCGGCGGCCGGAATTTGGGGGATCGAATTCGATGTGCGCTGGACCCGGGACCTGCATCCGGTGGTTATTCACGATCCGACCAGCGGGCGAGTGTTCGGCAAGGACCTGAGCGTGGCCGATGTCAGCCTGGAGCAGCTGCGCCGGCAGATACCGGAAATACCGACCCTCGAGGAAGTGGTCGCTGAGTTTGGCGGCCATACGCACTTGATGGTGGAGCTGAAACACGACCGGCTCGACCGGGACGAGATCAAGGCTGCGCGGCTGGAGGAAATTTTCTCTGCGCTGCGGGCGGGACGGGATTTTTATTTTCTCGCCTTGCAGGCCGACCTGTTCGAGCCGGTCGCTTTCGCCGGGGCCTCGTCCTGCCTGCTGGTGGCCGAGCTCGATATTAGCCGCTTCAGTCGGCAGGTTATCGACAACGGCTACGGCGGTTTGTGCGGCCATTACCTGTTGCTGAGCAATGCTCTGCTCGAGCGCCATCACGCGCAGGGGCAAAAACTGGGCAGCGGATTCCCGGCCTCACGGCAGTGTTTTTACCGGGAACTGAATCGGGGGGTGGACTGGGTTTTCACCAACCGCGCGCTGAAGCTGGGCGCCATTCGCCGGTGCCTGCTGGAGCGTGACTAATCGCGCTCGCCGCGGCCGGCCGGGCATTATTCGATGCAAAGCGAGATTTTTCATGTCAATATCGGATTTTGCCAGTAACCCTGTTCGCTCGAGGGACGATTTTGGATCCGCAGAAACTGCTCGAAGCCCTGCGCGGCTGTCATATGTTTTCGGAACTTACCGAAGCGCAGCTCGATCGCGTGCGTCGGCATTCCCATATTATCGATATGGTCGAAGGCGAATCCCTGTTTTTCCAGGGTGATGACGCGGTCAGTTTTTACCTGGTGCTGTCAGGGCGAATCAAGCTCTACCGGGTTTCGCCCGAGGGCAAGGAAAAAGTCGTCGAAATCCTGGAACAGGACGCGACCTTCGCCGAGGCCCTGATGTTCATGGATGAGCCACATTACCCGGTTACCTCGACCGCGCTGACGCCGAGCCGTGTGATCGGCATCAACAGCAGGGATTTCAAGGCGATGCTGCGTGAATCGGTCGATACCTGTTTCCTGTTGCTGGCCAAGATGAGCTTCCGCCTGCGCGGTCTGATCCGTGAAATCGATGCCCTCAGCCTCGACACCGGTACCGTGCGCACGGTTTCCTACCTGCTGGCGCAGGCGCCGGATGACGGCGACAAATTCGAGCTGAAAGTCGCCAAGAGCGTTATCGCGTCGAGACTGTCGGTCAAACCCGAAACCTTTTCCCGCATTTTGAAACATCTGCACGAACAGGAAATTGTCAGCATCGACGGGCGCAACGTCACCATTCACGACCGCGACGCGATGATCAGTCTGAGCAGTTCAGACTAGCGGGACTGCAGTTCCTTTTGCGCTTCCTCGTGCCGACGATAGGGCGTCAGCTCAATCCTTTGCGGCATATCGATGACCCCGATTTCCTGGTCGCTGAGATAACAGCCCGGATCTTCCGCCCAGGGATTGCCGGTTAGTTGCCAGGCGCGGGTGCGCGAATTGCCGCCGCAGATGGACAGGTGCTGGCATTCGGCACAGCGGCCCTCGAGCGGACGCCGGGCGGATTTCAGTCCCGCCATCAGTGGATCCGAAGTATCCTGCCAGATTTCCGAAAAAGGGCGCTGTTTGACGTTTCCGATGCTGTAATCCCACCACATGGTGTCCGGATGCACGGTGCCGAGATTGTCGATATTGGCAATATTGATACCGGAAGAATTACCGCCCCAGCGCAGCAACTGCTTGCGCAGGGTTTCGACGTGTTCCGGGATATGCTGTTCGGCCCAATGCAAAAGGTATACGCCGTCGGCATCGTTGTTGCCGGTGACGAATTCGCGTCGGATGCCATGCTGAACGTCCTGCCAGCAGGTTTCGAACATCAGGTCCATCGCCTTGCGCGTCATCAGGTGGTGCAGATCGCTGTCGCGGTTGCGGTTGCCGCGGCCGGCATAGTTCAGATGCGACAGGTAAAACTTGTCGATCTGTTCGTCTTTCATCAGTTGCAGCAGATCGGGCAGTTCGGTCGCGTTGTCCTGGGTCAGGGTAAATCGCAGGCCGACCTTGATGCCTATTTCGCGGCACAGGCGGATGCCGCGCATTGATTCGTCGAAGGCGCCCTGTTTACGCCGGAAACAGTCGTGGGTGTCGCGCATGCCGTCGAGGCTGACGCCGACGTAGTCGTAACCGATGGCGTCGATTGCCGCGATGTTGTCCTCGGTGATCAGGGTGCCGTTGCTCGACAGGCCGACGTAAAAGCCCATCTCTTTGGCGCGCCGTGAGATTTCGAAAATGTCGGGGCGCAATAATGGTTCGCCGCCCGACAGAATCAGGACCGAAACGCCGAAGGCCTTGAGATCGTCCATCACCTCGAACACCTGTTCGGTGTCGAGTTCGCCGGGAAAGTCGATATCCGCCGAAGTCGCGTAGCAGTGTTTGCAGGCCAGGTTGCAGCGCCTGATCAGGTTCCAGATTACTACCGGACCACTGCCCATCATCACCGACTTCGGTTTCGGCGGTACTATTGCGCCCTGATTCAGGGCATGCATGTAACGGCTTAATCTAAACATTAGTCTACCAGCCTCAACCCGGTTTTCTTGAGTATCCTGGTGCTGAAAAGCACATCGTGTTGCCTGCAGTCGTTACCCAGCAGAGCGGTGATTTCGCCCAGCTTGGCGGTCACTTCGTCACGATCGTGACCGTGCACCATTGCAAACAGGTTATAGGGCCAGCGCGGCGGGTGGCGCGGGCGTTCATAGCAGTGGCTGACAAAATCCATGCGTCCGATGCGCGCGCCCAGCTCCGCCAGCCTGTCGTCATTGACGTCCCACACCGACATGCCGTTGCCGTGCAGCCCCAGGCGATAATGGTTCGGGATCGCGCCGATGCGTCGGATCACGCCGCGGTCGATCATGCGCCGCATACGCCGCAGCACGGTGTCGGTGTCGCAGCCGCATATCGAGGCGATTTCGGTATAGGGCGCTTTCTGTACCGGCAATCCTTCCTGGGTCGCCCTTACGATACTGCGATCCAGTTCATCGATGATCATGCCGCCCTGTTTCAGCGGACCCGGAATCGGTTGCGTGCCGACATTGCCCGCCTGGTCCAGCGATATCTGCAGGCCGAGATAAAAAGTCTGCAGCTTGGGGAAGTTGTAAACCGGCAGGTTGACGGATTGCTCGATCTGGCCGATCGCCTGTTGTAACAGTTCAGGGGACTCGGTAGCAATGACGAACCACATGTTGAGTTCGTGCTCGCGCTGGTAATTATGCGCGACTTCGGGCATGGCGTTTACCATTTCCGCTACTTCGTCGTAGCGCTCCTGCGGCACCGACAGGGCGGCCAGCGTAATGCTGCCGCCCATGCTGGCCGCGTCGTAAAGCGGACCGAAGCGGCTTAGCGTGCCGTCCTTCAGCAACTGCTGAATGGCGGCTATCAGCGTTTCGACATCGGTATCGAGCTCGTTGGCGATGTCGACGAAAGGTTGTTCGACAATCGGAAAACCGCCCTGGTAGCGATTGAGAAACCGTCGCGCCAGCTCATCCATTGAAAACGGTTCCGTGGCGGCCGCCGAGATTGCCGGATAACCCACGGCTGTAACTGGCACCACGCTGCTTGAAACAGCGCCGGCTGAACAGGATCTGGTGATCGACGCCTTGCAGACCGCATTGTTCGACGACGAACTTCACCTGCTCGGCGACCGCGTCGCGATCCTGGCCGTGAATCATGCTGAACAGGTTGTAATGCCAATCCGGAAGCCGGCGCGGGCGCTGATAGCAAAGCGTTACGAAACTGTACTGGCCGAGGCAGTGACCGATTTCCTTGACGCGATCGTCAGGAACGTCCCACACCACCATGCCGTTGGCGCGATAGCCCAGCTGGCGATGCCTGACGACGACGCCGAATCGTTTCAGGTCGCCGCGCATCATAATGCGCTGGATGCCATCGATGACCTCGGCCTCGCTGCTGTCGAGCTGTTCGGCAATCGCCGCGTAGGGCTGGCTTACCAGCGGCAGGCCCTTGCTGATGATCTCGATCAGTGCGCATTCGAAGGCGCTGTCTTTGATCATGTCCATTTCAGGTCAAATCCCAGGTCGATAAAAAACTCGTCTTCCAGCGGCAGGTCCATGACCGCGTAACCGCAGGCCGCTTCGATTTCCGCCAGCACCGCCTGCAGGCGATCTTCGTCCGCCGCGACCACCACGAACCACAGGTTGAACTCGTGTTCGCGCTCGTAGTTGTGATTGACTTCGTCGAAGCCATTGATGATGGCGGCAACTGCTTCGATTTCGCTTTCCGGCACCGCCATCGCCGCCAGCGTGCTGGCGCCGACGCGATTGGGCCGAAACACGGCGCCGACGCGGCTGATCACGCCTTCGGTCTGCAGCCGCGAGAGGGTTTCCAGTACCGTGGTTTCGTAAACCCCGAGCTGCCTTGCGATGTCGGCATAGGGATTCGACGTTAGCGGCATGCCCTGCTGAAACTCGTTGAGCAGGCGTTGTTCCAGTTTGGAAAACTGTCTCATAGCCCGATCCTGTGAGCGCGCGCGGTAAAGAATATGCCGCTGGGCTTGGTGGCCGGGATCGAGTTGCGGCGCTCGAAGCTGCGGGTGTCGTAAACCTCGACCCGGTTTTCGTCGCGTACCGATAACCAGACTTCCTCGCCGCGCGGTTCGAATTCCATGTGCAACACACCCTTGCCTGGTTTGAGTTGCTTGATTACGGCAAGCGTCTGGGTGTCGATTACCTGGATCGTATCGTTGTTGGGAATGGCGAAGTTAACCCACACCTGGCGGCCGTCGGGGCGCGCCATGACAAAAATCGGCTGGCCGTGCACCTTGATGCGACCGGCCTCCCGCCAGTCGCGCATGTTGATTACCAGTACCTCGTGAGCGCCGATCGCGGGCACGAAAGCGAGGTTACCGGCGACCGCCCAGCCTTCCAGGTGCGGCATCTTGTAAACCGGCAGTTTCTGCTCGCCCTTGCCGTAGTCCGGCAGAATGCGTTTGACCCCGGCCGACAGGTTCCACAGATCCAGCATCGCCATACCGTCTTCGCCGAACAGGCCGGCAATGTAGTAACGCCCGTCGCCGGTAATCAGCGCGTCATAGGGATTGCGTCCGATGTTTTTGAATTTTTCGACGACCGGCTTGTCGCGCTGGCTCATGTCGAGTATCCAGATTTCACCGGCGTCCCACAGCGCGAACACGAACTTGCCTTCGGGCGCGTCGACCAGGCCGATGACCTTGGAACGTTGATTGTTGTCGCCAAAGGTGGCGGGAATGTCGGCCACCAGCTCGAGCGTATCGGCATCGAACACCTTGACGCCGCCGGGCTTGTAGTTGGATACTGCGACCAGGCGGCCGTCCTGCGAGATCGCGCCGCCGATACTGTTGCCCGACTGCATCTTGCGCTGGCTGATTTCGGCGTTGAGGATGTCGACCTTGGTCAGCCCGCCGTCGCGCCCGAAAACGTAGGCGTAACGCTGGTCGCGCGAGTAAACCACCGAGGCGTGCGACAGGTCGCCGAGTCCCGAGACGCTGCCGATACTGGTGTTGCCGCTGGTTTCGACGATTTGCACGCTGCTGCTGGCGCGTTCGATAAACAGGCCCAGATCACCGGTGCCGCGAGCCAGTGCCGGGGTATTGATCAATAACAGAAAAACCAGGCCACCGATAATCCTGATCATTGCGCTACCCCTTGCAACAGGCGCTCGGCCATCCATCGCGCCTCCGCCTCGGACAGCAGGAAACGCCAGGGCGGCATCGCGGTCCCGGTCCTGCCGTGCAGGATAACCGTGCTCAGGTATTCAGCGGATTTGCCGCGTAACATTTCCGGCAGCAACGCGGGCCCCAGCCCGCCCTTCATCTGCAGGCCATGACAGGAGCCACAATCCTGGATCAGCAGGTTTTGCAGTTCCTGTTCACGCTCGCTGCTGATGCCATCCGAGGCGGCAGCAGGCGATGTCGACAGGATCAGACTAAGCGCGAGCCAGGTGATAGGTTTCATAACTCGTAATCTCGGCGCTGGCGCGGCTGTCGGAGTCGAACCAGTCGAGTTCGTCGCTGAGCGTTACCACCTCTCCGATGATGATCGTAGCCGGCGACTTCATGCCGGCGTTTTCCACCGCGCCGGCGAGATCGGCAAGGCTGGAAATGACTTTTTGCTGTTCGCGAGTGGTGCCGCCGTGGATGGCGGCCGCGGCCGTGGCGGCGGACAGGCCGGCGTCGATCAGCTGGCCGCAAATTTCCCGCAGGTTGGCGAGGCCCATGTAGATCACCAGGGTACAGTCGGGGTCGGCGAGCTTGCTCCAGTCGATATCGAGCTTGTCGTCGTTTTGCAGGTGCCCGGTAACGAAACGCACGCCGTGATTGAGGCCGCGATGGGTCAACGGAATGCCGCTATAGGCGCTGCAGCCTGCCGCAGCGGTAACGCCGGGTACGACTTCGAACGGGATGCCGTGCTGCCGCAGCACCAGCGCTTCCTCGCCGCCGCGCCCGAAAATATAGGGGTCGCCACCCTTGAGCCGCACCACGCGTCGGCCCGAGGACGCCAGCCCGACGAGCGTTTCGTTGATCTGGTCCTGCGGTACGCAATGCTTGCCGGGTGATTTGCCGACTGAAATCTGGCTCACGCCGTGCGGCACCATGTTCATGATTTCGGGGCTGACCAGGCGATCGTACACCACGACATCGGCCTGGTGGATCAGGCGAAGCGCTTTCATGGTGAGCAATTCAGGGTCGCCGGGACCGGCGCCGACCAGTGAAACAAAACCTTTCGTTGTCATAGAATGTACCTGCCGTAGTGGTCTGATATTCAAGACCTTTTTTATCGAATTGCTGTTTTTTTAACGTAACTCTGATAATTGAGCGTTATTATTGATAGCTGGCCTGAATTTGTATTTGATAAATGTCAACCACATCGCAGTGTCGGGTCAGCTAGAATCCAGCTGTCACGTATGTTTCCGAGGCGCTAACGAGGCCGTTCGAATGAACAACAAAGTACGAATGTTTGGTGTCGCCGTATTGATCCTGGCGTTGATCACGGCGGCCATTTTGGGGCTTGTCAGCAGCCCGTCGAATCCCTTGACCTGGTTACTGGTGGCGCTGGTTGTGTTATTGCCGTTCCTGCACCGCAAGTTGACCGCCAGGCAGTACGTCGAATGGAAGGATGACTACAGCGTCGGTATCGATTCCATCGACCGCCAGCACAAGAAACTGATCGCCCTGATCAATAGCCTGCAGACCGCTGTCGATTATTCGGCCGGTGCGGATTACGAACAGGAGGCGCTGGATGCGCTGGTGGATTACACCAAAACCCATTTCAGTTACGAAGAAGGCCTGATGGAAAAGAATGAGTATCCTGATTTCACTACCCACAGGGCCGAGCACGAGTTGATGATTGCGCGGGTGGAGCAGGTGCTGGTCGAGTACCAGAAAAATCCGGATACCGCGATGCAGAACGCGATCGATTTTCTGCGTGACTGGCTCATCAACCACATCAACGGCACTGACAAGCAGTACAGCAAATACCTGATCGACCGTGGCGTAACCTAGGATCTGGCCGTCGTCCCCGCGCAGCGGGGGATTGTGACGGCGCCATCATTACAAGATTCCCGCTTTCGCGGGAATGACATTTTTTTTCACCCTGCGGTCCGAGGTCCTGGGATCTTGCCAGCGTTGCGTTGTTGACCGGCGTCATTGTCAATGCGCCTCCCCGTTTGCCATGATGTGCGCAGGAAATGGCTTGCGCAGGTCGAGTCCCGTAAACCAGGGAATCGCGGCTGGCGTTCGAGCGTCGAGCGCCTTGCCGGGCGGCATCGCCGGCTGCGCCAGCAGGTCATCGAGTCTGTCGGTTGCGGGTGACAGCTCGGAGCTGGAAATCCTGCCGATGGTTGTGCTCGAAGGCTATCGGGGCGACTACCTGTACTGAGGGAGCTTTTATCATGAGCGAACTGGACCGTATCAAGTGGCAGCAGCGCTATCTGGAGGATAGCTATCGCAAGAACAACCCGGTGACCCTGGTGTCCGACTGGCTGCCGGCGATGCCGCCCGGCAAGGCGCTCGACGTGGCCTGCGGCGCGGGCCGTAACGCCATTTTCCTGGCCGCGGCCGGGTACCGCGTCGACGCCATCGACATTTCCGCCGAGGGTCTGAAAAAGGCGAGCCAGAGCGCGGCCGAGCAGGGGATCGAGGTCAACTGGATCGAGCACGACTTCGACCAGCCTTACGGTTTCGATGCCGACTATGACGTGATTCTGATTATGTGGTACGTCAATCTCGGGCTGGTTCGACGCTTGTGCGATTGCCTGGCGCCGGGCGGATTATTGTTGTGCGAAGAGCATCTGATCACCGATGAAACGGTGATCGGGCCGAGCAGCGACGACTACCGCGTGGCGCCGGGGGTGCTGCGCGGCGCGGTCGATGGGCTCGAACTGCTGCTGTACGAGGAATCGATCGAAATCGGCGAAGAAGACGGCGAACGCGTCGCCAGCGCACGCGTGGTGGCGCGAAACGGCTTACCCGAAAAAGGCTAACATCCCCTGTTTCAAAGGCGTCGCCCTCAGGCTGTGATGCCTGTCAATTACAGGTTGAATCCGGATAACCGTCTGACAATGTTTTCAAAAACTCCTCGAGGTCCTGATAGTCGGTAATACCATCAGAATTGTCATTATCAAGGCCCAGGCCCAGCGTTAACTCGTTGGCTATATTTGTTGTAACTTCCGGCACTTTATCGGGATTAACCAGAGAAAAAAATACTGGATCTGCAATATAGTCTGCTACGGTCAAATCATAATGGGCAGTAACCTCTGCGAGTGTTTCAAAAATACCGTTGTGCATATACGGCGCAGTGCAGGCGATATTTCGCAAGGTGGGCGTGCGAAACTTGCCCAGTTCAGTGGCCTGCTGGCCAGCCGGAATTGCTGGATTACGATTGGCGTCCCCAAGTCCGCCGTCAATGGCTGCGCCTGGATTGTTCGGATTGGGAGGTGTGCCGACATTGAAATAGTTATAATCGGTAAATAATACCTTGCCACTGATCGGGTCTGGATCCGTGGTGTGGCAGTTGGCACATTTTCCCCTGTTCGGGTCGTTAAAAACCTGAAAACCACGCTCCTCTGAAGCGGTAAAATTAGCGCGATCCAGATCAAACTTGGAAGTGAAAGGATTTACTTCGTTTGAGGATTCGAATGCCGCGATTGCGGCAGCGATATTATCGTAAGTCTGGTCCTCGTCATCAAACGCGTTGGCGCCGTAGACTTGCTTGAATTCATTCGCATAGCTGGAATTTTTTACCCCGGTCACGATTGCTGTCCTGGTCATATTCATTTCGTCGGGATTCAGAAATGGATCTTTTGCCTGCTCTGCCAGTGTATCGCGGCGCCCGTCGAGAAACTGGCCGCCTTTGTAATTTGAAGAGCTGCCGTCAGGCGTGACTTTGGTGGAGGCTCCAAAAACCGGGATGAAGGATGCGTAGGCAGCGGTTGGGGCGTTGCGATTGCCGAAGCGACCTGGAAACGAGCCTGCCGATACTGGTGCGGCGGAGGAGGCATTGGGATCGGCGAAACCGGCCGCCGGATCGTGGCAGCTGCCGCAGGACTGATTGCCGTTGCTCGACAGGCTTTGGTCGAAGAAAATTTTCTTACCAACCGAACGCTCGTCAGGGCTGCCGCCGGTATCGTCGTCGCTACCGCCACCACCGCTACCGCCGCAGCCTGCGAGCGTCAGCGCGGTGGCGATCAGAACGGGTATTAACCATGTTGTTTGGGGTATCTTCATGTCGTCGCCTGGTGTCAATTCATCGGTGCCGAATCGACACCATTGCTAGTAGAAATTTTAGTTTCCATGGCAAATAGCACAGGCGTTACCGATCGTATTCGCGCGATACCTTGATCCAGGTCAATTAGGACTTGCGAAGGGCTCCAATTGTTAAATTTGTCACTGAATTCCGCGCCAGTAATGCGCCTGACAATACGAGTGAAAATTGTTCGTTATGGCTCCAGGTACAACGGTTTTACCGATGAAAAAGGGTGGCTACGAGTCCGGCTGTGACAGCCCGGCATCGTGTTGTATCATGACGCGAATCAAGATCAGTTACCCGAGGAGCAGGTACATGAATCAGGTTTTACTGTCGGCATTGATTTTGCTGCTGACGGCTGTCCTGGTCTCGATGCGGCCGGTTCGACGCATCGGCTCGATCCTCGACCGCAAGCGCTAACCTCTGTCAGCCGCTTGCAAAACAGGAGGCATCTCTGATGAAAAAAGTATTGTTCGTCTGTGTCGAGAATTCCTGCCGCAGCCAGATGGCGGAGGCGCTGGCGAAAATGTATGGCAATGGCGTAATCGAAGCTTACTCGAGCGGATCGCGACCGTCCGGCGTGGTTAACGAGAAGGCCATTGTCGCGATGCACAATATCGGCTACGACATGGGCGCCCACGAATCGAAATCGCTCGACGAAATCCCTCAGATCGAATACGACTACGCCATCACCATGGGTTGCGGCGATGAATGCCCGAACGTGCGCGCAAAGAATCGCGCCGACTGGCAAATTCCAGACCCTAAGCATATGCAGATGCCGCAGTTCGAATCGGTGCGCGATAGCATCGGGGATGCCGTGATCCGGTTGGTCGAATCAGTCAAGGATAGCTGATAGTTCGAGGTTTCGGTTGCTGGGCTGGCGACGAGTTGGCTCATCCCCGGGTCTTATTTTTCCGCGCCGCGTTTCATCGCCAGGTAAACCAGCACCAGGAACATGACGCCGCCGATGATCGAGATCAATCCGCCGAGGCCCATCAGGCCGAGGCCGGCGACGCGTTCGATGCCTTCCTGGACCTCGGTCGACTTGCGCGCGACGTTGTAGCCGCCGGACCAGGCGAGGCCGATGATATGCATCAGCTGCCCTGTGCCGTAGATGCCGGGTTGCCAGCGCGCCGCGCGCCCGCTGACCTTGCGAAATCCGAGCTGTGGCAGCAGGTGGAAGGTGATGCCCATGAAGGCGATGGTGACGCCGACGATGGAGCCGTGGTAATGCGCCGGCACGGTAACGGTGCTGCCCTTGATCATGAAGCCGATAACGCCGCCGACGCCGAACAGCAGAATCGAAAACAGCAGCGCGTTGCGTTCGACTTCGAAGCCGGGCGCGGGACGCCATTTTTCCAGCGCCGCCAGCGTGACGGCGATGCCGATCGGCACCGCGGCGATGGCGCCGCCGTATTTCATCAGCTGGATGAACCAGAACAGGTGATCGCCGTCGCTGACGTCGAAGGCGATGTAGATCACCGGCGCCGCCAGCACTGGCTGCAGCCCGAGGATGAATAGCAGCAGCGCTACCCGCGGCGAGATGCGCAGCACCGCGGCGCTGACCGTGGCCAGCCATAACCAGGCGACCAGCATCAGCTGGGTGTGGCTGAACTGGATGATATGACCGCTGCCCCAGAACAGCCGATCGTAGTAGGCGAGCCCCTCGAATCCCTCGTTGATACCGAGATAGGACAGGATTAAGGCGCCGATCGCGAACAGCGACGCCACCACCGCGACGAACAGGCCGAAACGCAGGCTGGACTCGCCGCTGGTCTGGTTGTCGCTGTCGAAGGCGGTCAGGCAGCTGCGAAACACCAGCAGGCAAAATCCGAGGCCGAAGATGATCAGGCCGCTGAAAAAGACGTTGTTCTGCAGCACCGGCACGTAGTTGTTCATCAGCGGATAGCTCTCGCCGGTAAACGGCGACACCACGATGATCAGCGTGCCGAGGCAGCAAAGCGCGAGAGCGGCCCAGCCGCAGCCGAGGCAGCGCTGCGAACTGGTGTAGCTCCAGAATACGCCGGTAAAGGCGAGGAACCAGACCAGCACGGTGAGATTGACGTGCACTACCAGCGCGGTGCGGAAGAAGTCCACCCAGGGGACGATTTCCTGGAAATAGGGCGTGCGAGACAGCAGCACCAGAATAGTGAATAATCCGCCGATGACGAGCGCGAACAGTCCGAGTAGCAGCCAGCCCGTGGTCAGTTTGCGAGCATTGCTATCGGGTACAGGTAGCGTAAACTGATTTAACAGCATTGATTGTCTTCGTTAAAAGCCTTGAATAAAGAAACGGTTTCTTACACCGAGCAACCCGTTGCCGCGCCTTTGCCTGAGCAGGAAGACCCGCTGATCGTGTTTTTCGGGATAGGTGTCGTTATCAATCTGGTGATGATTACAGCCTATTTTATCTGGGCTTACAAGCAATGGAATAAATCCGACAAAGGCGACGAATAACCGTCTCCGCTGGTCGTCCGTTAACCCTTCCCGGAAAAGTACGCCGTGATCTTGCGATACTGCGACGCCAGCGTCGAGGCGTAGTGCGGTTGCGAAAAACTGGCCACCAGCCTGCCCAGCGGATCGACCAGGAAAATAGCGCTGGTATGGGCTACCAGGTACTGCCCGGGCGCGCTTTCCGCTTCGATCACGTAGTTGGCGCCGAATTGCCTGGCGAGGCGCTGGATCGCGCCCTTGCCGGCGGTTGCGCCGATAAATTGGCGGTTGAAATGGTTTACGTAGCTGGCCAGGTTCTCGGTACTGTCGCGATCGGGGTCGACCGAAACGAATATTACCTGCAGCTCCTGCGGTTCGGCGCCGGCCTGGTCCGCCACCAGGCTGCGAAACGCGTTTAGCTCGTGCAGCGTATTGGGGCAGACGTCAGGGCAGGACATGTAACCGAAAAACACGTAGCTCCACTTGCCCTGCAGGCTTGCCTGGCTAATCGGGCCATGATTGTGAGATTGCAGCTCGAAGGCGCCGATCGGTCGAAAGTCCTTGCGCAACACTCCCTCGAGCTCGGCCGGCGGCGCTGGCGGTTTTACCAGCAGGTGCGTGATCAGCAGCACCAGCCCGAAAACGAGGGCGATTACCAGGCTGCCGATTGGAAATATCTGTTTTTTCGCCATTTCAGTTATCGATTAGCGTCCGGCAATCTGGCTTTCATGCCGGAATGGCGCCAGCTTTAAGGCGTCATACCCGCGCAAGCGGGTATCTCGAAACAATTGAAAGACGATCATATGCAAGATTTCCGCTTGCGCGGGAATGACGGGTAAGCGCCAACCGGGTCAGGGGATTGCGACGTGATCATACTTGATGATGTGCTCGTTGATCACCCCGGGCTTTATCAAATCCAGGTAGTCGCCGTGGAGTTTGATGGTGCAGGGTGAGAGCGCGCCGCACTCGAAAACAATGCGGTCCTGGTAATAGCCGTATCTTTCGATGGTAACGGTCGCGGCTTTTTCCAGCAGGCCGTATTTACCGCGCAGAATAGCGGCGCTGGTCGCCTGTTTTCTCGCTGCCGCGAAAACCTGGTCGATGACCGCGGTTTCGACTTCGGTCAGGTCAGGGTAGGGGATAAACATCATGCCCACCCAGCGGTCTTCGAAAAACTTGATATAGATATTGTTGCCGGCGGCTTTCGCCGGGCTGCCGTTGTTGCCTTGGCGCGCGTAAAAGCCGGACAGTTTCTCCCCGTAGGCGGCCTGTTGGGCCGGCGCCTGCGTTGCCGGCAGCACCGCAAATGCCAGCAATAAAGCGGTAACAAATACCCTAACGCGGTGGCGGCGGCCGTTGTAGAAGCTTGTTTTTTGCATGTTGAATCAGACTTTTCAGTGTGGACTGGCTCACCGGCTCGTGGGAACGCATGCCGGCGAGATTGTGCAGGCGAGAATCGTGGGTCTTGAAATGCATCTGGAACCAGTCCGCCAGCTTTTGCTGGAACCTGGCCTCGTCCAGTTTTACCGAATCCTCGTACTCTTCGGTGATATCGCGAATTTCGTCCAGCAGGCGTTCGTGATCCGCGCGATGCTGCTGGTAATGGTCGTACCGGTGGCGCACCATCATTTGCTCCTCGAGCGCGAAATGAGCCGAGATGCTGCCGTAGATTTCCCCGAGGCTGTCGACCACCAGGTCCTTGTCGGCCTGGTCTCCGACCAGCTGGTAAATCGAGTTTATCTGGCCGATGAGTTGCTGGTGCTCGAAATCGACTCCTTCGAATCCGGTACAGTATTCGTCGCGCCATTCGATCAATGCCATCAGCAGGTTCCAGTAAAGGTGGTTAACGGGTGGATGCGCCAAGCTAACACGTGAGCTTGGCGCGCAAATTGACCAATGTCAAACCTCGCGCAGGCGGCCGGAATTGCTAACTCGGGAACCGTTTCATCACAGGGGTTGAATTGACTTATATCAAGTCAATTTGACGCCCGCTTGGTTAATCTGCCATCTACCGAAAATTTCACCGGCTGTGGGTTGATATTTAACCGAATTCAGTGACCTGGGCGGGTCTGAGCGGGCGACCGCACATGGTGAATCATATGGGCCGATTAAAAATAAAGAGGTTTGCCATGTCAGAAGAAAACCAGATACCAACACCCGAACGAATTCCGTTCTTTCAGCGGGTGCTCGAAAATCCTTTCCTGTTGCTGTTCCTGGGGATCGCGATGCCCACGGTGTTCTACATCCTGTGGGGCGTAATGGAAATCGCTACCTTGCCAATAGCGCCGTAAAATCTAGGAGAATATCAAATGAGTTCATTCTTACCTCCCTCGGAACGGATCTGGTGGAATACGCCGATCGGTAAAGAGGAAATTCTCTGGATCGGGATCGCATTGGTATGGTGCCTGATCATGTTTTTCATGATGCCCTACTGGCATATCTACGGAAAACAGAACCTGTCCAACGAGGCTTATCAGACCTCGCCGCAAAGATTCCAGATGCGCGTCGACGAAATGGTCGCTCAATACCAGGTGACTGGCGATGATGGCGCACCGAAGGTCGAAGCCGGCATTCCGGTCGTCGCGCCGCCCGCCGGCAGCGATGTCTACATGCTCGGTCGCCTGTGGCAGTGGTACCCGATCCTCGAGCTGGAAAAGAATCAGTCCTATCGCCTGCACCTGTCGTCGATGGACTGGAATCACGGTTTCTCCCTGCAGCCGGTTAACATCAACCTGCAAATCATTCCGGGCTATGAAATGGTTCTGACGGTAACCCCGGATCAGTCGGGCGAATTCACGGTGGTGTGTAACGAGTAC
>Ga0224508_10000753_pt1 | contig 30687 bp, 33 predicted proteins | sample SF_Jan12_sed_USG_4_FD_170157 | JGI IMG/M metagenome (GOLD analysis project Ga0224508, IMG submission 170157) | Sediment microbial communities from San Francisco Bay, California, United States - SF_Jan12_sed_USGS_21 | ecosystem: Environmental > Aquatic > Marine > Sediment | place: USA...
GAGCGCGTAAGTCTTCTGCCCCAGCATTTTCCAGGCCAGGAAAAAGATGACGGCAATCATTAGACTCGTCAGCACCAGCGAAAGCTGGGTATAGAAAACCGGGGAGGTCATTCGCGGCTGTTGTCCCTAATCTTGTTATCCAGCCATTGTACCCGTAACACGGGGTTCTATTTTTGACACATTGTGTGTTTCAAGTCGAGCAGTAAGTTATTGATCGCGTGCAAAAATAATTGTCGCCACGCCCTGCCGCGATCGTGCTAAAAGCGTCGCTATAACTGCTTGATCAAGATATGGATTCTCTGTCGACACGAATACAATTATGAGACGTTGTACCGGATCCCCAGGTCGCTCAAGACGTAGGCTGGCATTATGACAAAACGTGCAGAAATTCAGCCCCCTTCTTCGACTCCAAGTCATGCGACCGTATTCGTCTGGCTTTTTGCCGTATCGGCAATCTGGCATTACACGTCTGCTGGCACAGACATTATCGATTACTGGTTCACGTATGACCCGCAAGTAACACCGCTGGTCTTCCTGTCGATAGTCACAGCATTTATCGCCGCGTGTTATCCAACGAAAACCTGGGCGGTGATGACGATGTGTGTCGGTCAGCTCGTCGCATTATTCCTGAGGTTTCCTTTCGTCGCCGATCACCTCGTAATGGAGCTGTTCCTTAATCTGAGCATCCTGTTTTCTTTCCTTTATCTCGCGGCATCGAAACGCAGCCTATCTGTATCGGTCGACGAGATGTTCGCCATTTTCAGCCCAATCGGCCGCTGGCTGTTGTTGATCATGTATTTCTACGGCACGTTTCATAAGTTCAACCCCGGCTTCATGAGCATGGAGTCAAGCTGTGCGGTGCCGTTTATCGCCGGATTCCCCGTTCTGCGGGACCTGTTGGGGTCCGGCTTGCTCGAATACACAGCGATTTACGGAACGTTGATTCTGGAATCGCTCGCGATGTTCCTGCTGCTGTCCTCGCGCACGAAATATCTTGGCATGCTGCTTGGCATGTCGTTCCATTTCATTATCGGCATATCAGGCTATGGAACGCTGGCGCACTTTTCTGCGTTTGCCCTTGCATTGCACACGCTGTTCCTGCCATCCAGTTTCGGCCAGAGGGTCTATAACGAGCCACTTGTACCTCGTTTCCTGAGGAGCGCCACAAGCTTTCGCGTTGCAACAGTCCTCTTTATCACGCTGCAGGTAGTTCTCGCGCTGCACCTCGCGATAACGCGACAAGGCTACCTGGTTAACAGCCTGTTCGCCGTGTTTGCCGTTGCAATGATGTTCCTCGTTTTCAAATATGGTCAGATGCGAAAACAGGACGCCCCTTACCGATTGAAGTCGCCATTATTTGCATTAAATATTCTGCCGATCTGGTTTTTCGTGCATTGCTTCAGCCCCTACATCGGTCTTGGAACCGGCGGCACAATAGCGATGTTCAGCGGGCTTCGCACCGAAGGTGGCGTCTCGAACCACTACCTGATTCGCAAGCCTATTGACTTATTCCATTACCAGGACAAAATCATTTATATAGAAGAGGCGACCAATCCTTCCCTGCAGGAAATTAGCGACGGCAACCAGGGCATTGTCATGTTCGATTTCCAGCGTCACTTCACGTCTCGCGAACAATTGGCGCTGCCTGTTACGCTCAACATCGGCGGGACCCGCTACGAACTAAACGATCCGGATAGCACCGCGGCATTCGTGAACGAACACTTCACAACTCAGAGCTGGCTGGAGCGTAAATACATGTCCTTCCGCATTGTCGATGATGTTCGCCCCAAACAGTGCAGGCATTGACACGCCCTGCATTTTAGATGTCTTGTAATGTCATGAGCACAGTTGAGAATCATCCAATCGTTCTTTTCGACGGCGTGTGTAATCTTTGCGAAAGCACTGTTCAATTCATAATTCGCCGCGACAAGGCTGCCAGGTTTCGGTTTGCTGCCCTGCAATCGGCCGTCGCGCAACAGTGGTTGTCTGACTGTCGATATGCAGACGACGAGCTAAGCTCCGTACTCTTGATTGTGGACGGCAGGGTATATAAAAAATCGCGCGCCGGCTTGCAGATCGTCAGGCGCCTGGACGGCGCATGGCCGCTGCTGTATTACCTTTCTTTCTGGGTGCCACAATTCATCGCCGACCCAATATACGATTTCATCGGCAACAGGCGGTACAGATGGTTTGGCAAAAAGGAAGAATGCTGGATCCCGACCGAAGACCTGCGGCAGCGCTTTCTCGACGATCTGTCCGGAACGGAATAGAAAGGCCGATCATCTTGTTGGAGCGGGTGAAGGGAATCGAACCCTCATTCTCAGCTTGGGAAGCTGATGTCCTACCATTGAACGACACCCGCAAATCAAGAAGTTAGCTCTCATGCACACCTCAGTGAGCGTAAGCGTGAGAGTCATTCCATTCTAAACTTTTTTTGGGCGGGTAGAGAGCGTATTGACGTTAATGGGGAAGCCTCATATATCCGGATCTTGCCCGCCGGACCTACAGCTCCGGCACCGCCCAATCAACTGGGTTCGCAACGCAAGGCTAGTTCGGACAAACAAATTGCGGCTGACCTTTTACCGTGATTCGCTGCCTGAGCATGCCTGTTCCCGATGCGTCCAGGCTGAGCTTCAGCACACATTCGCAGTGTGGATCTCCAATGCGAAGCGCATACTGGTTGTTCGCTTTGCGAATGCTGCTGCGCCATGACAGTTGCCGGACCTTGTTTTTTTCGTCGTCGGATAAATGCACACCTGCATCGTGACGGAACCACTCGATGATTGCCGCCGCTTCATCGAATGACACGTCGTCCGACAGTTCGATAGTCTTTCCTGGCTCCATAAGAAAATAGCGTGCGCTCGCGACCGGTGGCGAGCACTGCATGCCTTTCAGCAAGAGATCACACATGACTGCCTTAACCATCACTGTGTTTGTCGACATGACTGAGAGAAATTCCATGCGCACGGGCGATCGCATGCAAGAAATATTGAGGTGGTCTGAATTGAAAATTGTTGGGAAAGCGCTAACGACATTTTCGGCAGAGAACAGGAAACCTGTTTGCTCAGCATGATTCAACATGGCTTCGATGGCCTGCTCACTGCATCCGCTGTTCAATATCAGGTCTTGCCTGTAGGCGTCTCGCTTGGCATGAACATACGTCTTGTAGGGCACAAAAACTTCGCGTGACTTTCCGCCCAGTTCGTCGGCATCCGCCGGACCCGCCGCAAGCAGTGCGACGAGGAGAAAAAATAAGCACTCAAACAATTTGTGCAATGGACGTGCCTCTGTGGATTTCCTGCGTTCGCTTATTCCGTGGTGTCCTTTGCCGCGGCTTTGGTGATGCGCAATAGCTTGGCATGACGCCGGTCTGCCCGCAATACGTCGATACGATAATCGCTCCAGCTAATCGAATCACCTGCAACCGGTATCCGCTCGAGCTCCTCGGTCACCAGTCCGCCAACCGTCGACGCTTCGATTTCGGGATCCCACGCGATGTCGAGTTGCGCGCATAACTTACGCAGATCTACCCCGGCGCGAACGATCAGGGAACCGTCAGCCATGGTGTGAAACTCGACGCGGGGCAGGTCGCTCTCGTCTTCTATGTCACCTACGACTTCTTCGATGACGTCCTCCAGCGTCGCAATGCCTTCGACGGTGCCGTACTCGTCGATTACGATCGCGAGGTGTCGATGCGTGTCCTGGAACGTTCGCATTAATTGCGGCAGCGTGACGCTGGGTGGCACGACGAGTGGCTCCTGCAGAATCGCAGCCCAATCCACGACCGACTGCTCATGCTGCAGCAGCCAGTGAAACAGGTCCTTTGCCAGGACCACGCCCGATACGTCTTTCAGGTCGCGAGTTGGCGAAAACGGAAAGCGGCTATGGCCGGATTGCTGAACCAGCGCAATCGCCTCGTTGCGATCCATCTCGCCGGACAGGTAGCGCACCTCGTCCCGCGGCAACACGACGTCGTGCGCGTGCAGGTAACGAAGTTGTGTGGCGCCGATAATCATCCCCGCAGTGTCCCCGCCAACGACGCCGGCGCTGCGCCCCAGCAGAGCGAGCAAGCGGATTTCCTCCGTCGTTGTAACCGGTATTTCATGGTCGTTGCGAAGAGACTGCGAAATTATCTCGCTGAGTGCGACCATGGGGCGTAACGCAATCGTTAGCCACCGAATGCCGTGTGCCACGGGTGCCGCGAGAGCCGTCGCGTACGACACACCCAGGGTTTTGGGAATTATTTCCGTAAAGAACAAAACGGCGATCGTGAATATGATCGAAAACAACCACAGCGTGTTCGCCGCGAACACATTTGAGTAACTCGCACCGGCCACGGCGGCACCAATCGTGTGTGCCGCGGTGTTGAGGATCAGGATTGCGGCAATCGGCACGTCCATATTGTCCTTGTACCCGGACAACAGATGCCCCGCGCGGCGGTCCCGCCGCAACAGGACTTCGATCTGCGGCCGGGTCAGAGACAGTAGGACCGACTCGAAAATGGAGCACAGAAAAGAGACAACCAGAACAACGCTAACAGCAGTGACGAAAAGCAGCATATGAGCCCCTCGGGATAATTCGGGTGTTTGGGTACCTAAGGGTTTTTGACAGTAGAGCAGCGCACCCGTATTGGTCGAGACCGCATAGACTCTGCCATGGCACGACACCCGCAGCCCTGTCAATGAATACTACAGGATCATACTGAAACAGGCGGTTATCCAAAATTAGACCTGTGTCCTGTACGGCGAATCCCGGCTCTGAAATATTCAGGTTCTGCCCGCTGCATATCGCGAGGAGGCAGATTTTTCGCTTGGTCGCAACACAGGACACAGTCATGAGAACTTTATTAAAGAAGACCCGATTTGTATATCCATTGATCGCACTCGCGTGTGCACCGCTGGCCGCAAACGCCGATAGCGGTTTCTACATTGGCGGCGGCGTCGGCGCTGCCACCCTCGAAGCCAATTTTGGCGACACCGGTATACCCGGCTTCCCGACAGACCTGGATGAGGACGACACGGCTTACAAACTGTTCGCCGGATACACATTCGACCTGCCCAGCATCGACCTGGCTGTCGAAGCGGGGTACCTCGACCTGGGCGGGCCTGGCATCGACGTATTGGGGACGGAAGTCACCCTGGAATCGACGGGTATTAACCTCTGGGGTATAGCTGCCGTCGAGACCGGTCCAATCGACCTGTTTGCCAAGCTCGGCTATGTCTCCTGGGATGTTGAGTTTAGTGCGCTCGGTAGCAGTACGAGCGAAGACGGTTCCGATCTTGGCTATGGCCTCGGGTTGAGTTTTGGTCTCGGGCCAATCAAGGTTCGCGGCGAATACGAAGTCTATGACATCGAAGACGCGGACGTTTCGATGCTGTCACTGGGCCTCACGTACCAATTCGACTAATCGCCACCGTCGTCCGCGCTGGTATCCCTGCTACCTGAGGGTGGCGGGATCCAGCCGCGGTCGTCTCTGCCGGCAAACACACCGCTGCTGCCGCGCATCGCACCTTCGTGCGTCGCCATAATCTCCTTCGTACGCTGCACGTACGGTGCATTCTCATGCACGGGCACGTCGGGATCATAGAGATCGGCGAGCTCGCGCATTGCAGCCTTATCATTGTCGACGTAACCGCGTGTCTGGCGTTCGGCATCGTACGGATGTACACCCAGGGCCTCGAGCGCCGAACGTGCCGCCCGGACAGCCCCGTCGAAATTTTCGCGAATGATGTCGCGGCAGCCTGCACCCCATAGTTTGTAGACGTGGTGCCGATCCACGGCGCGCGCTACGATATGCACGTGCGGGTGAGTCGTCGTGACATGCCGGACAATTTCGATAGCCTGGTCGGCATCATCGATCGCAATGATGAGCATTCTCGCTTTATCGATACCGGCGGCGTGCAACAGGTCGGGTCGCGACGCATCCCCGAAAAACACCTTGATGCCGAAGACGCGCAGCCGGTCCAGGTGCTCCGAGTTGTAGTCGAGCACAACCGTTTTGTAGCCGGCAGAGAGCAGCACGCGATTGATAACGCCACCGAAACGACCGACGCCGGCAATAATTATGCTGCCGTCCTCATCGATCTCATCGGGCTCCGCAGCCTGCGCATCCGCATAGCGCGGTGCGATTATCTTGTCGTAGATTATGAACAATATCGGCGTCAACAACATCGACAGTGCCACGACCAGCAGCAACTGCTCTGCAACGCCTGCAGGAATCACGGCATTGGCAACCGTGAACGCGAGCAATACGAAACCGAATTCACCAGCCTGGGCGAGTCCCAGTGAAAACAGCCAACGATCGGCGCCCCTGATTCGAAAAATCTGGGCGAGGCCCAGCAAAACCGCTGCCTTGATTGCGATCAGGCCCAAGGTCATCGCGAAAATCCGGCCGGCATTCTCAAATAACAGCCCGAAATTAATCGCGGCCCCGACGGTGATAAAGAACAGGCCGAGCAACAGGCCCTTGAACGGATCGATGTCGCTCTCAAGCTCATGACGATATTCGCTGTTGGCGAGCACAACGCCGGCGAGGAAGGTACCGAGCGCCGGCGATAAGCCAACGATCGTCATCAGGAGCGCGATGCCAACCACCATCAACAGCGCGAATGCCGTGAATAGCTCTCGCAGCCGCGCAATTGCAATGAAGCGAAAAATAGGCCGCGTGAGATAGCTGCCGCCGATCACAACGGCGGCAATAGCACCGATCGTAACCAGGCCGCGCTGCCAGCCCGGCAGGCGATCGATGAATCCCGGGGCTGCGCCATGGCCGTCCGCCGCAGCGTCGGCAGCCTGCATTACCGCAGCCAGTTCGGGGAGCGCAAGCAGTGGAATGAACGCCAGCATCGGGATAACCGCGATATCCTGGAACAGCAGTACCGAGAAACCCGACTCCCCGCCATCGCTTTTCATCAACCCTTTTTCATTCAGGGTTTGCAACACAATTGCCGTCGACGACAGCGCGAGCACCATGCCGACGGCGAGCGCAACGCTCCATTGCTGGCCCAATGTCATTGCGATGCCCATGACGAGCAACGTCGTAACGCCGACCTGCAACCCGCCGAGGCCCAACAACTTGTTGCGCATATTCCAGAGCATGCGCGGCTCGAGCTCCAGGCCGACCAGGAACAGCATCATGACCACGCCAAATTCAGCGAAGTGCTGGATGCTGACGACGTCCACGTGCAGCTGTTTGAGTAATGGGCTGATCGCGATGCCGGCAATCAGGTAACCGAGGACCGAGCCGAGCCCAAGCCGCGATGCAATTGGCACAGCGATCACGCCTGCGACCAGGAACAGGAATGCCAGTAGCAGGATTTCACCCATGGCCGGACACCTCCAGTAGCGGCAGATCATCGCAGCTCACGACTTCGCCATGTGCCGCTTTCTCAAAGTCGTAGCGATCGTCGCGTATCGCTTCCAGCAGCTTTTGGTAGCCGGCGACATGTTGCTGCAGTTTTCCGCTTTCGTGGGCGCGCAGCGATCCGTAGAGCACGTAGGGTGCCGAAAATTCCATGTGGCATAACCGGGCGGTTTGTTCGAGCGGCGTCAGGAACGTGCGGATCGGGTAATGCTGGTAGCCCTGCTGCCGGTAGGCGTCCTGGCTTCCGGCCGCCGTAACCGCCAGCAGCATGCGTTTACCGGCCAGCTTGTCGCCACCTGCGCCGTACGCAAAGCCGTGTTCGAGGACCAGGTCCTGCCATTCCTTGACCAGCGACGGCGTCGAATACCAGAACATCGGAAACTGGAACAGGATTACGTCGTGTGCGAGCAGCCGTTGTTGCTCACGCTCAATGTTGATGTCGAAGCGGGGATACTCGGAGTAAAGGTCAACAAACGCGATGCGGTCGACCTTTTTCGCCGCCGCAAGCATTTCCCTGTTTGCATGCGAGTACTTGTGCCCCGGATGGGCGTAGTAGACGAGCAGTTTCGTCATCGTGATCCCTTGCTTCGCATTATTTGCCTGTTCCGGACGGTTCGCGAACCGCGACGGCCTTGATCTGCGCAAAAACGGTCTCGCCGGCCTGCAATTGCAGTTCTTCGCAGGAACGCCGCGTCACCCGCGCCAGCAACGCGTCGCCGCCGGCATCAAGCCGTAACAACTGCGAAGCGCCCGGCGCTTCCTGTAGTTCGAGAATGGTCGCAGGCAGGACGTTGAGTATCGTCGTCTGTTGTGGCTTCTCGCGGCACAAACTAACGTCATTGGCACTTATTCTCAGTCGCAACCGCGCGCCCGGCTCACCATGACGCCCGGGCACACGTAGCTCACCACCGGAAAACCGGATCGATGTCAGGTCATAGCGTTCGTCATAGCCGGCCGCCGCGCCGAATATCACCGCACCAGCATCCGCTCCGGAGATTATCGGAACATCCAAACTTGCGAGCACGGATTGCAGGCCGCCGTTGGCGACGATTTTGCCGTCGTGCATGACAACGAGGTGGTCACACAACCTGCACACTTCCTCAATATTGTGACTGACGTAAACAATAGGAGTCGACGATTCTGCGTGCAGTCGATCGAGGAACGGCAGGATCTCGGCTTTGCGAAGCGCGTCTAACGATGCGAGCGGTTCATCCATCAGCAACAGCCGCGGTGTCCGTAGCAACGCTCTGCCGATCGCGACCCGTTGTGCTTCACCGCCCGATAATGCACCCGGTTTGCGATCAAGTAGTCCTTCGAGGCCGAGCAAGTCGACAACCTGGTCAAATGGCAGTTCGTGCGTCGCGGCGATCGAGCGGCGGCGTCCGTAGCCTAGGTTGCCGCGAACATCGAGGTGCGGGAACAAGCGTGGCTCCTGGAATACGTAGCCGATTTCGCGCTGATGCACGGGACGCCATACGTCGCCATCTTCCCAAATCTCACCGGCGACGGTGAGTTTGCCCATGCTGGCTCGCTCCAGCCCTGCAATGCAACGCAGTAATGAAGTCTTGCCGGCACCCGACGCCCCGAATAGTCCAGTTATGCCCTGCAGCGGCACCTCCAGTGATACGTCGAGATGAAAGCGCTCCCGCGGCAAAGAATACTGTGCTGACAATGTGTTCACGGCATTCATGCCGAACTCCAGCGTCGATTCAACAGGAACATCGCGAACAGCAGTACGAATGCCAGCACCAGCAACATGGCCGAGAGCTCGTGGGCTGCGGCGTAATTCAGAGACTCGACCTCGTCGTAGATCGCGATCGAAATCACCCGCGTTTCACCGGGTATGTTGCCACCCACCATCAACACAACACCGAACTCACCAAGCGTATGCGCGAAGCTGAGCACGGCCGCCCCGAAATAGCCCCGCACGCTCTGCGGCAGCGCGACCGAAAAGAATGCATCCCGGCGCGTCGCACCCAGCGTCCATGCTGCCTCGAGATCGCGCCGGTCCACCGCCTCGAAGGCATTCATCAGCGGTTGCACGGCAAACGGCAGGCTGTAGAGCACCGACGCAATGACGAGACCGCTGAACGAAAACGTCAGCGCGCTGCCGGTGAACCGCACCCACCATTCGCCGAGGGCACCGCCCGGCCCGAGGAGGATCAGCAAGTAAAAGCCCATTACCGTTGGCGGCAGGACAATGGGCAACGCGACAATCGCCTGTACCGCGGGCTTTGCACGCGAACGTGTACGCGCCAGCCACCACCCGACGGGCGTGCTGATCACGAGCAGCAGCAGCATTGTGATTGTGGCCAGCTGTATTGATAGCCACAACGGCGCCGTGTTCATTGCCGGACTCCGTAGCCAAATCCGGCAACGATTTCACGAGCGGCGGGTGTCTGCAGGAATTCCAGAAACGTCGTGGCCGCGCCGGGGTTATTGGACCCTGCGATCCGGACCGCCTGTTGCTCGAGTGGGTCATGCATCTCCTCAGACACCGGCCAGGCACAGGTAGCGTCCGGCAAACGCGAGTCTCGCGCCTGTGAGGTTGCGATCAGCCCGAGCGAAGCATTGCCGGTCGCGACGAAGTGCAGTGCCTGCGCGATATTCTCGCCGTAGACGAGTTGCGGCAACACCCTGTCCCACAACCCTGTGTTAGTCAGGAACTGCTGTGCCGCCATGCCATAGGGCGCGGTCCGGGGATTCGCAATCGCAAGACGCCTTGTGCCGAGCTTGTCGAGCAGCGCGCGGCAATCGGCGCCCGCGTGAGACGGGTCCCGGGACCACAACACCAGGCCGCCGATCGCATAGGTTTGCCGTGAACCGCGAATGCCGATGCCAGATTCCTCGAGCAGCCGCGGACGGACACTGTCGGCAGCGAGCAGCACGTCGAATGGCGCTCCATTCCTGATCTGCGCGTACAGCGTGCCAGTCGATGCCGAGCTGATACGAACCTGATGGCCGGTGTGCTGCTCAAACGCAGCGGCTATCTGTTCGGCGGGCGCGCGGAAATTACTCGCCACCGCAATGGTCAGTCTCTCGGCCTGCGCCGTCGAAAGCGCAAGCAGCGGCAGCAGCAATGCTGTCAGTCGCACCGCAGCTGCGCTTTGCGGTTGCGTCGATGCGCGTGCAATAGCGGTTCGGTATAGCCGTTCGGTTGCTCACAACCCTTGAATACCAGGTCGCATGCCGCTTGAAACGCGGTACTGCTGTCGAAGTCCGGACTCATCGGCGTATACGCCGGATCTCCCGCGTTTTGTTTATCGACAACCTCTGCCATGCGCTGCATCGTTTCGCGGACCTGGCCTTCTTTGGTGACACCGTGCAGCAACCAGTTGGCAATGTGCTGGCTCGAAATTCGCAGCGTCGCACGGTCCTCCATCAGGCCGACGTCACTGATATCCGGCACTTTCGAGCAACCGACTCCCTGGTCGATCCAGCGCACAACGTAGCCAAGGATGCCCTGCGCGTTGTTATCGAGTTCGGCCTGTATCGATTGCCGGTCCAGCGCTCCGCGGCGTTCCAGCGGCGGCGTCAGGATGGCGTCCAGACTCGCAAGTTCGCGACTCGCAAGCTCCTGCTGGCGCTGCCTGACGTCTACGACGTGATAATGCATTGCATGCAGTGTCGCCGCGGTCGGCGACGGTACCCAGGCGCAATTCGCACCGGCTTCGGGATGCGCCTGCTTGGTGTCCATCATCTGCTTCATTTCGTCGGGCTTCGGCCACATGCCCTTGCCGATCTGCGCCTTGCCCGGCAATCCGCAACGGATTCCGATGTCGACGTTCCAGTCTTCGTACGCGTTGATCCAGGGCTGCGACTTGATGACCTCCTTCGGCAGCACCGGCGCAGCATGCATGCTGGTGTGAATCTCGTCACCGGTCCGATCGAGGAATCCCGTGTTGATGAAAACCAGTCTGTGTTTGACTGCTCGAATGCACTCGTGAAGGTTTACGGTCGTACGCCGCTCCTCGTCCATGACGCCGACCTTGAGCGTGTAACGTGACAAGCCGAGCATGTCCTCGACCTTGCCGAACAGCGTGTTCGTAAATGCCGCCTCGGCGGGTCCATGCATCTTCGGCTTGACGATGTAAACACTGTGACTGCGGCTGTTCGGCAACCGCTCGGTCTGTTTCGCGTTGGCCATTGCACAGGCCGAGGTGACGACAGCGTCCAGCAGGCCTTCGAATACCTCGTCCCCGTCCCTGTCGAGCACCGCGTCGGTTTGCATCAGGTGGCCGACATTGCGTACCAGCATCAGGCTCCGGCCGGACAACACAAGATCGCTACCATCCGGTGCGGTGTAATGGCGATCGTCGTTAAGGCGGCGCGTCACTGTTCGATCGCCCTTGTCGAAGCTGGCATCGAGCGTACCCTGCATCAGGCCGAGCCAGTTGCGATAGACGTCGATCTTGTCCTCGGCATCGACGGCGGCAACGGAATCCTCACAGTCCTGGATCGTCGTTATCGCCGACTCGAGCACGACATCGCTGACATGGCCCGGCGCACCCTTGCCCACCGGGTGACCGGGATCGACCTGGATCTCGATGTGCAGGCCGTTATTCCTGAACAGGTAGGCGCGTCGGCTGCCCTGCTCGCTCCGGCCGATAAATGCCGGGCATTCCAGGTAGGCCGCCTCGCTCGGATCTGCATGGCTGCCGGACGGCAGTGGAATCGCACGATCAAGAAAGTCGGCCGCATAACGGATGACGGCGTCGCCACGCACCGTGTTGTACGTGTCGCCGGGAGCCAGCTTGCCTTTGCGCGAGATTACGTCGGTGCCGTACAGTGCATCGTAAAGGCTGCCCCAGCGCGCATTGGCCGCGTTGAGCGCAAATCGTGCATTGCTGACCGGAACCACGAGCTGTGGGCCCGCAACCTCGGCCATTTCCGGGTCGACGCCGGCAGTCTCGATCTGAAACGGCTCGCCGATGCGCTGCAGGTAGCCGACGTCCTTGAGAAAGCTGATGTATTGGTCGTGCTCGTAGTCTGCACCCGGATGTTCCCTGTGCCAGGCGTCGAACTTTTCCTGCAGCATGTTTCGCTGGGCCAGGAGTTCGCGATTGATCGGTGTCAGCTCGTCGACGATGGCCTCGAGCCCGCCCCAGAATGCAGCCGAATCGAGTGCAGCGGCCGGCAGCAGCTCGTCCTCCACGAACCGGAAGAATCCCGGATCGACACTTAACCCCCCAATCTTCTTGTTGTCCGGACCCATCGATTCGGTTCCTCTGCAGCTGCTCCAGGCGGCACGACCCGCGGCCGACCTGCAATAGTAAACAAGGTGCTCCTTCGAATCGAACCGTCGCGTCACTCAGGCGGCACATCCGGGCCTGCGAGATATGACAGCATGGCGGATGTCGGCGATACTGCGACGCTGCGAGCATCGACAACAGGACACGAACAATGAATCTGGGAGTTACCGACCGCCTCCGCCCCTTGCTTGATGCGGTCACGACGTTTATCGATGACCGGGTCGTCCCGGTCGACGAGGAATACCTGGCCGAGGTCGCCAATGGCGATCGCTGGTCGCTGAACGAGCGGCAGACTGAAATTCTGGAAGGCCTCAAGGCCGAGGCCAAGAAACAGGGCCTCTGGAACTTCTGGCTGACCGACAGCGAGCAGGGCTTCGGGCTGACAACGGTGGAATATGCCTATCTCGCCGAACAGACCGGCCGCACTTACCTTGCCGCAGAAGCCTTCAACTGCAGCGCCCCGGACACCGGCAACATGGAGGTTATCGAGCGCTACGGTACGCCGGAGCAGAAGGAAAAATGGCTCGAGCCGCTTTTGAACGGCGAGATACGCTCGGCCTACGCAATGACCGAACCGAATGTCGCCTCGTCTGATGCCACCAACATTTCGACATCAGCAGTGCTCGAAAACGGCGAGTGGATCATCAACGGTGAGAAGTCGTACATCTCCGGTGCCGGCGATGCCCGCTGCAAGATCCTGATCTGCATGGTGAAGTCGAATCCGGACAACAGTCGCCACCAGCAGCATTCGCAAATACTGGTGCCAATGGACACACCGGGTGTCGAGGTCGTGCGCCCAATGCACGTCTTCGCCGAGGACGACGCACCCCACGGTCATATGCACCTGCGCTTTGCTGATGTGCGCGTTCCCGAGGACCATATGATCCTCGGCCCGGGTCGCGGCTTCGAAATCGCCCAGGGCCGCCTCGGCCCCGGCCGTATCCACCACTGCATGCGCGCTGTCGGCATGGCCGAACGTGCGCTGCAGCTGATGTGCAAGCGTGCCGTTTCGCGTACTGCTTTCGGCAGGCCGCTGGCCAAACTCGGTGGCAACTACGACAAGATTGCCCACGCGCGCATCAACATCGATATGGCTCGGCTGCTAACCCTGCAGACGGCCCACGTGATTGATACCCTCGGCGTCAAGGTAGCCCAGGTCTGGATCTCGAAGATCAAGGCCATGGTTCCGACCGTTGCACTCGACGTCATCGACGATGCGATCCAGATGCATGGTGCCGCCGGCATTTCCCAGGACTTTCCGCTCGCCGGCATGTATACGGCGGCGCGCACCCTGCGCTTCGCGGACGGGCCCGACGAGGTGCATCGCATGGTGGTCGCGAGAAACGAGTTGGGTCCGTACGTCAACGCGAGCTAACCGTAATGACCGCGCATCAAAGAGACAATGCATGACCGAAACGATTAAAGCGGAAGACCTGCCTTCGCTGGTTGGCCGGGAACTCGAACCGTCGCCGTGGATCGAAATTACGCAGGAACGCGTCAATCAGTTTGCCGAAGCAACGAACGACTTCCAGTTCATACACATTGATCCGGAAAAAGCCGCTCAGACTCCTTTTGGCGGGCCAATTGCGCATGGCTTTCTCTCGCTCTCGATGCTCTCCTACCTGAATGCGAAGAACGCGATCCTGCCGGAAAACATGGTCATGAGCATCAACTACGGCTCCGACAAGGTGCGCTACCTGATGCCCGTCAGGGTCGGTAAACGAATTCGATCCAGGCAAACTGTGCTCGAGGTTACCGAGAAAAAGCCGGGGCACTGGCTGCTGAAGAACGCCGTTACGGTCGATATCGAAGGCGAGGAAACACCGGCACTCGTCGCCGAGGTCCTGGCGATGTTTGTTGTCGCCTAGATGGAAAAAATCAACTGCATAAAGAGGCACTAGAATGAGCATCAGACTCGATGGCCAGGTGGCCATTGTTACAGGAGCCGGCCAGGGACTTGGCCGCTGCCACGCGCTGGCGCTTGCCGAGCGCGGCGCCAAAGTGGTCGTTAACGATCTTGGCGATGCCAACGGGCAATCGGCCAACGCAGAAGCCGTCGTGGGCGAAATTGCCGCGGCAGGTGGCGAAGCCATGGCTAATGGCGCCAATGTTGCTGCTACAGAACAGATCAATGCCATGGTTGCCGAGACGATGGGCGCCTGGGGCCGGGTCGATATCCTGGTCAACAACGCCGGCATCCTGCGCGATAAGAGTTTTCTCAAGATGTCGATGGACGACTTTCGTCTTGTCGTCGAAGTACATTTGATCGGCAGCGCGAATTGCACGAAGGCGGTTTGGGAAATCATGCGCGAGCAAAATTACGGTCGCGTTGTTTTCACATCATCAAGTTCCGGTCTGTATGGCAACTTTGGCCAAGCCAATTATGGCGCGGCGAAGATGGGCATGGTCGGATTGATGAATACGCTGCACCTCGAAGGCGCGAAATACAATATTCGTGTCAATTGCCTGGCGCCCACGGCGGGTACGGCGATGACCGAGGGACTGTTCCCGGACGAGGTGTACAGGTTGTTGTCACCCGAAACCGTCAGTCCCGGTGTCGTTTTCCTTGTCGGCGAGAACGCACCGAGCAGGAAAGTACTTGGCGCCGGCGGCGGCAGTTTTGCCGTTTTCAAAGGCTTCGAGACAGAGGGTGTCAACCTGCTGCCCAATGAACTCAGCGCGGAGGGTGTCGCCGCTGCGTGGGAGGCCATCGATAGCGAAGCCGGTATGGGAGAATTGGCAGCCGGTTTTGAACAACCCACAAAGTTCGCGACCCAGGCGGCACGTAATCTCGGTCTCGACCTGTCCGAATAACCACGCAAGGAATCAATAATGAGACAAGCAGTAATCGTATCGACGGCGCGCACGCCGATTGGCAAGGCTTATCGGGGCGCGTTCAACAACACCGAAGCACCAACACTGGGCGGCCACGCCGTAAAGCACGCGGTCGCGCGCGCGGGCCTCGATCCGGCGGAGGTTGACGACGTCATGATGGGCTGCGCATTGGCGCAGGGCACGCAGGGCCAGAACGTGGGTCGGCAAATTGCACTCGCGGCCGGTCTACCGGTGACGACCGCAGGCATGACCGTCGACCGGCAGTGTTCCTCGGGCATGATGGCCATCGCGCTCGCGGCGAAGACCGTGGTTTGCGACAACGTCGACATCATGGTCGGCGGTGGTCTCGAGTCGATCAGCCTCGTGCAAAACGAACACATGAACAAGCATCGCGTTGCGGACCCGCGGCTGCTCGACGTACACCCCAATATCCTGATGCCGATGATCGACACGGCAGAGGTAGTCGCGAATCGTTACAACATCAGTCGCGAGGCTCAGGACGAGTATGCGTTGCAGAGCCAGCAGCGCACGGCTGCTGGGCAGGAGGCCGGCAAGTTCGACGACGAGATTGTGCCGCTGCCGTCGAACAAGGGCGTGATGAACAAGGAAACCAAGGAGATCACGTTCGAAGACGTGGTGCTCGACAAGGACGAAGGCAATCGGCCATCAACAACGCTTGAGGGCCTTGCGGGACTGAACCCGGTACGCGAGAACGGTTTTATCACCGCCGGCAATGCGAGCCAGCTCTCCGATGGCGCCTCGGCCGCAGTCGTTATGGAAGCCGGCGTCGCCGAAAAACGTGGTCTCGAGCCGATGGGCATTTACCGCGGCACGGCTGTCGCCGGCTGCGAGCCGGACGAGATGGGCATCGGCCCGGTCTTCGCCGTGCCAAAGCTGCTCGAACGTGCTGGCCTGAAAATGGACGACATCGACCTTTGGGAACTGAACGAAGCGTTCGCCGTGCAGGTACTTTACTCGCGTGACGCGCTGGGAATTCCAAACGAGATTCTCAACGTTGACGGCGGTGCCATTTCGATTGGCCACCCGTACGGCATGTCGGGCGCACGCATGGTCGGCCATGCGCTCATCGAGGGCAAGCGCCGCGGTGCGAAGAATGTCTTGTGCACCATGTGTGTCGGTGGCGGCCAGGGCGCTGCGTCGTTGTTCGAGGTCGTGTGATGCGCGCTCTGGTCTGCAAGGAATACGGCCCGCCCGAATCGCTGGTCATCGAGGAGCACCTCGATCCGGTGCCAGGCAAAGGCGAGATAGTCGTCGATGTCGAAGCGGCTGGCATCAATTTCCCCGATGTGCTCTCAATCGCGGGCCAGTACCAGGTCAAAACTCCAACACCGTTCGTCCCGGGCAACGAGTCCGCAGGCATCATCTGCGCCGTCGGCGCCGATGTAAAACAATTCGCGGTGGGTGACCGGGTCATTATCAACTCCTCCGGTGGTGCCTTCGCCGAAAAGTGTGTCGCGGACGTGCACGCCACCATCCCGTTGCCGGAGGACCTGAGCTTCGAGCAGGGTGCCGGATTTACGGTCACCTACGGCACGAGCTATCACGCACTCAACCAAAGCGCGAACCTGCAGGCTGGAGAAACCCTGCTCGTGCTCGGTGCCGCCGGAGGCGTCGGCATAACCGCAGTGGAAATCGGCAAGGCGATGGGCGCACGCGTCATTGCCGCCGCAAGCAGTGACGAAAAACTCGAGTTTGCGAAATCGGCGGGTGCGGACGAGTTAATCAACTACTCTGAAGTGCCGCTCAAGGAAACGGTCAAGGAGCTCACCGATGGCAAAGGTGCCGATGTCGTCTATGACCCGGTCGGTGGCGAGCTCGCCGAGCAGGCATTTCGTGCGACAGCCTGGCACGGCCGCTACCTCGTTATTGGTTTTGCCAGCGGAGACATTCCCAAGTTCGCTGCGAACATCGCACTACTCAAGGAAGCCAGCGTCATCGGCGTCTGGTGGGGCACCTGGGCGATGAAGAATCCGCAGCTACAAGGCCAGAACATGATGGAAATGGCGGAGCTGATAAAGGAAGGCATTCTAACGCCGCGGGTCACGGAATCGTATTCGCTGGACGACTACAGGGATGCATTCGCAGCCATCACTGAGCGGCGCGCATGCGGTAAAGTTATCCTTCGCATGCGCTAAAAGCGCCATATTTGGCCGTTCATTTGTGAATTTTGGGCACTAAGCATGTCTATACATCCATCGTCCAAAACCAGGAACGCACATGCAAACTCTTAAAACAGCGCTGACCCTTTCATTCTTATTCGTCTCCGGAGTCTGCACGGCGGATACGCTTCAGTACACAACTGAAAATGGTGCGATTGACGGCTATGACCCGGTGTCATATTTCAAGAACAATCGAGCGGAGCCCGGATCACCAGAAGTCACGGTCGAGTGGAATGGCGCCATATGGCGATTCACATCTGACATGCACCGCAAGCTATTTGTCGCGGAACCGGAAAAATATGCGCCGCAGTATGGTGGTTTTTGTGCCTTGGGCATGGCACACGGCGGTGATGTGCCGACTAATCCGAACGCCTGGACGATTCACGACGGCAAGCTGTATCTCAACATGATAGAGGAAGTAACCATTACCTGGCGGTATAACCCGGATAAATTAATCGACCGCGCCAACCTGAAATGGAAGGCGCTGAATGATAACTGAGTAACACGCCTGATCAGTCGGACGCTTCCGGCCATTGAACCAGGTCAGACGACCACAGACGGTTGTGCAGCAACACTATTACAGAAGAAATATTATGCAGGTCAACGCGGTTTACGTCGCCGTTATTGTTGCATTGTTGGCCGCTGCCGCAGCGTCGAGTGAAAGCTCTCCCGGTCCTCGATACGGGCACGAGATGGTGTACGACGAAGCACGCGGAGTCGTTGTTTTATTTGGCGGTTTCGGCCCGGACGGCATACCAAAGGGAGACACGTGGACCTGGAATGGGGAGTCCTGGCTATTGGCAACAGACGTCGGGCCGTCCCCTCGCAAGTGGGCTGCAGCAGCCTATGATTCTCATCGAGAATTAGTCGTTCTGCATGGCGGCAGGGAGGGCGAAGGACGCTCTGGCCCGTCATTGGCCGATACATGGATTTGGGATGGGCAACGCTGGACGGAGATCCAGGTAGACGGCCCGAAGGGGAGAGATCACCACCGCGCGGTTTACGACCGGGCCAGGGATCGGGTAGTTCTGTTCGGCGGCTGGAATGGCGAGTCGCTCGAAAATGACACCTGGGAGTGGGATGGGTCGCGCTGGCAAGAGGTCGCCCTGACTGGACCGAGCCCGCGAGCACCATTTGGAATGGCGTACCACGAATCCCTGGAAGCGGTTGTCATTGCAGGCGGCCAGGATCTGGAGCGCTCCTTCGCCGATATGTGGACATGGAACGGTTCGAAGTGGATTCAACTCGATGGCAAGGTCCCGAACAGGCGGGGTTTCCATGCGATGGCCTATAGGCCGGGCACAAACTCGATATTAATTTTTGGCGGTCGGGACGGAGATATTCTATTGAATGACATGTGGTCCTGGAATGGCATTCGGTGGCTTCAGGTCTCCTCAGACGGACCAGTTCGGCGTGGCATCCACGCGTCGGCCTTCGACCGGCGGCGACGCGAACTACTTATTCATGGAAGTGGTGATCGGATTGATGGAGAGTGGCTACTTGATGCTCGAACCTGGGTATGGTCGGCTGATTCAGGTTGGCGTGCCGTCGGCGAGACAAATTAATCCGATAACAGTCGCTGATTATGCCCGGCCCGCAACCGGGTCATGGCAATAACAAGGAGCCCTTGCGTGAACACGCTGCGTGAACGTGCCAAAGAACATTTCCCAACAGTGCTGCTGACACTCCTCAGCATCGTGCAAGCATTGGCCCTGGAGCTGCTGTGGTCTCATCTGCGGGAGACGGCATACCTCTTCGAGCCGTCATGGAATGCGTTTATTTCGTGGGTGCAGATTTTTGCGACCTTCCTCGGCCTCGTGCTGATTTGGGTCGTCTACGCGAGCAATGTAATGCGCTTTCGTTGGGTGCCTGTAACCAGCGATTCCGTGTACCCATTCCTCGTTGGTCTGTTCGAATTCATGCTCGTCGCAACCCTGGGGCCCGATAAACTCGGACTGTGGTTCATGGCAATGGCATTGATTTTTGGAATGATGACGTGGGTCAGTCACGCAAACATGCGGCGCGCCAGGCAGGATGCCGATAACGAAGCATTTTTTAAAGACTATGAACCGGCGCAACTTCGCGACTTCTATCCACAGATAATCATTGTGTCGACGCTAATGCTGGCCGGTATCTATTTGTATCTCAGCAGCGATCAGGGATTGCTCGCGATGCTGGCATTGCTGGCGACAAATGGCTTGCTGTGGTGGCAGTTTTTTATGGCTGCTCAATTCTGGAGGCGCACCGTGTCGTCGGCATAACACCCATGTACGGAATGTTATTCTCTCGTGCACGAATGCCAGTTAGGCGCGTACGGCGAGGCAGATCATGAGCACTACAATTCGCACACACTTAACGACAGCGGTGAGAACGAGGGCAAACTTCAAATTGGAGAATTCATTCTCGGCGGCAGGGATTTCGTATGCATCGACTCGCCCGTGAAGATGGAATTCGGATTTACTCCCGCTATCTCGATATTTGTCGACTTCGAAAGCTCCGATGAGCTTGAACGGAGGTTTGCTGCGCTGTCGGCCGACGGAGAAGTGATGATGCCGCTCGACAATTACGGCTTTAGCAAGGCGTTCGGCTGGACAAGCGACAAGTACGGGGTTTCCTGGCAACTCAATCTCCCCTGGGCGCCGTTTCAAACAGCGCTCGTCACGCTGCTTTGTTGCCGTTCCTGGCAGCGTCAGCAGCATTGGCATGTTGCGTAATCATTCTCGTGATTCTTGGCCAGAGTGCCTTCGGCAGGTCGTGGCCCATACCCGGGATGGTGGTCATCCTGGCGCCCGGAATCGCCGCCGCGGTGTCGTAGCCGCACTCGACCCGAACCAATGGATCCGCTTCACCATGGATGACTATCGTGGGCAGCTTGAGCTTCTTTAGTAGCGGCACACGGTTTTGTGCGGCCAGTATGGCCGTAGCCTGTCGGGCGGTGCCAGTCCGCGACATGCCGCGTGAAAAAACTCTCTCCAGCCGCGCATCCATGTCTTCCGCACTCGGCCGGTAATCAGGGCTGCCGATCAGGCGCCACAACTTGCGGTGATAATCCAGGCGGGCGTCCGGACTCGCGCTCTTCGGGCCCCGCAGGATGTGCCGGGTAACCGGCCTGGTCGCTCCGGGCAGCCTGCGATTGCCTGTTGTCGACATTAGCGATGTGAGGCTCCGCACGCGCTGCGGTTCGTGTATCGCCAACAGCTGCGAGATCATGCCACCCATCGAGACGCCGACGACATGGGCAGACTCGATGTCGAGCGCGTCCAGGACGCCCGCGGTATCGCGCATCATATCCGTGAGCTGGTAGGGAGCACGGACCGTAAGTCCGAACGCGCGCCGTAACGACTCGACGAACAGATTCGGTGCTGTCGCAGCATCAATGCGCTGTGACTGGCCAATGTCCCGGTTGTCGAAGGTGACGACGCGAAACCGCTCTGCGACGAGCATCTCGATCAGTTCCGGCGGCCAGGCGCTGCTGGGCAGGCCCAGGCCCATAACCATGAGCAACGCGGGATCTTCCGGGCGCCCGTACTCGTCACAGGCGATCTCGATATTGTTGCTACGTAGCGTCGGCATGTCGTTCTCTCACAGATGTTTCAATCGGTGCTACACGTCTCAAGGCAACCCGCTTTTCAGGTTTGGCTACCTCGATCATACGCATGATTAAGCCCATCATCTGGTCGATCATGTAGATATCCGATGTGTGCCGACAACGGCTATCCGCAGCGGTTATGATGGGATCTGTCAATCGGAAAACCGCAAGGACTGTCAGCATGCCTGCTACCTACACGCATCTCGCTCCGTTCCTGGCGGCCGAAGACGCGGACAACATGCTGCACATCGCCGAATCCTTCGGCTCTTTCGGCACCTACGCCGACGAAGCGACGAGTGAGGGCCTCGGGGAACAACTGCCACAACGCTTTGACGCTGCCTACAACTACATCACCAGCGGCATCGACGGCGCGGGTAATGAAGATACCCGGGAGACGGCGATCCAGCGGACAAACTACTTCCGCGAGACCTACGCCTACGGCGACGACGTACAGGCCCCGGGCATCGAGCCGTTCATGCAGCATCCGGCCATCAGGGACGCCGCGCGCAGGATTTCCGGCTGCGACATCATCGTACCGGCGATCATATACGCCAACCTGCTGGTACCGGGACAGGAACTGGCCGTACATACCGACGTTCCCGAATTCCGCGGTGCCAACCGCAAGGCAATGCCACAGTGGCTGTTGGTGACGATGCTCCATTCCGGGCTATTCGACGAATGGCGTATCCCGATCGCCACCTGCGTGTCCTGGTTCGGGGCGGCGCGTGGAGGGGCGTTCACGTTCTACCCCGAGGGTCCGGGAGCTGCCCGCAAGTCGATTCCGGCAAGTCACAACTCCGCCATCCTGCTCGACACAGACAGCGTTTTTCATGGTGTCGAGCGAGTCGTCGAGGTTCGCCCAACAATGCCCGGCATCACCCAGGATACACGGCTGCATTACCTGGGCCAGGACGACTGGCAGCTTCGCAACGGGGACGACGTGATCGCCGATTACGGCTGGCCAGACTTGCGCTACTCGATTTCCTGGAAGGCGTACTGCTTCAAGGATCCTGCCGAAGAGCAGCTATGGAAGGAGCGCAGCGACGACCTTTCGATCGAGTTCATTCTCGACCGTCTTGACGTGGCGCTTCGCGAGCGCGGCATACTCGACGGCCCGCGGCCGAAGCCCAACGAATACGCAATGCTGATGGTCAGGAGCTTCGTGCGATTCCCCGGCCAATAAGAAAACGCCACACCGGTTGCCCGATGTGGCGTTTTTGATCCTGTCCCGGCAGGGACGCAAAGCGGCTAGAAGTCCTTGCGAATCGTCAGGCCGTAAGTCGTCGGCGCATTCGGGTAACCGGACAGGCTGCCCAGCTGGAAGACCGACGGGAACGCGCTCAGCAGGTACTCGTCGTCCGTGAGATTTCGACCCCAGAGCATGAAGTCCCAACCACTCTCAGTCGACAATCCCACGCTGGCGTTGAGCAGCCCAACCTCACGTGAGGCAACAGACTTGGGCACATTGTCGACGACCTGCACATCGCTCTCATGCAGGTATTCCACACGGAAGAAACCTTCCATGCCGTTGTCGAATTCCGTCGTATAGGTGGCCGACGTCACCAGGCTCAGCTCGTGAACGCCGGCTGGAGTCTCTCCCGAGAGATCGGTTGGTCCTGTCGGTCCAAGAGCACCGACAAACGACACATACTCGGGATCCAGCCAAGTCGCGGCCAGGGTCAAGAGCCAGTTTTCGTTTGGATAGAAAGTACCGTCGAATTCGAATCCAAACCTCGTCTCCTCACCAGCATTAGACAGGTTGAACCCAGTCGAGGCACTTGCATACAGGTTGACATCGTCGCTCAGGTCGAACGCGATGCGCGCGGTCCACGTCGTGTCGCTGTCATCCGATTTGCCGTCTTCAACCGAGTTGGGGAAATCGACAAAAGGCGGCAACACCTGGAACTGTTGATTAGCGAGCAGCGGGTTACAGCCCGGGGGCGGGAACATTGCTGAGCACTCGATCGTACTCAGCGCCTGCGCCATAGGCAAGTTGGCCGGGTTGCCGGGGTCTGCGGCCTCGAGCGCTGCGAAAATCTGGGCAAAACCGATCAAGACGAAGTCGAGCGAGGAGAATACGTCGGTGTTTACCTGGCTGACAAAGGCGTCTTTTTCGTCCTCGGTGTAGTTGAGGCCCAGCGTGAGCGCTAATGTGGCAGCGCGCTACTCTTTTGCAGTCTCGCAGCGCGGATCGGCTTTCTGGATGGCGAGGATTTGCTCGGCCGTGACAGGAATCGGGTCACAGCCATGGTCTTTTTCGCATATGAGGTCCCACTCAGCACGCGCCTGGATATGGCAACCAAAGCAGTTGCCGCCAAACTTGTTGACGACGTCCACGAAGCCGCGATTGCGGATCGAGTTGCCGTCTGCCGTTACGTCGAGTTCGAAAAATTCCCAGTCCCGCGTCGCCGCATTCCAGCCCTTGCCGTGTTTGACCATGACTTCACTTGGCACGAGTTGCACAACGGAACCCGGCGGGTAGACGCCACCGTCCTCGGAGTTCGCGACAGCAAGGGTGCCCTCGAGATCGCCCAGCAGGTTGTCGACGAAGAAATGGCGCACCGGCGTCATCTCTTCGAGGCAGCGAAACGTCTCCGCCGTCACCGTTACCTCGACCGCCTCTTCCGCGACTTCGTCGTCGGCAATCGCGTAGGAGAGCACCAGCGCGCAGGTAGACAAAATGCCCAGCAGTTTGATTTGTTTCATTGTTGCTCCGCCTTGAGATTACGCCGTAACTTCCGCATGCCGCCAACCCAGCGGTCGTAATTACCGGCCTTGTGTTGAAAATAACCGATGACCTCGGCATGGGGCGTGATCATGAACTTGCCCGCGGCAACGCCTTCGACTGCCGCGTCAGCGACGTCCTCAGGCGACATGATGCCATCCGCATCGGCGCCGCCCCACACGTTTTCGTCGTCGCCGTGACCGGTGGCCAGGTCCAGCATGTTGGTTGCAACCGCCTGCGGGCATAATGCGGATACCTTGATGCCGTCGTCACCGTGCCGTATCGCGACAGCCTCGGCAAATCCCAACGCGGCATGCTTGGTCGCCGAGTACGCAGAATCGCCTATCGACGACAGGAGTCCCGCCGCGGATACGGTATTCACGAGATAGCCGCCACCGCGTTCCACCATCCTCGGTATCAACGTCCGCGCTGCGTATACGTGCGCCATCACGTTTACCCGCCAGGAAATATCCCAGCGATCCGGCACATCGGACAACATCGCATCAGCCGATGCCGAACCGGACGGGCCATCGCCGACCACGATGCCGGCGTTCGAGGCAAACAGGTCTATCGGGCCGACATTTTTCTCGACATCGTCGATCAATGCAGACATCGCAGCTTCATCACCGACATTGACACGATAGGCCACACCGCCAACTTCCTTAGCCACCTTGTCGGCAGCCTCCTTGTCCAGATCGACTACAACTACCTTGACGCCGTCCTTATGCAGCCGTCGACAAAGTGCACGGCCGATGCCGTTGCCGCCACCGGTAACTACGGCTATTGAAACGTCGGGAATCATGTCGTCCTCAGGTTATGCCGGCAGCCGCCAGCTCTTCGTTAAAGCCAAACTGTGTCGGGTCGGTCAGCCGATCCGGGTACAGAATGCCGTCAAGATGATCATACTCGTGCTGAAACACGATCGCGTGAAAACCAACGGCCTCGCGTTCGATGCGCTTGCCATGCTGATCGCAGCCCGAGTAAGCAATGTGAGCCGGACGCTCGACATAGCCGCGCATGCCGGGCACCGACAGACAGCCTTCCCAGAATCCGCCGATCGCCTCGCCCAGGACCGTGAACTCGGGATTGATCAAAACTGTTGACGGCACCGCTTCTGCATCCGGATAGCGTGGCGTCGCAGCGACGCCGAAGATCATGACGCGCTTGAGAACGCCAATCTGTGGCGCCGCGAGACCGGCGCCGTCGGCCGCCATCATGGTGTCGAACATGTCGTGAACGAGCTCGTGTAGTCCTGGCGAATCAAACTCCTCAACGGGTTCCGACACCTGTCGCAGGCGAGGATCGCCGATACGAAGGATGGGCCTTATCGCCATCAGGCGTCGGCAAGCTTGACGATCTGCTTGCCGGTGTTGCCGCCTTTCAATAAGTCGATGAACGCCTGCGGTGCGTTTTCGATGCCATCCGCGATCGTCTCGCGGTAGGTGAGCCTGCCTTCCTTGATCCACTGGACCGCTTTCGCGACATATTCATCGCACTCTTGCGGATGATCGGAAACGATGAAGCCCTGGATCCTGAGGCGCCGCCCGATGATGACGGTCATTCCCCGCGGGCCGGGCTGCGGCTCGTCGTCGTTATAATTCGCAATCATGCCGCAGAGCGCGATGCGGCCGAAATCACGCATGTTCCAGAGCACCGCTTCGAAGATATCCCCGCCTACATTCTCAAAGTCGACGTCGATGCCATCGGGGCAGAATTTCTTGACGTCGCGCCCGAGGGATTCACTGGTGCGATAGTTGATTCCGGCGTCATAGCCAAACTCAGCCTTGAGCAGCGCGACCTTTTCATCGGATCCCGCACTGCCCACGACACGGCAACCGTGGATCTTCGCCAACTGGCCAACGACGCTGCCGACTGCGCCCGATGCGGCAGTCACGAACACCGTCTCGCCGGGCTTGGCCGCAGCGATCTTCATCAGGCCAACGTAAGCCGTCATCCCGGGCATGCCGAGAATGCCCAGGTGCCACGATAACGGCTCCGAGCCCGGCTCCAGCTTGCGCAGCTGGCGGCCGTCGCAGATCGAGTAGTTCTCCCAGCCGAGCATGCCCATGACGTAATCGCCCTCGGCATAGCCATCGAACTCGCTGGCAACCACCTGGCCGACCACACTTGCCTGCAGGACTTCGCCGATCCGAAACGGCGGCACATAGGATTTGACATCATTCATGCGGCCGCGCATGTACGGGTCGACGGACATTGTGATATTGCGTACCAGGACCTGGCCAGCGGCTGGCTCCCCCACTTCAGATTCGGTCAGGTCGAAGTTGTCCGGCGTAACCCAGCCAGAAGGCCGGCTCGCGAGACGGATTTGCTTGTTTGTTTCCGAAGTCATAGGCAGCTTCCACGATTGCAGGTTGTCCAGCCGCAGTAACATACTGCAGGCAGAGGAGGTGGTCCAATGCTGCGGCGAATCTCAGTGCTGATGATCCTCACCCTGGTTGCCGCTTGTAGCGCAGACGAGCAGCGTGGCCTGACCGGCGAGCAGGCATATAAGCAGACCTGCGCAAGCTGTCACGATGACGGTATCGACGGCGCTCCAAGAACCGGTGACCCCGATGCCTGGGCCGATCGCTCGATGCTCTGGGAAGCGGTGCTGATTGAACACGCCAACAACGGCTATCTCAAAATGCCCGCGAAAGGCGGCGATCCATCACTCGATGACGCCACGGTCGCGCGCGCGGTCGAATACATGCTCATGCTGACCTATCCAGACGCTCCGAGAGACTAACCCGCCGCGCCACACGATGACGGCTGGCGGATATCCCGGCGACAATTGCCCGAGGGTGAGACCTCAGTCACATTACCGCGTGCAATCACACTGCTAGAGTCAATGACAAGCTGACAGGGCTGAATAATAGGTCGGCAGAAGGGGGCGCCTGGGCCCTGGGCGACGGGGCTGCGATTTGCCCTGGAGCATGAAATGAAGATCCAATTCAGCTTGTCTGCCTTAACCCTGTCGGTTGTGATCTGCGGTTGTAGCGCCAACCCGTCGTCCCCTGAACAAGGCATCGCGGCAGAGGCGCCGCTCCTGACCAGGGTAGCGTACGATGCTGACCGGGAAACCGTGTTGCTCGTGAGCCTTGATGACGGCACGGTCGTTAAACAGATAATCGATATCGACGCTGATATCTGCTTTAAGCAAAATTCCAGCACGGCCACGACTTGCCTGATCGAGGGTGCCCCGATTGTCGATTCGGCAACGAATACGGTGATCGGTATCGAGATGATCGAAGAGCACATCGATCTTGTCGCGAAGTAACGCACGCAGCTCAACGCTCTCCCCGCCCTCTCTGAAACACCGCTACCGCGGCTCGTCGGTGCGCCCGGAGAAATGTCAACAATTGTTACATTGAGACAGCGCCCGCAACTTGGCTCCTATACTTCGCAACCGTTTCGAAGAAAACGATTGGAGTTTTTGGGCATGAATAATCAATTAATCAAAGCACTGGCAGTAATTGCCGGGGGCGCGATCGCCGGCGGCTGTTCCTCAATGGCTGCTGATAACTCGAGCGCCAGTACCGGCAGCAAGTCAGCCTCAAACGCTGAGCTGATTCACGCACAGCAGCGAGTGAGTGAACTCGAAGCTACGCTGGCCGATCGCGATCGGCAGCTGGCATCAACTGAAGCTCAGCTTGCCGCAGGCGATAACTCTGCAGTCTCGACGTCCGCAGACGCAAGCCTGTTTCCACCGAACCCGAAGGCCGGTGAATGCTATGCGCGCGTTCTGATCCCCGCACGCTATCAAACGGTTTCAGAAAAGATTCTTACACGCGACGCGGCAGAGCGCATTGAAATCATTCCGGCACGCTACGAAACCGGGCAGGAAACTGTGCTGGTCAAGGAAGCTTCAACCAAGCTGGAGGTGATTCCGGCGGTATTCGAAAATGTGCAGGAGCGGATCCTGGTCAAGCCGGCAACAGCGAAAATTGTCGAGGTTCCGGCGAAGTACGACACCGTCACTGAGAACGTCATTGACCGACCCGCACACACAATTTGGAAGAAAGGGCCTGCCACGACACAGACCGCGAATGTCCTGACACAGACCACGACCGACACCGGCGAGATCATGTGTCTCGTAGAAGTACCCGCCTCGTACAAGACGATTGAAAAGCGCGTTCTGGTAAGTCCGGCTCGCACGGAAGAGGTGACGATTCCAGCCGAGTACAAGACAGTTACGAAGACCGTTGTTGCCAAACCGGCGACCACTCGCGAAGTAACCATCCCGGCGCAGTACGATACGGTCGCAGTTACGAAGCTCGTTACGGCTGCGAAAGAGAATCGCATTGCTATACCGGCCGCTTACGAGACCGTTAGTCGCAATGAGAGGATCAGCGCTGAGAGTATGGAATGGCGCCGCGTCATGTGTGAAGTCAACATGACCCAGTCGAATGTGATGGCACTGCAACGTGCACTGGCCGACAAGGGCTATTACAAGGCCAACGTCGACGGCGTTATCGGTGCGCAGACGTTAAGTGCCGCACGCGCATTCGCACTCGATAACGACTTGCCAGCAGGCACGAACTATGTACCCATTGAAGTTGTCGAGACGTTAGACCTCAGCCTCTAATACAGACTGCAGGTGTGCGAAGGACGGCCACACACGGAGTGTGTGGCCGTTTTTTTTGGTCACCGCTGTTCACCAACGATCTTTAAGGCTGTAATAGAGCATGCCGAGCACCATGCCGGGATAGCGCAATAGGGTGCCACCAGGAAATGTATGGACAGGCAGGCTCGCAAATACATCGAAGCGACCGGCGTTGCCCGTAACAGCTTCGGCAATGACCTTGCCGGCGAAGTTGGCCGTCGAGATACCATGCCCTGAATAGCCCTGCGCGAAATACAGGTTCGGCTCGAGCCTGCCAATGTGCGGCAAACGATTCACCGTGACGCTCAGCGTGCCGCCCCAGGCATACTCTATGCCGACATCATCAAGCTGCGGAAACAGCCGCAACATGTACGGCCGAACGAAGGCTGCGATGTCGTTCGGAAAACCGGCGCGGTAGTTCTCCCCACCACCAAATAACAGTCGGTGATCATCGCTGAGACGGAAGTAATTGACAACGAACCGCGTGTCGTGGGTACCGAAGCGACCGGCGATCAATTCCTGCGCACGTTGTTCCCCGAGCGGTTCGGTTGCGATCATGAAATTGTTGATCGGCATAATCTTGCCAGCTACCCGCCGCTCCAGCTTGCGGAGATATCCGTTACAAGCCAGCACAATCAAAGAGGCGTCGACTTTGCCCCGGGCTGTCACTATCGTCGCCGGGTCCGACTGCGAGTATCCGGTGACCCGTGAGTTTTCGAAGATGCGAACGCCCGCTTCGCGAGCCGCCCTTGCTATTCCCAACGCATAATTCAGCGGGTGCATGGTCATCGCCTGCGCGTCGTAAATACCGGCAAGAAAATCGTCCGTCGCAACAAGCTCGCGCGTTTCCTGCCGGCTTAGCGCTTGCACATGCGGGTAGTGAAAGCGCTCTGCCAGGGCTTCTGCGTGCTCGGCCGGCCAGTCGATGTAGCGTTGCTTGTGGATACCCTCCAGCTGGCCGTACTGCAAATCACAGTCAATATCGTGCTTTACGACACGCTCACGAATTTCGGTTTTGGCCGCTTCAGCGAAGTCCCATAAACGTCGTGCTTTCTCGAGTCCGAACTTTTTCTCCATTGCAACGGGATCCCAGCGCTGGCCGCTGCCGATAAGGCCGCCATTGCGTCCGGACGCACCGAAGCCGATGCGCTCTGCCTCGAGCAAAACGACATCCATGCCCTGCTCTGCGAGATTGAGCGCGGCAGACAGGCCCGTAAAACCACCACCGATCACACAGACATCCGCGCGCAAGGATTCCGTGAGTTTCGCGTGCTCATGCATGCCGACTGCGGTGGCGGCGTAGTAGCTGTCCGGATAGCCGCTCATACGGACGACTGCGGCTGCTGCAGTGGCCGCGTCCAGGTTCGGGCGACAAGATTTGCAGTTGGCGCGTCAGGCATAAGGTGGGAGTCCCGATGACAAGTTCAGCGGTGTTCGGTAGAGTCGCGAAACCTGTCCCGAGTATGCCCTTAATGAGAATTAAGGAAAACATCGCACACCTGGTCGCCGCTGGTTTTATTTATAGCCGCCAGGTTTTCGTGTCCATTCTGGCCTCGCCATCGGCCGGGGAAGTGGGCTTGTCGCGTTTGAAATTGCCGGGGATTGCGGGCGCAACCCGACCTGGCACAGGCGACAATGGATAATGGTCGCGTTACATCCGATTCGTCTGAATCCGAATCCCGACATTCAACGGGAGCGGATATCTGAAACCGAGTTTTGCGTGGTTGTGGATAACTTTCTCGAAGACCCGCATGCATTGATTGACTACGCCGCCGACAATTCCGACCGATTTGACAAACCCGAGATCCCCTATCCCGGTTTGATGATGGATCTCGACCCGGGAGTGCTTCTCGATTTCACGCGGTTTGTGCTCACACCGATGCGCCGGACATTCGGCTTCCTGCGCGGCGACGCGACACTGGCAACGGGCCTGTCAATGGTGACGCTGCAGCCTGCCGAATTGTCGAACTACCAGCGGCTCTGCCATACCGACCCGAGAGATACACGCGGACGACGCAAGTTTGCGTCGCTTGTGTACCTGTTTGAGAACGAGGACCTGGGCGGCACGGCATTCTACCGCTGGAAGCAACCCGAGATTGTCGTTCACGGCATGGCGCTCGAATACCGGGAGCCCGGGAGC
>Ga0224508_10000754_pt1 | contig 30612 bp, 27 predicted proteins | sample SF_Jan12_sed_USG_4_FD_170157 | JGI IMG/M metagenome (GOLD analysis project Ga0224508, IMG submission 170157) | Sediment microbial communities from San Francisco Bay, California, United States - SF_Jan12_sed_USGS_21 | ecosystem: Environmental > Aquatic > Marine > Sediment | place: USA...
CGTAGTCCGAATACTCGTCGTCGCCAGCCCAGTTGGCGATGGTTGGCTTGGTGAACGCCTGGTTGGCGTAAGCGGCGGCGGTCTCGAACTTGGCGCCGCGCACCACGATTCCGGCATCGGTTTCACCGACCACGTGCAGCAGCATGTCCGGGTCCTGTTCCTGCGGCGGCCTCGAGCGGTCGCCCTTGGGGTCGGCATTGGCCGACACCTGGAAAGAATCCTGCGTCAGCAGTTTGTCGATGTGCCGGCGAATGTTATCGGAAAACTGCGGATCGACTTCGTTGAGCACTTCCTCGGCGTCGTATAACGACCACATTTCACCAACGGTTTCATCGCCGACGCGGGTGACCACACCGCCGATATCGTCGAATACGGCATCGGTGGCTTTACGCTTGTCTTGCCAGTCTTGTTGCGTACGCGGCAGCCTGGCCCCGATCGCATGCACTTCGCCATCATCGTCTTCATAGGTCATTAACGGCTTTGTCTCGGCATCGTGCTGCATATCGTAAATGCGCGCGCGCACGTCGACCATCGGCTTGAACATCGGGTGGCTGGCCACGTCCCCGACCCGCTCGCCATTGATGTAAACCTCACGCCCGTCGCCGATAGATTCACGGTATTCTTCGCCTGTTCTGATCATTGCTGTAATCCAGGTCTGGAAAGGTAAAAAAGTAGTGTGGTCGGATCATTGAGTCATGTAAATTATTATTTTTCATCGGTTTGAATCAAAAATAGTAAACCTGGAAACGATTTTATTAAATCAGTTATTGCAAAAAGATTATTTTATTTGATTCTGGCCATTCATATACTGGCCGCAGGCATACCAAGCGTGGACAAATCATATGACATTATCAATCGCCGCCTGGGATGAATCGAGCGGCCAGTTGGGCGCCGCCATTTCATCATCCAGCATCAGCGTCAGCAGCCGTTGTCTTCACTGGCGACCCGGGACGGGCATCGCGCTCAGCCAGAATATCACCGATCCGCGACTCGGCCCGCGCATGCTGGCCCTGCTGGACGATGGCGTCGAAGTGTCAGCTGCCATCGACGCGGTAGCGCAAAGCACGCCGTATATCAATTTCCGACAGCTCGGATTGATCGACAGCAGCGGCAACACCGGCCTTTACACCGGCGATGCCGTGCTCGGATGTTTCGCATCCGCCGAGGGGCGGCATTGTGTCGCGGCCGGCAACCTGCTGGCTAACGAAGGGGTTCCGGCGGCAATGGTAAGGGCCTTCGAAAACGCCAGCGGCAGCTTCGGTACACGTGTACTGGGCGCCCTGGTAGCCGGCATCGAGGCCGGCGGCGAAGCCGGGCCGGTACACTCCGCCGGCCTGCTGATCGGTGGCGAGCCCAGCTGGCCGCTGGCCGAGCTACGCATCGACTGGGACCAGGATCCGATCGCCAGAATGCTGGCCGGATGGGAAGTTTACGAACCGCAAATCGACGACTATGTCACGCGCGCGTACAATCCGGACGATGCGCCCTCCTACGGCGTCCCCGGAGATCCATAAGTGAACAGCGAACAACTGCTTGCCCGCCTGATAGCCTTCGACACCACCAGCACTCGCTCGAATCTCGAGCTGATCGATTTCGTGCGTAACCTGCTCGATGACCACGGCGTCGAGTCGCAGCTGGTGCCGAGCGAGGATAGAACCCGCGCCAACCTGTATGCCACTATTGGGCCAGACGATGTAGGCGGCATCATGCTTTCCGGCCACACCGACGTCGTGCCCACCGCCGGGCAGGACTGGCACAGCGACCCCTACAAGATGAAAACCGAGGACAAGCTATTGCTCGGCCGCGGCGCCTGCGACATGAAGGGATTCATCGCCTGCGTGCTCGCCGGACTGCCGCAAATGACCGCTGAGCGTCTGCTAACCCCGATTCACCTGGCGTTCTCCTACGACGAGGAGATCGGCTGCGTCGGCGCCCGCCGCCTGGTCGAATCGATGACGGGTTTCGAAGTAAAACCGCGCCTGGGCCTGATCGGCGAACCGACCAGCATGAACATGGTGCTCGGTCACAAGGGCAAGGTTTCGTTTCGGGTTACGGTCAGCGGTTTCTCCTGCCACTCGGCCTACATCAGCAGCGGCGTCAACGCGGTCGAATACGCGGCCGAGCTGATTGCCTTCATCCGTGGCATGAATCGCCGTGTTCGCGAACAACTCGTCGACGAAAGTTACAGCGTGCCGCATACCACCTTCCATGTCGGCAACATCAGCGGCGGTACGGCGCTCAACATCGTGCCGCAACAGTGCCAGTTCGAATTCGAGATCCGCAACCTGCCGCAACAGGACCTCGACGCGCTGGTGCACGAAATCAGGCACTACGCCAGCAACGTATTGCTGCTCGACATGCAGTCACGCCACCCCGATAGCGATATCCATTTCGACGAAATCTCCTATTATCCCGGCCTGCACACCGACCCGGCTTCCGCTGTCATCGCCTGCACGCGCGCGATCAACCCGATCGACGAAATCGGAGACAACGTCAGCTTCGGCACCGAGGCCGGACTGTTCGACGGCCTTGGTATCAACAGCCTGATCTGCGGTCCCGGCAGTATCGACCAGGCGCACAAGCCGGATGAATTCGTCAGCCGCGAACAGATGGGTTTTTGCAATACCATGCTAGATAATCTTGTACATCGCTGCCGTGAAACGGCAGAATTCGGCTAAACAACCAGCAAACAACAATCTCATGTCAGAACAATCCGGGCTCAGCGTCATCGGCTGGCGCGAATGGGTAGCGTTGCCCGACATCGGTCTACCCGCGATCAAGGCCAAGGTCGATACCGGCGCCCTGACCTCGGCGCTACACGCGTTTTTGATCGAACCCTATTCCCGCGATGGTGTCGACATGGTCCGCTTCCTGATCCACCCGATACAGCGTAACCAGGATTTCGCGATCGAATGCCACAGCCCTGTACACGATCATCGAGAGGTAACCGATTCCGGCGGACACCGCGAAATGCGCTACGTCATTCAATGCAGCATGAACCTCGCCGGGGACAGTTGGCCGATTGAGTTAACCCTGACAAACCGTGATACTATGCGCTTCCGAATGCTGCTGGGGCGTCGCGCCATGCGAGGCCGATTCGTGGTAGATCCGGGCGCATCTTATGTCAACGGCAAGCTGCGGCCACGCAGGCTTTATGGGTTATAAGCGGAAACGTATATGAAAATTGCACTTCTTTCGAGAAATCGGAGGCTTTATTCGTCTCGCCGAATCATCGAGGCCGCCGAGGAACGCGGTCACGAAATTATTGTTGTCGACGTTTTGCGCGCGTACATGAACATCGCCGCGCACAAACCCTCGATCCATTACCGAGGTGAACTACTCGAAGGCTTCGAGGCCGTCATTCCACGTATCGGCGCCTCGGTGACTCATTATGGCCTGGCGGTGCTCAGGCAGTTTGAAATGATGGGCGTTGTATCGCTCAACGAATCGGTAGCGATCGGGCGTTCGCGCGACAAGCTGCGCTCGCTGCAACTTCTGTCGCGCCGCGGCATCGGCATGCCGTTAACCGGCTACGCCAACAAGCCCGATGACATCAAGGACGTAATCAAGATGGTCGGCGGCGCGCCGCTGGTGGTCAAGCTGTTGCAGGGTACCCAGGGAATCGGCGTGGTGCTGGCGGAAACCCAGAAGGCGGCCGAATCGGTGATCGAGGGCTTCATGGGCGTCAAGGCCGACATCCTGGTGCAGGAATACATCAAGGAAGCCGGCGGCTCCGATATCCGCTGTTTCGTTATCGACGGCAAGGTGGTCGCGGCGATGAAACGCCAGGCGCCGAAGGGCGAGTTCCGTTCCAACCTGCACCGCGGCGGCACCTCCAGCCTGATCAAGATCACGCCCGAGGAACGCTCCACGGCGGTACGCGCCGCGCGCATCATGGGGCTGAACGTGGCCGGCGTCGATTTGCTGCGTTCCAATCACGGCCCGGTGGTGATGGAAGTCAATTCCAGCCCTGGGCTCGAGGGCATCGAGGGCGCTACCGGTAAAGATGTCGCCGGCATGATGATTGCAAACCTGGAAAAACTTCAACCGGGCAAAACCCGGACGCGGGGCAAGGGCTAGCCGCAGCCCGTTGCAAGCGGCCTGCAACGACCCTCCACCACCCTCGCGGGCCATGCCTCTCAAAACCACAGTAAAAAGTTGAAAACCATGCGCGCTAAAATCCAGGCGGCCATCGAAATTGCCGGCGTCACTATCAAACCCGGCTCGCGCCAGTCGATCGATATCCCGCTACCCAGTTTTTACACCCACAGTAGTGTCAACATGCCGCTACACGTGGTTCATGGACGCAAGCCGGGGCCGGTGCTACTGGTTTGCGCGACCATTCATGGTGACGAAATCAACGGCGTCGAAATTATCCGCCGGCTGCTGTCGCACAAGATTATCGACCGCTGCCGCGGCACCCTGATTACGATCCCGGTGATCAACGTCTACGGTTTTGTCTCCAAGTCCCGCTATCTGCCCGACCGGCGCGATCTCAACCGCTCCTTCCCAGGATCCGAAACCGGTTCGATGGCGTCACGGCTGGCCAACGTGCTAATGACTGAAATCATTCCGCATTGCACGCATATCGTCGATTTGCACAGCGGCGCGGTAAATCGCGAAAACCTGCCGCAGATTCGCGCCAAGCTGAACGATGAACCGGAAATAGAATCGCTGGCGCGCGCCTTTGGCGTGCCCGTGATTCTCGATTCCAACCTGGTCGAGGGCTCTTTTCGCGAAGCCGCGCACGCGCTCGGCATCCCGGTGCTGTTATACGAGGCCGGCGAGGCGCTTCGCTTCAACGAGGTCGCCATCCGCGCCGGCGTACGCGGTGTGCTCAACGTCATGACCGCGCTGGAAATGCGGGCCAAACCCAGGAAACACCGCCAGCCCGATACCATGATCGCCAATACCAGCCAGTGGGTGCGCGCGCCGCAAAGCGGCATATTGCGTGCATTGATCGCGACCGGCACCAAGGTGGAAATCGGCGATACGCTGGCCTATATCAACGATCCGCTGGGAGAAAACACCAGCGAAGTAGCCAGCCCGGTCAACGGTATCGTCATCGGCAAAACCAACCTGCCGCTGGTATTCGCCGGCGAGGCGCTGTTCAACATCGCCGCCTACGAAGAGGCCGACCAGATCTCCGATCACATCGAAGCCTACCACGAAGAACTCTCCCCCAGCGGAGATGCTCCCGAAGACGAAGAACCGCCACTGGTCTAGTCCATAGCTTTCCCTTCGATCAGCAACCGAGACACGGGCTTGCGACTGACAGGGTGGCCTGCGGCTTCCCGGTCAGTCGCGAATGTCTCCATCGGCAGCCTCGAACGACTGGAACATTGGCCGGAGTAAAATTTGAGGCTAGGCAGTCTCTGGGACGGGGCGCTGCACCGGTTCTTCGCGGATGGGCCAGTGGACCACGGCGGCGAAGATGCCTAGCGCTACCCCGAGCCACCAGACGATATCGTAGCTGCCGGTGGATTCGTAGAGTACACCGCCCATCCAGACGCCGAGGAATGAACCCAGCTGGTGTGAAAAGAACACGACGCCGCCAAGCATGCCGAGGTAGCGGGTGCCGAACATGACGGCCACCAGCGCATTGGTCGGCGCCACGGTCGATAACCACAGGATCCCGATGACGATAGAGAAAACAACTACCGTGGTCGGCGTTTGCGGGATCAGCAAAAAAGCGGTGAAAGCGATCGAGCGCGCGATGTAAATCAGCGACAGGAATATTGGCTTCGAATAGCGCTGCCCGATAACGCCCGAGGCCAGCGAGCCGATAATGTTGAAGAAACCAATCAGGCTGATCGCGACTACCGCCCACTTGGCGGCAATACCGAGATCGCTGATGTAAGCCGGGAAATGAGCGGTAATGAAGGCGACCTGGAATCCGCAGACGAAGAAGCCCGCGGTCAGCAGCAGGTAACCCCGGCTGGCAAAGGCTTCATGCAGAGCCTGCCTGGCGGTTTGCTCGAACTCCGCGGCGGCGATTTTCGAGGTCGCCGAATTACCCCGTAACGGAATGGCCAGCAGCGGGATAATCAGCATGAAGACGCCAATCGCGATCAAGCTGTCCGACCACCCCAGGTTATCGATCAATCCTTGCGAGATCGGCGCAAACACGAACATGCCCGCAGATCCGGACGCGGTGCCCAGTCCGAAGGCAAAGGAGCGTTTCTCCGGGCTGACCAGACGGGCGATCGACGCCAGCACGACGCCGAAGGAACAGGCCGCGACGCCGAGACCGACCAGGATGCCGCCGCCGATATGCAACCATAGGGGGCTCGGCGCAAGCGCCATCAAAACCAGTCCCAGTGCGTAAAGTACGGCGCCGACCGCGAGCACCCGCCAGGTACCATACTTGTCGGCGACGACGCCGAAAAGGGGTTGACCCATGCCCCAGAACAGGTTCTGCAAGGCCATCGCCATGCCAAAGGTGACGCGGTCCCAGCCGTTATCCTGCAGTATCGGCAGCTGGAAGAATCCCATCGCCGAGCGTGGCCCGAACGCCAGCAAGGCGATAATGCAGGCGCAGGAAATGGCGATAATCGGAACTTTATGCCGAACCAGCGGTTCTGTAGTCATGGATCAGAATCGGATTAGTGAAGCGAGCCCGGGCAGTTTACAATATCGGACTGATTTTCGCCGTCTTTTATCGGCCCCAACGGAAACAGCATGACCATCAAGATTTTCACCACCGGCGGCACCTTCGACAAAATTTACTTCGATGCCAAAAGCGAGTTCCACATCGGTGAGCCGATAGCCTCCGCGCTACTCGAAGAGGCCAACGTTAATTTCGACTACGACATCGAATCGCTGTTGAAGAAGGACAGCCTGGATATGGATGCCGCGGATCGGGCGCTAATCCACAGCGCGGTTGCCGGCGCGGACCATGACAGGATACTGATCACTCACGGGACCGACAGCATGGTGGAAACCGCGCGGTCGTTGCTCGATATAGCCGCCAAAACCATCGTGCTGTTCGGAGCGATGCAGCCCGCGCGCATGCGTTACAGCGACGCGATGTACAACCTCGGATTCGCCTGTGCAGCGGTACAGCTATTGCCGCCGGGAGTACACCTGGCGATGAACGGGCAGATATTCGATCCTCGGCATGTCACCAAGAACTGGGCCCGGAGCCGTTTTGAATCGAGCCGTTAGCTTGACCTCGAGACAGTAAGAATATACAAGACATGCATTATCCTCGCAGCAACCGGATTTACCCATGACAACTAGAGCCCAGGCCAGACTGATACTGCCTTTCCTGGTGCTGCTGCTGTCGGCGGTGATTTATTTTTCGCTGGTCAATAGTAAAACCGAGCGACAGAAGCCGGCGCTTAGCGAGAAGATCTGGCAGATCGAGGTGGTTACGGCCAGGCTGCAGAAACTGTCACCGGCACTGACACTTTACGGCCGGATCGAATCCCCCGAACAACTGAAGGCTGCGGCGCCCGGCGGCGGCATCGTCAAGGATGTCTTCGTGCGCAACGGCGCCAGCGTCAGCGAGGGTCAGCGGCTGGTCACTCTGGATCGCCGCGATTTCGACGCCGCCCTGCTGCAGGCCGAGGCAGACCTGCGCGATATCGACAACCAGATCGCCGAACTCGGGATCAGGCACGAGTCCAATCGGTTGTCGCTGCAAACCGAACGCGACCTGCTGGCGCTGGCTGCCGCTGAGGTCGAGCGGCTGGTCAAGCTGAAGCAGCAGAATTTAAGCGCCGATACCGCCCTCAACGCCGCCCGCAGCGAACTTGGGCGACAGCAACTGGCGGTTACCTCGCGCGCGCTCGACGTCGACAGTTACCCGGCGCGGCTGCAGATCCTGATGGCGCGCCAGGATCGCGCCAAGGCACAGCTGGCGCAGGCCAGACTGGCGATGAAGCGCTCCGACCTGCGCGCGCCCTTCGATGCGATCGTCAGCGAAGTCGCGGTTGCCGCGGGAGACCGTGTATCGCTCGGACAATTGCTGATTTCGCTGTTCCCTGTGCAGGCGCTTGAAATCCGCGCTCATCTTCCGATCAATTACATCGAATCGGTACAGCAGGCCATCGCGCGAGGCGCGCAACTCGAAGCCAGCGTAGCCGGGCGCGACGATCTCGGCAGCTTCCCGGTGCTGCGCCTGGCGGGTGAAGCCGAGGCTACCGGGATCGACGTTTACTTCGACATCGATTCGATCGACACCCAGCTGAGGCCCGGCGAACTGCTACCCCTGAGCCTCAGGCTTCCCGCCGAAAGTGACGTTTACGCCGTCCCCTATCAGGCGATTTACGGCAATTCCAGGATTTACCTGGTTGCCGAGCACAGGCTGAAGGCTATCGAGGTAACTACGATCGGTCAGGCGCGCGACGACGACGGCCAGGTGCTGGTGCTGATCCGCAGCGACGCCATCAATCCGGGCGACCAGATTTCAGTTACCCACCTGCCCAACGCGGTCTCGGGACTCAAGGTCAAAACCGGTGACGACTAGCTTTCTCGGTATCTTCGCACGCCACCGGGTAGCCGCCAATCTACTGATGGTCATCATGCTGCTGTCCGGCGCGATCGCGCTGACGAAGCTCAACGTGCAGTTTTTCCCCAATTTCGAACTCGACCAGATCACGGTAAGCACGATCTGGAGCGGCGCCAATTCCGAAGATGTCGAATCGGGACTGACCAACCCTCTCGAGCAGCGCCTGCGCAGTATCGACCGCTTGAAGCAAATGACTTCGACCTCGGCAACCGGCACCTCCGGGATTTCGCTGGAACTCGAGGAGGGCTCCGATATCAGCTTCGCTCTCGACGAAGTCAAAAAGGAGGTGGATAACTTCACCAACCTGCCGGAGGATGCGGAGAATCCGCAGGTAGCGCAATTGGTACGTTACGAGTCGGTGGCGCGAATACTGGTCAGCGGCCCCGACCAGATCGAAGAACTGCGCATGCTGGCAAGGCAGTTCGAACGTGAACTGATCGAAGCCGGGATCGACAAGATCGATATTTTCGGATTACCCAAACAGCAACTGCAAATCGAAATCGGCGCCGAGCAAATGCAACGACTGGGGATCGGCCTCGACGAACTGGCGCGGCGCGTCGCCCAGGAAAGCCGGGACTTGCCGGCCGGGTTGATCGGCGAGGAAGACGGCGCGCGCGAAATTCGCAGCAACAACCAGCGCAGGACGCCGCAGGATTTCGCCAGTCTTGCGATCGTCAGCGAGGCAGATAAACGCATTAATCTCGGCGATATCGCGATCGTAAGGCAGCGGCATCTTCCGGAATCCCCCACCATCAGCGTGGATGGCAACAAGGCGGTGGTACTGGTGTTACGCCGCAATGAAACCGGCGACTCGCTGGAAGCCGCTGAAATACTGGACCACTGGCTGCAGAAAACGCGCTTGCAAATGCCGCCCAACATCAAGATTCAGGTGTTTAACGAGCGCTGGCAGTTGATCAAGGAACGCATCATGCTGTTGCTGAAAAACGGTGCCGGCGGGCTGGTGCTGGTGTTGTTTATCCTTTACCTGTTTTTGTCAACGCGGGTCGCTTTCTGGGTTGCTGTCGGCATACCCGTGTCATTCATGGCTACCCTGGCGGTGCTGTACCTGGTGGGCGGTTCGATCAATATGATCAGCCTGTTCGCGCTGATCATGGCGCTCGGGATAATCGTTGACGACGCCATCGTGGTCGGAGAGGACGCGCAGGCGCATTCCGACATGGGCGAAGATCCGCTGATGGCCTCCGAAGGCGGCGCCCGGCGCATGCTGGCCCCGGTACTGGCCTCTTCGTTGACCACCATTGCGGCGTTTTTGCCGTTGATGATGATCGGTGGACGCATGGGCGCCATCATGATGGCCATCCCGGTTGTCATCGTCTGCGTGATCGTCGCCTCGCTGATCGAAAGCTTTCTGATCTTGCCAGGCCATTTGCGCCACGCCTTCGTGCACGGCCGCGGGAAAAAACAGTCTCGCCTGAAACAAAAGCTTAATCGCGCTTTCGAAAATCTTCGTGAACGCTGGTTCCGCCACCTGGTACGCAACGCCATTGAATTTCGCTGGACCACAATTGCCTGTGCCATCGGATTTTTGCTGTTCGCCGCCGGTTTGTTTTTTAGCGGCAAAACCGGTTGGCAGTTTTTCCCGTCACCCGAGTCGACGACCGTTTACGCGAACGTACGCTTTGTCTCGGGTACTTCGCGCGAAATCGTCAATCGCTTCGTCGACCAGGTCGAGACGGAGCTGCGCAACACCATCGACGATATCGACGAAACCGTGGTTTCGACCTACTACCGGGTGCATGCCTCAACCGTCGGCCGCGGTCGCCAGGTTCAGGGCGAGCGCATCGGCGGCATTTATGTCGAACTGCTCGGTTCCGATCAACGCGCCACCGATAACGCCAGTTTTATTCGCAACTGGCGTTCTCGTATCGACATTCCTCCCGGCATAGAGAGCTTTCAGATAACCTCCCGCCGGGTCGGACCTTCGCGCCGCGACCTGAGCCTAAGGTTGACCGGATCGACGGCGCATCGTCTCAAGGCGGCAGCCCTGGATCTGGCCCAGACCCTGGAGACCATTCCCGGGATCAGCGCGATCGACGACGATCTACCCTACGGCCGCGAACAGTTGATTTACGAGCTCAGCCCTGCCGGCGAGGCGATGGGACTGTCGATAACCGATATCGGTCGCCAGCTGCGAGCCGCCTACGACGGTATCGTTCTGCAACGTTTTCAGCAGGGCGCGGACGAAGTCGAAGTAAGATTGCAACTGCCCGACGCCGAGCAGCGCCGGCTGGACAGCCTTCTACACCTGCCAATCAAGCTGCCTAACGGTGAATTCGTCGCGCTGGAGACTGTCGCCAACTGGCGTTCTGCGCAAGGATTCGAGACCCTGCGGCACTTTAACGGCAGTCTTTCGGTCGATGTTTCAGCCGACGTCGATCCCTCGCTTAACAACACCGCCGAGGTTGTCGACGACCTGCGGCAATTCACCTTGCCGGAACTGGCCAGCAAGTACGGCATTCGCTATAGCATCGAAGGACGCGAGGCCAGTCAGCGCGAAACCTTCGACGATATGAAAATCGGCGCCGCCATAGCGTTGAGCCTGATGTACCTGGTGCTGGCCTGGGTATTTTCATCCTACGGCTGGCCTTTCCTGGTGATGCTGGCGATCCCGATGGGATTAACCGGCGCGGTCCTCGGCCACTGGATCATGGGCATGAACCTGACCATCCTGTCGATGTTCGGCTTTTTTGGGCTGTCGGGGATCGTGGTAAACGATTCGATTATCCTGGTCATGTTTTACCGCCATATCCGGGAGCAGGGCATGTCGGTTTACGCCGCGCTCGAAGAGGCTGCCTGCCAACGCCTGCGCGCGGTACTGTTAACTTCACTGACGACGATAGCCGGTTTGACGCCGTTGTTGTTCGAAACCTCGCGCCAGGCACAGTTTCTGATTCCGATGGCGGTATCGATCGCTTTCGGGCTGGCCTTCGCGACGCTGTTGATCCTGCTGGTGATACCGGCAATGCTTTCCATATATGAAGATGCCCGAATTGCGCTACAGGGCGACCCGGGAACCGGCGAAAGAGTGACATGACGCAATTTTCAAGATTACAGAAAGAGCAGATACGTTCGGTTGCCGAGCCGATCTGGAAGAATATTATCGAAGCCGCTCGCGCCCGCGATTACGCTCGCTTCTCAAGAGGCTTTTCGAATGATTTGCTGGCCAAACTCTCGGAACAACATTTTCGCCAGAGCTGCGAAGATTTTCCGCTACTGACCACGATCGAAGCCGACTTCGCATTCATCGATACGATACACCGGGAAACCTCGATCACAATTTTGTGGCGCCTGACCAGCTCAGCTTACGAGGGGGAGTTTCTTGGCCTGCTAACCCTGCAAAGCGGCGAGGCAGGCATGGAAATCACCGCAGTATCCGTTAACTAGAACACCCGTCCCGACGGCGCCCTGCCGCGGCGACCTTATGCCGGCCGGCCACGAGTTTCAATGAAATATTTTGCCTAGTCGGTGCCGCCGACGGTAATCTCGTCGATCTTGAGAGTGGGTTGCCCGACTCCTACCGGGACTCCCTGGCCTTCCTTGCCGCAGACGCCGACGCCCTGGTCCAGTTGCAGGTCATTACCCACCATGGAGATTTTCCCCATCACCTCGGGCCCGGATCCGATCAGGGTCGCGCCCTTGACCGGTGCGGTAATCTTGCCTTTTTCGATTAGATAGGCCTCCGACAGGGAAAACACGAACCGACCCGAGGTAATGTCAACCTGGCCGCCGCCGAAATTGACCGCGTATAGCCCCTTTTCTACGCTGCCGATAATTTCCTCGGGTTCGCTTTCACCCGGCAGCATATAGGTATTGGTCATGCGCGGCATCGGCATGTGCGCGAAGGATTCACGGCGGCCGTTGGAGGTCGACTGTGTTGCCATCAAACGTGCGTTCAACTTGTCCTGCATATAGCCCTTGAGCACCCCGTTTTCGATCAGTACCGTGTTTTGCGCAGGCACGCCCTCGTCGTCGATACTGAGCGAGCCGCGCCGGTCCACGAGGGTGCCGTCGTCAACCACTGTACACAGTGGCGAGGCCACCAGTTCACCCATACGATTACTGAACGCCGAAGTGCCCTTGCGGTTGAAATCACCTTCCAGGCCATGGCCCACCGCCTCGTGCAGCAGAACACCCGGCCAGCCCGGACCCAGCACCACCGGCATAGTACCGGCCGGCGTGGCAACCGATTCGAGATTGGTGGCCGCCTGCCTGACGGCTTCGCGCGCCAGTTCATAAGCGCGATCGGTTTCGAAGAATACGTCGTAGGCATGCCGGCCACCGGCACCCGCGCTGCCCTGTTCCCGACGCTCGCCCTGGTGCATCAACACGGTGACGTTGAGGCGCACCAGCGGCCGAATATCGGCGGCCAGCGTATTGTCGGTAGCGGCCACCAGAATATGGTCGATACCGCCGGAAAGCGAAATGATCACCTGCTCGATACGCTCATCCAGCGCGCGGGTGAACTGGTCGAGTTTCTTTAGCAGTTCGACTTTTTCTTCGGCGCTACGGCTGTCGACCGGATTAGCGGCGGTGTAGAGCGCTTTCGCCGGCTGGTTGGCGAGGGCGATTTTTCGGCTTCCCGACTGCCCCTGCCTGACAATCGCGCGCGCATTGTTAACCGCCTGCGTTATCGCGTTGCCACGCAGGTCGTCGCAATAGGCGAAACCGGTCTTTTCCTCCGACATGGCGCGGATACCGACGCCCTTCTCGATACTGAAACTGCCTTCGCGCAGGATGCCATCGTCCATAACCCAGGATTCCTGCTGGCTGGTCTGGAAGTAGAGATCTCCGGCATCGATATATTTGCACTGTAGCCCATCGAGAAATCCATCCAGCTGCTGTAATTGAAGTTCGCTCGGTTCAAGTATGGTTTTGCTGACCATTTCTAGCATCGATGCCACTTTTCATTGCTCCAGTTCGTCACGATTGCCCACCACGACCGTAATTTGATCGGCTTCCTGGGCGCCGGGTACTAAGCGGATGTAATCTGAGGGCACGCCCAGGGAAATCAACCAGTCACGCAGTTCCGCCGCCCACAGTTCACCGCTATCCTCACCGGGATAACGGATAACCATGACGGCATCGGCGCCCCTGCCCCAGTAACTCACCGCGGCACGTACCGGTGCGAGTTCGGGTATTACAGCACCGCTTCGCGGTCGCGCCCATTCGTCGGCGCTGAGGGTAAACATACGGGTGGTGTTCGCCGTCGCGCCGACGGCCATCAGCAGCAGGCTGGCCAGCCCCAGGCTAGCGCTCAAATTTCGGTAGTTCATTTTGATTTTCATCGACTGCCTTTATCAATTCGATTTGCGGGTCATCCCAGCTGCCCGTGATCTGATACTCTACTTCAACCGCCTTGTCTATGGCCTTCTTGAACAGGTTTTGTAACAGCAGCAATCCCCAGCCAACGGTGCTGCCCGCGGTAACCGCGCCCAGCACCGGCAGGGTCTGGCGCACTTTGGGCGTGACCTTGACGTTCTGGTTGTACTCGCGTTTTGCGATATCGGTCTCGCCTGAAATTTTGATCGTGGCCGAATGTCCGTTCATGCGCGTATTCCTGGTGTGCAGTATACCGTCTTCTATTCGGTAACTGCCGGAAATTCTGTCGAACTCCATGCCCTTGATTAATATATCCGAGAAATCCAGCGACAGGCGCCGCGGCAATGCGCCGAGACTGAACAGCCCGACAAACTTGCCGCCGCCTCCCGGCTCGACATTGTTCAATACCCCGTCTTCGATCAGGTACCTGGCGTCTCCGACCAGGTTTTCCACCGTAAACGCGGTCAACGGTGCCGGCCAGGTGAATCCACCGCTGAAATTCAGGGTTCCTTCGCGCATGGTATCCTCGAAACCCATTCCGGCAAGGGCCGTACCCAGCTTGTCGCCCTTGATCGACATGGAAATACTGGAGAGATGGGACTGATCAGACGCATCGTAATCCCATTGCGCCATGCCTGTCAGCACCAGATTTTCCTTTTTCAGTCCCAGGCTATCGACATGAAGCTTGTCGGCAATCGCCCTGGCCTCGACATGCAGATCGCTGAACAGCATGTCGTGAAATACGAGCGCCTTGCTGGTGAGGCGGAAATCGGTCAGGTCCGCGGGCCTCAGGTCGGCCTCGCCAGTTTCCTGCTCGAGCTTGTCGATCTGCAGGTAACTCAGATCGATAACCAGCGGATTCTTCGGCGTTGGCTGCAAGGGCGCGGTAAATTTGCCATTGATGATCGACGATTCGATATTTCCGACGAATCGCCGCTGGTCCTGCTCGACTTTAAATCGAACGTCATTCAGCTCACGCTTGAGCGCGACGGCGCGATCGAAGTCAAGCTCAACCGATTGCAGCAGATCCTGGTTAGCACCGCCCGAGCTTTTGACAAACCGGGCCCAATCATCCACCGAGACTTCCTGCAACCAACCGTAAAGATGCAAACCCTTGCGGGGTTTCGGTTTCAGTTCGGATGAAAATGCGAGGTCGAGCAAATTCAACCTGAAACCGTCATCCTCCGCCGGCACCAGCTGTCCCCGCCCGAGAATGTCATTACCGACTTTCGAGTTGAACCAGATCTGCTGCTTGAAAAAATCCACCTCGGCGGAAACCTTGACCTTGTCTTTCGCGGGCTTGGCGAACGGATGCGGCAGATCCACCTGCGTGGACTGCAGATCGCTATCGGCTTTGAGACGCAGAAAGGGTTTCGAATCCGGTGTCGATATGCCGGCAAAATTCATCCCGATACGCCAGTCGCTTTTGCCGTGCATGTTGCTGGTAAATTGTGTCGGCAATTTGTTGAGCAGTTTCGCGGTCTCGACCTTTCCGCGCGCCGAAACCAGCGTATTACCGCCTGGACTCAGGCTATCGATATCGATCGCGATCGGATCGCCGAAATATTTTGCCCGGATACTCCGCGCCTTCAAGGACGCGGGCGTGACCTGCAGGCGACCGCTGACCTGCGACAGCGAGATACCCCAGGACTCGGATTGGGCTGACGCGTTATCGAATTCGACCTGCACCGCCACCTCGGGTTGCGTATCCTCGCCCGATAGCGGCATGCTGAAATCGACCCGGGTATTTATGTTGCCCTGCAAATCGTGCAGGTTCTTCATTACCCGCCGGTACTGCTTGCCCACCGGCGTGTCCAGCCAGGTGCTAACCGCCAGCTCGCTACTGCTTTCGGTTTCGATCCTGATCGAAAGCACTGGATTATCGAAATCCGCGATCGACGCGAACGCGCGGGCACCATCGATCTGATCGTAACTGACCTGATCGAGGTCGATATCCATACTGACGTTGTGAAACAGCACTCGCCCGCTGCCATTTTTTGCTGGAAGCCAGCCGGGCGAAAAGTAAACGTCACCCTGCTCGAGTGCGAAATCGACAAAAAACTCGCCGGCCATCTCCCGGTTGAGATCCCTGATATCCCGTAGGCGACCGTGAAACTGCATTTCACCCTCGGGTACCTGGCCATTCCTGATGCCGCGATCAAGCCATGCCTGTGCTTCCAGCGGCATGTAATTGCGGGGAATATACTTGCTCGTGCTGGCCCCATTGGCATCGGTGAAGCTGGCGCGAATAAAGGTAAATGGGGCTTCGTCCTGATCGAACTCCATCCACATCCGGCCCTTCGCCCTGACATCATGGTTGTGCAGGCGAAAATCGTCGACGGCTAATACGAGACCTTGTTGTAGAATTTTCGCAGACGCCTCGAGTTCCAGCTGATCCAGTTTTAAGGGGTCGTCGAAGTGATCGCCAAAATCGAGACTGACCTGGCTGCCATGGATTCGAAAGCCCATCCGCTGTCTGCCCGCCAGGATGTCGGCATTGATATTCTCGGCGCCGGGATAACCGGCAAAGGCCTGACTGCGCAGGCCTGAAGCCTGAGCGCTAAAATAAAATTCCTGGGGACGGTCGAGGTCGAGGCTGAACAGGATATCCTGCAACTGCCCCTCGAGCCGGCCCTGGGCAATCTGTTCATTCACGCCAGCGGGCAGCCACTGACCGGCGACTACCGGCAGACTTGCAAGCTGCAGCCGTTCGACCCATGCCGAAACCAGCCTGTTCTCTCCGGTGTCGGTAATTTCCAGCTGGCTGTCGAACACCGCTACATTTCTGTTATCGATATTCAGGCGTTTGAACGAATTGGCGACACGCCAGCTCGACGGCAATTGCAGGGCGCTGAAGCGTGAACTGTAGGATATCGCCAGCGGCTCCCGTTCGGCGGTCATCTGCACCACGCCATTTTTCAACACCAGGTCGCCGTTCACCGCGAGCACGTCGTAGCCTGACATATTGATCCAGACTTCGCCGTCCAGCGCGCCCTGCTGCAAACCCCAGGTATCGAGGTCGAGCAGCCTGGCCACCGGCACCAGCTGCAGGTTCGACGAGTTCAGGTAAATCACGCTAGTTTCAGGGTCGACGATCGATTTAACCAGTATGCCCTGCCCCAGCTGGTCGGGTAAGGCGGCGCTGAACTTGACGAAAAACTGGTCATGCAGGTGATTGATCTGCGCCTTGATACGATCCAGCTGATGGGTAGTTCCCGTTTTCTGATCCTGCACGATCAGACGGTTCAGGCTCAGATTGAGATAGCGCGGTACCAGCCCCAGAATCTGTCTGAACTCGGGCGCCGGCCCCGAGTCGGGATCGAGCGCAAGCGATACATCGTTAGTCGACCAGTTTCCGGCTTCGTCCTTGATCAGTTCGAGTTTTTCCAGCCTACCGCTGATTTCCCGCACCACCGGCGCGTTTTCACGCCAGCTGGCCCAGAAGTCGAATTCGATTTCGAGGCGGTCGATGAACAGTGGCTGTGATCGGTCGGGCAGGGTCATCGACACGTTCTCGATGCGCAGGATCGGGTTGAAACGATTGACATCGCCGCTGAGCCCGGTGAAGACAAATCCCGGGGCCAGGTCACGTTCGAACAAATACTCGATTTCGGGCTTGAAATACTCGATGTTCATGATCGCCAGGCGTATCCCGCCCATGACGACGGCCAGCAGGATAACCGCAATAACTATAAAACTGATAGTGACTCGCTTTAAAAGTTCCATCTTGCAGGCCGATGATATCTAGACGGGCACCACGTCGTAGGATTCCTGGGACAAATGTGCTTCTACCTGCAGTTTGACCGGAATATTGATAAAGGTTTCCAACTCGGCCAGGCTGGCGGCCTCTTCGTCGAGCAGGCAATCGACGACATCCTGGTTTGCCATCACCAGCAGTTGCTGAGCTTCGTCGTAAATACGAGCCTCGCGCAGTATTTCGCGAAAAATTTCGTAACACACGGTTTCGGTGGTTTTGATCGAGCCTCTCCCGTGGCAGGTTTTACAGGGCTCGCACAGTACATGCTCGAGGCTTTCACGCGTGCGCTTGCGCGTCATTTCCACCAGCCCCAGCGGGGATACCTCGCACACCTGGGTCTTGGCATGATCCTTGTCGAGATACTTTTCCAGTGACCTCAATACCTGTCGCTTGTGATCCTCGTGCTCCATATCGATGAAATCGATAATGATGATGCCGCCGAGGTTACGCAATCTGTGCTGTCGCGCGATCGCCTGCGAGGCTTCCATATTGGTCTTGAAAATGGTTTCCTCGAGGTTATGATGCCCAACAAAGGCGCCGGTATTGATGTCGATAGTGGTCATCGCCTCGGTCTGGTCGATAATCAGGTAGCCGCCGGACTTGAGACTTACCTGGCGCGCCAGTGCGCGCTGCAATTCGTCGTCGATGTTGTACAAATCGAACAGCGGACGCTCGCCCGGGTAATGCTCGATGCGCGACGGCAGGTCGGGAATATAGCGTGTCGCAAAGCTGGTCATCTTCTGGTAGGTTTCGCGTGAATCGACTTTGACCACGCTGGTATCGCTACCCACCATATCTCGCAGGGTGCGAATCGACAGTGGCAAATCCTCGTGAACCATGTTTCCGGGTTTAGCGCTTTCGGCGAACTCGAGCAGCGAAGCCCAAAGCTTCGACAAAAACGCGATGTCGCGCTTCAACTCGGCTTCGTCCACACCCTCGGCCGCGGTGCGAATGATACAGCCGCCGGTCCGGTTTTCGGCGCGGCATGCCTCGAGCAGGTTTTTCAGGCGTTCGCGTTCATCCTCGTCCTCGATCTTGACCGATATGCCGACGATGGATGTATTCGGCATGTACACCAGGTAGCGCGACGGCACCGAGATACTGGTCGTCAGACGGGCGCCCTTTGTGCCCATGGGATCCTTGACGACCTGCACCAGCAGAGTTTGCCCCTCGCGCAGCAACTCGTTGATGATCGGGCGGTTGCCGTTTTCGACTGCGTCGTCGTCGCCGTTTCCGATATCGATATCGGAAACGTGCAAAAAACCGGCCTTTTCCAGGCCGATGTCGACAAATGCCGCCTCCATACCCGGCAAAACCCGATTGACCTTGCCCTTGTAAATATTGCCGACAATACCGCGGCTGCGCTGACGCTCGATGCATACTTCCTGTAAGGCGCCATTTTCGACGATCGCGACCCGGGTTTCCTGGGGCGTGACGTTTAAAAGAATTTCTTCGCTTATCGGCATAGTCAAACCAGCGCTGTATCAGCGTCCCGCAATAACTCGGCAGTCTCGAACAGCGGCAATCCCATGACCGCAGAATAACTGCCCTCAAGATGTTTTATAAACAGGGCGGCCCTGCCCTGTATCGCATAAGCGCCCGCCTTGTCCATTGGTTCCTCGCTGGCGCAATAGACCTCGATTTCCGCTGGCGACAGCGCCTTGAAACTGACCCGGCTCTGCACCAGGCGGCAGGCGATGCCTTTCGGCGTCGCTAACGCGACAGCGGTTAATACCTGGTGTTGTCTTGCAGACAGTTGCCCCAGTATACAGCGGCACTGCTCCCGATCGGCGGGCTTGCCAATAATATCACCATCGAGGGCAATTGTAGTATCCGCCGCCAGCACGCGATAATCGTCCTGCTGCGCGCTCAACGCCCGCGCGGCAACCCCTGCCTTTTCCGTTGCCATGCGGCATACATACTCGGCGGCGGCCTCACCGTCATACCGGGTTTCATCGATTTCAATCGCATACACCCTGAATTGGACCCCGATCTGGTCTAATAATTCGGCGCGCCGCGGAGAGCTGGAAGCAAGATATATCATCACTGCATGATAGCCTGAAAGCCCATCCCGGTCGCCTATTCGCGGTGATAGGGATGCCCCTGGATAATGGTCCAGGCGCGGTACAACTGCTCCAGCACAACCACTTTCACCAGCGCGTGAGGCATCGTCATTCGCCCCAGCGAAACGCGGTGATGGCAGGCATCCAGGCATTGCCGCGACAAACCGTCAGGGCCGCCGATAACCAGATTGACGCGCGGAAACTCGAACATCCAGCGCTGCAGGTTCTTTGACCAGTCGTTGCTGGACCATTGATCGCCGTGCTCGTCGAGCGCCAGATTCAGGCTTGCGGGCGCCAGTTTTTCCATAATCATGTCCGACTCGCGCTGTTGCAGCTTTTGCGTCGACTGCCTCGCTTTGCGCACAGCCAGCGGCAGGGTAACCAGTTTCAGGGTCATTTCGCGCGGCATGCGCCTGAGGTAGTCGTCACAGGCCATATCGACCCAGGCAGGCATTTTTTGCGCGACGTTGATAAGCTGGATCTGCATTGCTAGTGCTCTTTCATGGTTATAATTACGAATTCAGCGTTGCTGTGCTGCTTCGCAGCAAGGCGCAGTGCGAAGCGCAAGGGCCATTCCCTTGTCGAGCGCTGCAACGCGGCTGCGAAGCAGCACAGCAGCGCCCTCCGGGTCAGCTTGTCGTCGCCCACGGACTGCGTTGCACCTCTTGACAAGGGTGCGGCCATTGCCTGCGAGGCGCGCCTTGCCATGAACGACGACAAGTTGACTGAACTCGCAATTTTAACCATGAAAGAGCACTAACCTGCCGCCAGTTCCTCGCCCCACAACTTTTCCAGCTCATAGTACTGACGCACATCAGGCAACATAACGTGCACGATGGCATCGCCGAGATCGACCAGTATCCATTCGCCGATTTCCTCGCCTTCCACGCCCAGCGCCGGCCGCTCGGCCGACTTCGCGGCATCGACCACGGCATCGGCGATTGCGCTGACATGGCGGGTGGAATTACCGCTGGCGAAAATCATGTAGTCGGTAAAACTGGCGATCCCGGACACATCCAGTATCACGATATTTTCGGCCTTGAGCGCCTCCAGCGCCTGCAGCGCCATTTTCCGCGTCGCCTCGGCCTGTAAATCAGCAGGTTTCGAATCAGTCACCGCTTCTCCGATATAAATGATGGGTTTCAATATAGTCCGCCACGTCCCGATGCAACCACTGGCGCGGAACATCGCCGCCGGCAAGCGCCTCGCGTACCGCGCTCGAGGAACAATCGATGGCGTCGACCTCGAGCAGTAAAATGGCGCCGGTTTCACGCCTCGATAATTGCTGTATAGAGTCAACCCGGTTTTCGACAAACAGGGTCTGATCGACGCCGGCGCCAGGTCTCAGGCAAACGACCAGGTGGCTCAGCTCGAGTATCTCCCGAGGCTGCTTCCAGCCGCCGAACCCGTTAAATGCGTCACTGCCGAGAATGAGCAGCAAGGCGGTGGTATTGCGGCTGCGAATTCGCCGCAGACTGTCGACCATGTATGACGGCCCGTTGCGGTCAATTTCCAGGGTATTGAGTTCGAAGTCTCGATATTCGGCTAACGCCAGTTCGATCATATCGCAGCGCTGTTGCGCACTGGCATGCGGTTGATCGCGATGCACCGGCAACGCACAGGGCATGAACTGTACCCGTTGCAGTGGCAGCCGTGAAGCCGTCTGCAATGCGATATGCAGGTGTCCGTTGTGGATCGGGTCGAAAGTGCCGCCAAGAATTCCGATCATTATTTACGCGCGGATATTGCCGTCTCCGAAAACGACGTATTTTTGCGAGGTCAATCCTTCCAGTCCGACCGGGCCACGGGCGTGCAGCTTATCGGTGCTGATTCCGATTTCCGCGCCGAGACCGTATTCGAAGCCATCGGCAAAACCGGTCGATGCGTTGATCATGACCGAACTCGAATCCACGCGGCGCATAAATTCCCGGCTATGGCTGTAGTCCTCGCTGACGATGGCATCCGTATGCTGCGAACCATAGTGATTGATGTGTCCGATCGCCTGCTCCAGTCCGTCGACGATGCGAATCGACAGAATCGGCGCCACGTATTCGGTGTACCAGTCGTCTTCGCTGGCTGCAATCATGCCTTGCGGGTCAAATTCGCAGCTGCGCTCGCAGCCGCGCAGTTCGACGCCCTTCTCCGAAAACAGGCGGATGACTTCAGGCATCACCCGCGGAGCGATGGCCTGCGCCACCAGCAGTGTTTCCATGGCATTACAAACCCCGTAGCGCCGGGTTTTGGCGTTGACCGCGATATCGAGCGCTTTTTGCAGGTCGGCATGATCGTCGATGTACACATGGCAGACGCCGTCGAGGTGCTTGATCAGCGGAATTATCGAATCGTTGACGATACGCTCGATCAGGGATTTACCGCCACGCGGGATAATGACATCGATATGCTCATGCATCTTAAGCATCAGGGCCACCGCCTCTCGGTCGCTGGTGTTGACCACCTGTACCGCGCTGGCAACCATACCCGCCTGCTGCAGTCCCTGCTGAATGCACTGGTAGATGGCCTGGTTGGAATGCAGCGCCTCCTTGCCGCCGCGCAGGATGCTGGCGTTACCCGACTTGAGGCACAACGCTGCCGCGTCGATGGTGACGTTGGGACGTGACTCGTAAATGATACCGATGACGCCGAGCGGCACGCGCATCTTGCCCACCTGGATGCCCGAGGGACGGTAGCGCAATTCGCTGATTTCACCCACCGGGTCGGCCAGGCCCGCGACCTGTTGCAAACCCTCGATCATGGCATCGATGCGCGCCTGGTTGAGCTCGAGGCGTTCCAGCATCGCCGAACTCAACTGGTTCTCGCGAGCGGTGGCCATATCCCTGTGGTTTTCCTCGAGGATGAAATCGCGCCGCTGGTCCAGCACCGCAGCAATCTCGAGTAAGGCGGCATTCTTGTGCTTCGGCTCGGCGTGCGCCAGTTCGGCCGCGGCCGCGCGCGCGGCCTGGCCGAGACCGGACATGTACTTGTCCAGTTCGGTACTATGCTGTTTGTGTAATGCTACGCTCATTCCTACTACCATTGTCACCGCAAAAAGCCGTTACCAGCGACCTGATTTCAAACCAGTCCTGGTCGGGAAACTCGCTATCCTGCTGGCCCTTGCCCAGACGGTCTAATGTAGCACAGCTTTGCAGCAAACGCTCAATCTCGGAAGCACCCAGTCGCGACATCGCCGACTGGTACAACCGCTGTTTGTTGCGCCAGATCCGTAACTGTTGCCAGCTGCGATCCCCGAGCGTACCGCTGCGTTGCGCCTGCTTCAACTGATCCAGTTGCTGCAGCGAATTCTGCAGCGCCCAGCGCAACTGCGCGGTGGCATAACCTTCTGCTTCGAGGCTGCCGAGAATTCGCAATGCCCTTCGGGTCTTGCCGGCAAGACAGGCGTCGACCAGCAGAAAATGGCTATAACGCGCCGACTGGGCGACCGAATCCTCGATGGTGGCGAAATCGATGGCATCCCGGTCGGCAAACCGAATCGACAATTTTTCCAGTTCCTGGTCCGCCGCCAGCAGGTTGCCCTCAGTGCGCTCGGCCAGAAACTGGGCCGACTGGGAATCGATATTCAGGCCCTTGCCATGCGCGCGACGTATCAACCAGTCGACCAGTTGATTGTCGTATATCGGCTTCAGCTCGACCACCTCGCCGGCCGCGCAGATCGCCTTGAACCAGCCGGCGTTGCGCGATTGCCGGTCGAGCGCCGGCACGACGAAGATGTAAACGCTGCTGCTATCGGCGCTTTCACACAGGCTCTGAATCGCTTTGGCGCCCTGCTGGCCTGGTTTGCCGCTCGGCAGGCTGACGATACGGCATTTGCTCGAGGAAAACAGCGACATCATATCGCCCTCGTCGAGTAATTCGCGCCAGTCGAAGCCGCTATCGTTCTGCAGGTTCTGAATATCCTCGAATCCGGCCTCACGCAGGGCGCGCCGCGCTTCGTCCAGCCAGTCGCGCAGCAGCAGCGGCTCGGCGCTTGCGAGCAGATAAATCGGCTTCAAATTTCGCGTTATCTGTGACCCTTCCATGGCGCGCAATGCTATCACAAAATCTCGCTCATCCCGGATACCAGGTTTACCTGATGAGCAGAATTTTTGTCCCGCGTGACTGGAAATTACAAAGACCAGAAATGAGCCCTAAAATTGAAACGATCGGCATCCCCGCGCAAGCGGGGCGGTCCGACGTATCGGTCTTGCCATGACGGCGCGTTATAAGATCCCCGCTTGCGCGGGGATGACTTAGTTATTAAGGGGGTGACTCAGCTATGAAATAGGCCCTCGTTCAGTCAGGCAGGTAAATGAGCGGCTTGCGCCGAATTTTAACGCGGCATATGCAAGCGCAGCAGCCCACAACCATTAAAAAGGCCCTCGTCCAGTCCATAGGAGCGAGGGCCCAAAGATTACCTGCTTATTTCATCCAGCAGCATCCTGCAAGGCTTCCTGCCTATGATGCAATGGATTAGATCCAGGTTACATCTCCTTTGCCCGCATCCTTACGAGCACGAAGACAATTATATGCCTGGCCGAGTGCCCGAACTAGCCGGTATGGCGTCATAACATGTAATCTTGAGCAATAGTTCCTGTAAGACTCGTCCTACAAAGCTCTACAATTCGCGCAGCCCGTCGGATGGCTCGATGCGGGCGGCGCGCACGCCGCCGACAAGCGCGGCGAAGATGGCCACCACCATGGTCAGCGCCAGCGCCCACAGGAAATGCTCGGTCAGCAGGAAGCACAGCGCCCGATCGAGATTGAGCCGCGGCGCTAGAAAAAAATTGATCAGGTATTCGAAGGCCAGGTAGACCAGCACCGCCAGCAGCCATCCAAGCACCGCGGTGTAACAGGATTGCAATACCGGGAACAACACGATACGACCGCTCTTGAAACCGACCAGGCGCAACACGCTGAGCTCCCGGCGCTTGCGATCGACGTTGGCCCACAGGCTGGCGCCGAGCGAAAAGGAAAACCCGATTGCACCGACGCAGGCGATGATCCAGTAGATAATCGACAGGTTCTGATCGATGGACTTGACCGTGGTGATCTCGGATACGTTTGCCTTGACGCGGGCGCCCTCTTTTTCGAGGTCGGCGACCAGTTTTTCGACATCATGAATCGACCTGGCATACAGCCTGAAAGAAGGATACACCCGCTCCATCGAGTCCTCGCTATTGCCCTCCCAGCCGAGATCACTGACTTCGCGGCCGTCCTTGAACAGTTCGCTGGCGATCAACAAATCGAGATTGACATAGGCCACGTTGCGCGTGGTTACCGTGGCCGCGGCAATATCTATCACCTGCAGCGGCAGGTGTACGCGTTCTCGTTTGCCCTGGAACTGTCGCGACAGGCTGCCATCGATCTGGTCACCGGATTCGACATTCAACTTGCTGGCCGCGCTCTGGCTCAGCACGACCTGGTTATAATCCCGCGGCACGCTGGCCATGCCAACCAGCAACGGATCGCCCGCGGCGGTGGCCATCAGTTCGGTCGACAGGATGCGCTTGGCGGTTTCGCTTTTGAGTTGAATGGTGGCCGCCAGCGCGCGCGTTTTCGGAACGATGAATTCGACATCGGCGCGATTGCGGTAAGCATCGATCCAGGCGTCGTTGTAACGCCCGCTGCCGATCGGCCTTATTTCTCGGTTCACCGGATTTTCCACCAGTTCATTTACCATGGTGCTGACGATACCGAACTTGAGCCCGAACAGGATCATCATCGGCGCCAGCACCGAGGACAGCGCCAGCACGAAGCAGCCCGACATGCGCCACTCGTGGCTGTAGTCGCGATAACTGAGACGGACGATATTGGTGATCTGCGCCATCAATCGGTAAATCTCGACTGGTAAACCTTGCCGTCATCGACCGCCTCGGCCTCCTGCTTCAGGGTTCGCAATTCCATCTTGTAAACATGCGCCCAGTCGTGACTGGCGGTGATCAGCGTGATCTTGAGCCCGCGAATGACTTCCATCACCACCGCCATGATTTTCTGCGCGGTTACCGGGTCCAGCGCCGATGTCGGTTCATCGGCGATCAGTATCGACGGCCGATGCGATAGCGCGCGCGCGAACGCGGCTCGCTGGCGCTCACCGGCGGACAGCAGCCCGGGCAGCTTGTCGAGCTGACGATCGATGCCGAGCACGCGTGAAATCGAGTTGATCGAATCGTCATCCGGCAACTTGAGCAGCTTGCGCGGTAACTCGATATTCTCGCGCACGGTCAGGTAAGGCAGCAATCCGCCCGATTGCATGACGTAGCCAATATGCTGCTTTCGGATCTGTGACAGTTTGCTCTGCTTGTCGCGCTGCCACAGCCCGCCGACATCGTGACTGTCGCCGTCCACCGGATGAAGATTGAATTCGGCGCAGTTGTCCGGGCGCAGGATTAGCGCCAGCATGTCCAGCAAAGTGCTCTTGCCGCAGCCGCTATGGCCGATCAGGGCGATGTTTTCCTGTGCGCTGATCTGGATTTCTGGCACCAGCAGGCGGAAACCGACGCCATCGATCAGCCGCTCCTTGACGGCATTCTTTAAGGAATAGACAACGGTCACGAAGGCTTAAGGCAGCAGTTCGAGCGCAACCGGGAACACCGAATTGCCGTTGACCGGCCCGCCCCCGGGAGTCACCCACAGATCGGTGTGATCGTGTAGCGCCTGGTAATAATTGATCTTGCTTTCCAGCCGATGCATGAATTCGATCTGTACCTTGGCGGACCACTCTTCCCAGCTTTCCAGGGTCAGGTTCATAACTTCCCCGGTATAGGGCAGGTCTTCGATATACTCGCGCATATAGCCCATCTCGGCGAGATTGGCGCCAGCGCCCGAAGTGCTGCCGCCGACCGATGACGGGTCGCGGCTGACGGTAGCGGCCAGGCTTTGCAAGTCATCGATGAAACTCTGCGGGCTGAGCACGCCTTCCTCGGCCAGTTCCAGCACCTGCTGCATGACATTTTTCAGATCGCTGAGCTGATCCCGCGTCAACAGCACACGCACATCCACCGCCGAACGCTCGGGATTGATAAAGTCGCGATCGATCATCCAGGCGTCGAACACCGACGGTAGCGGCTGCCCTGATTCCTTCTGTATATAACGCATGCGCAGGGCGTTACCGAGCTTGGCGACACGATCCTGCAGTTGCGCCAACCGTGTCTGGACCTGCCCCTGCCGGCGTTGCGGCAGCGGCAGCGGCGGCACGCCGTTGGTGGTTGCCAGCACCTGCTGGGTGATCTGGTTGGCGAGTACTTCGAGCGCGTTGCCGAACTCATCTACCTGGCCGAGGCTTACGCCGTAGTAAAAATCGCCAATCCCGGGGTAATAAGACAGCTGCTTGTACAGTGCCTCGGCTTTCTCGTGGTTGGCGGCGGCCGATGGCGTGCGTAAATGCAGTACCCAGATCGAAACTCCCTTGTCATAGGCGAGCTGTCGCAGGGCCTGGGCGCTGAGACGGGTGGCGCCCAGCGAATCGTGGCTTTCACGCGGCCCGGCATCGGTGATCAGCACCACGTATCGGGCATCGAACTTGTCCCAGTCGGAGTCTTCTATCGCTGACTTGATGCCGGAATAGGCGTCTTCGCGAAAATCGCGACTGGAGACCTGCGAAGGATTCAGATCGTCAACGCGCTGAAAAAACTGTTCGACGTCGGTGCCCTGCTTCAGGCTGACATAACGCTGTGTCAGGTACTCGAGTTCAGGCACCTGATCGAGGTTGTCGCGGTAGGCGGTGAGCCCGAAGCTGACCTGGTTGGTTAATCCCTGCTTCTCGATCGCCGAGTAAACTTTCTTCGCGGCCTCGCGCGTGCGATCGATGTAGGGTCCCATCGACTGCGTCGAATCGATGACGAAATGAATACCGCTGCGGTAACTGCGGTTACCGGCTTCGATGTTCCTGAGCTCGGCGTTATCGTCCGCTTCATCCAGCGGCACGCTTGCGATCTCGAGCAGGCGCGCCTGTTCGTTACCCAGGTAAACGTCTTCGTGCTGCTTGATCGGCACCAGGTAAAAATTCTCCCTGATTTCGAGATGCGCATCGGGTTGAATCGCGATAACCGGAGAATTTTTCGGCGGCGTATCGTTGACGATCGCATCGTAAAGCGCCTGATAACCCTCCTTGTCGTAGTCGTTGACCAGCTTTTCGAGATCGCCCTTGCTGTTGAACAGCATCACTCGCTGGATATCCTGCGGATCCTTGAACGACACGGTCAGGGCCTGGTTCCAGACGATGGCTTTATCGCGCTTTACCCAGCCGGCGATCTGCCCGAAGCTGTCGTAACCCACCTTAAGCCAGTCGCTACCTTTTTCGTACACGTAAAGTACGCTGAAGGGGGTAATCGTGGCGGAGTCCGCGCTATCGATGGGTTGTTGGTAGAGCTGCGCCTCCGGAACGCTCAACACCCGTTGGTATAGCGTCTTCTTGCCTTCCATCAACAAGGGTTTGTCGGCAGCATTCAATGATCCCGCCAGCAAGGCCATCCATCCCGCCAGCAGGAGTACTATTGGCGCTTTGCAGGATCTGTACTTCATCGGTGCCACCTATCGAAAATTAAGGAGTAATTGCCTGGCGTAGGGATTTCCCGCCTCAGCCTCGGCAACGGCCCATTGCTGCAGGCTGTCGATGCGATCCGCGGCTGCCGGATGTCCAAGGGTTGCTGCCTTTTGATACCACTTGTAGGACTGGATTACGTCGGCATGGTCGAGCAGCGAATCTTCGGCTCGAAACAGCGTCGGATCCGACATTTCGCCCATCTGCATGATAGCCGGCAAATGCTCTTCGCGGGCGGCGAAGAAGTACAGCAGGTGCGCATCGGCAAGACTGCCTTCCTGCAGGTATTTCCGTGCCTTTTCGAAGACCTGCGACAGCGGATAGGGTTTGCCATCGGCGCGTACCTGCTCGACGTACTGGCGCGCGCGCATTCCGGGGGGCACCAGCAGGCTACGTTCGATACTGCCGGAGGTGTCGCTTTGGTCGACCACCACGCTGGCGGTTTTCATATCGCCGCGATCACCGCTGGCAAATACAAAAACAATCAGTCCAACAATCGCCAGCGCAATCCAGAGTAAGGGATTCTGTCGCGATGATGTTCCTGCTTCATTCAATTCAGACATATTGCTTTTCGGTATTTCGTCACCCGGACACAGCCGTCGGATTGCCCGTCGTTGCGGGGGGCCGGGGAGATTATAAACGCTTGATCGCGGCGGGTAAATTTCACAGCCAATTTAAGTGTCAATTTATATGCGTTTCAGCTGGTGAATAAGCTGATTGTAGAGTGACTGTTCAAGATTCTCGATCACGTTGCGCCTTTCCACCGCCGAAGACAGCAGGTTATTGTCGTCGAGCACGATATCTCTCTGCTGTGTCAGCGTTGTAGCAGGCGCCAGCAGCTTGCCATCAGCGTCTTTGAGACTGTAGTTCAGGCTGCGCGCCAGGCGCTCGACAATCCTGCCATTACTGGCGCTGGTTACCAGCCTGCGATCCGGCACGATTTTCAGACTCACGCTGAGGCGCACCGCCTGTGAGCCCGGCTGGCTAGCGACCTCGGCGCCGGCGCGCTCGAGCTGTTGCCGCAGGGCATTTTGCTGCGCGCTGCTAAAATCGCTGGTCATCAGATAAATCTGCTTCAGTTCGGGCGGCAGGCTGGTGGTACCGGCCAGTCGAAATCCGCAGCCCGATATTGCCAGCCCAACCAGCAATACGATCAGCAGGCGAGTGGTGAGGTATTCCGGCATCGCTCTAGATGACGATGTTGACCAGTTGACGCGGTATTACCACGATGACTTTCCTGATGTCGCTGTCGCCAATGAAGCGTTTTACCTGTGCGTTTTCGAGAGCGGCTGCTTCGCAACTGGCGCTGTCGACATCGGCCGCCAGCTGCATTTTACCGCGCAGCTTGCCGTTTACCTGGATCACGAATTCGACGCTGTCCTGCACCAGGGCCGACTCGTCCACCTCGGGCCAGGGGTGATCGATGATGATGCTGTCATGGCCAAGATCGCGCCACAGGCGGTGGCAGACATGCGGAATAATCGGCGCCAGCATCAACACCATGTTGTCGAATACTTGCTGGCGAATGGCCCTGCCCACGGGCGAATCGTCCTGGTAGCGCGATACGCTGTTGAGCAATTCCATGTTGGCCGCGATCGCGGTGTTGAACGTCAGGCGGCGGGCATAGTCATCGCTGACCTTGCCGATGGTTTCATGCAGCTTCAGGCGCATCGCCTTTTGCTCGTCGTTCAGACTATCCGCATCTATTGCCGCGCTCTCGCCGCTGTCGCCGACATGCTCCTGTACCGCGGTCCAAAGGCGCTTGAGGAAACGATAAGCGCCCTCGACGCCGGCGTCCGACCAGTCCAGCGACTGCTCCGGCGGCGAAGCGAACATGATGAACAGGCGCACGGTGTCGGCGCCGTAGCGATCGATCAGCTCCTGCGGATCGATGGTATTGCCCTTGGACTTGGACATCTTGCTGCCATCCTTCAACACCATGCCCTGGGTCAACAGGCGCTTGAAGGGTTCGCCGGATTCAATCAGGCCCTCGTCGCGCATCAGCTTGTGATAAAAACGCGCATACAGCAGATGCAGAATCGCATGTTCGATGCCGCCGATGTAAAGATCCACCGGGTTCCAGTAGTTTGCGCGTTGATCCAGCATCGCCTGGTCCTGGTCGGGACAGCTGAATCGCTCCTGGTACCAGGACGATTCCATGAAGGTATCGAAGGTGTCGGTTTCGCGTTCCGCCGGCCCGCCGCACTGCGGGCAGCTGGTGTTGATGAATGATTCCATCTTCTTGATCGGCGAGCCGATGCCCTCGAACTCGACCTCTTCGGGTAATACCACCGGCAAATCGGATTCGGGAACCGGCAGCTGCCCGCAGCTGGCGCAGTTGATCACCGGAATCGGCGCCCCCCAGTAGCGCTGGCGCGATACGCCCCAGTCACGCAGACGGTAG
>Ga0224508_10000755_pt1 | contig 30579 bp, 27 predicted proteins | sample SF_Jan12_sed_USG_4_FD_170157 | JGI IMG/M metagenome (GOLD analysis project Ga0224508, IMG submission 170157) | Sediment microbial communities from San Francisco Bay, California, United States - SF_Jan12_sed_USGS_21 | ecosystem: Environmental > Aquatic > Marine > Sediment | place: USA...
GCGGCGTCCTCGTCACACCGGGACGGATGTTGTTACTGGAACGCAGCCGCCAGCGAGGACACAAAAAGTGAGGACGAAGTAGTCGTGGTCGAAGAAGAAGAACCCGATTGCGATTGAACGAACCGTTCGTCAAATCAGCCTGCAGGATTGCGCAAGACCAGCTAGCACACACTAGACCTGCAACTCGAAATCTACCACCAGCGGCAGGTGATCCGAGGCCTGCCGGGCAATCTGCCGCCGGCACGGGAAGCTGTGGTGTAAAGTTATCGAGCCGCGGTAGTAGATGTGGTCCAGCGTCTGCATCGGCATCACTGCGGGGAAGGTGCGCACCTGCCGGCTGGCGGTCAGGAAACCGCTCGGCTGCATGAACCGCTTGTTCAACGTGCCGTATACGTCGTTGTAATCTCCCCCAACGATCACCGGGGTTGTGCGATGCGTATGCTTGAGCCGCTCGGACTCGAGAATCCGTCGCACCTGCTGCGCCCGCTCGAAACCGGCCAATCCCAGGTGAGTGTTCAACAGCAGCAGCGTGCGCTCATGTTGTTTGCGGATACGGCACGCAGCGACCAGCGCGCGCCGTCGTTTCTTCGGCGGCACGGTCAAATCGATATGGCTCACATCGAACAGCGGGAAACGACTGAGAATCCCGTTACCGTAGTGCCCTTCGGATAACTCCACGTTGCGCTGATAGGCGCTGTACGGGAGGCCGAGTTCCGCACCCAGTAATTCTATCTGTCGATGGCGCCGTGAGCGCGGCATACCATCAGCGACTTCCTGCATGAATATTATGTCCGGTTCGTAGTGGCGCAACGTCTCCGCTATACGCTCCAGGCGATAGCGGCGATCCACGCCGCCTATGCCTTTGTGTATGTTGTATGTGATCAGTCGGAATCGCATGACAACTCGCGCACAACCTCGTCGAACTCGGCTCTGGTGTCCAGGTCTTTGGCCAACGACAGCGTCCTGCTAATCACGAAGCGGACCGGGCGGCCCTCGGCTGCATGGCGATGGGACCGGCGCACGAACGCTTTCGCGAATGCGCGTTCGAAATCATCCACGTTGAGCCGGCCGCGACGATAACGGGCGTAGGCACTCAGGCATTGCCAGGGCACATTGAAGGCCGCGGCGGACCACTGCAGCCGGCGAAGATGGCCGAGGTCATAGCGCGCAAGCAACGCCATGCCACGCGCCAGCATGCCTGGCACGCGTCGCAACAAAGGCCGGTTTCGATACAGATACGCCAGGCGCACCAGCGTGATCGCGACCTCTACGTTGAGCGCCGCAGCACGCATGATCACCAGGTGTCCGGGGTACACATTGCGGGCAGCGACGCCATCGCCGTTGGCAAAACTGTAATAGGGCTTCCAGCTGCTCGCCCCCATCTGTGACGGCTGCGCTTCGATCAGCTGCCCCCAGAAAACGCACTCACTTACGGGATCGTAGCTGTTGGTGAGCAGGTTCTGGAGTTCCGCGGCGCCGGGCAATACGTCACAGGTGGTCATGCCGACGGGTGCGCCGGCGCCGAAACGATTCTCAACCACGTGCATCGCAGCCTGCAACGTTTCGGCGATGCTTCCGTCGCAATCGACGATTTCGCATTGCAGTGCGGCACCGTCGTACACCTGCGCCGGTCCGACCAGCACCGGATCGAGAAAGCGCCCGCTGTGTCGATACCGATCGATCAGTTCCGCAACCAGAACCTTGCCGCCTGGCAGCGGCAGCATGCCCTTGAAGCCGGCGAGCATATCGTCCTCGTGCATGCCGATCGGCACACTTCCCTGGCGCCGGTCGCTGCCCGCCAGGACGATTAATGGCAAACGCTCAGGCAAACGTGTGAAACGCCTGCGCAGTCAAACCACTGGCCCGATATCCGCCAACCTGGGTGTCGCGTGCTGCTTGCGTCGCCCGGTGGAAGGCCGGTTGGCAACGATCAGATTTGACACTAGCGGGCGCCATGACAGATAGAACACGAGCCTGAAAGTGACCCCGCCAGGAAGTACTGCGGCGGCTGCCTCTGTGCCGCGCGAAGCGCCAGGGCGATATCGCGCTGAAAGCGCCCTGCATTGTCAGCAATACGCGGGTGGTTGGATGGCCAGCCGCCGGGACCGAGTTGCTGGGCCGCTCTGTTCAGAGCCCGCAGGCGTTGCACTACCTCCTGGCGCGTGATTTCGTCCGGTGCGCCAGTGCTACGCAATAACGAATCGAGCGCTGCGATTTCGCTGGCCATTTGCGACATGATCGAACTCAATTCACCGGAAGAGATGTAGTTGAAATCCGGCGGATAGGTCCAGGTACGGATTTCCTTGGGGGTTATCTGACTGCAGCTCGCAGCTGCTGTGACCACAATACCCGCTAAAACCCTCGCGATCAGACCGCGCATGCGGTGCCCACAACGCAGGGCGCGAATCTCTCCACTCCCCGGGGCGTTGCCTGGCAGGCTCAGACTTACCTGGCGTTCGGTTGAGTTGCGGTTCATTCTGACAGTTACGACGTAATTCTATGCACCGACAATAATGCGCAATTGCGCATCCTACGGATTGACTTGCGTCAAGGCTATCCGGGGACCCGGCACACCTGCCACACGCCGAGGCAATTTGCCGGCGGTGCTTGAAACGCCGCGCCGGGTGTGTCGAAATTGCCTTCCCTTGATCTGGCTCGCACAGCCAACGATGCATTTGCGTGAGGATGATTATATGAGCACCGATCAGTTCGTATTGCGCGAAAAAGCTCTGGAAGAGGAGTTTTTCGCCAAAGAAAGCGCGAAACTCAAAGAAGCGCTACAAAGCGAGCTGCGCGACGAACAGGCCAGTGCGGCGCTGGAAAAAGCGTCTGGGATCGCGGATGAGACTGTGTTACACCACATGCTGGCCGCCGGCCTGTCGCCGCAAACCGGCGCCGCATTTGCCCTGCTGCCTTTGATACTCACCGCATGGGCGGACGGCAAACTGGACAGTGAGGAAAAAACGGCGGTGCTTACAGCAGCTCGCGACGAGAGCGGAATTACCGAGGACAGCCCGGCCTACGAGATGCTGCAACACTGGCTCTCGAAGCCACCGCCGCGCAACCTGTGGCGAGTGTGGCGCGAATACGCCAACGCTCTTGCGCAGACCCTCGACGCAGACGCAAGGCAGGCATTCACAGACAGCGTCATCGGCCGCGCAGAACGGGTCGCGGCGGCCTCGGGCGGGATCCTCGGTCTGGGTAAACGAATTTCCAAACCGGAGCGTAAAATGCTCGACGAGCTCGCGGCGGCCCTGCAATAGCCCGCATACCCAATTCAGGCTGCACGCTGGCTCGGGTAGCGGGTGCATTCGATACACCACAACAGACAACGACCGGCTGCATACCGTCTGAATCTCCGGAGCCGAAACTTCCGGTCTCACGAAACGCTTGATCTTTGTCAATATAAGTATTGCATGCGGCACTTAACCTGCCTGTGCATCCAGCCGCCAGCGGGCTTCCCACATGCTTGATCGAATTAGAACAACTACCGTGTCTCCGACAGGCGACGTGGACGATACGGCGTCTCCAGCTGGCTACACCATTGTGACCGGTGTGAATCTGAGCGAGATGAGTGCGGGACGGAGCACGCATCGAGGAGAGATCCTGATCCGCAAACAGCCGTCGCGCCGGGAACCGTGCTGAACAGGTTCACGATCCCACAACGCTTGCGTGACGTATCGTTTGCGCGCCTGCGCCATTCGATCGGCGGGGCCTACTTCAGCCTGGTTCTGAAACGGCCGGGAATAGTCCTGGCGCTCGCGGCCAGCATAGTGCTTTTTTCCGCCTGGTTCGCGCAGTACTTCGAACTGGACGTATCGTCCGAATCGCTGGTGCTCGAACACGATGCCGATCTCGACTACTACCGGGTAATCTCTGCGCGCTTCGGGTCGGACGAATATCTGATCGTCACCTACACGCCACATGCGGATATGTTCGCAAGCCGAACACTCGCCGATCTGCAGTCGCTTCGAGACGAACTCGCCGGCCTGGCACGTGTCGCGAGCGTCATCAGCATCCTCGATGTGCCGCTGTTGCAGAGCCCGCCCATCACGCTCAACGAACTAAGCAGTGGTTGGCGCACGCTGCTCGATCCCAGTATCGACAAACAACTCGCGCGGCGGGAGTTGCGCGAGAGCCCGCTTTACGGGAATCGATTGCTGAGTCCGGACAGCGGAACCACCGCTTTGCAGGTCAACTTCCGGCCCGATGCGAAGCTCGCGGCATTGCGGGCCCAGCGCGACCGTCTGCGTCAGAAAAGGCTCGAGGTCGAACTTACGGCCGCCGAGGCAGACGAACTTGTAAACCTGTCCACTGCATTTGATGGTCGCCGAAATGACCTGATGCGATATCAGGAACAAGACCTGGCGCGGGTGCGCGAAATCCTTGTCGGCTATCTTGATCGAGCCGAGGTGCACCTGGGCGGGCTACCCATGATAACGGTCGACATGATGCGATTCATCCGCCATGACCTGGTGGTGTTCGGGCTCGCGGTGCTGGCTGTCCTCACGCTGCTGCTGGCAGCATTTTTTCGCGAATTGCGGTGGGTGATACTGCCATTTGTACCCGCCTTTGCCACGACCGTGGTAACGATCGGACTGCTGGGATTGTTGCATTGGCCACTGACCGTCGTGTCGTCGAATTTCGTCGCGTTGCTGCTGATCTTCAGTCTGTCATTGAGCATCCATCTGGTCGTGCGATATCGCGAACTTCGCGCCACGCATCCAGACGAAACACAAACCTGGCTGGTGCATGAGACGTTGCGCACCAAGGCCGCACCGAGTTTCTATACCGTCATTACCACGATGATTGCGTTCAGCTCGCTGGTGGTCAGCGGCATCCGGCCGGTGATTGATTTCGGTTGGATAATGGTCCTCGGCCTTGCCATGGCATTCGCCTTCGTGTTTACGCTGTTTCCAGCGTTGCTGGTGATGCTGAAACCAAGTCCGGCCGTACGCGGCCAGCGATTGACAGGCGCGATAACCGCATGGTTGGGGCGGCTGGCGGAACGGCGCGGCAGCGCGATAATCGCGCTATCGGCGATAGTCATGGCGCTGAGTGTGTTCGGCATGACCCGGCTCAGCGTAGAAAATCGCTTCATCGACTATTTTCATCGGTCGACGGAAATCTATCAGGGTATGCGCTTGATCGACGAGAAACTCGGCGGCACCACGCCACTGGACGTGATCATCGACGCTCCTCTTGTCGATCGAGCTGTCGAACAGGACGACGAGGTCGATGACTTACTCGATGACACCAGCGGCGGCATTACCGCGACCAGCTATTGGTTCAACAGCCAGCACCTTGCCGATGTGGCGACGATTCACAACTACCTCGACTCACTTCCGGAATCTGGCAAGGTGCTTTCCCTGAGCACCGCGATGCAAGTGTTGACCGAGCTGGCGGAACAAGGAGAAACTCACGACGACCTGTTTCTTTCGCTGCTGTACAAACGGCTGCCGGCAGTGACAAAGCAACAACTTATCGATCCGTTCTTCGCCGAGGATAGCGATCAGCTGCGCCTGTCAGTACGAGTGTACGAGTCGGACTACTCGCTGCGACGCCAGGCCCTGATCGAAAAGATACGCGAGCACCTTACAGGACCGCTCGCCCTGGCCGACGATCAGGTTCACATCACCGGCATGATGGTGCTGTACAACAATCTCCTGCAGAGTCTGTTTCGTTCGCAGATTCTTACGCTTGGTGCTGTCTTTGCCGTCATTCTGGTGATGTTTGCGCTGGTGTTCCGTTCGGTGAAAGTGGCAGCGGTGGCCATAGTGCCCAACGTCATAGCCGCCGCTTTGGTTCTGGGCTTGCTGGGCGTGGCCGAAATCCCCCTGGATATTATGACCATTACCATCGCTGCCATCACGGTCGGCATCGCGGTGGACGACACGATTCATTTCGTTCATCGCTACCATGTGGAGTGGTTACGCGACAAGGACTATGCCGCCGCGATTCACCGCTCGCACGCGAGCATAGGGCAGGCGATGTACTACACGACCATGACGATCACAGTTGGCTTCGCCGTGCTGGTGCTGTCGGACTTCACCCCGACCATTTACTTCGGCGTGTGTACCGCGTTCGCGATGCTGGCGGCCCTGCTGGCAGACATTGTGCTGTTGCCCGTGTTAATGCGGCGCTTCCGTGTGTACGGCGCAGGTGTGCCCTAGCCTCTCCCCGTTTACCCCTGCCGCCGGCAATAGATCAGCGTCATCCTGTTGCCGGGCGGGGATTGCAGCTGCACTGTTGTTTGCGTCGCTTGGGGTGGCGGGCGCGGAGTCCGCGGATGAGGTTGATCCCGCACCGCGACCGGACACAGCCGATAGAATGCACGATTTTATCGGTGCCCGGGTGCGCGCACTGGCGGACCGGCTGGATCGCTTCTTCACAGACCAGCGCAGCCTCGCCGAGGAGCAGAAGTCACAGCTGCGGATCACCCCGACCGTGGAATCGGTTGAGGACCGCGCAAACGACGCTTCAGTGCCCATTGACGGCAGGCTGGTTATGCCCCGGCTTGAGGACAAACTCCGATTTCAGATCAGAACCGTTGAAGACACTGAAGACGACCTGGTGGGTGACGGAGAAACCCCGGTGGCCGCCAGGGGCGACGACGAAACCAAACCAAGCACCTTACTGGGACTGGTGTATACGACCGTCGCCGAGCAGGCACGCAACGTCAGCGTGCGCGGTGGCTTGAGATTCAGCGACGGTAACGTGAAGCCAGCGGTTTCGGCGCGCGGACGCGTCACGGCGCCAGCGGGAATATGGATCACGCGTGTGACACTATCGTTGTTCTATGACGACGATGAATTTGGTGCGAGCACGCTGCTGGATTTCGACCGGTTGCTGGGCGACGCGACCCTGTTTCGTTCCGCGAGCAGGATAACCGTAACCGAAACGAGCGAAGGCGCCGAACTGTTGCAGAGTTTCTTGTTGCGACACCTGCCCACGGAGCACACCGGGGTGGAACTGTTTTTCACCACGGAGGCGCACACCGCCCCCACCACCGTGGCCGACCAGTACATAGTGGGAGTTACCTACCGCACACGTGTGTGGAAAGACTGGCTGACGCTGTCGCTGCGCCCCGAGTTGCGGTATCCGCGCGATATCGGCTTCGAGCGCGAGGCGGCGTTGATCATCAAGTTCGAAGCAGTATTCTAACCCGCATATTTAAAGCCCGCATGTTGCACGCTGATTGCGTCCCCTCTTGGGGAAGGGATAACTCGGAACTCCCTGCCCTCGGCCCTTCGGGCCAGCCTGCGGCTGTTCAGATCGTTCCATCAGTCGCTTCTCAGGGAAAATACGGCATCAATGCGACATCAGCACCGGCACACTCGTGTGCTCCAGCAGGTAACGCGTGACACCGCCGAGCACCAGTTCGCGGATACGCGAGTGTCCATAGGCGCCGGCAACGATCAGATCGGCCTGCGCCTTTTCGGCGAAAGCGAGTAAAGCCGCACCGGTATCGGCACCGGCATCGGCCACAGGGTGACAATCGGCGTCGAGTTCATGCCTGGCAAGGTATTGTGTCAGATCGGACGGTAACGCATCGCCATACGCGGGCTTACCAAAGGTAACGACGCTCACGCGCTCGGCGACCAGCAGCATCGGCAGCGCATCGTGCACGGCCCGAGCCGATTCCCGACTACCGTTCCAGGCAATTACGGCATGCTTGTCCGGCGCTTTCCATTCTCCTGTGCAGGGCGCGATCAGGACCGGCCGACCAACGTTCAATGTGACTTCGCCCGAACTGTAGTAACGGTGGACCTTGGAATCGTCGCTGCCAAGCGCGCGTAACACCAGAAGGTCCGTCACGCGACCGGCGGTATTCAAAGCGCGAGCCGGCGAGTCGGCGCTGGCCTGCCAGTGGCTGGCTATATTGGATCTGGCGAGCACCGATTGGAACAGATCCCTGGCTTCACGCTCCTCGCCATCCGCAACGCGCTCGAGTTGCTCAGCCACGTCTGCGGGGATGTAGGTGCCGATGTACCTGGGCGAATAAATCGGCCGCCGCACATACACCGCGGTCAAATGCGCGCCATGTCGCTCGGCAATCGTCATGGCCAATTCGATGCGCGCACGCGCGGCGTCGTCGTTGTCGACATAGACTGACATATCCCTGATGAGCATGTGCTTTGTCCGGCAGTTTTACCGTTACCATGTTGATGCGAACGGCACGCTGTTCAATTGATTTGAATCAATGGCAACCGGCTCTGGCTGGCGCCCCGACACGCCGGTAGCCAGCAACGCTTCACGCATGCGGCAAAACGCCACTATCGTCGAGTCCCTTGACGTATGTCAACGGGTCACACCGGCTCTGTCGCGATAGTCAATTGCACGAGGAGCACGGCCCATGAGTTCGAGTTACGTGCATGGCGCCAGCGATATTCCATTGCTGGGCGAAACGATCGGCGAGGTGCTCGCACGCATCGTCGAGCGCGAGCCAGAGCATGATGCGCTGGTTATCCCTTATCAGCAGGTGCGCTGGAGCTATGCGGAACTCGCGCGACGGGTAACCGATGTCGCCGCCGGTCTCGTCGCGCTTGGCCTGGAACCTGGCGAACGCATCGGCGTGTGCTCACCGAACAACGCGGAATGGGTGCTTTTGCAACTCGCAACGGCGAGGGCCGGACTGATTCTCGTCAACCTGAACCCCGGCTACCGGCGCGCTGACCTGGCGTTCGCATTGAACGCCGTGGGCTGCAGCACGCTGGTCACGGCAGCAACGCTCAAAACCAGTGACTACATCGGCATGTTGTATGAGCTGGCACCAGAACTCGCGCGCTGCGAACCGGGCGACTTGCACGCCCGGCAGATACCGTCGTTGCGCTGGGTTATCCGTCTGGGCGAGGAACAAAGTGCCGGGATGCTGAACTTCGGGGCGCTCGCCGGACTCGCTCAACCGGAACACCAACAACGTCTTTCTGCACTGGAAACCGAGCTTCAGTTCGACGATCCGGTGAACATTCAATTCACCAGCGGCACCACCGGAAAACCGAAAGCGGCAACGCTGACCCACCACAACATCGTCAACAACGCTTACTTCGTCGGCCTGCAGATGGATCTCAGCGCCGCTGATCGTATGTGCATCCCGGTGCCCATGTATCACTGCTTCGGCATGGTACTCGGCACGCTATGCTGCATCGCTCACGGCGCGACGATGGTGTTCGCGTCACCGAGTTTCGACCCGCAAGCCGTTCTGCGTACCGTCGAGGCGGAAACATGTACCGTGTTGCACGGTGTACCGACCATGTTCATCGCCGAACTCGACGACGAACGATTTGGTGATTTCGATCTGTCATCGCTGCGCACGGGTATTATGGCCGGGGCACCCTGCCCGATGGAACTAATGAAGCATGTCATCGAACGGATGCACCTGCGCGAAATCACCATCGCCTACGGCATGACCGAAACCGGCCCGGTCAGTTTTCAGACGCGCATTGACGATCCGTTGCCGCGGCGGGTCGGGTCGGTCGGTCGTGTACTCCCGCATGTCGAAGTGAAGATCGTCGACCAGCAGGGACAAGTGGTTCCGCGTGGCACGCAAGGCGAACTTCTCACTCGTGGTTACAATGTCATGCGCGGCTACTGGAACGACGCCGGGCGCACTGCCGCTGCTATCGATGCCGCCGGCTGGATCGCCAGCGGCGATCTCGCGAAAATCGACGACCAGGGATACTGTCAGATCGTAGGGCGCAGCAAGGACATGTTGATTCGCGGCGGCGAAAACATCTACCCGCGCGAAATCGAAGAGTTTCTCTACCGCCATCCGAAAGTCGATACGGTGGAAGTAATCGGGGTGCCGGATGAAAAATACGGTGAGGAAATCTGCGCCTGGATAAAACTGCGCAGTGGCGAACAAGCCAGTGCCGCAGAAATTCGCGAATTCTGCCGTGGCAAGATCGCGCATTTCAAGATTCCACGTTACGTGAAGTTCGTGGACTCGTTCCCGATGACGGTGACGGGAAAAGTGCAGAAGTACATCATGCGCGAACGCATGTCCGAGGAACTCGCCGACGCCCAAGCCAGCAGCCAAGGAGCAGACACCTGTGGATAATGAAGCGAGCGTACGTGATCGGAATGCCGACCCGGCCTGGCAGTTTGCGGACGAACTCGGCCCGCGGGCTATCATGCATTTCCACAATGCAGACGCCGGACTGAAAGCAATCCTGGTGGTCGACAACGTCGCTGCCGGTCCTTCGATCGGGGGCGTACGCATGGCGAGCGATGTGTCGCTTAGCGAGTGTTTCCGCCTGGCACGGGCGATGACGCTGAAGAACGCAGCTGCGGGATTGCGGCATGGCGGCGGCAAGTCGGTGATCTTCGCCGAACCTAAAATGGCAAGTGATCGTAAAGAGTCGTTGATACGCGCGTTTGCCAATGCGATCGGCGATATTCGAGACTATATCGTCGGGCCGGACATGGGCACCAACGAGCAGTGCATGGGCTGGGTGTGGGACGAAATCAGGCGCGCCGTGGGCCTGCCGCGGGAAATCGGTGGCATACCGCTGGACGAAATCGGTGCAACCGGATGGGGTGTCGCTGCCTGCGCGCGTGTTGCCGCACCTTACTGCGACCTGCCGCTGGACGGCGCGCGGGTGGCTATCCAGGGATTCGGATCGGTGGGCAAACATGCGGCGCGCTTCCTGAACGAATCCGGGGCCGTCGTGGTAGCGGCCTCCGATTCTCGTGCCTGCGTCGCCAGCCAAGACGGCATCGATGTCGACGCGCTGGCGGCGCACAAACTCAGCACTGGCAGCGTCGAGAATTTTCCCGGCACACACACCATGGAACGCGACGGCATCATTGGCAGCGCTTGTGACATCTGGATTCCGGCCGCGCGCCCGGACGTAATCCATAGCGGCAACGTCGGACAACTCAACACCCGGTTGATAATCCAGGGCGCTAATATCCCGATCACCGGGGAGGCCGAGGAACAGCTCGCGCAACGCGGTGTGCTCGTGATCCCGGATTTCATCGCCAATGCCGGCGGCGTGATCTGTGCCGCGGTGGAGTACGCGCGAGGCACACAACACGACGCGATGCGCACCATCGAAGAAAAAATCACCGCCAATACGACCGAGATACTCGAGTACGCCAAACAGGACGATGTCACTCCGCGTGCAGCGGCGATGGCGATGGCCGAGCGCCGCGTGCGCGACGCGATGGCACTGCGGCGACGCTATTGATCCCGGCGCTGCAACGCGCGAAGCCCACCAACCGCTGGTGCTTGAATTACGTCAATACAGCCTCCACGTTAAAGCACTAGCCTGAAAAGTGGTGAGCAACACGCGCGCGCTATGGACTACAAAGATTACTATCAGATTCTCGGCCTGGAACGCGACGCTTCACAGGATGATATAAAGCGCGTGTACCGCAAACTGGCGCGTAAATATCATCCCGACGTCAGCAAGCAAACCGATGCCGAAGACCGCTTCAAGGAAGTCGGCGAGGCTTACGAAGTGCTGAAAGATCCCGAAAAGCGTGCCGCCTACGATCAGCTCGGTTCGAACTGGCAGGCGGGTCAGGATTTCAACGTGCCACCCGGCTGGGCCGCCGGGTTCGAGTTCGGCGGCGGCAGCTTTGCCGGCGGCGACTCGGATTACAGCGATTTTTTCGAGTCCCTGTTCGGGCATGGTTTCGGGCCACGCGAACGCACCGCCCACGGTCGTTTCCATGCCCGCGGCGAGGACCATCACGCCAAAATACTCGTCGACCTGGAAGACGCCTGGCAGGGCGGTACGCGCACCATAACGCTGCGCATACCCGGCGTGAATGCACAAGGGCATCTGCAACTCGCGGAACGCCACCTCAAAGTGCGCATTCCCAAAGGGGTAACCGAGGGTCAGCATATTCGCCTCGCCGGACAAGGTGCCGCCGGCAGCACGCCGGGCGCGGCCGGCGACCTGTACCTGGAAATCGCCTTTCGGCCGCACCCGCTGTACCGCGTGGACGGGCGCGACCTGTATCTGGAGGTTCCTATCGCACCCTGGGAAGCGGCGTTGGGTGCAACCGTGAAAACACCGACCCCGGGCGGGCCGGTGGAGCTGAAAATCCCACCCGGATCGGCGGCTGGAGGCAAGCTGCGACTGAAAGGCAAAGGCATACCGGGCAAGCCGCATGGCGATCTATACGCGGTGTTGCAGATAGCCTTGCCAACCGCACAGTCGGCCGAAGCCAAGGCGTTGTACGAACAGATGCGCCGCGACCTGACGTTCAACCCACGCGCGCACTTCGGACTCTAGGCAGGTCATGAGCAGCAATGAATTGCAGCCGCTGAGCGGTTGTATCGTCGAAGAAGAGTTGCAGTTCAGCGTAGTGGAACTTTGCCACACCTGCGCTGTACGCAGAGAGGTGGTAATCGAACTCGTGCAACAAGGCGTTCTCGAACCGAGTGGCGCGGGTGAGGAAAGCTGGCGGTTTACCGGCTCCAGCCTGCGGCGCGCGCGCATTGCCATGCAGTTGCAACGCGACCTGGGCGTAAACGCGGCCGGCGCCGCCCTGGCGCTGCAGTTAATGGATGAAATTGAGCACTTGCGTATGCAGCTTGCCGGGGGTACCCGGCATGGGTAACCCCCTGAACGTTGTTTGCCCACAGTGCTCGGCAGTGAATCGCATACCCGCTCAGCGCCTGGATGAACGGCCCAACTGCGGTAGATGTCACCGGCCGCTGTTCACCGGCCACCCGTCAGAGCTGAGCGCCGATGCGCTGCAAAAACATATCGCGCGCAACGATGTCCCGGTGCTGGTGGATTTCTGGGCCCCGTGGTGCGGCCCGTGCAGGATGATGGCACCGGCCTACGAGCAGGTCGCCGGCAAGCTCGAACCTCACGTGCGCCTCGCCAAACTCAACACCGAGCAGGCGCCGGCGATCAGCGCGCAATTCGCGATTCGCAGTATCCCGACATTGGCGCTGTTTCGTGGCGGACGCGAAGTGGCGCGGCAATCAGGCGCCATTGGCGCCGACGGTATCCTGAGCTGGACGCGGTCGCATCTGTAGAAAACCCCTGCGCTCAGCCGAGTTTCTCACCCAGCCCGCTTGTGGCACGAAGAATAGGTACGAAGTGTCACCGGGAACAACTCTCACAGCACACACGTAACACATTAACTTCGGATTTTAGTAACCTCATAACCGCCTTGGTGCAATGAGCGGGCTAGCCACTGCACGGCAGCCTGCACGCCACCGGCGCCGTGTGGCACCTGCAAGGCGGTCAACGCCAGTTCCACGCTGCCCAGGATTCCCAGAATCATCGGCGCGTTAATGTGCCCCATGTGGGCAATGCGGAACACCTCACCCTGCAGGTCGCCGATGCCACGTCCCAGCGTCACGCCGCAGCAGTCACGACAGAACGTTTCCAGTGCACTCGCTTCATAGCCGTCGTGCATGCGAATGGTGGTGGTCGAGTCGGCGCGCTGATCTGACTCGAGGATATTGAACTCGAACGCGCCGCCCTCGCTCCATACTTCTATCGCACGGCGTACCGCGCCCGCCAGTAAGCGATGCCGTTCGAAGACGTTGTCGAGTCCTTCGCTCAGGAGCAACTCGAGCGATTTCTGCAATCCGAACAACAGGTGTTCGGGGGGCGTGCCACAGTACTTCTGATAATGCTCCGGACCCTCGCGTTGCGTCCAATCCCAGTAGCGCGTGCGTAAATCAGCCCGCCGATGGGCCTGTAACGCTCGCGGCCCGGCGGCGCAGAAACTCAGCCCCGGCGACATCATCAATCCTTTCTGGGAACCGGTGACCGCAACATCGACACCCCAACCGTCGAGTTCGAACGGCATGGTGCACAGCGAAGCAATGGCGTCGACCAGCAGCAGCGCATCGTGCCCACTCGTGTCTATCGCGGCACGAATCGCGGGGATGTCGTTTACGACGCCCGTCGCCGTATCGACCTGCACTACCAGAATTGCCTTGATGCGCCGTTTGGTGTCTTCGCGCAGACGCGCCTCGACGCGGTCCGGTTGGACCGCGGCGCGTAAACTGCCTGGCAGCGTCAGCACCTCCGCGCCCAGTGCTTCCGCCATCAATCCCCACCCTGGCGCAAAGCGTCCGCTCTCCAGCACCAGTACCTGCTCACCGCGCGACAATACATTCGACAGAGCGGCTTCCCAAGCGCCGTGGCCGTTGGCCGCGTAGATATATACCTTATGCTGCGTAGCGAACATCTTACGCAGGCCGCTGAGGCACACATCCGTGGTGCTCAGCAGATCGCCGGCATAGATGTCAATGGCAGGCCGGTGCATGGCCGCAAGCACCGCATCGGGTACATTGGTGGGACCGGGCATCGCCAGCAATTCACGACCGTTGCGAAGTGTCATCGATTAATTCCTCGCGCGCAAAGTGATGAAAAAGACCTTTCGGATCATTTGAAATCCGCGATGATACTGCAATGGTTCACGATGCCCACATTCATACTGCATTATGTGGGGTTCTGCTCTTACCCCTTTCGGCGCGTGTTACTAGCAGCACGGGCCGATTTCGACGTGTAGACTGTGCGCACTGATTTCCGTATCCAGTTGGCCAGGACACGGCCAACTTTGACGAGGACCACCAAGTGAACAAGAAAAACCGAACGGCTGTAGTAACGGGAGCCGGTAGCGGTATAGGCCGCGCCGTGGCATTGGCGCTGCTCACTGAGGGCTATTCGGTAGCACTCGCCGGACGCCGCCAAGAAGCGCTCGAAGACACCCGTAAAGCCGCGGCGGATCCTGCACGGGCGCTGGCCATCCCAACCGACGTTGGCGATCCTGCCAGCGTCGCGGAGCTGTTCGCCACCGTGCGCGAGCGGTTCGGACGCCTGGATGTGCTGTTCAACAACGCCGGCAAGGGCACGCCCGCGGTATCGCTGGAGGAGTTGACGTTCGCGCAATGGCAGGCAGTCGTGGAAGTCAACCTGACCGGTACGTTTCTGTGTACCCAGGAAGCGTTCCGGCTGATGAAAGACCAGGATCCGCGCGGCGGCCGCATCATCAACAACGGCTCGATATCGGCGCACGTGCCGCGCCCCTTTGCCGCCGCTTACACGGCCACGAAACACGCCGTCACCGGTCTGACCCGGTCCACATCACTGGATGGGCGCCGGCACGATATTGCCTGTGGCCAGATCGACATCGGCAACGCGGCCACCGAAATGACGGCCAGGATGGCAGACGGTGTGCCGCAGGCTAACGGGGAACTGGCGCCGGAACCGACCATGCCGGTCGAGAACGTAGCCAGTGCTGTGGTGTACATGGCCGGCCTGTCGCTGGACGCCAACGTGCAGTTCATGACCGTGATGGCTACCAAGATGCCGTTTATCGGACGCGGGTGAGAGAGTACGACGAACTGATTTGGGCTTGACCACCTGAACATCGCGTCCTCGAATCGCGATCATTTGAATACCGTCGGATTCTCCGGCGTGCAGAATTTCCACCGTGGGGCTCATCGACGGAACGCTGCGCGCGAATCTCGAAGAGACCAGCATGTCCTATGGACTCGAAGTCGACATGATCGCTCAGGCGCACAGCGAGGACATGCTTGCCACACTTTACGTGTTCAATGAAGAAGGCGCCGGCGCGATGAAGAAGGCGGGCGCCGACGTCATCGTAGTCACATGGTGCCGACCACCGGCGTGATTATCGGCGTGTACACAACCCTGACACTCGAACAGACGCCGCCACTGGTCGATGACTGGGCGGAGGCGGCCTTGAAGGTCAACAAAATCGCGATCGTGCTAGGGCATCCCCGAGGACGCCGAATACGGGACGTTGCAAATCATTTATTCAAAACGGGCCGGTAAGTACGCATGAAATCGCTGCTGTATTCTAATTTCAACCAAATTGGTATTTGTCCAGTGGCTAGCTCCTGAAAAATCTGCGGTGCCTTAGGAGAGGTTGGCGGCCTCGCCAGTGGCGGGTTGGGGAAGAACACGACCAGCTTAATCGTGTATTTCTCGATGAGTCGTTTAACACGAGCAGCATCAAAAACCTGCGTCGTGAAGTCCCGATCGTCTGGTGGGCCCAGAGTCGGCCGATTCAAGTAGTAACTCAAGACCTGAGGTTCATTTGAGAATACCGATCCATTATCGGTCGCCTCCCTTAAGTAGTCGCGCAAGGTTCCACCTTCATCGTAGGACTTACTCAAGTAACTTGCTATTCTCGCACCTTCTTTCTGGAGTTCAATTAAGCGCGCGGCGTTATTTGCTTGCCCAACTTCGAAAACGATCGCGATCAGCACGATTGCACCGGCGGTTGCAAACGAGTTGACAGGCGGTAATCTTTCGGTGAACAGAAACAGTGATACCACAGCAAACGGAACCAGCGGCGCAAGATAACGAGCAACAACAATTCCGGGTGCGGCCCCCCAGGTGAGGTAAAGCATATAGGCAACCGTCACGGCAATGTAAATTAATGAGATTTGCAACACAGGTTGCGAAGCGAGCGTACCGGTATTCGACAGCAATTGGCCTCGTTCTCGGAAGATGTAAAACGCGCAGCCAAAGAAGAACAAAGCGAGTCCAATGTAAGCGGATCGGTCGGAAAAAAAACCCTCGGGTAAATAACCCATGAGGTCCGCGAGCGGCCAGCGAAAAGCCAGCACGGCCTCCAGTAAAGACAGCCCAGCGTCCCCACCGCTACGACTGGTTATCGAACCAACCAGCAGATAATTAGCTACAAACACACCACCTATCACTAGCGCCGGTACGATGGAAAATGCGACGACTTGCCGCCACTTGAGGTTACTGGTTCCCCATAACCATTCTTTCACCAGCCACAAACCTACAGCCGCGACGTGGAATACCCCCGTATAGCGCATCAGGAACGCACCCCCGGCCATGGCGCCAGCGAGTACCCAGTAGTCTACTCGCCAGATACTTCTTTGCACGCTTACGAAATACAAACTTGCTAGGGTAAGCAGCACAAATACGGTCTCCGTCGAGATAACCAGCGGATATATCCACGAATGCGCGAAACCGAGACACAGACAGGCTCCCAGCAACGCGGCGTGGCGCGTACAAGCCGTGTGACGAAGGATAGCGAAAACGAGTGGCCCAACCCCCAGCAAACCAATCAAACCCACGAGAAACGCAGACTGATGAAGACCAACGCCGGTGGCGGCACTGGTCGCCGCGATCAACAGCGGAAAACCTGGCGGCCAAACCGTTTGCACAGCGGGCATATCTCCACTTCGGTAGTGAGTATCAAAGAATAGGATGTCGGTCTTCAGCCCGTCACCATTCACGATGTACTTCGCCGTACTGAGGTATTGCGCGCCGTCATTGCTTGTGAACACAGGCGAATACCTGCTGAGTAAAAGCATGGTCAACAAAGCACACAAAAGCAGCAATACTCCGGCTGCAATCCAAATCGGGAGGTCTTTCCGCTGCGAAGCAAGCTCGGTCAACGTCTGCATCAAGCATTCTCTCTAGGCTCGCCCGCCATCGATTATACATACGCGCTTCTTGTGTGGCTTGCAAACGTGTTTAGCAGTTAAAATGCTCATGCGACCGGGTGAATCCTGGCGGTCCGCAGACACTTGATACGATGCAGTTGTGCAAAGACACGTGCGAATAACATTTTCTGCCTTTGGGTCCGGCGTAAGCTGCCTACTGGCACTCGTTGTTCTCGTGCCGCAAGCGTTCAGTTTTGAGGAGTACTGTCGCCCGTTCGGCCCCCGGGCGCCTTGGAATACGTCTGCAGAGAGTGTGCCTCGGCATCCGAAATCGACTACCTTTGCCAAACGTTTATGGCATCGGGCATCGGATCGACCAGGCAACTTCAATCTGACTTTCGACGGCTACACTTACCCCGTTTACTACGTGGCCGATTCCGTGGGCCTGTACCCGATCAAGACACGCTGGGGTTCGAACATAGACGGTAAAAATATACCCTGGAATCCTCGTTGGCAGCCGGCCTCCGGCAGCGACGCACAGGTGATTATCCTCGACCCGGACACGGGTACGGAATGGGATCTGTTTGACGTAAGGTTCGACGGTACCACCTTACATGCACAAAACGGCAGTCGAGTGCCGGGCGATTATCGGCGCAAGGAAGACGGCCATCCACCGTCTCGGGGCATCGGCATACAGTACCTCGCGATGCTGGTTAGGCCAGAGGAGATAGCACAAGGCGAAATCCGACACGCGCTTTCCATGCCGATTCGCAATACCAACGGCAAATATTTTGTACCGCCAGCGACAAAGCTGGAGTGGCCCGATAATCCTGCCAATGGGATTCCGGAAGGCATGCGTTTCGCTCTGGATGTGTCCGACCACGACATCGATGAATGGCTTCATATGTTGCCGCGAGGATTATCTGAGAGCACCCGAAAGTCTGCGCGTATCATCGCCACGGCGTTGCGCGAATATGGTTGGTTCATAACGGATACCAGCGGCGCGGCCCATTTGCAGTTCGAAGATCGGCTAACTGCCGAAGAAGACTGGCGCAAGTTAGGCTTGGAGATGCAAACCGTCGGCGGAAAGGAGTATCCGCGCGATTTGCTCGACGGCTTGTTCAAGGAAGAACGAATATACACCCTGGTGCCGAGCGATCAATATTCAGTGACCAGCAGCGATGGGGTGGAGAAGGAATCCGAAAGCATCTGTTATTAGAATCGGATTCTGCGCCGTTAGCAGCCCGTCAGCGTGGGAGTTTTTCCCATAGGACAGTTTGCTGACCGCTTGCATACTTGCGTAACGCATTAAACGAACGCAGGTTGCTTCCGATCACGTAGTAGGCTAGTGCCGGCAGCCTCCAGCGTGACGCGGTGCGTTCTGCGATCCAGCCTAGTATCGCGAGCAGATAGCAACAGCACTGTGCCAACAACAAAATTAGCAGCCACGTAACGTTCGATTCAACGACCACGGCGGCAAAGTTGGCAAATAGCGCTGCGCCCATAAAAACGCCAAGGAACGGGCGCAGCACCTTGTGTGAGAAAAACTGAAACGCAACCAATGGTCGCAGCCTCAGCCATAATTGGCGACGAAAGATAATTTGCAGTCGTCCCGCCATAATCCGTTCTCGGCGAACTAGCTCCGAGTTCACCGATTGCGCACCCAGTTCCGAGCAGACCGCCCGGTCTTCGTAAATTACGCGCATGCCGTTATTGAGGGCACTCAGCATGAGGTAGGAATCGTCATTGATGATATCGTCGGGAATCGGCCGAAAAAGCTTTCGGCGGATCGCGAACATCTCACCGACAACAGCGACCGTGGAATCGAGTCGGCTTTCCAGCTTTTTTATAAGCGATTCGTACCGCCAGTAAAACCCTTCAGATTCCGTCACCATAGCCTCGGTACGTCGCACTTTTTTACAACCGCTTACCGCAGCCACATGTTGATCGGCGAAGTTGCTCACCAACCTCGCCAGGGCATCCGGCTCGTACAGCGCGTTGGCATCCGACAGCACGAGTATATCGCCGCTGGCCAGCTCGGCTCCGCGATTGATAGCCGCGCTTTTACCGCGTCGCTCTGCCTTATGCAACAGGACGACTTCGTGTCCGTGGTAGCGTTCTACCAGCTCCGGAGTTGTATCTGTCGATCCATCGGTAACCACAATAATTTGCAGGAGCTCGCGAGGATATTGGAGCTTCAACGTGTTGCGCAACTTCTCCTCGATGACAACGTCTTCATTGTAAGCCGAGATGATCAGGCTCACCGAAGGATACTCCGTGTCCCGCCGCACTGGATTGGGGCGTAACGCTGCCGCTGTGGCGAGCAACAAGGGATAGCCGATATAGTGGTAAGCGATAATACCCAGGCAACCCAGGGTCGCAATGGTTAGTTCACTCACTGAGGCAAACAGCGAGAGTGTTGTCGGTCAATGCACACTCACCACCCCAGCAAACGTTCGAGAAAACGGGGTATATAGCTACGGCGGCGGTTGACGACGACACCTAGCACACGCCCGCCGACGGACTGAATTTTCTCCGTGACCATTCGGGTTACTTCACGGTGGGTCGAGTTTGCAGCCAATACCAGCACAACACCGTCGACTTTCGCGCACAACGACATAGCTTGTCCAGGGCTTGTAGCCGGCGTGGAATCGATAATCACAAAAGAAAAACGTTGGCGTACGACATCCAAATAGCTTCCCATGCGTTCGCGAATAGGCACAGTCACCGCTTTGCTCGTGGCCGTATTTTCGCGGCTATCTTCCGTTTCATTTCTGTGTGCCAATGGTTGTGAATTGCGGCTGACGTCCAATTCGTCGTTCTGGCTGATCGTTGTGAGTTTGGGCTCGCCATTGTTCGCATCCAAGATAACGAGCAGCACCGGATTTCCGGTTTGTATCGCCGCCATATGCGCAAACTCTCTTGCGATCGTGGACACTCCTTCGCCTCCGGTGGGGCCCATGAATTGCACCACGCTGTTTTGCGCCGGCGCCAGCAGGAAACGCACTTTTGTGTACAGCGTAGTCAGTCCCGGAGTCTTCAGAGCTTCGGGCATTACCACATCTGAGCCGATCTGGTACTCTTCTTCCAATTGACCATTGTACCCTCGCAGGAACGAAGCTAACGTGGGTTCGAGATCGTCGTCCCCGTTCGCCATCGTCTCTGCGTCGTGATTGGCGCTATCGTTTTGCTCACCCGGTGACAACTCCTCGTCTATCCTTTCTCTGTCCTGCCCGGCAAGCGTCGGTTCGCCATGTGCCTCACCGGTTACCTCACGGGGTTTATGGACGGCCTTTCGTTTATCGTCAGCGAAGAGCTTGACGGAGACCGGGTCTTCCGCGCCGATGGCGGAACCCGGGTTTTCAACCCGTTTGATCTTCTGCATCATTTTTTCGATGGCACTCATATAGCGATCCGCAGATGGAACCTCGTCCTGTTCGATTGCCCGTGCAGACGGAGACGAGTCGTTCCCTCTCCATTGAGATGCGGCTTAATTATCTCAGCTCTCTCACTCGCGACGAGCGGACCGGTGCTCCCGCTCGGCGGCGTGGTATTCGCCAAAATACGCGAAACTTTCAACGCACGTCTCCAACGCTGGCCAGAACCGGTAGCTTCAGCTGCCACTGCACACTTTCCGCAGTCATGAATACGCCCCTGCGATACTCGATCACAAACATGATGCCCAGTCCCGCGAGCAGACCAAGCACACCTGCAAGCGCAACTTTGTGTAGGGGACGCAACCCCAGCGATCTGGTGGGTACGCTGGGTTGTTGCACGATTCGAACGCTTGTTACGCGCTCGCGATCCATCGATGCGGCCACTCGTGCTTCGTCCAACCTTTTCACGTACGTGTCGTATATGCGTTCCTTGGCGGCGAGTTCCCTCTCCAATCCACGCAGCTCTCTCTGCCGCACGAGCAGTGTTGGCAGTGAGCCCTTAATTTGTTCGAGCTGCAGCTCATTTTCGTCGCGATTCGCCTTCAACGCACTCAGCTCAGCTCTGAGTCTGCGGATCTGTAACTCCATCTGCGTGTAAACGTTGTTGATACCCGTCCTCACTCTGGGCACGGCATCCTCGTCGGCCTGTCGCAAGAATTTCTGCGCACTTTCCATCTCACGGCGCACCGCTGCAACCCGTCGGCTTTCTTCAGAGTATTTCGACAGGAGTTCCTGTTCCTTCAACTGCAGTTCTAACAAACGATTGCGTGCGGTCTGCAGATGTCTATTGTCGGTATCTTCGTACAGAGAAACTTTTTCTGGGATCTGCGCGATCTCGCGACTCAAAGCCGCCACTTGTTCACCGACTTCCTTGATTCGTTTGTTGGTGGTATTCAAATCGGTGTCCAGTACGGTTCGCTGTGCCAGCCTGAGGCGAATTTCCTCCTCCAGTTCGAAAACCTTATATCGTTGCTGATAATTCGCCAGTGCTGCTTCGGCATCGTTCAACTCAGTCTCGAATTCCTGTAGAGTCTGCTCCATGCGCGGCAAACGACTGTCGCCGTAAATCTCCACGTGTTTGTCAATGAAAAAATCCAGCAACGTGCCAAGCGCGTCTGCGGCGACTCGGGGTCGCTCATTGCGAAGATAAATATGTATGACGTTAGAGTCTTTGACCGTTGCGATCGTAAGGTCATCCTCCAGACGTTGCAGGGATTTTTCGTACGGTGACTGAACTGAATCCAGAGAACTCGTTTCACTGTCTGTGCTGTTCAACGTCGGTAGATACGCCTTCAATTGCTCTAACCACGAGGGTGATTTCGGCCGTTTGTCGAACAACGATGGATACATTTGCTCGACGCCGAATTTATCGACGAGTTCTTCCTTCAGATCGCGGCTGTTGAGAATTTGTGCCTCAGTGTTGATGATTTCGTCTGATCTGAAGCGACTCAGATCGGTCGTCCTGTCGCCTACTTCCGGACTGTATACGTGTTCGCGACCCGGTTTCACGAGTATCACTGAGTGAGACTGATAGACTTTTGGCAACGCAGAGGTTACGAAATAAGCTACGCAAGCCGAAAACAGCGCGATTGCCAAGATCGTGAGTTTGTACTTGAAAGCGATGGACAATAATTCTGCGGCGATGTACCGGAGACGTCCCGTCGGAATTTCTAACGAATCGTTCATATGCTTACTCTGCCTGGAATCGACGTGTAGCTCCAGAGCCTGATATCGCGATGATTCGCACCCTGAAGAGCATGATATTAGGCTCGCCCGTCCAAGGCAAAATCTCCGCGCTGGTTGTCATTGGGCGCGAGTTCGCCGCGCACCACGTTGGGTAGTACGAAAGCCATACCCACTAGCAGCCACAAGTAGCGCGGATATGCCATGTGTAAGAACACTGCGGCGGAAAAATAGCCGATCAATGCGTATGAGATCGCCTGCACCATCGTCACATACTGCTCCAAGCCCGCCTCCCGCAGCTGTTTGATCGAAAAGCGCACATTATGCACAACGACGGCAACAAGCGCCGCGAACATCAGCAGGCCAAGCAGGCCGCGCTCAGCCGCAATTTCGAGGTATAAACTGTGTGCTTTTCGCGCCTGGCCTCGAGGCATCAAGGCCATGCGCATGGAGTACTGCTGAAAATATACTTCGTAGTGGCCGACACCCACGCCGACGAATGGGTGATCGAGGAACATCTGCCAGGCGACGGACATTTCGGCGAGACGGCCTTGAACGGCCAGATCGGCGGATTCCACAGTGGCGCCGCGACCCGGCAGCATGGCGCCGATCGTGTAGATCCGTTCCGTGTACTCCTTAGGCATGACGAAAAACGTACCAACGACGACCACCGCGAGCAGTAACAGGTGGCGAAGCGGCGGGCGGCGGTGTACCAGCATTACCAGCAGCATCAGAACCAACGCGACAAAGCCGCCCCTAGAAAACGTTAGGGAAATCGCCAACGTGCTCAGCACCAATGCTGTGGCCGCGGCGCAGCGTAACCCCAATGATTTCTCGTGAAACAGGCGATCTATCGCCAAGGGAACGATAATGATCATGATTTGCGCGAAGACGTTCGAATCACTCACAGGACCGGTTATACGGAACTCCGTGATCTGGCCCTCGTCAATGTTCACCGTGGCGCGTGCCAGCCCGCCGAAGTCGGTAGCGAAGGGACCACCGAAGTACCTGTAGCAGGCCAGCGCGCTGAGCAGCGTGCCTGCCACGAGCAACGCCCAGACTACGGCACGCAGTGTGGCACCACGCGTGATTAGCAGTACCAGCACGCACACTAGCGCAGCGTTTTTTAGAAAAATCACCAACGCGCTGCTAACGATATCCGGCAAACTGGCATGCAGTAACGACACCGACATAAACAACCCGTAAGCGCCAAGCGCAATTACGACTTGCTTGGCGCTCCCCACTCGATCACCAAACAGAGTCCGGCGAATCAATACAATAGCCAACAGAGCCGGAACGTAAATCTGCACCAGCGACGGCGCATTATGGAATTCGGTAGCCACATCCGACAAATTCAAATACACCATGAATACTAGCGCAACGACACCGACGTCCGGACGGTAAAGTATCAACAGAAAGACCGCCAACCCCGCGACCGCGAGTATTGTAATCAAGGGACTGGGTGGCGCGCCGACCAGCACGCCTATCAGCGATCCAATCACCAGCACCAATACAGTCAAGCCGACGACATGCGTTTCTCTGGAATGGCGAATCCGATCGGAAGTCATCGTGGGCTGTTACGCGTGCGCGAGAGCCACTGGGATAGTTCAGCACCGCCGGTGCTGAATCTCACGCAACAAACTAGGGTGCCGCATAGTCTTTATGCTCCGTGCCGGGATCGGTCGCGGAGGCAGAAATTTTGGACTTATCGAACGACGATGAACCAACCATAACTATCGTGCGCGCGAGAATCTGCAAGTCCAGCCACAGGCAGCGTCGGTCGATATAGGCGATATCCAGGCGCAAGCGCTCATCAAATTCTGTAGTCCCCCTGCCCAGAATCTGCCACAGACCAGTAATGCCGGGCATCACTTCCAATCGCTCCGTTTGCCATAACGTGTAGTGAGCGGAAGAAAAAGACGTAGGTCTAGGGCCAACCAGACTCATTTCGCCGCGAATGACGTTAAGTATCTGCGGCAGTTCATCCAGATTGCTCTTGCGCAGAAATTTACCAATTGGCGTTACCCTGGGATCATCCTTAAGATGGAAATCCGGCCAAGCCACAGCACTGCGTTCGCGCAGCAGCTTCTTTTGCGCTTCAGCGTCCTTGACCATGCTGCGGAATTTCAACATACGAAAGCGTTTCCCGTGTCTGCCCGTGCGCTCGTGAATAAACAGCACAGGAGTGCGTGGGTCCTCCAGCTTGACCATCAGCGCGCACAATCCGTACCCCAACAACCACAATGGTGCCGTAATTGCGACTAAGGATAGATCGAAGCAGCGCTTTACCATTTCGTATTGCCAACCCCGCAACAAGCGTTCGTTGGGATCTATGCGTTCCAACCACGCTATGCGCGTCGCAAAACGTCGGGTGAGCTCGGGACTGAGTCTGCGAAGAATCCGTCCGTCTCTAGCGCACGTCGTGCGTGAATCCTGCAATATTCTATACCTCATCCAACATCTTGTACCTCATTTAAACCTTGATGCGTGTCAAGTCCCTTTCCACCGTTAAGTAGGTTGGCTTCGGCTTGGTGCAGCAAGTCCTCAACTGAAACCGCATCGTCAGGAAAACTGGCTACGCCGAATTCGACACCACCGTGCAGATCCGCCTGCACACTTTTCTCGATGCGCTCGGCGAGTCGGTGAAGATTTTGTTCGTCAGTGTTCACACAAAAGACCGCGAAGCTCCCCCGCCTTTTTACCGGCACCAAGAGATCGGTTCTGCGTAACGAGCCGCTGATCGATGCCGCCAATCGCGACCCGAGTACACGCTGTGCAATTGCGGACAACATCTCATCAATGGCCTTTGCGGTGGTAGGCTCCAAGTCACCCCGCCGCAGCGCTACTACCAGCGCAGTCACGGAATTGCCGGTTCGGCGCCCTTGCATGATGAACCGCTTGAGTTCCGGTGAATCCGGTTCCACCATGGACGTTTGCCCAGAGAAATCACCAAGCAGCAAGGTATCAAACGCGTTGAACCAATCACGCACTGCTTGCATCAGGTTTACGGACAACCCGATGAGCATCACTATGGCGCCAAACTCATACAGCACTGATGGGACATCCGCCGGACCGACCCAGGGAATCTCCTGTTCACTGCCCGCCGACTTGCAGACGAAGTAAAGCGTTACCCACAGGCCGACCGGCAGCGCGGGTGCATACCGATCGGAAAAAACAGGGACCAAAAAAACCGAAACGACGGCCAACACCGCCAGCAATCGAGCCAATTCGCCGGCGACCGCTTCGATGTGCACAGAGGGTACTATTCGATCAACAAGTAGGAACGCTGCAAGTGAGACCACGAGGACGGTCGCCTTAACTCTCAACCACATCACCTATCCCGGATTTCAGTAGGAGTACACGTCGATCTTTATCTACGCCGAGCGCGCTTAGCCGCAGGTATCTTGAATCGTCAAGCCTTGGTTCCGTACATTATCATAAAACATCACTTTGAACAGATTTTTATCAATAATTTCAATAAGTTGTAAAATATATCGACGGTTGCGCTGGAGGCTCGTTTGGTATGCGTAAACCAGGCCTAATGGAAGGTGAGATTTTCATCTGTTCACGTCGATTTTTTTTACTAGTCGGGTAAAAGTAGCAACTGCCTCGAAGTCGCGTTTCCAATCGCAACGCAACCATTACTCGTCCGCGCAAATGGGGTTGCATGCGGTTGTTGTGACGATTAATGTGGCCGCCGCGGGCCCAAAACTCAATGAGATAGAACAATTAATCTTCAAATAGTGACGCTAGCAATGGTTGTGCCTTACCTCTTCCCTATGGTCTTCAATTTTTGTCGTGTGCGGCACTGCCTGTGCCGTCGCGGAGTTGTTGTGTCAGGCACAGCACACCTGGCTCCTTAATAAGCCGTCCCGCGGTGGGTAGGAACGACTTGATCGTTTGCCTGGAGGACCAAGCCACATTAATGGTGCTGCGGGCGATCCTGCCGTGACCGGCGATACCGGAACGCCTGAGTCGCTCGCCGGCAAGACCGTACGCGCCGCGGCCTGGAGCTATACATCCTTTGCGCTCGGTAAAGGCATCGTCGTGGTGACTCTGGTGGTGCTCGCCAGACTTCTGGCGCCTGAGGAATTTGGCGTCGTTGGATTTGCGACGCTGGTCGTCGCATATCTGTCAATTCTGCAAGACCTGGGCTTGTCTTACGCATTGATTCAGCGACGCGAAAACATTGCTGAGGCGTCTAATACGGTGTTTACACTGAACCTGGTGATCGGTGCCGTACTGGCACTTGCCACCTTCGCCGCGGCGCCGCTGGTGGCAGCGTTCTTCAGGGAGCCGCTCGTTGAATCGTTTGTCAAGGTGTTGGCACTGACATTCTTGATTGAACCGCTTGGCTCGGTGCATATAGCGCGACTGCAGCGCGAGCTGAAATTTGGCCTTAAGTTGGTACCGGACATCGGGCGGGCGATGACGAAAGGAATTGTCGGGATCTCCCTGGCGTTTGCCGGTTTCGGCCCCTGGTCGCTAATCTTCGGTCAGTTAGCGGGGGTGATTGCCGCGGTCGTGCTGGCGTGGCTGGTTTACCCATGGCGTCCGCGCCTGCGGGTCGAGGCAAAGATCGCACGTTCTCTGTTGACCTTCAGCCTCCCGTTGATCCTGGTCAGTTTACAACACGCGGTCGAGACCAATATCGACTACACCATCATCGGACGTGTACTCGGGGATCGAGCGCTGGGGATATACACACTTGCTTATAGAATTCCGGAATTGACCATTCTCAGCATAGGCACGGTGCTATCGAGCGTGGTTTTTCCCGCCTTCTCAGCGGTCCAGGCCGACCCGGCGAAGTTAAAAAACGGGTTTCTGGCAACGCTTCGATACGTGCCCCTGGTTACCGTGCTGCTTGCGCTTGCGTTATTATTCGCGGCCGATCCGCTGGTGAGGGTGTTGCTCGGGAGACAGTGGCTAGAGGCGGTCCCGATACTGAAACTGCTTGCTGTATACGCGGTGGTCGATTCTATCGGTTTCAACGTCGGTGACGTATACAAGGCGATCGGACGACCGTCGATCCTGTGGAAATGGGGCTTCGTCTACCTTGCAGTGCTTATTCCGTGCTTACTCGTCGGCGCGCGTTACGGCCTCGTCGGAATAGCTGTCGGTCATATCGTTGCAGCGACGCAGTTCACACTCACGCGGCTATACATCGCGACCCGTGTTATCGACGTAAGCTATATTGAAATGCTCCGCGAGCTGCGTCCAGCATTCGTGGCTGCATTGGGATTCACGACACTTGCCTGGCCGATGGCCGTAATCAGCCTCGACTGGCATCCGGCGTTGCGGTTGATAGTGATGTGTTGTGGCGGTGGCTGTGGTGGGGTCGCCGCACTATGGTTTATGGACCGGGAAACCGTGCGCCGCGCACTGACTATGGCCCGCACGGTATCCAGTAATAGGTAGGTCATTTCTTGATCGACTCAGTGTGGCGCTTGGCGCCTTCATTCCGAACAGTTCCGGGGCAGGCGCTGGTGATGCCTTTGTCCACTTGTCGCTACGTGCACAATCGTCGACCGCGACGTTTGAGGTGATGGACGAAGCGGTTCCCAGTTCCATTCCGCGAACGCTGATCGTGGATCTGGCGCATCGATTCGGTGGTGCGAGCGCGCGTGCCATAGCGATATTGCGAAAACTGTCGCCACAGCGGGCGGCACTTGCCGCGTTGCATCAAAGCCCGGTGGCGGCGCTGGCGCACAGTGATGGGTTGGAAGTACACACCGTTGGCCGGCACAAAGCCGATCCGCGTATTCCCGGACGCTTGATCCGCCTGATTCGTGACGGTGGGTTCGGGGTCCTCGATACTCAAAATCCGCAAGCTAATCTGTGGGGCGCGTTCGCCGGCCTGCGCACTCATTCAGCATTGGTCACGACGCTCAATAGCTGGCCGGTCTCGGAACATCGAGGAAATATCAAAGGCCACCTGTACGCTTTGCTGGTAAGGGCTTTGAGCCGGCACACACATCTGCATGTGGTGGTTTCCGATGAGATTCGTCGGCAACTGCTGGCAGCAGGTGTTGCCGAAGAGGCGATCGTTCTGATCCGCAACGGCGTTGCGATCACCGCCGACAACGCAGCATCCGATGAGCGCTGGTTGCACGATGCGCAAAATCTACCGGATCATGCGGTGGTGGCGTGCTGCGTAGGTCGTCTCGTTGAAGCCAAGGGACACAGGTACCTGGTCGCCGCAATTGCGCGATTGGCCGACTCTTGTCAACGGTTACATTGTGTGCTCATCGGCGATGGACACTTACGCAGCCAGTTGCGCCGGCAGATTCGCACATTGGGTTTGGAACGCCGGGTGCACATAGTGGGGGACTTGACCCATCAGGATACGCTGAGTGCAATCAAGTCGAGCGACTTCTTCGTAATGCCTTCACTTTCCGAGGGCACACCCATTGCTCTTCTTGAGGCGGCGGCGCTGGGTAGACCGATCATTGCCACTCGCGTCGGCGGTATTCCCGATGTTGTGACAGAAGGAAAACAAGCGATGTTGGTCGATCCGGGCGACCCGGGGGCGCTTGCCGAGGCGATCGACTGGATATACAACCATCGGCCACAAGCACAAATGCTGGGTAGATGCGCACAAGCCAGGGTCAACGATGAATTCAGCCTAGAGTCCCAGATAAACGAGTTACAGCGCGTCTACCAGCATGCCTGGCTGCGCAGTCAACGCACCTGATACTGAAATTGTATGCATTGATAAAAAGGCCCTGAAGAATCAGTCATGCACAAATCCCCTATAGGGCGCGCGCTGGAACTCGCCTATAACTCCGGCACACTTACGGCAATCCACCGTGCGCAACGGAATCGTTTGACGGTCCTCGCATATCATCGTATCGACGACCCCAAGGCGCCTGAGTTCTGCACTTTCGCGCCTAACGTCAGCGCGACGCCACAGGCGTTCGCTGAACAGATGGACTTACTGTGCACCTTGTTCAATGTTGTATCGATGCAGCAAGTGGTCGCCTGGCTGGAAGGTCACAGCCAGTTGCCACCATACGCCGCGCTCATCACGTTTGACGATGGCTATCGCGACAACTTCGACAACGCGTTTCCGGTACTGCGTGCTCGCAACTTACCTGCCACCATATTTCTCGCCACTGACTGCATTGGCAGTAGCAAACCGTTTTATTGGGATCTTGCCGCACACTGTTTCAAGAATACGAAGTTACATGTTGCTGAATTACCCGTACTTGGCACATCACGCTGGTTGAACGACGATGAGCGGCAAGACGTAGCGCTGCGTTGGGTCAGCACCGTAAAAAGCCTGCCCGATTCCGAAAAGCAACAGGCGGCGGCCAGATTGCCGGAAACACTCGATGTGACGCTCAGCGATAGATCGTTTGCCGATCTTCATCTCACCTGGGAGCAGGTGTGCAAAATGCAAGCAGTCGGTTTCGAGATGGGTGCGCATACGTGCAGTCATCCGATTCTTGCACGCATTCCACTTAGCGAGGCACGGCGGCAAATCAGCGAGTCACGAACAGCGATTGAGGAAAATACACAGCAGCCTGTCGTAACGTTCGCATACCCAAACGGCTTGTCGAGTGATTTTACGCAGGCGCACCAGACATTGCTTGCAGAGTTCGGTTTTCGCGCAGGGTTTACGCTGGTACCGGGCCCGATGAGCTTTTCTCGCGCGTTACAACAACCCATGGCGATTAGACGAATCTTTATAGGCTGGCGTGATGACCTGCCGAGATTTCTTGCCAAGCTCACGGGACTTGCACGCCTGGCTGATCGTCTGTTTGCAGGAAAGTAGAATGCCGAATGGTTTGGGCGATTCGGTTTCCGCGGAATCACGCCACCAAGATGAATAGCTGACCAGCGCCACTCGCAGGCTTAAATCAATTGGCGTGTGAATCTGTCGGCCCGACTATTGCAATGTGAACATCCGTCGCGAAATTTTCGTATCCATTGGCACCGAAAATAGTGACCCAACCGAATTGCAGAAGCTGGGAGATGTTAGTTGCGGGGACGTGCGTATTTAGAAGAAGCAAGCGGCCTTATACGAGTAAACGAACTCAGTCGGACTGGATACCTCCAGGGGGGAAAGGCTCCCAATAT
>Ga0224508_10000756_pt1 | contig 30489 bp, 28 predicted proteins | sample SF_Jan12_sed_USG_4_FD_170157 | JGI IMG/M metagenome (GOLD analysis project Ga0224508, IMG submission 170157) | Sediment microbial communities from San Francisco Bay, California, United States - SF_Jan12_sed_USGS_21 | ecosystem: Environmental > Aquatic > Marine > Sediment | place: USA...
GAACGCCGGCTTCAGAACCTCTCGCGCCGGATCCGGGGTGGCGACAAGGAAGCCGTCGAGCAGGAACGGTTATTGCAGCGGACCAAGGCACTGCTGGACCAGGGCAAGCCAGCCCGCGCCGCCGAGATCGCGCCCGAGGATGCGCGCGCCTGGCGCAGCCTGCAGCTCCTGACCGCGAAGCCGGTGCTTTTTGTCTGTAACGTGGACGAGGCCTCGGCCGCCAACGGCAACGCCCAATCCGAGCGCGTGGCCGAGATGGCAAAGGCCCAAGGCGCCGCCATGGTGGTGATCTCCGCGGCCATCGAGCAGGAAATCGCGCAACTCGACGACAAGGGGCGGGCCGAATTCCTGGCCGATCTGGGGCTCGAGGAAGCCGGGCTCGACCGCCTGATCAAGGCAGGATACGCGCTTCTGGACCTGGTGACCTACTTCACAATCGGCCCAAAGGAGGCCCGCGCCTGGACCGTGCCCCGCGGCACCGCCGCTCCGCAAGCCGCCGGTGTCATCCACGGCGATTTCGAGCGCGGCTTCATCCGCGCCGAGACCATCGCCTATCAGGATTTCGTCGATTGTGGCGGCGAACAGGCCGCCAAGGATGCCGGCAAGATGCGCGCCGAGGGAAAGACCTACCGGGTCAAGGACGGCGACGTTCTGCACTTCCTGTTCAACACCTGAACCGCTTGACAGGCGATCGAGGCCGGGGCTAAACGACCACGCTGCTTGCTGGGGAATAGTTTAACGGTAGAACAGCGGACTCTGACTCCGTCGGTCCTGGTTCGAATCCAGGTTCCCCAGCCAACCTTCCGCGAGATCCCGACCCGAAGCCGATTGTATGCGCGGTCAGCCGCTCTACCCGTGATTGAAACATCGGGCAGATCTCATTTACCCAAATCAAGTCCAAGTTTCGCCACGCTTTTTGAGTGTCATACGTCTTGCGAGGAAGTTGTCTTTTTGGAGGTGGGGTATGACTGTTGCGCGTTTGTTGAATGCCTATATCGCGCCGTTCTTCATGGGTTTCAGCTTGGCGGCCTGTGCAGCAAGCGGTGAGCCGATTTCCAGCGTGCTGCTGTTGATCATCGCCGGTGTGGCTGGCTACTTCAGCCTTCCCAAAAGCGATGCCGTGATCGAGCGCATCTGGGAAGCCGTCGCTTAACACTAGCGACCAATTGAACGCGGCCCGGTGACCGAGGGGGAGCCGGGCCACGATGCTCCCGCCCGTCTACCGGGCAGCGTGAAGCATCTGACGCGCCAAATCCCTGGTTAGCTGAATTGGATTGCCGCCGGCGGTCGGATCGTCCGGCGCCATATCGGCAATCGCGTCGAAGCCCTCTTCCGGCACACCAAACGCGACCAGGCCATCGGGCACGGCGAGTTCCGCCCGCATCGACACCACGAAATCGAAGAACCCGTCAAAGCCGCGCGGGATGCCCAGAAAAGCGCTCAAACGTTCGATCTTGTCCTCGATCGCGGATCGATTGGCCTGCATCACCGCCGGCATGACCACCGCATTCGTCATACCATGATGGGTATCGTGGCGCGCGCCGATCGGGTGCGAGAGCGCGTGGATCGCGCCGAGGCCCTTCTGGAAGGCGACCGCCCCCATCGCCGCGGCGCTCATCATGTGGGCGCGCGCCTCGATATCGTCCGGCGCCGCATAGGCACGCGGCAGGTAGTCCTTGACCAGGCGCATCCCTTCGACCGCGATGCCTTCCGACATCGGGTGATAGGCGGGGGCACAAAAGGCCTCCAGGCAATGGGCGAAAGCGTCCATTCCGGTACCGGCGGTGATGAATTTGGGCATGCCCACGGTCAGTTCCGGGTCACAGATCACCGTTGCGGGCAGCATCTTCGGATGGAAAATCACCTTCTTAACATGGTCGGCCGAGTTGGTGATGACCCCTGCCCGCCCGACCTCCGAGCCCGTCCCCGCCGTTGTCGGCACCGCGACGATCGGCGCGATCCCATCCGGGTCGGCCCGTGTCCACCAATCACCGATATCCTCGAAATCCCAGACCGGGCGCGTCTGGCCCTGCATGAAGGCGACGCATTTGCCCAAATCGAGGCCCGAGCCACCACCGAATGCCACGACCCCGTCATGGCCACCCGCATGATAAGCGGCAACCCCAGCTGCTAGATTTTCGTCGGTCGGGTTCGATTTCACGTCTGCGAAAAGGCCGGGCGCCAATCCTGCCCCATCCAACAGGTCCAGCGCGGATTTCGTGATCGGCAGCCCTGCCAGGGCCGTGTCAGTCACCAAAAGCGGCCGCGCCATGCCCGCCGCACGCACTGCATCCGGCAGTTCCGCAATGCGCCCAGCGCCGAAGCGGATCGATGTGGGATAGCTCCAATTCGCGATGGGGCTGGTCATGCACTCACGCCTTTCTAAGGTGGTAGGATTTCGGCCGGGTCAGGTTCTGGTAGCCGAGCACGCTAAGCGCGCCTCCGCGCCCGGTATGCTTGACCCCAGTCCAGCAAAGCGCCGGGTCCAGGTAATCGCAGCGGTTCATGAAGACGGTGCCCGTCTCGATCCGGCTGCCGAGTTCCGCTGCCCGGTCCGTGTCATGCGTGATGATCGCGGCGGTCAGGCCAAAATCAGAATCGTTCATCAATGCCACAGCCTGGTCGTCGTCCTTGACCTTCATGATGCCGACGACGGGGCCAAAGCTTTCCTCTCGCATCACCCGCATGGTGTGGTCCACATCGATCAGGATCTGCGGTGCCAGATAAGCGGTCTGGCCGGTATCCGCCGGGAAGCGGCCCGGGTCGATCAGAGCCTGGGCGCCCTTGGCCGTCGCATCGGCAATGTGCTCGCGCACAAGCGTCGCGAAGCGGATCTGCGCCATCGGGCCAAGCGTCGTCGCCTCGTCCAGCGGATCGCCGAGGTCATAGCCATTGACGATTTCCGCCGCCTTTTCGACGAAGGCGTCAAAGAGCGGCTCGGCCACATAGATCCGCTCGATCCCGCAGCAGCATTGGCCGGAATTGAACATGGCACCATCGATAAGCCCCTCGGCGGCGACCGCCGGATCCGCGTCGGCGCGCACATAGCCCGGGTCTTTGCCGCCGAGTTCCAGTCCGACGCCCATGAAGGTGCCGGCCGCCGCCCGCTCGATGCCGCGCCCACCGCCGACGGAGCCGGTGAAGTTCACATGATCGACCAGGCGATCCGCCAGCATCGCCTCGGTAGTCTCATGATCCAGCACCAGATTGCGGAACAGGCCTTGCTGTAACCCCGCCTCGTCGAAGGCGCGCTGGAACCGCTCGCCGGCCAGTAGGGTTTGGGTAGCGTGTTTCAGGATCACCGCGTTGCCGGCGATCAGAGCGGGGGCGATGGCGTTGACGGCGGTGAGATAGGGGTAGTTCCAAGGCGCGATCACCATGACGAGCCCCAGCGGTTCGCGCCGGATCATGCGCCGCGCCTTGGCGCTGTCCTCGATCTCCACGGGGGCCAGCGCCTCGGCCGCGATGTCGGCCATGTGATAGGCGCGCTCCTCGACCCCGCCGATCTCGCCGCCATAGCGGATCGGGCGGCCCATGGTCCACGCGATCTCGGGCACCACCTCGTCGTTCATCGCACGCAGCCGTGCGATGCCCTCGCGCACCACCGCCACCCGCTCGGCCAGCGGCCGCGCCGCCCAAGCCTTCTGTGCCGATCGCGCGGCCGAGACAGCCGCCTCGACCGCCTCGCGGCTGGCGACGGGGCGCTCGGAATAAAGCTCGCCATTGACTGGCGAGATCAGTTTCAGGGTCTTGGTCATCGCATCCTCAACACCTCTCGAACCCGCGCATCAGTTCCCAATCGGTGATGCGCCGGTCGTATTCGAACTGCTCCCATTCAGCGGTGTGCACGTAGTGACCCACCACCGCGTCGCCCAGCGCCTCGCGCAACATCTTCGAGCGTTTGAGCGCCACCGTCGCGTCGCGCAAGGTTTTCGGAATGTCCTTCAGCCGGGCACCGAAATATGCGTCGCCCGTGAACGGGTCGCCCAGCTCCAGCTTCTCCTCGATCCCCTTCAGCCCCGCGGCAATCAAGGCAGCGAAGGCCAAATAGGGGTTCAGGTCCGCGCCGCCCACCCGGCACTCGCAGCGGATCGCGCGGGTCGCCTCGCCGCAAAGCCGGAACCCCGCGGTCCGGTTGTCACGCGACCAGACCAGCTTGGTGGGAGCGAAAGTGCCGACCTGGAACCGCTTGTAGGAGTTGATATAGGGCGCCAGGAAATACGTGATGTCCGGGGCGTATTTCAATTGCCCGGCCACGAACTGCCGCATGGTCTTCGACATGCCGAATTCGCACTTGGGATCATGGAACAGTGGCTTCTTCCCTCCCTTGTCCCACAGCGACATGTGGACGTGGCAGGAATTGCCGGCCAGGTCGTAATCCCACTTGGACATGAAGGTGATCGCCTTGCCTTGCAGATGCGCAATCTCCTTCATCGCGTTCTTCATGATCACGTGGCGGTCGGCCATGGTCAGCGCATCCGCGTAGCGCACATTCAGCTCTTCCTGGCCCGGGCCCCATTCGCCCTTGGAGTTCTCGACCGGAATCCCGGCCCCCTCCAGCCCATTGCGCATGGCGCGCAGGACCTCTTCCTCCTTGGTGGTCTGCAGGATGTGGTAGTCCTGGATGTAGTCGCCCGCGGTCCGGGCATCGCGGTAGCGCTTGTCGCGCAGGCTGCGGTAATCCTCGTCAAAGAGGAAAAACTCCAGCTCCGAGGCCGCATAGGCCATCATGCGCTGATCGGCCATCCGCGCCACCTGGCGCTTCAAGATCGCGCGAGGGCTGTGCGGGATCGGATCGTGGTGATGGTGATCCTCGAGATCCGCCAGTACCAGCGCGGTGCCCGGCAGCCACGGCGTTCGCCGCATGGTCGAGAGATCGGGCTTCATCACAAAGTCGCCATAGCCCGCGGCCCAGTTGGCCGCCTCGTAGCCCGGCACCGGCTCCATATCGATATCGTCGGCCAGCAGATAGTTGCAGGCATGGGTCTCTTTATGGGCGCCGTCGACGAAATAGGCGGCCTGGAACCGCTTACCGACCAGCCGCCCGAACATGTCGGCAAAGCAGACCAGCACGGTGTCGATCTCGCCCGCCTTCACGGCGGCGCGCAATTCGGCGAGCGTCAGCATTCCGGTCATCCTTTTACCTCGTCGTGTCAGGCACGGCCCCGATCAATACGATCTCGACCAGGTCGTGGCCCCAAAGCCGGGATTCGATGCAGGCCCGCTGGGGCCAGTTCTGCGGATCGTCGCCGATCCAATCGCACCAGACCGCGTCCATTTCCGCCTTGTGCGCGATCTTGTCGAGATAGACCGTGGCGTTGATCAGCCGGGTTTTGTCGGTGCCGAGACCGGTCAGGATCTCGTCGATCTTGGCAAGCGTGTTGCGGGTCTGCGCCGCCACATCGGCGACCGGGTCTTCCGAGGTCGCCACGGCCCAGGCAAAGCCGCCATAGGCGCTGCCAGCGCTTCGGCCGCGGGCGCCGCCCTGAACGCGCAGAATATCCATCATCGCATTTCCCCTCCAACGACCCTCGTGCGAGATCATTCCTTATTTCCCACGACATATTCAATAGGCGCTGGTGTGGGCGGCGTAGGTCGGATTGACACAACCCCGCCACCTCATTGAATTGGGTTTGCAGAAAGCCGGGGAGCGACCATGCCGCTGCATTTCGATCTTCAGGAATACGCCGGCCGCGTGGCCCGCGCCACGGACGCGTTGGAGGCCGCCCGGCTTGACGCCCTGCTGCTCTTCGCACCCGAGAGCCAATATTGGCTGACCAGCTACGACACGTTCGGCTTTGCGATGTTTCAATGCATGGTGCTGGGCGCCGACGGAGAGATCCATTTGCTGACCCGCGCGCCTGATCTGCGCCAGGCGCAGCAGACCTCCACCCTGACCGACGACCGGATCCATATCTGGGAAGACCGCGAGGGCGTCGATCCGGCCCGCGAGCTTGCGGCCTTGCTCAGCCATCTGGGCCTGTCCGCAAAGCGCCTGGGCGTCGAGACCGATACCGCCGGGCTAACCGCCCGCAACTGGGACCGGCTTCGCGCGGCCCTCGCGGATGCACGGCTCGAAGACGCATCCAATGTGCTCCGCCATCTGCGCCGCCGCAAGAGCCCGGCCGAGGTCGAGTGCCACCGCCGCGCCGCCACATTATCGGATGACGCCCTGGGCGCCGCGCTGGCCGAGACCCGCGCGGGCGCCTTCGAGGGTGATATCCTGGCGGCCATGCAGGGCGCGGTCTTTCGCGGCGGCGGCGACTATGCGGGGAACGAGTTCATCATCGGCTCAGGCGATGCGGCGCTGCTTTGCCGCTACCAATCCGGGCGCCGTCATCTGGATCCACAGGACCAGATGACCCTGGAATGGTCGGGCACATGGCGGCGTTACCACGCCGCGATGATGCGGACGCTCGTTATCGGCGAGGCCAATGACCGGCAGAAACGAATGCACGAGGCGGCCGTGGATGCGCTTGAGGCTTGCGAGACCGCAATCCGGCCAGGAGCGCGCATGGGGGACGTGTTCGAGGCCCACGCACGGGTCTTCGACGCGCATGGGTTGAGCCACGCCCGGCTCAACGCCTGTGGCTATGGCATGGGCGCGGTCTACAACCCGATCTGGGTCGATTTTCCCATGTTCTACCGAGGCAACCCGCTGCCGATGCACACCGGGAACGTGTTCTTCCTGCACATGATCCTGATGGACAGCGAAGCAGGTCTCGCCATGTGCTGGGGACATTCTGTCCTGGTGACCGAGATCGGGGTCGAGCGCCTATCCCGCCATCCACTCGACCTGGTGGAGTGCTGAGCGCCTAGGAACCCTCCGGCGCACCCTCCTCGGTCCAGCGCTCCGCGTTCGCGCGGATCACACCGGTCCGCTCGGCGACCGGTGGATGGGACGATAGCCAGTTCATCTCGTGCGCCGCCGCTTCGGGCACCAGCTCCAGCAGCTTTTCCAGCATCCGCGCCTGCGGCTCGGCGCCGAGGCCGGAGCGCACCATCAGTGCCGTCGCATAGGCATCCGCCTCGAACTCGTCCTTGCGGCTCAGACGGGTCGCGACGAACGTGGCGACCCATCGGGCTACGATCCAACCGATAAACGGCAGGAACCAGTTCAGGATCGAGCCGAGGACCAGATGCACGATCTGCGCGCCGGTAACGTCCATGATCCGCCGCTTGGTATGGCCGAGCGCCAGGTGGCCGAGCTCGTGCGCCACGACCGATGCCAGCTCGGGCGCGGTGATCCGCCCGGTCTGGAATTTCTTGAAGAGGCCGCTGGTGATGTAGATCTCGCCCGACGGCGTTGCCAGGCCGTTGACGATCGGCATGTCGAGCACGCGCACGGCGATCCGATCGATCCCCGCCGTCCGGGCCAGACGTGCCAGCAGCGCCTCGATCTGATCGTTGGCCAGCGGGCGTGAACGCTGCCGCAACTGCCTGCCAGATTGCCAGGCCACAAACCTGATCCAGGCGAAGACGAGGGCGAGAGCCAGCAGTAGAAGACCGATGCGGGTCATAAATCCAATATAGGCCCGGCGCGCGCCCAGGTCACCGGTGATCAGCGTGATCCTTGCCGGATGGGAAAAAGGAGAATTCGCGCCACGGGCCTATATATCAGTGAATGCCAGCATAATAATCGCTGAACCAAATGAACCGGAGAACGACATGGACCCCTTGATTGCCGCCCCGAACCCGGTCTCGCCCAAGGCGAAGATTGGCCATGTGCACCTGAAGGTCGCCGATCTGGACCGCGCTATCGGGTTTTATTCTGGCGTGCTGGGTTTCGATTTGATGCAGAAATTCGGCGACAGCGCCGCGTTTCTCGCGGCTGGCGGCTACCACCACCATCTGGGTCTCAATGTGTGGGAAAGCGCGGGGGGCACGCCCCCGCCCAAAAAACATACGGGGCTCTATCACACGGCCTTCCTCTACCCAACCCGGACGGACCTGGCCGACGCGGTGAAGCGGGTCGTCGCCGCTGGCTACCCGATCACCGGCATGGCCGATCACGGCGTCTCGGAGGCAGTTTATCTGGATGACCCGGACGGCAACGGGGTCGAGCTCTACTGGGACAAGCCCAGTGAGGAATGGCCCCTGGATGCGGACGGCAAGCTCGCAATGGTCAACGTGCCGTTGGATTTGGAGGGGCTGCTGGCCGAGGCATAGGGCGGGTTTTCAACCCGCCATCCCCGCTCCACCCGGTTCGCCTGTCGGTGGGGTAAAACCCCACCCTATCCACTTCGTAGGGTGGGCTCGCTAGAGCCCACCATTCTTGCGACGCCAATGTCCGATGGTGGGCTCGCGGAGCCCACCCTACCGGCTCAACTCCCGCGTCGCCCTATCCAGCCCTTCCAGCGTCATCGGGAACATCCGCCCGTCCATGATCTCGCCAATCATGCCGATGGAATGGGTATAGCCCCAGTGCGTCTGCGGCACCGGGTTGATCCAGACCGCGTCCGGCCATTGCGCCAGCGCGCGCTTCAGCCAGGCCTCGCCCGGCTCCGGGTTCCAGTGCTCGTTGGCGCCGCCGGGATAGAGGATCTCGTAGGGACTCATCGAGGCATCGCCAACAAACACCAACTTGTAGTCGGGCCCATAGGTGTTGAGGACATCCCAAGTCGGAGTCTGTTCCTCCCAGCGCCGGCGGTTGTCGCGCCAGACGCCCTCGTAAAGGCAGTTGTGGAAGTAGTAGTATTCCAAATGCTTGAACTCGGTCCGTGCGGCCGAGAAAAGTTCCTCGGCAACCTTCACATGGTCGTCCATCGAGCCGCCCGCGTCGAACAGCATCAGCACCTTGACCGCGTTGTGCCGCTCGGGCCGGGTTTGGATGTCCAGATAGCCATGCTCGGCGGTTGCGCGGATGGTACCATCCAGGTCCAGTTCCTCCTCCGCCCCTTCGCGGACCCAGCGGCGCAGGCGCTTCAGCGCGACCTTGATGTTGCGGGTGCCAAGCTCGACCGTGTCGTCCAGGTTGCGAAACTGGCGCTTGTCCCAAACCTTGACCGCGCGGCGGTGGCGGCTTTCTTTCTGGCCGATACGCACACCCTCGGGGTTGTAGCCATACGCGCCGAAGGGCGAGGTACCGGCGGTGCCGATCCATTTCGAGCCGCCCTGGTGTCGGCCCTTCTGCTCCTCCAGCCGCTGGCGGAGTGTGTCCATCAGCTTTTCCCAACCGCCCAAGCTCTCGACCAGCGCCTTCTCCTCGTCGGTCAGGTGCTTTTCGGCGAGCTTGCGCAGCCACTCTTCCGGCAGCTCCATGGCCTCGACGCCGTCCTCGCCCTGCGCATGCTCGAGCCCCTTGAAGACCTCGCCAAAGACCCGGTCAAACCGGTCCAGATGGCGCTCGTCCTTCACCAGGGCTGAACGTGCCAGGTAGTAGAACCGCTCCACGTCATAGGTCGCGAGCCCTACGTCCATCGCCTCGATCAGGGTCAGATGCTCGCGCAAGCTGACCGGCACCTTGGCCGCCTTGAGCGCAAAGAAAAGCTTCAGGAACATGCCTACAAGCCCGCCGCGTTCCGCGCATAGATCGTCACGATCGCCAGTGTCACCAGACCGGCCGGAATGCCGTGGGCCAACGCGTATTGTACCCGATCAGCCGTTGTGCCGCCACGGCGCGCGGCACGATACCAGCCAAGCGCGCACCCCGCGGCAAAGGCGATGATCACCAGCATGTCCCCTCCTATCCTGTGCTCGGCCGGCAGTTCGACGCCCGGCGCCCGGGGCCGACCGCGTAGGCATTCCAAGCGCGCGCGCGTTCGGCCGTGCGCGCTGCCCGTTCGCTGCCTGGCTCGGTCGCGGCCAGAGCATCCGCCTCAATCGTATATAGCGCGGCCAGTCGCTCGTCCTGCCGATAAGCCGCGAAAATCGGCCAGGTTGCCTCCGCCAGCGAGATCGCCTCATTGTATCGAGCAAGCCGCAACAGCGCACAGGCTTTCTCGAGCCCAATCCGCGCAAGACGCACATCCTGCGGCCCATGTGCCGTCTCGCAGATGGTGCGCGCCTGGTCCAACATTGCCACCGCCCGAGCCGGATCAGGGCGCGACAATACCCGGCCCGCCGTGACCAGGGTGTGGCAGTGCTGCGCCGAGCCAGGCGCGTTCGCCTGGATCAGCGTCAACGCCTTGTCTATCGACTTGATCCGCGCGCGCCCGGAAGTTCGCCGTGAGAACACCTTGGCCATCGAATCTGACCATTCACCAAGCCCGCTGGTGCGCAGACGTGGCAAGCGTGGCGCGTTCCGGCCCTGAGGATTGATCCGGTCCAGCAACGCATTCGCCCTTGCCCGTGTCTCGCGCCGGTCGAGGCCGGTCTCAATCTCGGGCGCATAGAGCAGCCGCAGCATCAGGTAATCGAGCTTCGTCGGCCAGATATGGGCGCCGTCGTCATTGAAGCTCGACATGCCGAGGCCAAAAAGATCGCTCGAGAGCCCCAGCGCCTGAGGGATCTCCTCGAGCAGGCAATTTCGAACGCGGTAAGGCAACGCGTCGTCGGGGACGAATATCGTCATCCGGTCGATCCGCTCGAGCGCGGATATGCTTCCACCGCTCGCCGCCTCCGGGTCGTGGGAAAAAGCCTGCCAGGTCACGTCACCCGCCGCGATGGCGCAAGCGGCGCCCGGCACCGCGCGCGCGAAGCGCGGCCCGTCCGCGAAGCGGATCAGTAGATTTCCGCCCACGCCCCGCGAGGTTGGCACGCCCGCCTCGGCACGTAACTGGGCGAGGTATCCGTCGAGGAATGCCTCCAGGCCAGGTATTGCGCCTTCTGGCGTTACGGTCACCAGGGCCTCGTAGCGCACCAGATGCGGCCGCCGGGCGCCGCCTTCCACTTCGTGGGACATGATGGCGAAAAGCCCGGCAAGGCTGTCATTGTCAAAACTCGTATGGCCTGCGGGAAGCAACGCCCCGAGTGCAGGTTCGAGCGGTAACGGCGCTCTGGGAGCGACCGCTGCGGTTCCTGCTTCCGTCGGCGGCTCGGAGTCCGGGCCGCAAGCACTGACCAGCAACGACGCGCCAGCTATAATCCATGCTAAACAACGCATTATCTCTGATACTTGATGAATGATGTCAGCGTTGCAACCCGGTCATAGAGCTGCCGCGCGGTCGCATTGAAGTCCTGCGTCAGCCAATAGACCGATGGGCACCCTGCGGCATCACCCGCCGCGTAGACCGCCTCGATTAGTGCGCGCCCGGCACCGGTTCCCCGCACGGCCGGGTCAACATAAAGATCCTGCAGATAGATCACGTTCTCGACCCGCCAGCAGTGGCGGTGAAAAAGGTAATGGATCAGGCCCACCGGCTTGCCGTCCTGCTCGGCGATCAGCCCATGAAAGTCGTGCGGACCGTCGCCCAGAAGCCGCGCGAAGGTGGTCTGGTAAACCTCCTCCGCCACGGATGCCTCATAGAACTCCAGGTAGCCGGTCCAAAGCCGGCGCCATTCGGCCTCGTCAGACGCCCGCAAGGCGCGGATCGTAGTTTCCATCTCGCTATCCTCCCTGCCGCCGCGCCAGGAACGCCAGCCGCTCGAACAGATGCACGTCCTGCTCGTTCTTCAACAGCGCCCCGTGCAGCGGCGGAATTGCCGATTTCGGGTCCGCGCGCAGCGTCGCCGGGGCTACGTCATCGGCCATCAGCAGTTTCAGCCAGTCCAACACCTCGGATGTCGAAGGTTTCTTCTTCAAACCGGGTGTCTCCCGGATCTCATAGAATTGCGTCAATGCCGACCGGACCAGCTCTTTCTTGATGTCCGGGAAATGGACATCAATGATCCGGGTCATCGTCTCGGTGTCCGGAAACGCGATGAAATGGAAGAAACACCGGCGCAGGAAGGCGTCGGGCAGTTCCTTCTCGTTATTGGACGTAATGATTACGATCGGCCGGTGCCGGGCCTGGATCGTCTCGCCGGTCTCGTAGACGTGGAACTCCATCCGGTCGAGTTCCTGCAGAAGGTCGTTCGGGAATTCGATGTCCGCCTTGTCGACCTCGTCGATCAGTAGCACCACTTTCCGGTCCGCCGAGAACGCATCCCACAGCTTGCCCGGTTTGATGTAATTCCGAACCTCCTTGACCCGCTCATCGCCCAATTGGCTATCGCGCAGGCGGCTGACGGCATCGTATTCGTAGAGCCCCTGATGCGCGCGGGTGGTGGATTTGATGTGCCACTCGATCAGATCCAGTCCCAAAGCCTCGGAAACCTGGCGTGCAAGCTCTGTCTTACCGGTGCCGGGCTCTCCCTTGACCAGAAGCGGCCGTTCGAGGCGGATCGCGGCGTTGACCGCGACCATCAGATCCTCGGTCGCCACATACTCCGCCGTGCCGTTGAACTGCATTTCCGCCGCCTTTCGCCTTGCCGCCGCCTCGCCTGGGCGGGCGCAGAGATTCTCCAAAGGGTGAAGGGATATAGCGGAAATTTGATCGCGTTTTAAGGCGTGACAAGGCCAATCGGTTTATCTATAGAAGCGCCACTCGAAATCGGTCCTTTGTTCGGGGAGCGCAGGGTGTCTGGGTCGAATGGCATGAATATCGAAGTAAAAATCGACGAAGAGTATGTGCCGGAAAAGGGCGAAGCGTTCATGTGCGAGCGGCAGAAGGAATTCTTTCGCCGCAAATTGATCGGCTGGAAAGAATCAATCCTGGACGAAAGCCGCGAAACCCTCGTCCACATGCAGGAAGAGACCCAGAACATTCCCGACCTAGCCGACCGCGCCTCGGCCGAGACCGACCGGGCGCTGGAGCTGCGCACCCGGGACCGCCAGCGCAAGCTGATCTCGAAGATCGACGCGGCATTGCGCCGGATCGACGAGGGCACCTACGGCTATTGCGAGGAAACTGGCGATCCAATCTCGCTCAGGCGCCTCAGCGCCCGGCCTATCGCTACCCTGTCCCTGGAGGCCCAGGAACAGCACGAGCGGCGCGAAAAGGTCCACCGCGACAGCTGAATCCATTGCGCGACATAAAAATGCGCAATTTTCTTTCCGCAGTGTAAAACTCTCCGACCCGGCGTCTTGTTGCGGCGACACCCGCTGCCCTAACCGGGGCGCGGACGAAGCGACGCGGAGATGACGAGATGTCGGAGAGAGTGTCGGCTGGCGGCCTATCGGTTGCACGCGAGCTGTTCGAATTCATCGAGACCGAAGCTTTGCCGGCGACGGGGCTTGAAAGCGCCACTTTCTGGGACGGATTCGGAAGGATCGCCGCCGAGTTTTCCGCCAGGAACCGTGCGCTGGTGGCCAAGCGCGATGCGCTCCAGGCGAAAATCGACGATTGGCACAAAGCCCGCGCCGGGCAGGACCACGACCCAGCCGCCTACAAGGATTTCCTGAGCGAGATCGGCTATCTGGAATCCGAAGGGCCCGATTTTCAGATCGATACCCCGAATGTGGATGCCGAGTTCTCGACCATCGCCGGGCCTCAGCTCGTCGTCCCGATGATGAACGCGCGCTACGCGCTGAATGCCGCGAATGCGCGCTGGGGCTCGCTCTATGACGCGCTCTACGGCACCGACGCCATGGGCAGCTCGCCCGAACCCGGCGGCTACGACCCAGAGCGCGGAGCCGAGGTGATCGGATGGGCCAAGGATTTCCTCGACGACGTCGCGCCTCTGGAGGCGGGCTCACACTCCGACGTCGTGCGTTATGTGGTCGCCCACCACCGTCTGGTGCCCACCTTGCGCGACGGCCGGCAGACCGAGTTGAAGGATCCATCGCAATTCGCGGGCTATTCCGAGGATCCAACGGCGCCCCATTCGGTTCTGCTGAAGAACAACAACCTGCATATCGACGTCCTGATCGACCCCCACAATGCGATCGGCAAGGACGATCCGGCAGGGATCGCGGACCTGATGATCGAGTCCGCGATCACGACGATCATGGACTGCGAAGACTCGGTGGCCGCGGTCGATGCCGAGGACAAGGTCGTCAGCTACCGAAATTGGTTGGGCCTTATGAGGGGCGATTTGACCGAGCCCGTCTCCAAGGGTGGTCACAGCTTCACACGGCGCCTGAACCCGGACCGGAACTACTCAGCGCCAGATGGGCGCCCGCTGTCCCTGCCCGGCCGCTCGCTGATGCTGGTAAGGAATGTCGGGCCGCTGATGACCAATCCGGCGATCCATCTGGCCGATGGCTCGGAGATCCCGGAAGAGATCATGGACGCGGTCTGCACGATCATGATCGCGCTCCACGACTTGATGAAGACCTCTGGCGCCAGGAACTCGCGCGCGGGATCGGTCTATGTGGTCAAGCCAAAGATGCACGGACCCGAAGAGGTCGCCACCGCGAACGACCTGATGGGCGCGATCGAGAAAATGCTCGGCCTGGCCCCGAACACGGTTAAAATCGGCATCATGGACGAGGAACGGCGCACCACGCTGAACCTCAAGGAATGCATCCGCGCCGCCAAGAGCAGGGTCGCCTTCATCAATACCGGCTTCCTCGACCGGACCGGCGACGAGATTCACACCTCGATGCAGGCCGGTCCGATGATCCGCAAGACCGAGATGAAGGCCCAGCCCTGGATCGCGGCCTACGAGGACTGGAACGTCGATATCGGGCTCGAATGCGGGCTCAAGGGTGTCGCGCAGATCGGCAAGGGCATGTGGGCCATGCCCGACCTCATGGAGGCGATGCTGGAGCAGAAGATCGGCCACCCGCAGGCGGGCGCAAACACGGCCTGGGTGCCTTCGCCCACCGCGGCGACACTGCACGCGACCCACTATCACAAGGTCAACGTGGCCGAACGCCAGGACGCGATTGCAGGCCGCGGCCGGGCCAATCTGGACGCCGTCCTGACCATGCCGCTGGCGCGCGGCGCGAATTGGTCGCCAGACGAGGTCCAGGCAGAACTCGACAACAACGCGCAAGGGATCCTGGGCTACGTGGTGCGCTGGGTCGATCAGGGGATCGGCTGCTCGAAGGTGCCGGACATCAACGATGTCGGACTGATGGAGGACCGGGCTACCTTGCGCATCTCGTCCCAGCACATCGCCAACTGGCTGGTCCACGGAATCACCACCGAGGACCAAGTGATGGAGACCATGAAGCGCATGGCCACCGTGGTCGATCAGCAGAACGCGGGCGACCCGGCCTATCGGCCGATGGCGCCGGGCTTTGACGGGGTCGCCTTCAAGGCCGCCTGCGATTTGGTCTTCAAGGGCACCGAATGGCCCAACGGTTACACCGAACCGGCGCTCCATGCGCGCCGACTTCAGCGGAAAAGGGAGGGCTGATCCATGACCGCAATCACCCTGCGCAAGGCGCGCAAGATCGTCTCATCGGCGCTGGCCAAGGGCCGCGAGGCGGGGATGCAGCCCCTAGCCGTCTGCGTGCTGGATGCCGGAGGCCACCTAAAAGCCTTCGAGCGCGAGGACGGCGCCTCGAACGGACGCTTCGAGATCGCCCGCGGCAAGGCGAACGGCGCGCTGGAGATGGGGATCGGCTCGCGCGCACTGTTCAACCGCGCCGAGCAACAAGCCTATTTCGTGCTGGCGGCGGGACGGATCTTCGACCACGGAATGATCCCGGTTCCGGGCGGCGTTCTGGTACGCGACCGCAAGGGTGTGATTGCCGGCGCGGTCGGGATCAGCGGCGACAATTCCGACAATGACGAGGCCGCCGCGATCGCCGGCATCGAAGCCGCCGGTTTCACGGCTGATCCGGGCTGAGCGACGAGCGCGTGGCGGGTCCGGACCTGTCCGGTAGACTGCGCGTCGACGGAGGAGGACGCCGATGACGGAGAATGCGGCCCTGACCCCGGACCTGCAGGCGGCCGGCTGGTCCGCCAGCGATGATGGCACGGCCATAACGAAGACATTCCAGTTCCGCGGGTTTCGGGACGCGATGGCCTGGATGGCCCGGGCCGCCTTCGAGGCCGAGCATCTGAACCACCATCCGGAATGGTCGAATGTCTACAACCGGGTCGAGGTGCGGCTGACCACCCACGACACCGGCGGGCTGACCGGCAAGGACATCTCGCTGGCCGAGCGGATGGAGAAGATCGCCGGGCGGACGCTCGCGAAGTGAGCGTTCGCGGTCAATTTACCTGCCATTAACCGAAGGGACGCACCCTGCCCGGACGCGGCACGATTGCCCCGCGACCGAGGGCAGAATGCAGATCCTGGTCCATCTCGGCTTCAATAAATGTGCCTCCAGCTACATCCAGCACGCGCTGGCGGGATCGCAATCGGCATTGCGCCGGCGCGGCGTTTTCTATGCGGTTGAAGGCGAGCGGGCCGCTCAGTACGGGCTCTCAAGATATTACGGCTTTGGCCCCGACGCCGAGGGCGTCACCCGGCGCAGCCTCGGCTGGCTGGCAGCGCGGGCTCGCGAGCGTGGCTGCGGGCGCATGATCGTCTCCAGCGAATACCTGTCGCTCGGCCAACCCGATGCCATCGCAACATTCATGGAGGATTTGCGTGGTCTCGGCGCCGAGGCGCAGTTCCTGGTCTTTAGCCGGGACCTGGGACCGTGGCTGAGCTCGCTTTTCAATCAATACGTCAAAACGGTGGATGGCGGTCCGTTCTATGACTCGATTGATTCCTTCGTGAGCCATGTCCTGAGGAACGGTTCAATCGATCTGGCTCGCCGCTATCGGGTCTGGGTCGACGCGGCGGGGCCGGATTGGGTCACCCATGTGCGGATCGCGGAAAATCAGGCGGATACATCGGTCCTGGCGCCGTTCGAGGCCTTCGCAGGCGTCCCGGTCGCCCCGGCCATGGGCCCGGTCAACCATTCGCTCCCCGCGGGCGCGCTCTACCTGACGGGCCGTTTGCGCCAAGCGCATCGCGGTCCTCTGCGCGACCGCCTGCTTACCCGCATCGCGGCGGGCGGCTGCGATTGGGCCATGGCGCCGGAGGGTTATCTTCGAATCAGCGCGCAGAACATGGCCCGGCTCGAGCGCGAGATCGCCGAGCCGTTCGCGCGCATCGCGGACGCAATCGCTTCAGGCCACGCCGCCTAAGCCGAGTGCACCAAAGACGACTCTGTCCCCGATCCGTTCTCCCGCAAGTCCTCGAGCCGCACTATGTCATGCAGCGCCTGGCATAGCGCCGCGGGGTCACGCGACATCGCCAACGGCAGAACGAAGGAAGGATAACCCGCCTGTGCCGCGTCATGCAGCCGCGTGCCGATCGCCCCAATGTCGAAGCCTGCAACCATGCGGCCCGAGGCCAGGGCATGGGACAAGGCATAGCAATAGGTCTCGGGCCAGATCGACGGAATTAGGATCAGGTCAGGGCTGGCCGCATCGATCAGGCGCGGGAGATCGTCATTCCGGTATCGCCCAGTTACCGAGATGCCGGCTGCCGACGCGGCCCGGTCGTTCCGGGTATGCCCGATCACGGTCAGATGCAGGCCGTCCGGTGCCGCCTCGCGCGCCAGGCCCAGCAACACATCAAATCCCTTGATCGGCCCAATTGCGCCGATCGCCGTGACCCTCAGCGGCCCAGACCGTCGCTGGCGCGCCGGGTCACAGGTCATGGCAGGTCGACGGTCATGAGGCCGCACAACCAGCGCCGTCAGATCCGGGAAATAGCGGCGAAGACGCTCGGCTACATCGCGATCGGGCGCCTTCACGATGCGCGCCATTGACAGCAGACGCCCATGCGCCTGCCGCCAACGCGTGATATCGGGCGCGCCGAAGCGAGACCGCCGCCGGATCAGGCATCTCTGGCAGGCGCGCTCGGCGCCAGGCGGGCCCGGCTCGCCGCAATACATGCCCGCATTGTCCACCAGATTGATTCGCGGGCAGACCGCCAGGTAGTCATGCACGGTCACCTCGAAAGGCAGGTCCACAGCATCGATCAGCCAAGCCATCCGGCGCGCCGCGTCACGGCCGAAATCGGCCAAGTGGTGGAGCCGGATCTCGGTGATCCCCAACGTGCCGAGGAGGCTGATAAGCTCCGCTCCACCGACCGACACCGATTCGAGGCTCGGCAAAGCACCCGCCTCTGGGTGATCGAGCCGGACCGTACCGGTCCCGCCTGCCCCGCCACGCATCAGCACGATCCCGGCGCCGCCCTGGGTCAGCCTTGCGATCTCCTCGTCCACATGCTGCTCGGTGCCGCCGCCCAGCGAATGGGTGACAATCAGCACCCGGCGGCGCCCGGCCGCCAGCCGCTTCAGCCGCGCCAGGTCCAACGCACGGCGCAGACGCGCCATCGGATCCGCCGCGACAAACGCCGCAACGTCACGCGGATAGCTCGGATAGCGCCGGGCCAGAACCTGCATCGCCTTCGCAACCCGGCGCGCCCGCTCGGCCCCGAACGAACATTGACCGATATGGCACACAAAGACCTCCCCCGCCGCCAGATTGCGCCATCCGGCACGGATCGCACGCTGCGAGAAGTCGTTTTCCTCGCCATAGCCGCGTCCGAAGGCGCGGTCGTCGAGCAGGCCCAATGCCTCGATCGCCGCGCGGCGCACATAGACCGCGAAGCCGACACATGTCGGCAGCCCGACCGTCTGGCCCCGGTTCACCTCGGCCGCCAATCGGTCGAGCGCCGCCCAATCCAGCTCCAACGCCTCGCAATTGTCGGTATCGAAGCGCGGATAGCTGCAGATGGTGCCGTTATTGGTCAACGGCGTCACCGTCGCCACGTCAGGCGCCGAAAAGGCCACCCTGCGCAGCCGGTCGATCCAATCGCCAAAGACCTCTGTATCGGCATTGAGCCAGATGACATCACGCCCGGCACCTTGCTGCCGGCGCAAGGCCAGATTGACTGCGCCGACAAAGCCCAGATTGCGCTTCGGCACCAAAAGTTCGATCAACCCGCGCCCGGCCAACATCCGCAAATCCGCGCGCAGCTTTGGGTCAGGGCCATGATCGTCCACGACGACCAAGGCATGACCGGTGCGGTTCGCCGCCTCCAGAACGCTGGCCAAACAGCGGAGGGTCTCGGCACGGCCCGCATAGACCGGCACAATCACGTCAACGGCCGGCTCGACGGCCGCGGGCGGATCGATCCGTGCGAGCCGGGCCAGAGCCGCCTCCACCGCCGCGGCGTCATCGTCGGCACGGCGCACAGCATGGTTCTGGGGGCCAAATCCGCAGGCCCGGCCCTTGACCAAGTAATGCCCCAGGCCACTGATCCGGTCTCGCTGCGATAGCCCGGCCTGCCAGCGATAGCGCGCCTCGTCGAAGTCAGGCGCGGGGTCGCGCCCCTCGGCCCAGCCATAGCACAGGTAATGGCGTAGCGGATCCATGCCGGCGGCGCGGACATCCGGGTTCGCCGCCAGATAACCGCCGAATCGAAGCTCAGCGACGCGTGAACGAGCGTCCGTTGCAGCGACGCGTGAACGAGCGTCCGTTGCAGCGACGCCATCACCCCGCGCGGCAAAACCGGGCACAAGCCCATCCGCAGGATCACGCCCAGGACCAAGTGCGCCAGACGCTCGACCAACCGGCGCCGCACATGGCCCAGGCGCCATACGGGCGGCGGGACGCGCCCGAGCAAGCGCTCATGCAGCCGCATCACTCGCCACCCCCAATAGGCCCGACTAAAGATCGCGCTGGGGTGCGGGATCGTCCAGCTTTCGGGCAAGCGCGCCCGCACCGGCCGCCATTTCTTTCGCCTCCCACGGACGCGAAATCAGGCGCAGAACCGCATCCGCCCAAAGCGCAGGACAATTCGCCAATGCCAGCCCGGCGCCGCTCCGCGCCGCCAGTCCGGACGGCCCCCAGGCCGCCGTGTAGATCGGGGCCGCCCCCGCAACCCCATGCTCGATCAGCTTGTTGCGCGAGCGCGCCATGTTGAACGGCGTTTCGATCAGCGGATAGAGCGCGATGTGAAAGCGCCTGGCCGTCAGCCCTTTGCGATAGGCGCGCCAGCCGCGGCCGGGGATGCGCTGCACGCGCGGATGCGCGGCCAGCATTGGCGGCAGACGATGACGTTCGGCCAAGTGAAATCTCGCCCGGGGTTCGGCGGCCAGCACCCGTTCGATGACCGGTGCAAGAAATGCCAAGCCGCCCCGATGCACCGAACTGCCCAGAAACGCGATATCGATCGGGCCCCTCCCATCCAGAACCCGAGCGAAATGTCTTTGGCAGGCAATGCGCTCGGACCAATAGGGGTGGATCACCGGCGCCGCGCGCCCGGTCATCCGGCTAAGATTCGCCGAGCTGACCACCAGATCCGCGCGCGGACCGTATTGCGCAAGGGCCGCGGCCTCGACCAGACGCAGCTTCTGGCGGTACCGGAACGGCAGCGAGGGATCGGCGATCCCGGCCTGGGGAAGATCGTCCAGAAAGTAGATCAACCGCCGCCGCGGTGGCAGTGGCCCCGCCCCCAGCCCATGACGGATCACCAGACAGGCGGAGGCCGAGACAAACACCGTCGGCGCCAGCCGGGTCACCCCGCGCTCAAGGAAATCGCCGCAGGCATTCATGAAGTAGAGATCCGCGCTAGGGGAGCCAGGGGCCGGGAGCACGCGCGACAACAGCGACGGGATCATGCGGCAATCTCTCCCAGACTTCTTCTGTTCCAGCCGGCGCGGAACGCGGGCAGATGACCACCGGCCACGGCCGCTACTTTCCGGCCTCGGCTTTAATCTTGAGTTAACGATCCCTCCCTAACGGTTGGCGCATGAACCCCAACGAGCCCATCCAGGTTTCGGAAAGCACTCTCGCCTCGGCGAGGGTGCTTTTCGCATTATTGGTCCGGGAAATGGCAACCCGGTTCGGGGGTTCGTGGGCGGGCTACCTTTGGGCGCTGATCGAACCTTTGGCCTTCATCGCGCTACTTTCGCTGGCCTTCTCGCAAATCGCCCACAGCCCGCCGATCGGGCGCAGTTTTCCGCTATTCTATGCCACAGGTTACATCGCGTTCAGCTACTACAACGACATCGCGGCGCTGACCGGGCGCTCGATCCATGTCAATCGGCCACTCCTCTCCTACCCGGTCGTCGGCCCTCTCGATACGGTGCTGGCGCGGTTTCTGCTTCAGGGGCTGACCGGGCTGGCTGTCGCTGCCATCGTCTTTGCTGGCATCCTTGCGGTCTTCGCCGACCAGGTGCAGATCCGGCCCCTACCCCTGATGGCCAGCCTGGCGCTGGCCGCGCTGCTGGGTCTTGGTGTCGGGCTCGTCAACTGCACTCTTTTCGCCTTCTCGAAGACGTGGGAGCTGATCTACGGCGTGATCGCGAGGCCGCTGTTCCAGGTCTCGGCGGTCTTTTTCACCTTCGCCTCGATGCCAGCCTACGTGCGCGAGGTGCTGTGGTGGAACCCCATCATCCACCTGGTCGGGCTGATGCGGGCAGGTTTCTACCCGGCCTACGACGCCAGTCATGTCAGCCACGTCTATGTCCTGGCCCTGACACTGGGCCTGATCGTCGCCGGGCTCGCGATGATGCGGGTCGGTTCCGGCCGGCTGGCCGAATCATGATCACGTTCCATAGCGTCTCGAAGCGGTTCCGCAAGAACGGGGTCACCAAACATGTGCTGATCGATGCCAGCTTCGCCCTGCCCGAGGACCGCAGCATCGCGGTCCTCGGCCGCAATGGCGTTGGCAAGTCGACGCTGATCCGGTTGATCGCCGGGACGCTGAGTCCCGACCGCGGCCGGATCATGCGCCACCGGCGGTTCTCCTGGCCGATCGGCTTCGCCGGCTCGTTCCACCCGTCGCTGACGGGCGCTCAGAACACCCGCTTCGTGGCACGCATCTACGGCCGCGACAGCGGTGCGCTCGAGGAGTTCGTGCAGGATTTCTCCGAGCTCGGTGCCTTCTACCACCCGCCGGTCAGCACATACTCGGCGGGCATGAAGGCGCGGCTCGCCTTCGCGCTCAGCATGGGTGTCGATTTTCAGGTCTACCTGGTCGATGAGGTAATCGGCGTCGGCGACACCGCCTTCCGGCGCAAATGCGCCGAGGCGTTCCGCCAGCGGATGGACCGGGCACGGGTGATCATGGTCTCGCACAGCCCAGCGTTGCTGCGCGAGTTCTGCGACGCAGGCATCCTGATCGAGGCGGGGCGCCTGTTCTACTTCAACTCGGTCCAGGGGGCGGCGGACGCCTACGAGGCGGTGCTGGCCAAACCCCTGCCCGCCTGAGGAGCAACGACCGTGCCGGACGGCCAGCCGCAGAAGCACCTGGACCCAGTCCAATCCAGCACCGCCCAACCGCGCATCGAGAAGGCGGTCCTGCTCGGCGCGCCACCCGCACGCCCACGCCGGCGGCACTGGGTGATCGCACTCTCGTTTCTGGTCATGGTCGCGCTGCCGGCCGCGCTGTCCGCCGCCTATCTGATCTATGTCGCGGCCGACCGCTATGCGTCGCGCGTCGCCTTCTCGATCCGTTCGAACCAAGCCTCGGCCCCGCTTGAGATCCTGGGCGCGGTTACCCAGCTTGGCAATTCCAGCGTGCTGACCGATGGACAGATCCTCTACGACTACATCCAAAGCCAGGAGATCGTCGAGGCGGTGGGCGCGCGCCTGCCGCTGGAGGATTTTCTGAACCGGGCTCCGCGCGATTGGGTCTTCACGTTGGGCGGCGACCAGCCCATCGAGGATCTAGTCGACTACTGGAACCGTGTGGTCGACGTCGCGCTGGACCCGGCTACCGGGATCATCGGCGTCGAAGCCCGCGCCTTCCGCCCTGATGAGGCGCGCCAAATTGCAGCGGCGATCCTGGCCTCCAGTTCGGACCTGGTCGAGCGCCTGACCGAAACCGCCCGCCAGGACGCGGTCCGTCATGCGGCGCATGAACTGGCCGAGGCAAAGGAGGATCTGCGCGCGATCCGCGTGCGGCTGCGCGACTTCCGCGATATCGAGCAGGAAGTCGATCCTTCGCAGAACGCCCGTGTCGCCATCGGCCTGGTCGCGGGTCTCGAGGAGGAATTGTCCCAGGCCCGGGTGCAGATGGAATTGCTCAGCGGGGCCCTGGACGAGACCGCGCCCCGGATCACGCTGCTCCGGCGCCAGATTGACTCGCTGGAGGCCCGGATCGCCGTCGAGCGCACCCGGTTGGGCGCTGGCACCAGCGACGATGGCGGCGGCCGGGCGCTCAGCCAGATCGTCGGCGAGTTCGAGGAACTGGTGGTCGACCGGGAATTTGCCGAGCAAGCCTATACGGTGGCGCTGGCCACCTATCAGCAGGCCCAGGCTGAGGCGCGGCGGCGCCAGCGCTATCTCGCCGCCCATATCGAGCCCACCCTTTCGGACGAGCCGGAATATCCGGACCGGCCCCTTCTGATCGCTTCCATCTTCCTTCTGGCGCTCGCGATTTGGAGCATCCTGGTGCTCGGTGCCTACAACATCCGGGATAGGCGATGACCCAGCATTGGACCCCGGCGAAAAATGCCACCGCGCCCCTAAGCTTTAACCCTTTGGTCAGCACGTTCGGTGACCATTCGGAAACCGGAAACGGGCGCCAGCGCCTGATCAATCGCGAGGTCGGACCGATGAAGAAACGCAAGGGCATCGTGCTGGCGGGCGGAGCCGGGTCAAGGCTGCATCCGCTGACAATCAGCGTCTCGAAGCAGCTTTTACCGGTCTACGACAAGCCGATGATCTACTACCCGCTGAGCGTCTTGATGCTGGCGGGGATCGGCGAGATCGCGATCATTACAACGCCCCGCGACCGCGAGGCGTTCCGCGATCTGCTGGGTAACGGCACGAATCTGGGGCTCAGACTGGAATACATCACGCAACCGGCGCCCGAGGGGCTGGCTCAGGCCTATCTCCTGGCCGAGGATTTCCTGGACGGCGCCGCCTCGGCGATGGTGCTGGGCGACAATATCTTCTTCGGCGCCGGGCTTGGTTCGCTGCTTGCGCGCGCGGAAAGCGCCCGCTCGGGCGCCTGCATCTTCGCGCACCAGGTCAGCGACGCGCGCACCTATGGCGTCGTTGAAATCGGTCCTGATGGCCAGGTCGCCAGCTTGCAGGAAAAGCCAACCCGGCCGAAATCCGACCTTGCGGCAACGGGCCTCTATTTCCTCGATCATCGCGCCAGCGCGCGGGCCCGGCGTCTGCGCCCCTCGGCGCGCGGCGAGCTCGAGATCACGGCCCTGCTCGACACCTACCTGAGCGAAGGAACGCTGTCCTGCCAGCAATTGGGGCGCGGTTTCGCCTGGTTCGACACCGGGACACCCGACAATCTGATCGCCGCGGGCGACTTCATCCGCACCATTGAAACACGCCAGGGCACGAAGATCGGCTGCATCGAGGAAATTGCCTATCGGCGCGGCCTGATCGGCAAGGCCGAGCTGCGCGCCCTCGCCCAGCGCCATGGACGCACCGACTACGGCACCTATCTGCGCGCCCTGGCCGATGAGGGCGGCGAGATGTTGCGCAATTCGGCATAACCAACAATAGACAGGGATCAAGAGATGCATTTTTCCTTCCGGATCGCCGCGCCGGGGCTCGAACGCACCGCCTTCCTGCTCGAGCGCGACCGGCTGAGCGCCAGCGGCGATCTGGAGACCGCGTTTCTGGCCGACGCCGGCCCGGTGACCCGCCACCGTTCGGCCCAGACCGGGCATCTGGTTGCGGCGCTTGCGGCCGAGCCGGGTGTCGAAACGTTGGCCGTGATCCGCAACCCAAAGCTGGTCCTCGACGCCGGCTTGCCAGGCCGGATCGCTGCGGCGCTCGAAAGGATCGGCCAGATCGCGGGCCCGTGGTCGATCGCCGCGGCGGGAGGGCTGACCGCATCCTCGGCCCGGGTCTGCGCGCTTTACGCCAACAAATCGCCGTTCCTGCCAACGGATATCCGTCCAAAACCCCTGATCGATCCATTACCCGACCTGTGGTTGGCCGATGCGGCGTGGATCCGGCTCTTGGCGATGGGCGGCCGGGTCCTGCCCGAGACCGGGCTCGAGATTCTGCTCTGCCTGCAAGGCTATCTCGAGGACCGGCTGGCCGTCTTCGCGCCAGAGCTCATCGCCGGGATCGACGGCGCACTCAGGGCCCGCGACGCGGTCAAGCTGCAGCGTGACCTGAGGGTCTGGTTCGGCCCGGCCCTGCCGGACATCGCCGTTGAAACCTTGATGGGACCGGTCCAGATCGACGGGCAACACGACGGCACGGCATCGATCGCGGGGCCAGAACGCGACCTCGACAAAGCGATCAGTGCTGTCGCGCAGCGCCACTGCACGCCGCTTTCGCTCAGCATTGTGACCCGGACCCGGTTCGACCGGCCGCATCTCTTGGACCGCCTCCTGACCTCGATCAGCCGTGCCCGGCCCGAGCACGGCGCGATTGAAATCGTGCTCTCCAGCGACGCGGACCTGGAGACCTGCGACGCGGCATTCGAGCGGCTCAGCACACGCTTCGTGAATTTGCGTCTCAGGCTCCAACACAATCCGGCCGATGGACATAGCCGGGTGACCAACTTGATCGCCGGGCTGCACGCCGCCAACGGCACCCACGTGGCGGTGATGGATGACGATGACTATGTGGACCTTTTTGCGTTCGACGAGATGCGCCAAGCGCTGTTCCTGGGCGCCGAGCCGCTTATCGTCACCAGCGCACAGGTGCACGAGGAGGAATGGGTAGAGACCCCGGGCGGGCGGCACATCCTTGCCAACTCCACGCCCCGTACCCATTACCCGGCCAGCAGCTGGCGTGACATGTTTGGCGGCATCAACTGCCTGCCTGTCTGTGCCCTACTGATGCCTCGCGAGCGGCTGATCGAGCGGCTGGCGGCCTTCGAGTTCCGTCACGATCTCAGCGAGGACTACGCGCTGGCACTGCTGGTGCTTACCGATCCAGGCCTGCCCGAAATCGTCGAGATGGCCGGTCTCTTTGGCCATATCTCGCTCAGGCCCCACGATGGCCACTCGATCGCACTCGCCGACCGGCGCACGTGGAGCCGGGACATCGCCCTTTATTTGACCGATCTCGCCCGCAATCCGCAGGTCGCGGGCCCCGGCACTTGGGCGCTGCTCACCCGCGAACAGAGCGCGGCGCAGGCGGTGGGGCATCAGACAATCAGCGATCTGCGCAATGCTCTCGCCCGCGCCGAGCGGCAGACGCGGCTGCTGACGGCGGAAAACGCGCGCCTGCGCGGAGACTATTCCGATGGCTGCCCTGCCGCCTCGCCTGGCGAGCCCGGCACGTCGGCACCGGAAAGCACGACGACCGAGGCCGCGGCATGAAAATCGCGGTCTATACAAGCGCGGCGCTCAACTATCTGCCGAAAGCCCGCGCCCTGGCCGAAAGCCTGGCGGCAGTCGAGCCGGAGGCAAGCCTGACCCTCTGTCTCAACGATGTGCCGCCCGATTGGTTCGATGCAGCCACCGAACCCTTCAACCGCGTCTGGCTGCCCCAAGACCTCGGCTTCGACCGAGGCTGGATCTTCCAGCACAATGTCATGGAGCTCTGCACCGCAGTGAAGGGGCGTGCGCTGATGCGCCTGATCGCGGAGGAGGATGAGGCGGACTTGATCCTCTATCTCGACCCCGATGTGGTGCTCTACCATCCGCTGACGCCACTCGACGGATATCTGGGCGACGATTCAATCGGCCTGGTCCCCCATATCCTGGCGCCCGAGCAAAGCGAGATCGGCGTCGAGATGACCGAGGTCTCGGTCGCTGCCCATGGCGTCTACAACCTCGGTCACCTGATCCTTCGCGCGGATGCACGCGGGCGCGCGTTTGCCGCCTGGTGGCGCGACCGGCTGGACGCTCATTGCTTCGACGACCGGCAGCGCGGCCTTTTCACCGATCAGCGCTGGTGCGACCTGGCCCCGGCGATCTTTGACGGCGTGCGGATCCTGAAACAGCCCAATCTGGACGTGGCGAGCTGGAACCTGGCCGGGCGCGAGATCGTTCAGACCCGTGCCGGAGACCCCGCCAGCTTCGAGGTCGACGGCCTGCCGCTGATCACCTATCACTTTTCCGGCACTGGACCCGCCGGAACCCACCGACGCGTGCGCGAGATTTTCGATCCGGGCAATGCCGCGGTCGCCGAGATCGAGCGGCTCTACGAAGAGGCGATCGCACGGCATCGCCAGGCCGCGCTCGAGCACCATGCACCCGGCCACGATTTCTTCGACGATGGCACCGACATCACTCCGGCGGCGCGGCGCCTCTACCGGCGCCATGCGGATTTGCGGGACGCCTTCCCGGATCCTTACGCCTGCCCGGCCGACGCGCCCAGCTATCGCAACTGGCTGCGCGCCAACCGGCCGGGCGCGATTGCCGGGCTCTGCCTGGCGCCACACCGACTGGAACAGGCGTATCGCGATCTCTTCGACGCAGACTTCTACCTGGACCGTTACCCCAAGGCGCTCGCGGCCATCGCCGCGGGCACCTACCGGGACGCGCTCGATCACTACGAGCGCATCGGCGCGCGGCAATTCCACGACCCCAATCCGTTCTTCGTTTCGTCCTACTATTTCGACCGGGCGAGCGGGCACGACCCTTGGCCGCTCTCCGCCCATGCGGGCCGGCGAGAGGGTACATTGCTGTGGCACTATCTGACGGTCGGTCTGCCATCCGGCCTCGAGCCGGTCGAGTTCTTCGACAGCCGATGGTATCTGGCGAATAATCGCGACGTCGAGACCGCGTTCCGGCTCGGCTCTGTCTCGACACCACTCGCCCATTTCTTGCACGACGGCAACCGTGAGAACCGCGCGCCGGGACCGGAATTCGCGGGCGAGAGTTATCTGCAGGCCACCCCGCCCGCCCGCGCCGCCGCCGAAGCACACGGCGCCTTCGGCGCACTGGTTCGCCTCGGCGGCATCGCGGGTCGGGTCGCGGTCTGAGTAGCGGGCCGAGCCGGTGCGGTTTCTTATCTTAGGCGGTCCGGGGCGCAGCGGCACCAGCTTCGTCGCCGAGCGGCTGGGGTTCCATCCGCGGATCGCCGCGTTGCGCGGAGTAGAGTTGAAAATCTTATGCGAAAAAAATGGCTTACAGGACTTATTTCATGCTCTCGTCGAAACCTATTCACCGAACCGCGCCGCCGTCGCGCTAGGCCAATTCGGCTATATCGAGCGGGCTTTGCTCCGGGGGCAATTCGGCCAGACCGAGCTAACGAGCCTCGCACCGGAAGACGCGTGGGCCGACTGCTTCCGCCGCTTCACGGCGGAACTTTGTGAAAACGGCCATCCGGTCGCCCAGGGGTCCGACGTTTTCCTCTCGCAGGCGCACCGGCTACTGACCGATATCGCGGCCCTGGCCTGGGGCGAGCGCGCGGGCGCACCAGCCTACTTCCTTGAGAAAACGCCCCATAACCTGCTCGCGATCCGGTTCCTGGCGCGCCTCGTTCCTGAAGCGAAGTACCTGCACGTGATGCGCGATCCCAGATCGATCGCCTGGTCGCTGACGACCATGAATTGGGGTCCGGACCGGCTCGAGAGCGCAGCCAGTTGGGTCGCCAGCTATTGCCGGCAATGGCTGGTGGCCGAGGCCGAAGCGGCGGACCTGGAGTTACCGCTCATGCGCGTCCATATCGAGGACATCGTCACGGCACCCGATCACACGCGCCAGGCGCTGGGCGCCTGGCTGGGCCTCGACCCCGCGCCCCTGGACATGAAAAGCGAAGCACCGGACATGCTGACCCGGTGGACCGGCCGCGCAAGCCAGGATCAGCGCGCCCTGCTCGATCAGCTGCTGGCTGGCTGGATACACCATTTTGGCTATGACATGGATGAGGTCGGCCACCGGCCGAACGCAGAGCCCAGCGCGCCAGAAGCGGCGACCTGATCACACGTTTAACAGGATTCGATGCCGCGCCCGGATCGCCCGGTCAGCCGCCGGGTCGAGATACCCCGGATCGGGCTCGGCCAGGATCGCCCTGGCCCGCTCACGCGCCTTTTGCCAGACGTCCTTCGCGCCCCGTTCGGCCCAGGTGACCGGCGGCTCGCGATCGGCCAAGCGCGGATAAAAATAGTCCCGTTCCATCGCCGCCATCGTCTGCGCCGATCCCAGGAAATGGCCCTCGCCGAAAACCGCGTCACTGACTGCCTCGAACCCCAGGGTCTCGTCGGTCACCTCGATGCCCCGGATCACCCGGTTCACCTGGCTCAGCATCTCGTCATCCAACACGAAGGCCTCGAACGAGACCCCCAGCAACGCCGCCATCATGCCCGCGCTCTCGTAGACCATGTTGGCCCCAGCCAATCCGGTCGCGAGCGCGGTCAGCGCCTTCTCGGCCCCCATCTGGGCATCCACAGCCTTGGCGTCGGACATCGAGGCCGCGACGCCCGACGGCAATCCCAGCCAGTTGATGATCTGCGCCGAGGCCGCGTTCATCACCGCGCTCTCGCCCCCGCCGCCCGAGAACGCGCCACTTCGCAGATCGATCACCAGGGGCCAGTTGGAGAAGATCATCGGATAGCCCGGCGCCAGCAGGTTCACGACAACCAGCGCTGCCAGCGTCTCGGCCAGCGACTGCGCCAGGAACCCAGCCGGGGTCGCTGGCGCCGTTGCCCCGGACTGCGCCGCGATGATGCAATTCAGCGGCACGCCGCGCCGGATGCAGGTTTGGGTCACTTCCAGCGCGTCCTCACCGAACCGCAGGGGTGAGATCACCGGAGAGATATGCGCCTTGCAGAACGGTCTTTCGCGGAACCGCCCCTCGCCTCCCAGCGCCAGGTCGAACATGTCGACAATCGGGTCCACGGTCTCGGCCAGGGTAAACGAGGTGCCCATGGGCTTGGTAGTTCCGCGAAGCAAGGCATAGGCCGTGTTGATGTCCAGATCGGTGATGTCCTCGAGATCGGTGGCCACACAACACCGGGTGAACCAGCTTACATTCTCCAGCCGGTCAGCAAGCCGGGCGAAGTCGTAGAGGTCGCGCAGCGTCGACGGCCTGTAGGTCCCGCTTTCCAGGTCCAGCGTCTGCACCGCCGCGCCTCCGGTGCCGAAATGAACCCGCTCGCCGCCCAGCTCGAAATCATGCGCCGGATCGCGCCCATGGAAGACTATAATCTTGCGGGCGCCCGCGACGATGTCCTCGACCATCGTCTCTGGCAAGCAGAGCCGGCCAGCGTCGCTTGTGGTTGCGCCAGCCGTTACTGCCCGCTCGACCAGCCAATCCGGCGCCTCGCCCATGCCAAGCTCGGCCAACAGCCGCAGCGCGGTGGCGTAGATCGCGCGCATGTCCGCTTCGCTCAGCGGGCGATACTGTCCCCCCGCCTGCCCCGGCGGCGCGGGGTTGACCAGCGCCCGGGGCGCGGTCCGTATCTCGATCCGGGCCTTGCGCCCGCCGCCCCGGCGTGACTGGGTCATCGTGTCCCCCTGGTTCCCGCTCGGCAGGATCGCTGCTTGACGGAGGCGAGGCAAGGGGTTCAGCTAGGTGCGGCCTTTCGGGGAGGGGAGCGAATGAGATCTCATGCGCGGGCGGTGGTGATCGGCGGCGGCATCGCTGGCTGTTCCGCGCTCTACCACCTGACCCAGGAAGGCTGGACCGATGTGGTCTTGCTGGAACGCGACGAGCTGACCTCGGGCACCACCTGGCATTCCGCCGCCCAGGTCACGAATTTCGGCGCAATCCAGGTCATGGTGGGACTGAAGAGCCATTCGATCGCGCTTTACAAGGAACTGGCCGAGGATCC
>Ga0224508_10000757_pt1 | contig 30468 bp, 23 predicted proteins | sample SF_Jan12_sed_USG_4_FD_170157 | JGI IMG/M metagenome (GOLD analysis project Ga0224508, IMG submission 170157) | Sediment microbial communities from San Francisco Bay, California, United States - SF_Jan12_sed_USGS_21 | ecosystem: Environmental > Aquatic > Marine > Sediment | place: USA...
AGGCAAAGGCGACTATCAGCTGTTGGATGCAGTGTGGTATGTCGCGTTGACAGTTCCACGCCGTTGTTACGTGCTGTTTTCAATGGCTGTATTGCTCGGAAGTCTGGTGGGCCTGGGTTCTCTCGCCAGCCACAGCGAGTTTATCGTGATGCGCGCCGCTGGAGTGTCCAATCGACGCATTCTCTGGTCCGCGGCAATGGCCGGTATCGGTCTGAGTGTGTTGATGCTGGGCTTTGGTGAGGTGATAGCACCGCTCAGCGAGCGGAAGGCGCAGCAATTGCGTACCGAACGGGTCGAAGGACGTGTTGCGGTGCAGGGGAAGGACGGACTTTGGGTCCGCAATGCGAACAGATACGTCAACGTCAAGAAGTTGTTGCCAGGCATGCATCTGCAGGACGTCACGATCTACGATTTTTCCGCTCCGCAAGGCATGGTCGCCACATTCGCTCGCGCTGGTCAATACCGTGACGGCGTCTGGGAATTGCATGATATCGAACGTTCGCGGGTGAGCGATGAGGGCGTGCAGCGCGAACGTGTGGCGCGGGAAAGCTGGGAGACGCTGGTCGATCCAACTCTGTTCGATGTGTTACTGGTCGATCCCGACAGTCTTTCGATCGTTGACCTCGGCAACTATATCAATCATCTGCAGCGCAATGATCTCGACGCACGACGTTACGAACTGGGATTCTGGCGTAAGCTGGTCGCGCCCATTACCACGTTTATCATGCTGATGATCGCCGTGCCGTTCGTGTTCGGTGATCATCGCTCGACGGGTACCGGTCACCGGCTGCTGATCGGCTGCCTGATCGGCATTGTGTATTTCCTGGCCGATAGATTGTTTGCATATGTCGGGTTGATATACGGTGGTATTTCACCGTTAATCAGTGCATTTTTACCACCGCTGGCGTTTGCTCTGGCGGCGGTGTTGCTACTGAGGCGTGTCGTCCGATAGAACTGTCGCTGGATCATGTGCGTTGTCCAGCACCACGAAAGTCTGCGAAAGGCGGTCGTGCCATGCGAGTTTCCTCGTGTCGATCAGCATCCATATATGACCCAGCCCACACGCTGTCCACGACACGATTGCAGCAATGAACCGCACCGTCACGGCTTTCAATGTGGGTGGTCGACCGTTTTTGTCCACTAAACGCAACCGCCACGCGCGCATCCCGAGCGTCTGTCCACCGTGCAGCCAGAACCAGCTGAAGAAAAGGTACGTCGTTACCAGGAAGAATAAACGTAGCCACGCACTGGAGACGTTTTCGCCTTCATTCAAAGCAATGGCAATTGCGGTTACCAGAAAATACACGGCAAACAGCACAAGCGCATCGTAGACCAGTGCCGCACTGCGACGAAAAAAACCTGCATGTTGTTTTAGTAAGTCTGTCACTGCTGTTGTGCACCGCTCATACGTAATTTTTGCAGATTGACTCGTCATAAACATTCATCGAGGTGTATTTATGGCGTTCTTCTCCACAAAAACTAAAGAAAGTTGTATAAAACCTTATTAATTCTTAGAAAAATTTATTGCAAAAGGAAATTTGGTACCTATAATCCACACTGCATCGTAAACTACGGGGAGTCACCGGTATGCCGCGGATGAAAAAACGGGCCGCGAAATCGGCCGCAGCGTCCAAGAAGACAGCGTCTAAAAAAGCAGCTGGCAAAAAGAAAGCCACTGCTCGCAAAGGCGCAGCAAGGAAGAAAGCGGGTGGCAAGAAAAAAGCCGCCAGCAAGAAGAAGGTTACTAAGAAAAAAGCCGTAGCAAAGAAAAAAGCTACGGGTACAAAAGCTGCAGCGAAGAAAAAAGTTGCAGCGGCGAAGAAGAAAGCTTCGGCAGCAACGAAAAATCTGCGCAAGCAGATCGATTCGTTGAAGAAAGATCTGAAAAAAGCGAATGCTGCTATGAAGTCAGCAGCGAAACGCGAACAGGCTGCCAAGCGTTTGCAGTCGGCAGCCAATAAGGCTGTGTCAGCCGCGATCTCTTCTCTCCACAAGACTCGCAAGAAAAAGAAAGCGAGCAAAAAGAAGTAGATTGTCAGTGTACGAAAAGGCGGCCGTTCTGCGGCCGTCTTTTTTGTCCGCGGACAAAATCGGGACGTGACTTATTGATTAATAATCAATAAGTTGCGGAAAATGGTAAGACATCGACGATGTCACCGGGATTCACCTCGCTGCACTGCTCGGGCAGCACGATGTAGCAATTTGCGTCACTCATGCCGCTCAAAACGTGTGAGCCCTGCATGCCCGTCGTCTGTACCGCCATAATACCGTCACGTTCAAGCAGAATTCCGCGTTGAAAGTCACGGCGTCCGGGCGCTTTGGTCAATCGCGACAACGTCGGAACCTGCAGTCGCAAGGCTTCGCCGATCCGAGTCCCGGACAGTTTTGCCAGCGCCGGCGCGACTAACTGCGCGAAGGTTACTGCAACCGACACCGGGTTGCCCGGCAAGCCGAAAAAGCAGCTGTCGCCAACACGGCCGAATGTCAGAGGCCGCCCGGGTCGCATGGCAATCTTCCAGAAATTCACACTACCTTGCTCGCGCAGTACGCTTTTTACGAAATCGGCGTCTCCCACGGACACGCCGCCCGTTGTGATGATAACGTCCGTGTCATTGGAGGCTTGCGTAAACGCGGCCGATAACGCTTCTCTGTTGTCTTCGACAACGCCCAGATCGATTGTTTCGACACCTTGCTCGTGCAGCAGGCCGTAGAGCGTATAGCGATTGCTGTCGTAAATCTGTCCGCTGGCCAGCGTTTTACCGACGCCGACCAATTCGTCTCCGGTAGAGAAAAAAGCGGCACGCACGCGTCGTCGCACACGCGCTTCCACGTAACCTTGCGATGCGAGCAGGCCGATCTCCGCCGCACCCAGACGTTTACCGGCGCGCAAAACAACTGCGCCCCGGGCGACGTCGTCACCGGGACGTCTGACGAACTCGCCTTTTACTGGTGTTGCACGCACGCGAACAGTCCGTCCATCAACCTCTGCTTCTTCCTGCATGACGACGGTATCGGCGCCTTCCGGCACCACCGCTCCCGTCATTATGCGTACAGCTTCGCCTGCCGAGACGGATTTCGGGCACGGTTTTCCAGCCCACGAAGTACCGATGATGCGCAGACCGGTCGCCGCGGCGAGATCCTCATGACGCAGTGCATAACCATCCATCGCCGAATTTATCTGCGGCGGAACGTCGATGCGCGCGTGAACGTCCGCGGCGAGTACTCGGCCGAGCGCCTCACGCAGTGCCAGGCGCTGCTCCCCCGGAACCGGGTGCAGGCTGTCCAGGATGCGCTCTCGCGCTTGCTCCACACTGAGGGCCTCGGTATCGAATTCGCTGCGGCAGGAAGAGTCGTTCATGTAAACCTGATGAGTGGTCGACCTTGGGAGTCGTATGCTAGTGCAGTAAGGCGAACATTCTGCGACGGTAATCTGTAACCGCCGCGCTGTCCCCGGCCAACTGGAACACCGACACCAGGGCTTTGCGCGCAGCGTCGTCCCCATACTGACGATCACGCTGGAAGATGTCGAACAGATGTTGCATAGCCTGCTCGTAATCGCCGTTCAGCACCTGGTGCGCCGCCGCCGCGTAGCGGGCGTCGCTGTTGTCCGGTTCCTCCGTCAGCGTGCGCTCGAGGTCCGACAGCGATGCTGCGTCGGCGGCGACGCGCGCAAAACTCAGGATTGCCGCGACACGTTTTGCCGCCTCCGATTCCTGTTCGTTGGCGGGGAGTCGTTGCAGCATGTTCTGGGCATCATCGATGCGTCCCGCCTGTAACAGCAACTCGGCATATCCGATGGTTACGCGGTGGTTGTCCGGGTCTTCGTGGTGCGCGGCTGCGGCCTGCGTTACTGCAGCGTCCAGTGCGCCCGCTGCGGCCTGTGCCAGCGCGTCGGCGAGCAGACGGTCCGACCGCCGCTCCAGGTGCGGATTCAGAAACGCGCGAACCTGTGCTTCCGGCAAGGCGCCCATGAATTCATCCACCACTGCGCCGTTGCGAAACAATCTGACCGTCGGCAGGCTGCGTATCCCATGCTGCATCGCGAGTTCCTGCTGCTCCTCGGTATTTACCGTGGCAAGCACAAAGCTGCCGGCCGACTCCTCGGCGAGCTGCGCCAGGACCGGTGTCAGCATCTTGCAGGGGTTGCACCAGTCGGCCCAGAAGTCGACCAGCACGGGCACCTCGGCGGAGCGCTCCAGCACGTCGCTCGCGAAGTTCTGCGCGGTTACTTCGATAATATGCGGGGATTGCATGCTTGCCATGTTCGCCACCGTTTCACGTTAACCGTGCAGAATAGTGCCGGGGCGGCGAATTTCAACCGTTGGTCAGGTGTCCTGAAACAGTGTCAGCTGCTGCCCGTCGCCGGGCGTCACGTCCACCGCCAGGGGCAGGGCGGTGAACAACACCAGCGTTTGCACCGGCAGCGTCGGCCAGATGCGTGCGACTCCATGCGCATACGCTTGCAGCTGTCCGGCGAAACCCGCTGCCGTGCCCGCGGCGCTGCAACGTGTGATCTGATGAGATTTGTAGTCAATGACGGTCAACCCGTGCGGAAACTTGACGAGCCGGTCGATCACCCCGTTGACCAGCGTGCCTTGCGCATCGTAGTAGGTGATCGGCACCTCGTTCCATGCCTGTTTGTAACATCGCGAGTCGAAATAGTGTCCTAGTTGCCCATCGGCCACCACCCGCCGTGCCTCTTCGGTGAGCAATGCGAATGCGTCCGGCTCGAGCGCCAGTTCCATGCGCAGCGTTTCCAGCGCACCGCCACTTTGCGGTGAAGGTGGCGTGAGCGTTTCGAGGAGACGGTGAATCGCCTGCCCGCGCGTCAGTGCATCGTCGTCCGTGCCGGGCGCGGTGTCGCGGGATTCGCGATCACTGGGGTGTGCTGCTGGCGTGGCACGCGTCGCTGGCGTTACCGGGCGAGGCAGATCGCGCGACGGCGGTTCATGGGACTGCGCCGACGCGGGCATCGGTGCCTTGCCTGTGGCGGGGGTGTCGCCTAGCGCCAGCCGGCCATCATCGTGCTGCTCACTGATTTCCTGCAATCGGGTGCGTACCTGCAGGTACCAGCTGTCGGTACTGTCATCACGCGATTGCGTGGCGCTGATGACCAGAAATTGCCGCGCGCGCGTCATCGCCACGTACAGCAGGTTCTGTTCCTCGCGTCGCTGCTGCGCGTTGAGGCGCTGATGCATATCGGCGATTGCAGGAGGCATTCTGCGTTTCGCGACGCCCGGCAAAAAACACTGAGGCCGTTCGCTCTGCGAAGGCCAGTCGACCAGTGCGCCATGAGCATCGCCGGAGCGCGGTATCGTTGCCGTGTCCGCGATGTACACCAGCGGTGCTTCCAGTCCCTTGGCGGCGTGTATGGTCATCAACCGCAACCGGTCGCGCAGTTGCTGTGGCGGCTCACTGGGTGCGTCACGTTGCGTCTCGCGCAAGGCACGCAGGTGCGCGACGAAGCTGTGCGGGCTGGGGTAGCGGCCGCTGTCCACCTCCAGGGCGAGTTCCAGCAACCGTGACAGATTGCGGGTACTGCGAGTATTCAGTGGCTCCGGAAAAGCGAGCCGGTAACGCGCGATGAATTCGCCCTGATGAAAAATTGTGTGCAGCAGGTCGTGTGTGGGCAGGTTTCCCAGCATCGCCCGCCAGCGTGGCAGCAACTCCGCGGCGCGTGCCAGCGGATGCCCGCTGTCGAACTGTCCCGCGCATTCCGGCAAGCGTTCGAACCAGCTGTGGCCGCTGTCGCTGAGAGCGAGTAACTCCAGCATCTCGTGATCGGCGGCAAACATCGGTGATCGCAGGACCTGTGCCAGCGCAACATCGTCAAACGGCGTTGTGAGCGTTTCGATAAGCGCCACAACGTCGCGAATTTCCAGCGCGTCCAGCAAGGTGCCGAAGTCGGTGCTGACAAACGGAATACCGGCCGCGATCAGCGCGCGTTCGTAATCTGCGACGTGCGTGCGCGATCTCAACAGCAGCATCGCGTCGCCAAACTGCAATGGCCGCTGTTCACCGCCGGGGTCGTCGATCAGCGTTTGCCGGGCAATGAGTTCCTTCAGGTGCGAAGCGATAAGGTCGCCTTCGCGCAAGTGTCCGCTGGTGCTGCGTTCGGGTGGCGGCTGGGTCAGCGGATCACGCAGTTGGTCGCTGCCGGTCGGCCGGTCCCTGTCACGTTCAATGGCCGGTAACACTTCTACCCGGCCCCAGGTCCGCAAGTGCGTGGCATGCGGGTTAAAATCGTCCAGTCGCGATTCGCTGCTGGTGAATACCTGATTCAACGCTTGCATGATGGCGCTTGCTGAGCGATAGGAGCGGTCGAGATGCACGGTGGTTGCGCCGGTTTGTTGCGCAAGCCACTCCGCCGCGGCGTCCTGTAAAGCGGGGTCAGCGCGACGAAAGCCATATATCGATTGCTTCTTGTCGCCAACCATGAACACACTGCGGTGGCCGTCGCCGTGGGCGACGATTTCTTCCAGCAGCGGGACCAGCAGGTGCCACTGCGTTGGATTGGTGTCCTGGAATTCGTCAATCAGGACGTGGTCGATGCGCTGATCGAGTTTGAATTGCACCCATAACGTGTCCGCAGTGTCATGCAGCAATCGCAGCGCCTGCCACTCGAGGTCTGAGAAATCGAGTATGCGACGGCGCCGTTTCAAAGACTGGTATTCGTGAAGCAGAGCGTGGCCTGCGATCAGCCAGTCGTCCGTCAGCTCGGCGTACGCGCGCGTGGTGCGTACCGCACGCTGCGTTTGGATCTCGCGACACAGGTATGCGTGCAGATCGACCAGTTCCTGGGAACCGTGTTCACCCAGACGCTGTTGCGAGGTTTTGGTGAGTTTCTGCACGCGCGGCGAGTTTCTCTCCGCGCCCGTGAAAAACACACCCAGCAGCTGCGTAAATCCCTCCTTTCTGCCGCTGTCTAGAAAGGCGTGCACCACTGCGGCGCGCTGCAGGTCGGATTTGTTGCCGTGTGCTTCGAGTAACTCCTGGTATCGATGCAGCGCACCGCGCACCGCCTGGTCCGGCCAGTCATCGCTGGCGGGATGCTGATCCAGCAGCGCCGCAGCGTTTGCACGCGCGTACTCGACGGGTTGATCGTGCGGGTGCGTGAAGGGCCACCAGTCACCGCGGTGTTCCACAAAGCTCGCCAGCGACCTGCGGGTTGCGTCGAGCGTTGAGTAACCCTCGAAAAGCCGCTGCAGGGAGTTCGCAACGTTGCTTCCCGGCGCGCGGGTGGCCTGTGCAAACAAGTCGTCCCAGGCTTCCTGAAACAGCAGCTCCGTGGATTCGGCAATCGAAAAGCCCGCCGGCACCCCTGCATCCAGGGGAAAACGCTTCAGCAGATCCACACAGAATGCGTGAAAAGTCTGGATGCGCGGACCGCTCTCATGCAGCAGCAACTGATGATGGCGGCAGCGCGCGGCGGCACGGGTCTCGGCGTTCGCGGCGATGCCCAGCGCGCTGAGGCAGCTGTCCAACTCATCACCGTCGCAGACTGCCAGATGGCGTAGGCGTGCCAGCAGCCGCTCACGCATCTCGCCGGCCGCTTTGCGGGTGAACGTGATCGCCAGCAGCCGGGAAGGGTCCACACCGTCCAGTAACAGCCGCAGCATGCGGCTCACCAGCAAATACGTTTTGCCGGTGCCGGCGGACGCTGATACGACCACGCTGGTGCGGGGATCTATGGCCTCGATGACACTCATGGATGCCGCCGACTATGACACCCGGGCAGGACGTTCGCGACAATCCGTGCGGGTGCTATATATAGGGGGAAATGCGGCTCCATGCCCCAGCATATAGTGGTATTATGCCGTTTTCTAGCCCAGGATCAGGATCACCATGGCGGCAGCCTACGACGCTTCATCGATCGAGGTGTTGAGCGGGCTCGAACCCGTGCGCAAGCGCCCGGGCATGTACACCGATACCAGCCGGCCCAACCACCTGGTTCAGGAGGTGGTCGACAACAGTGTCGACGAGGCGATAGCCGGTTACGCGAGCCGAATCGACGTCACGCTGCATCGCGACGGCGCGATGGAGGTCGTTGACGACGGGCGCGGTATGCCGGTCGACAAACACCCGCAGCAGAAAAAGCCTGGCGTCGAAGTGATTCTGTGCATGCTGCATGCGGGCGGCAAGTTTTCCAGTAAGAATTATCAGTTTTCCGGCGGCTTGCATGGGGTCGGTGTGTCGGTTGTGAACGCGCTTTCCAGAAGCCTGGAAGTGTGGGTGAAGCGGGACGGGCACGAGTACCACATGGCGTTCAAGGGTGGTGAAAAACGCCGTGATCTCGAGATCGTCGGCAGCGTCGGCAAACGCAACACCGGAACCAGAATCCGTTTCACGCCGGACCCGAAATATTTCGACAGCGAAAATTTTTCCGTGCCCCGGTTGCTGCCGGTGCTGGAAGCCAAAGCGGTGCTGTGTCCCGGGTTGCGGGTCACCTTCGACGACCGGAAAAGCGGAAACAAGCAGGAGTGGTGTTACGACCATGGACTGGGTGAATACCTGATTGCCAGGCTGGAAAGCGCCGAGCAGCTGCCGCGGGAGCCTTTTACCAGTTCGATGCAGGGTAATAACGAGGCGGTGGACTGGGCGGTTACCTGGCTGCAGGACGATGGTGAGTCGGTGACCGAGAGTTATGTCAATCTAGTGCCCACGCCTCTGGGCGGCACGCACGTGAACGGACTGCGCGCCGGGCTGACCGACGCGGTGCGCGAGTTCTGCGCCAATCGCAACCTGTTGCCACGCGGTGTGAAGATCGCACCGGACGACGTATGGGAACGGGTTGCCTACGTGTTGTCGGTGAAGATTCAGGAGCCGCAGTTTTCCGGGCAGACCAAAGAGCGCCTGTCATCGCGGGAATGCGCGGCATTCGTATCCGGGGTGGCCAAGGACGATTTCACCTTGTGGCTGCATCAGCATCCCGAGACCGGCGATCAGCTCGCGCAGCTGGTAATCGCAGCAGCGCAGAAGCGGTTGCGCTCCAGCAAGAAGGTGGCGCGTAAAAAGGTGGCATCCGGCCCGTCACTGCCGGGCAAGCTTGCCGACTGTGTGAGCCAGGACCTGGAGCGTACCGAACTGTTCCTGGTCGAGGGCGACTCGGCAGGCGGTTCCGCCAAACAGGCGCGCGAGCGCGAGTTTCAGGCGGTGATGCCGCTGCGCGGCAAGATTCTGAATACCTGGGAAGTCGCGCAGGATCAGATTCTGAGTTCCCAGGAAGTGCACGATATTTCCGTGGCGATAGGGTTGGAGCCCGGCGCCACGGAATTGAGCGGGCTGCGTTACGGAAAGATCTGCATCCTCGCAGACGCCGATTCCGACGGGCTGCACATTGCCACCTTATTGTGTGCTCTGTTCGTGCGCCATTACCCGGCGCTGGTCAGCGCGGGTCACGTTTACGTGGCGATGCCGCCGCTGTATCGCATCGACGTCGGCAAGGAGGTTTTCTACGCTGTCGACGATGCCGAAAAAGAAGGCGTGATGGATCGTATCGCGGCGGAAAACAAGAAGGGTAAAATTGCGGTTACCCGGTTCAAGGGTCTGGGCGAGATGAATCCGCTGCAACTGCGTGTGACGACCATGGCGCCTGAAACGCGCCGCCTGGTACGCCTGACGCTGAGCGGGGAGGATCGTGCACACAGCACACTGGACATGTTGCTGGCCAAGAAACGGTCTCCCGACAGACGTGCGTGGCTGGAATCCAAAGGCAACCTCGCCGACGTCTCATGAGCGCGCCGCTTTTTTCGCAGAATATCATCGCGCTGGTATGGGATTTCGATAAAACGCTGATTCCAGGTTACATGCAGGAGCCGATGTTCCGTCATTACGATGTGGACGCGAACCAGTTTTGGTCAGAAGTGAACCAGTTGCCGGCGGAGTATCAACGGCGCGGTGTGGATCTGACCGTCAGCGAGATCCTCTACCTCAATCACATTCTCGACTACACCCGGCGCGGCATATTTTCCGGGCTGGACAATCAACGCCTGAAAGCGTTCGGTGCAGAGCTGGAGTTTTATCCCGGCCTGCCGGAGTTCTTTGTCCGGCTGAAACACGAAGTCGCGGAGCACAAGCAGTTCGTCGATCACGACATCTCGATGGAGCACTACATCGTCAGTACGGGCCTGCGGCAAATGATTCTGGGCAGTGCGATAGCCGAGCACGTGGACGGTGTCTGGGGTTGTGAGTTGCTCGAGGATGAATGTGATGGCGAATTTCTGGTCTCGCAACTGGGGTACGTGCTGGACAACACAACCAAGACCCGCGCTTTGTTCGAGATCAACAAGGGCGTAAACAAATACCCGCACGAAATCGATGTGAACGCGCAGATGGCAGACGGCGACCGCCGGGTACCATTTCGCAACATGATTTACGTGGCCGACGGCCCCAGTGACGTGCCCGTGTTCTCGGTGCTCAATCGTAACGGTGGACGCACGTACGCCGTCTATCGCCGTGGTTCGCAGGCACAGTTCAAACAGGTAAACCAATTGTTGCGCGACGGGCGAGTTCAGGCATTCGGCGAAGCCGACTACACGTCTGGCTCGCAGACAAGCATGTGGCTGTCGCACGCCGTGTCCGAGGTTGCCCAACGCATCGTCGATGAGCGCCAGCGGGTGATGAGAGAAAAAATCAGCAAACCGCCGCGCCACCTCAACGAGTAGCTAGTGTCCTGTCCCACAAATAACGTGCATCTCTGCGTGCCGCCAAGGCAGAAACATGCTCCTGCAGTTTCTGCATTCAGTACGTCCTGTACATCGGGCCAGATGCCAGGCACCGCGTGCAGTGGAATAGCCGGCCTATTGCTCAAGCGCGTAACAACGCAGAGAGGTACACGGATGTACCGAATGCAGAAATCGCAGGAGCAGATTTCTGCGGGCGGCGTGCCCAAACGATTGAGTAGAATAAAGGAGGTGAGCGTGTGTCGGCTGATATTTGCTCCTGCAATATCGGCCGACACACGCTCAGAAATGTACGTTACTTGTGGGACAGGACACAGATGAGCAGTACGCAAGAATTCGATTCCGAGGGCGTCGAACAGCAACCGGTTCGAGTGTTCGCTGAGAAGGCTTACCTGGACTATTCCATGTACGTGATTCTGGATCGCGCGCTGCCACATATCGGCGACGGCCTGAAGCCCGTGCAGCGACGCATTGTCTACGCGATGTCGGAGTTGGGACTGAGCGCGGCTGCAAAGCACAAGAAATCGGCACGCACGGTCGGCGACGTACTCGGTAAATACCATCCGCATGGCGATTCGGCCTGCTACGAGGCCATGGTGCTGATGGCGCAGGCATTTTCCTTCCGTTACCCGCTGATCGACGGGCAGGGTAACTGGGGCTCCACCGACGATCCAAAATCGTTCGCGGCGATGCGTTACACGGAGGCGCGGCTGGCACCGTTCGCCCGTGTACTGCTCGAGGAACTGGGCCAGGGGACCGCCGACTGGACGGCAAACTTCGATGGCACGTTGCAGGAGCCCAGTTTGCTGCCGGCGCGCCTGCCGAACGTGTTGCTGAATGGCACCACCGGCATAGCGGTGGGCATGGCGACCGACATTCCACCGCACAATCTGCGCGAAGTCGCCACCGCCTGCATTCGCCTGCTCGAGAATTCACGCAGCAGCGTTGCGGATCTGTGTGAGCATATCAAGGCGCCTGATTTTCCCACCGGTGCAGAGATCATCACGCCGCGTGAAGAGTTGCTGCAGGTATACGAAACCGGCCATGGCAGCGTGCGGGTGCGCGCCAGTTTCGATCGCGAGGATGGCGACATAGTGATAACCGCGCTGCCGCACCAGGTTTCCGGAAGCCGCGTGCTCGAACAGGTCGCGCAGCAAATGCAGGCGAAGAAATTGCCGATGGTCGAAGACCTGCGCGACGAATCGGACCACGAGAACCCGGTTCGGCTGGTGATCGTGCCGCGCAGCCGACGCGTGGATTGCGAAGCGCTGATGAACCACCTGTTTGCAACCACGGACCTGGAACGCAGCTACCGGGTGAACTTCAACGTGGTTGGCACCGATGGACGCCCGCAGGTCAAGAACCTGAAATCGTTGCTGGCGGAATGGCTGCGCTTCAGAACCGACACCGTGACCCGACGATTGCGCTGGCGGCTGGAAAAAGTTACCGATCGTTTGCATCTGCTCGACGGTCTGCTGATCGCCTACCTCAACATCGACGAGGTGATACACATAATTCGCAACGAGGAGCAGCCGAAACCGGTGCTGATGAAACGCTTCAAATTGAGCGACGCACAGGCCGAGGCGATTCTCGAGTTGAAACTGCGCCACTTGGCAAAGCTCGAAGAAATGCGGATTCGCGGCGAGCAGCAGGAACTCGAAGCCGAGCGCAAGACGTTGCAGCAGACACTGGGTTCGCCACGGCGCATGAAAACGTTGATTCGCAAGGAATTACTGGCCGATGCGGAGAAGTACGGTGACAAACGTCGCTCGCGCCTGGTGCAAAGACAGGCTGCTGCGGCGTTGAAGGAAACAGACCTGGTCGGCAACGAACCGGTGACCGTGGTGCTGTCGCAACGCGGGTGGGTGAGAGCTGGAAAGGGTCACGATCTGGATCCCGCCAGTTTGAGCTACAAATCGGGTGATGCTTACCAGGATGCGGCATGGGGCAGCACCGCGCAGGCCGCCTTGTTTCTCGACTCCACGGGGCGCGTCTATGCAGTGCCGGCGCACACGCTGCCGTCGGCGCGCAGCCTGGGTGATCCGCTGGCCGCGCGCCTGAAGCCTCCGGACGGTGCGCGGTTTATTGCGGTGATCATGGGGGAGAACGACGACAGATATGTTCTCGCGACCAGCGCCGGATACGGTTTCATCGTGCGCGTGGAAGATCTGCACACGCGCAACAAAGCCGGCAAAACCATCCTCACCGTCCCGTCGGGTGCCGACGTGATGGTGCCGGCACCGGTGTACCACCGCGACGATAACCTCCTGGTGGCTGCCTCCAACAACGGTCACCTGCTCGCATACCCGGTGGCGGATCTGCCGGAACTCGCACGCGGCAAGGGCAACAAGATCATGAACATCCCGAAAGACAAGCTACAGGTGGGCACGGAGAAGATGGTGGCCGTCGCCTGCCTGTCAACCGAGGACACGCTCAAAGTGATGGCCGGTCGCAGACATCTGTCGCTCGCGTGGAAAGATATCGAGCACTACCGTGGCGAACGCGGTCGCCGGGGCCGCAAGCTGCCACGCGGTTTTCAGAACGTCAGCGGCCTCGAGGTCGTGTAGGTCACGCTCATGGGTTTTTTCTGGTAGGGTGCGGCGCGCGTACCAACTGTAGGCTGGTGTCATGAGGCTCATACTTTATCTGCTCGCAAATTTCTCGATCGTTGCCGTGCTCAGCGTGTCGATGCGCGTGCTGGGCGTGGACACCTGGCTGGCCAATCAGGGCATGCCTCTGCAACTCAACGGTTTGCTGATCATGGCATTGGCGATCGGTTTCGGCGGATCGTTGATCTCGCTGGCGATGTCCAAATCCATGGCTATCCGCGGTATGGGCGTGCGCGTGATCGACAAGCCGGCAAACAATACTGAGAAATGGCTGCTCGATACGGTGCGCAAGCAGGCCGAACGGGCCGGGATCGACATGCCGGACGTTGGCGTGTTTCAAGCGGAGCAACCCAACGCGTTTGCCACCGGGATGCGCAGGAACGCATCGCTGGTGGCGGTAAGCACCGGTCTGATGCGGGTTATGGACACGGCGGAAGTGGAAGCTGTCCTGGCGCATGAGGTGAGCCATGTAGCCAACGGCGATATGGTCACCATGGCTCTGTTACAGGGTGTACTGAATACCTTCGTGGTGTTCTTCTCGCGTGTGATCGGCATGCTCGTTGACCGTGTCGTGTTTCGCACTGAGCGCGGGGTAGGCATGGGCTACTTCGTCGCCAGTATAGTGGCCGAACTGGTGCTGGGAATCGTTGCGGCGATTATTGCCGCGTGGTTTTCGCGGCGACGCGAGTTCCGTGCGGATGAGGGTGGCGCGGAACTGGCCGGTCGCCAGAACATGATAGGTGCGTTGCAGGCACTCCAGCGTGATCGGCCAGAGGATCTACCCGGTCAGCTGGCGGCATTCGGCATAAGTGGCGCAGCCGGGGGCGGGCTGCGCGCGCTGTTACGGTCACACCCGCCGCTCGATGTGCGCATCGCCGCGCTGGAAGCGCCAGCAAGGTAAAAAGAGTCAGGGTCGTCACGAAGCGTGTAAACGACCCCGGGACATCTTTGTCTACGCCCCGGTCGAGCCGCCCGAGCGTAGTCCGAAATCGGCATCGGAAATGATGCGAACTTCTTCGGAGACGTAGTCTTTACGCCGTTCCTGCCCGTTGCGACGCTCGTCCGTGGTGAATCTGCCGAACGCCCCATACAAGGTGCTGAAGGGTATGCGACGGTCATCGTCGTGGCGCCGGTCCTTGAAGTGCAGGTAGCGGCACCGGCAATTCGCAGCGTCGCATTCTGGTAAAGGCAAAGGGAACAGACGTGCCTGGTGAGGGAGCAGGCGCGCACCTTTGAGGTTTTTCACCCACGCGCAACAATCGCGCTCGGAGAACGCGACTTCCACGCCGCGGAATTCACCGGTTTCGGGGGGTGGTTTTTCGCGTGTTTTGTTTGCCGGTCGATGCCGCGCAATCAACAAGAGAACAAGAAATACTACAAGAAATACGCTAATCCAGATGGCCATGGGCAACTCCGCTTCCGCATGGACCCTGAAACTCACGTTGTTCACGGAAACAGGCCTGCCCTGTCTATTCCGTGCGGTCTTACGCCACGAGTCCCAAAGCCGCGGGATCCCTGTTTATTTATAGTTTCTAGGGGCGACGGCTCGGCCAGTTAGCGTCGCGAATTCTTCTTGTTAATCGTTGTTGATATTAGACCTTCCGCTTGGAAATTCAAGCCGTGCCAGCATCCCGCCGGCCGAAAGCACGGGTCTCAGTCCTGCCGCCTGCTCACAGCTCGAAGTTAATTCATTGATTTATTTGTAATTCTCCGACGACTCTACGCCATCATGGCGGAAAAATCGTAACTCGGATCGTCGGTGGGTTTTTGCAGGAAATTGCCCTGAATCAGGTCGGTGCCAAGACTCCACAGCACCGACAGGCTGCCGGCGTCTTCCACGCTGGGTGCGATCGTCGGCTTGCCCAGTTCCTTGGCTTTGGCGGCAATCTTCTGGATCGCTTCCTGGTTTTTCTGGTTGGACAGCAGCCCGTCCATGAAGGCTTGATTGATTTTCAGGAAATCAGCCGGGACGTGCTTGAGCAGTTGGAAAGGATTCGGTCCGGTGCCGAAATTGTCGAGCGAAATCTTGCAGTTTATTTTGTGCAAGGCGAAGGAAAAGGCGCGCGCTTGTTTGAGGTGTGACAGCGCGTCCTGCTCGTCGAACTGAAAAACCAGACTGCCGTGCGGCAGTTTGAGTGCCTTCACGCGGTCGTGAATCCAGCGAAACAGTTCACCATCCTCCAGGGCACCGCGGCTGAGGCGCACGAAAAACACCGTGTTTTCGTTCTCTTTGAGTTTCACCACGAGCTTTTTCAGGGTATTCAGAATAACCCAGCGATCGACGCTGTTAAGCATGCTTGTGCGTTCGGCTATCGGCAGGAATTCGCTTTCGGTCATTTCCTTGCCGTCCACGTCCATGCGCACCAGCACTTCAAAGCGTTCTGTCTCATCACCGCCAAGGCTGACGATAGGTTGAAACTGGATGCGCATTTCATTTTTCTTCAGTGCCCTTTCGAAGCGTTTCGTCCATTCCGTATCGATTTGCTTCTGGCTTTTTTCACCGGCTTTCGGTGCAAAGGTCGCGACACTTTCCTTGCCGGCTCTGCTGGCGGCGAGTGCCCGCTCGGCCCGCGACAACGCTTCGTTTGCATCACCTACATCTTTACCCAGCGTGCACACACCGATATGGCAGGCCGTGCGCACATCGGTGCCGCCGACCTTTGCGCTGAACTTGGATACTGCCTTGACCATCGACAGCGAGAAGTTCTGCGTTTCCTCGTCCGACAGGTGCGGACTCAGAATTGCAAATGTAGCGCCTTCGAAACGCGCCGCCACTGCCTCCTGCGGAGACGCCTCGCCCAATAATTTACCAACGCCTTTGATTACCTGATCAGCGCCCAGCACGCCGACTTCGTCACGCAGCGCGTCAAAGTTATCCAGTTCCAGCAGCGACAGCGTGGCTGGCTTCGCCTTGCTCTTGTCGGCGAACTGCTGCTGCAACGTCGTGATCAGGTGCTGGCGATTGAACAGGCCGGTTAGCTGATCGGTTTGGCTGAGCAGCGTGATCTGGCGTTCCAGTTCCTTGCTGTTGGTCTGATCGCGGATAACGATCTGCATGCACGATTCGCCGTCGATCGTGGCACGGGAAAACTCCATCTCGCCGCTGAACGTGCTCTCGTCCGAGTGATGCAGCTTGATTTCGAGCTTCTGATTGCCTGAGTTGCCTTGAATCTGCTTGCGCAGGAATTCTTTGAGCCTGGCCTGGTCGGCGCTGGCCGCCATATCCATGATCGGCGTGCCTTCGATTTCGTCAAAACTCTCGTAACCGAAAAGATCCAGGTACGCGAGATTTGCGTACACGTGCATTCCGTCATGCACATAGGCAATTGCGTCTCGGGAACTCTCCATCAACACCTGGCAGCGTTTTTCACTGTCCAGATAACTGGTTTGCAGCGCGGACAACAGGCGCGTGCGGCGCACATTCTCGAGTTCCCGTGCCACTACCAGTTTCAGGTGATTCGGCGTGGTCTTGTTGACCAGGTGGCAGGCACCCACGCTCATTACACTGTCGGGTGTGATGTCATCGCCTTCGTCCGCGAGCGCGATGACCGGTGGTGGTGGATCGATATCGCTGAGATGTGTGACGATGTCGGTCAGTGGCAGTGCAGTAGAATCCAGCGAGCACAGAATCAGATCGCAGTCGCCGGTATCCAGCGCATCGATGAAATCGTCAGCGTTCTCGACCCGCGTGGAGCGGATGGCATAGCCGAGCGGACGCAGGTTGCTGACGCATCGCTCCGCATCGTCCAGTGAATCATCTACGATGATTAACCTGAGGTTTGTATCCTGAGACAAGTTCTGTTCCGACTACTCACGAGGGTTGAAACTGAGAGGTATCCTTAGCTTCGCCAGCTAAGTCACTAAAAATACCGGATTTTGTTTGTGTTTGCCATGACACCGATTGTCGCGCTCCGTTGTCACGCCACCGATCGCGAAGACGGCCGCGGCGCTCAGATCACAGTTAGCGGCCGTTCTCGATAACCACTGTAACCGGTATTATTGACAGCTTGCCGAGGAACCCGGCTGCGCGCCTGCGCAGGGATCGGATCTTATTGAAAATCCTAGCTTTTATTATGGGAATATTGAATGGCCAGTTACAGTACCAATGAATTTCGTGGCGGACTGAAAATCATGCTCGACGGTGATCCGTACGCGATCATCGAAAACGAGTTCGTCAAACCCGGCAAGGGACAGGCCTTCAATCGCGTGAAAGTCCGCAACCTGTTGACCGCGCGGGTGGTTGAGCGCACGTTCAAATCGGGCGAATCCGTCGAGGGCGCCGATGTGGTGGATACCGAGATGCAGTATCTGTACAACGATGGCGAGCATTGGCATTTCATGGACGTCGGCACGTACGAGCAGCTGGCGGCCGACAAAAAAGTCGTCGGCGACGCGGCCAAGTGGCTGAAGGAAGAAGATATGTGCGAGCTGACGCTGTGGAATGGCGCACCGATTCTGGTGGTACCGCCGAACTTTGTCGAATTGCGCATCACGGAAACCGATCCCGGGCTGCGTGGCGACACCGCGCAGGGCGGTACCAAGCCAGCGACCCTGGATACCGGCGCGGTGGTCAAAGTCCCCCTGTTCATCGAGCAGGGCGAGGTGATTCGTGTCGACACACGTTCCGGCGAATACGTCTCGCGGGTAAAAGAGTGAGCGGTGCAGGACTGGCGGCCTTGCGCGAGTAACGCGGCGTTACGTGTCAGGGCTTCATTGTTCGCCGATATTCGAGCGTTTTTTGCTGCTCGCGAGATCCTGGAGGTGGATACGCCGCACCTGTCTGCGGCCGGCAACACGGATCCGTCGCTCGCCAACTTCCGGCTGAGTTCAGGTGGCAGGGACTATTTCCTTGCCACCTCACCCGAGTTCGCCATGAAGCGCCTACTTGCCGCCGGCGCAGGGGACATTTACCAGTTGGCGCACGTGTTTCGCGAAGCGGAACTCGGCGTCCACCACAATCCCGAGTTCATGCTGCTTGAGTGGTACCGCACGGGATTCGAACTCGACGAGCTGATGAACGAGACAGTCGAGCTGGTGGGCAGTGTCGGTGACGGCCGCTTGCGGGTGTGTCCCGTCGAGCTGGTTGAATACCGCGAACTATTTCGCCGCTCCCTGGGTATCGACCCGATCGAGGCCTCGCTGGGGGAGCTGCGCAAGCGCGCGCACAGCCTGGGAGGCGCGGTGCCGGTGCTGGCAGACGAACGCGATCTGTGGCTGGACTGGTTGATGGGTGCGCACGTGCAGCCCGGGATGGCGCCGAAAACGCTGACGCTCGTCAACCGCTACCCGGCCAGCCAGGCCGCGCTGGCGCAATTGCACGAGGACGGGATCACCGCGCAGAGGTTTGAACTGTTCTACGGATCGCTGGAACTCGCCAACGGCTACCGGGAACTGACCGATGAGACAGAACAGCGCGCACGCTTTGCCGCCGAGCTGGCCGTGCGCCGCGCGCGGGGCCTGGCCGAGCCACCGCCGGACGAGCGTTTTCTCGCGGCGCTGCCACAACTTCCTCCGTGCTGCGGCGTCGCGGTGGGTGTGGACCGACTGGCGATGCTGCTGCTGGGAGCGCAGCGGCTGGAGGATGTATTGAGCTTTGCGGGGCATAACGCATGAGCCATGACTGCCTGCCCTGGCACTCGGTGGACTGCGCAGCAATCTTCGCACGCTACGGTTTACGGCTTTCGCAAGTGGCGGCGAGGGCGTCCATTCCAGGAAGTTACTGGGGCGATTGTGAAGCGGGGCTGGTGGCGGACACGCTGTACGTCCGCGATGACACTCCGCTGCATTCGTTATTGCATGAATCAGCGCACTACGCTTGCATGACCGCGACACGGCGCGCATCCTTGCATACCGACGCGGGCAGTTGCGACATGGAGGAAACCGCCGTGTGTTATCTGCAGGTCAGGCTCGCTGAGCATTGCGGTGTCCCGCGGGCGCGCATGTTTGCCGACATGGATGCGTGGGGCTATTCGTTTCGGCTGGGCAATGCGCGCGCCTGGTTCGAGAGCGACGCGCGGGACGCCCGCTGCTGGTTGCAGAGCCACGGTCTGCTCGACACGCACGCTGCGGTTACGTGGCGACTGCGGGAGTAGCAACGCTGCCCAGGGCTTCGCCCAAGCGTACCGCGGTACCGTGAGCGAGGTGCGGCAGCCACTGCAGGCTCGATGGTGCAACCAAGATCACCGTGGAACCCATGTTGAAACGCCCCATTTCTTCGCCGGCTGCCAGTTCGACCGGCGTGTCGGTGTAACGCCAGTGGCTCGGCTGGCGCCTGTGCGGTGGCGTTACCAGGCCGCTCCACACGGTTTCGATGGCCGCCACGTTGATCGCCCCGACCAGCACCAGCGCCACCGGTCCCAGCGGCGCTGCGAACAGACAGGCGACCCGTTCGTTTCGGGTAAACAACTGCTCCACTGTGGCTACGGTGTGCGGTGCGACACTGAACAATCGTCCGGGGACGTAGCTCATGGCGGCCAGTGTTCCGCTGCACGGCATGTGTACACGATGATAGTCGCGCGGGGACAGATACAGGGTGGCGAACGCACCGTCGCGGAACGGTTCCGGATCGATACCGCCGCCGAGCAGCGCCGCCAGACCGTAGTCGAATCCTTTGGCCTGTAACAGGCGGCCCGACTCGATGCGCCCGATTTCCGAAACAGTCCCGTCGACGGGACTTACAAGGCCGTGCGGCAGGTCCACGATGGTACGTGCGTCGCTGGCCAGAGCGCGAGTGAAAAAATCGTTGAACGTGGCATAAGCGGCAGCCTGCGGAGCTTCGGCTTCGTGCAGGTCTACGGCGTAACTGCGCACAAACCAGCGGATAATGCCCGTTACCCCCGGCAGGCGGCGACGCGTGAGATAGTAAAGGCACCGCGAAATCAGGTGATGCGGCAGACAATAAAGCAAAGCGATATGCAGGCGCTGGATAGAAGTAATCGGCGGGCGGACTGTGTTCCCGGCGGACATGTGATCTCCCGTGTTTAGTGTCGTGGTCGCTGCTCGGGTAGGATTGTACGCAACTTGCCTGGTCCGCTCGGACTGTTACCGACTTGACTGAACCGAGTCGCAGCCGCATATTGCGCACCCACGCCGATCTCATCGGTCATACTTATTGAACGCACGCCTCGATCCACCAAGCGGCAAGCTCACGCTGCGCCAGATACTGGCGTGGTCTGCAGACCGGCTGGACGATGCGGGCGTATGCTTTGCACAGGGTACGGATAACGCGCACGATGAAGCCGTCTGGCTGGTGTTGCACGCTCTCGGGGAACGCCCCGACGCACCTGTAAGCGCGCCTGATCGTATCCTGTCTCCTGATCGGATTGCCGGAATCGTTGCGTTGCTGCAGGCGCGCGTTGCCGGTACCCCCACCGCCTATCTGACAGGTAAAACCTGGTTCTGCGGGCACGAAATATTCGTCGACCGACGCGTGATCGTGCCGCGCTCGCCGATTGCCGAACTTATCGATGCGCGTTTTCAGCCCTGGTGCGATCCCAACTCGGTAACGCGTATTCTGGACCTGTGCACTGGCAGCGGTTGTATTGCGATAGCGTGTGCACTGGCCTTTCCGGAGGCGCGTGTCGATGCGTGCGATATTTCTGTTGACGCGCTCGACGTGGCCCGCGTCAATGTGCAGGCGCACCGGCTAGAACGGCGCATCCGCGTGCTGCATTCGGATCTGTTCACGGCGCTGCGCGGCGAGCAGTACGATCTCATTGTCAGCAATCCGCCTTACGTGCCAAGCACCGTGGTCGATATGCTGCCGGCGGAGTTGCAGGCGGAACCAAGGCTCGCGCTCGATGGTGGCGAACAGGGTCTTGATCTGGTGGCACGGATGCTGCATCAAGCAGGACAATACATTCATTCACAAGGCATGCTGGTGGTAGAAATTGGTGACTTCAAGGAGGGGTTGCTGCAAAGATTTCCGGATGGGCGGTTCGTTTGGCCGCAGTTCGCAAGGGGAGGAAGCGGGGTGTTCGTTATGCAAGCGTCTGATTTGCGGTTCATTTTATTCCCGGCTTAGGAACTAACGGTTGTGGATACTCACAAGATGCGCACGATAATTGCGCGAAAGTTTGATCCAAGGCGCGGAAAGTTCGTGACTCAAGCGGCAGACTCCGGCGTGTATACTAATTCGACGGTCGACGAGGAACTCGGTCGGGAATCTGGCATGGAAAACGGTACCTATACCATCGGCCGCAAGGATCGGCGTCGCGGTCCTAGACTGGGGCCGGAGGCACGCCGGGGTCGACGTACCAACGTGATCTGGCTCAACCACGATACGGTCAGCAATGTGCACGCGGAACTCGATGTGCTCAACGACCGGTTTTTTCTCAGGGATCTGAATTCTACGAACGGCATCTTTCGTGACGAGGAAGGCAAGAAGGTGCGCTTCAAAGAGGGTTATGTGGAGTTGGACCAGGTGGTCTTTCTCGGGGATTTGCGCTGCACCGTACGCGAGTTGCTCGAGCACATCTGAATAACCCGCAACACCCGAATATTCCTGGTTTTTCTACAGCGCGCGCGCCGCCTGGCCGTGACAGAAAAGCATGCCGTTGACGTCGCGGCTTGCTTCGCTCAGTAAATAAAGATAAGGGGCCACGCGCTCAGCCGGGTCGGCCGGCAGTTGCGCGTTTTCGGCCGGGTAGGCGGCACGCCGCAGCTTGGAGCGCAGCGGCCCCGGGTCGACAGCATTGACGCGCAGATTGCGCGTTTCACCCGGCGGCGGATCCCACTCATCGGCAAGAATTTTCGCCAGCGCAGCAAGTCCCGCCTTGGCGACGCCGTAACCGGCCCAATAGGCGCGGGTTTTGTCGTCCAGCGTAAACACGATGCTGGCGTCCGGCGAGCGTTTCAGCAGCGGCATACAGGCCTGTGTCAGAAAGAACGGTGCCGATAAATTGACGCTCAGGGCACGTCGCCATTGGCGTGTGGCGGTATGTTCTATGGGACTCAACTGGCCGAGTGTGCCGGCGATATGCAGTAAACCGTCCAGTACGGTCAGGCCGCCCGCGAGCGCCTCGCTGACGGTTTGATAGTCGGTATCGCTGGCGCCCTCCAGGTCCACCGGAATGATAGCCGGTTGCCGCGCGCCGGACTCTTCTATGCGATCGTAGAGTTTTTCCAGTTCCGCGACATTGCGCCCGCACAACACCACTGTCGCTCCGTACCGTGCACAGGCTAGGGACACGGCGCTGCCCAGCGCGCCGGTGGCGCCGGCGATCAATACGGTGCGCTGCGCCAGGGCCATGGGACCCGGCGTGTAATGCCACGCGTCAACCATCCCCGTCTTCGCCAAGCTGCGTCTCGTCCTCGCTGGCGGCGGGTTCCTGTGTCTGCCTGGCCGCTGTGGCCAGTTGCACCGGTGGTTGCAGCGGTTTCTTCGACTGTATGCCCAGTTCCTCGAAGCGTCGCGCGCCCGGGATCACCTGGCGCTCCAGCGAGCCTACCGAGCGATTGAAATTCTCGATCGCGGTGTTCAGATGTTTCCCGGTGCGCAGCAGATGCTCGAAAAACTTGGCCAGGCGAGCATGCAGCTCTTCGCCGAGTTGGCGGATGCGTTCGGCGTTTTCGGTGACCGATTGTTGCCGCCAGCCGAAGGCAATGGTTTTCATCAAAGCAACGAAGTTATTCGGTGTGGCCACCACGATGCGTGCGGCCAGCGCATCCTCCTGCAGCTTGGGGTCCACGTCCAGCGCTGCCGATAGAAACTGCTCTCCCGGGATGAACAGCACGACGAATTCAGGCGAGCGTTCGAACTGCGCCCAGTAGTTTTTCTCCGCCAACTCGCGAACGCGTGTACGCACGTTCCTTGCATGCGCCGCCAGCGCGTCGCGGCGTGCGCTTTCTCCGGTCGCCTCAACGGCACTGAGATAGCCATCGAGCGGTGTTTTGGCATCCACCACAATGCTGCGGTTTTCCGGCAGGCGCACAACCATGTCGGGGCGTATGGCACCGTCATCGGTGGCGATATGCGGTTGCTCGACGAAGTCGCAGTGTTCGACCATACCGGCCAGTTCCACCAGTCGCCTGAGCGTCAGCTCGCCCCATTGCCCGCGCACTTCCGGGCGCCGCAGCGCCTGCACCAGATTGCGCGTTTCGCTGTGCAGCTGGGTTTGCGTCTGTGCCAGGGATTCCAGGTGACGGGTGAGTCCACCATAAGCTTCTTTGCGTTCCTTCTCAATTTGCTGAATCTGCCGCTCGGTTTTCTGCAGCGCATCGCGAATCGGCGTGACTATGGCGTCTATGGACTGCTCACGTTTCTCCAGGTCCGCCTGCGCACGAACGTGATGTTGTTTGAGACTTTCCTGTGCCAGCCTCAGGAACGTCTCGCTGTTGCGTCGCAGGACGTCGCTCGACAGTGCGGAGAAGTGATCCGACAACGCCTGGCGTGACTGCGCGAGTGCCCGGTCGCGCTGTTCGGCGACCTCATGCTGCACTTCCAGCTGCACTTCCAGACGCGTGTTTTTCGCGCTCAATTCCCGTATCCGCCGCTGCATCAGCGCGTACGTCAGCAACACCGCGACTGCGGTAAGCAGCAGCGCCAGCAGCGCGAAGACCAGTAGCGGCTGTTCAGCGATTATCGCCATGCAGTCCTCGTCTCTCACCCAGCTTGGCATTCTGGGTGTGTAGCCTACCGCAGGGCAAGACAGGATGACGATGTGCTGTGTGCTGGCACCGGGTCAGGCAGTAAACCATTGGCGCAGCTCCAGCGGATCCTGGATTACCGCGTCCGCGCGCCAGCCCGAAACGCTCTCGGGTTGCTCTATGTAACCGTAAGCCGCGGCTACGGTGAACATGCCGGCGGCCCTGCCGGCTTCGATATCGATTTCCGCATCGCCCACGTACAGACAATCGACCGCCTCGACCCCTAGTGCGCGACTCGCCGCGAGCAGTGGCTCAGGGTGTGGTTTCGAATGCGCGGTAGTATCGCCGCTGACCATGCACCCGGCTCGCTGCGCGAACCCCAAGGCCGCAAGCAGGGGTGCGGTGTAAACGCCGGGCTTGTTGGTCACCACCCCCCACGGTATGGCGAGCGCGTCGAGTTCATCCAGAAGTTCACCGATGCCATCGAACGGTTGCGACCGGTTTGCCAGGTTGTTCTCGTAGTGCGACAGGTAGCGGCTGCGCAGAGCGGTTGATCTGTGCCCGGGCAACTTGCCGAACGCCAGTTCAAGCAACGCGTAAACACCGTTTGATATGCGATTGCGCGCGCGTTCGTAGGGGACTCGCGCCACACCGCATTCGTCGCACAACGTATCCAGTACCCGCACCATGTCCGGCGCTGTGTCCACCAGCGTTCCATCGAGATCCAGCAGCAGGCCGCCGAACGTGCCAGCGCGTGCGCGAGTGTCTAGCGCATCCGGCATGCGGCGCCACCAGTCGCTGATTGAGGTTGCGTGTCAGGGATTCCAGACAAGGCGTCACTCTGCGTGAGGTTTTCTGCAACTCAGAATGTAGTTGACCGAGTGGTCGTCGCTCAGTGTGCAGCGACCGGAAAACGGGTCGTAGCGCATCCCGGTCGTGCTGATATCAGTCAAGGTACACTCGCGTGTCCATGCCGCAAGCTCCGACGGGCGCACGAATTTGCGGTAATCGTGCGTGCCGCGGGGCAGCAGGCGTAAAAGGTACTCGGCGCCCAGCACCGCTTGTGTGTACGCTTTCGCAGTGCGGTTGAGCGTCGCAAAAAAAAGCCACGCACCGGGTGCCGCGAGATCCGCACAGGCGTGCACGAGGCCGCCGGGGTCCGGAACATGTTCCAGCAACTCCATGCACACCACGACGTCGAATGACGAGGGTTCTTCCATGGCCAGTGCTGCGGCGCTGATCGCGCGGTAGTCGATCGTGAGCTGCGCATGCCTGGCATGGTTGCCGGCAACCTGCAGGGCGGTCTCGGACAGATCGATGCCGGTAACACGGGCGCCGGCGCAAGCCAGCGCCTCGCTGAGGATACCGCCGCCGCATCCCACATCGACTACCCGCGCACCCTGCAACTCGACCTGCGCGGCGACTACGCCCAGGCGCGTGGGGTTGATGTCGTGCAGGGTTTTGAGGTCGCCCGCCGGATCCCACCACTGCTCGGCCAGCGCGTCGAATTTCGCGACTTCCTCTGGGGCTACGTTATGCATGACGTTCTTGAATCACTGCCAGGCAGCAGGTAGTGAATTGTAACGGCGTTGCCCACGGTGGAGCATCATATATGTGCCATACGGCCCAGCGCTACAGCACAATAGCCGAGCGCGATCAGGCCCCGGCTTGCATGCGCTGACCCCAGGCCGCGATTTTATGCAGCAGTTCAGCTTCGTTGATGCGAGTCAACTTAGCGTCTTCGACCAGGCATTCGCCGGCCACCCACACATGACAGATCTGTTCGCGGCTGGCCGCGAACACCAGCTGCGAAATAGCGTTATAGACCGGTTGCGTGTTGAGCGCGTGCAGATCCAGTGCCACCATGTCCGCCGATTTGCCGACTTCCAGCGAGCCGGTCTGATCGGCGATGCCCAGCGCGCGTGCGCCGTTGATGGTGGCCATGCGCAACGCCTGCGTGACCTCCAGGGCGCTGGCGTCATCGGCGATCCCCTTGGCCAGCAGCGCCGCGCAGCGTAGCTCGCCCAGCATGTCCAGATCATTGTTGGAAGCGGCGCCATCGGTACCCAGTGCCACGTTAACACCGGCGTTCAGCAGATCATTGACCCGGCAGAAACCGCTGGCGAGCTTGAGATTCGATTCCGGGCAATGCACGACGTTGATACCGCTGCGAGCTGCGAGCTCGATGTCGTCATCCTGCAATTGTGTCATGTGCACCGCGATAAGGTGCGGATTCAACATTCCTAACCGCTGCAATCGCCGCAACGGACTGGAGCCAGTTTCGTCGATCGCCTGCTGCACCTCGTGCCGTGTCTCGTGCACGTGCATATGCACGGGAATGTCCAACTCATCGGTGTACATACGCACACGCGCCAGAGGGCCATCGGACACCGTGTAAGGGGCATGTGGCGCAAGCGCGGTGCCGACCAGGGGGTCGTCGCGGAGCTGATCGTGGAGCGTCAGACCTTTGTGGAAGTACTCGTCCGGATCGGCCGCCCAGAGGGTTGGGAAGTCCAGTACGATCATGCCGATGATGGCCCGGATGCCGCTGGCCTGCGCGACCGTTGCGGCGATGTCCGGGTGGTAGTACATGTCGCTGAAGCAGGTCGTGCCGCTGCGCAGCATCTCCGCGATTGCCAGCTGCGTGCCGTCGCGCACAAAGTCCTTGTCGACCCAGCGCGATTCCGTCGGCCACACGTGCTCCTGCAACCAGGCCATCAGCGGAATGTCGTCCGCGAATCCGCGCAACAAGGTCATGGCTGCGTGGGTGTGGGCATTCACCAGGCCTGGAATCAGCAGGTGGGTCGGTAACTGGTACCGCAGGTTTGCCCGGTACCCGGCGTTGGCGGCGTCGCGGGGCAGTATGTCCACTATTCGCGTGTCGTTTACGACGACGGCGTGATCGGTTAACAGCGTATCGCCGGCATCCACCGTGGCGACCCACGCAGCTTCAACAATCAGATCCACGTTATTCAATGCACTCACTCCGTCACCAGGCCCGTGCGGGTGCGTCCTCACGCACCGTTGCAACGCGGTGCCAAATTCACCCTAAAATAGCGGAGATTACAGGATGCCAGAAGCGAGCGGGCCCGTGAGCGAAACATATTCACACATCGATTGGCGCGGCGACGCGTTGCGCCTCCTGGATCAACGTGAGCTCCCGGCCGCGGAGGTCTATGTCACGTGTACTACGGCGCTGCAGGTCGCGGCGGCAATTCGCGACATGGTCGTACGCGGTGCGCCGGCGATCGGCATAACCGCTGCGTACGGTGCGGTGCTGGCGGCACGGTGTGCCCTGCAGGCTCACGGCCGCATCGATCTGCGACTCGTTGCCGGAGACATGCGCGAGCTTGCCGACGCGCGCCCCACGGCGGTCAATCTCAGCTGGGCGCTGGCGTACATGGCGCAACGCATCGGTAGCGGCGGCGCAGACGAACTGCTGGTGAGTCTGGAACAGCAGGCACGCGACATTCAGGCTCGGGATATCGCCGCGAATCGCCGCATGGGTGAACTGGGCGCGGCGCTGTTGGCGTCCGGCGCGGTTATCACGCACTGCAATACCGGTACTCTGGCTACGGGTGGTTACGGAACGGCCCTGGGTGTGATCCGTACTGGTGTCGCGCAGGGCAAGATCGGGCGCGTGCTCGCCAGCGAAACGCGGCCCTGGTTGCAGGGCGCACGCCTCACCGCCTGGGAGCTGAGCCGCGAGGAGATCGACGTCACCTTGATCTGCGAGGGCAGCGTCGGCAGCGCGATGTGCACTTTCCACCCCGGCTGGGCGATCGTCGGTGCCGATCGCATCGCGGCCAACGGCGACGCGGTGAACAAGATCGGCACCTACAATCTGGCGGTGCTGGCGAGGCAGCACGGGGCCCGCACGATGGTGGTCGCGCCGACCTCCAGCATCGACGCGCACGCACCCAGCGGCGCGCACATCGAGATAGAAATGCGGGCCGCAGACGAGGTGCTTGCGGCGGCCGGGTACCGGCAGGTTCCCGCCCACGTGCAGGTCTGGAATCCAGTGTTCGACGTGACGCCGGCGTCGCTGATCGATGCCATCGTCACCGAACGCGGCGTGGCATCGCCACCCTCAGCGGCAGCGATTGCCGAACTCCTCGATTGAGGCACCGGCCATTGTTTGTTTACGCCTGACCGTAGCTGCGGTGGCATGCGGCTGTGTGCTACAATTACGGTTTTTTGACGGACCGCGTCGGCGGTGCGGGAAACCTGTAACACACTGATCTAATGGCTGATTTCGCGAAAGAAATTCTGCCGGTCAACCTCGAAGACGAAATGCGTCAGTCCTATCTGGACTACGCGATGAGCGTCATCGTCGGGCGAGCTCTGCCGGATGTGCGCGACGGGTTGAAACCGGTGCACAGACGCGTGCTCTACACCATGCACGAACTTGGCAACGACTGGAACAAGCCCTACAAAAAATCGGCGCGCGTGGTGGGCGATGTGATGGGTAAGTATCACCCGCACGGCGACACTGCGATCTACGACACCATCGTGCGCATGGCGCAACCTTTCTCGATGCGCTACCTGCTGGTCGACGGCCAGGGGAACTTCGGTTCCGTCGATGGCGACGCGCCCGCCGCCATGCGTTACACGGAAATCCGCATGAGCCGCCTGGCGCAGGAACTGCTGTCGGATCTGGAAAAGGAAACCGTCGATTTCGCCGAGAACTACGACGGTAACGAACACGAACCGGTGGTGCTGCCGACCCGGGTACCGAATCTGCTGGTAAACGGTTCCACGGGAATCGCGGTCGGCATGGCGACGAATATCCCTCCACACAATCTCGGCGAGGTTATCAATGCCTGTTTGGCGGTGATCGATTATCCGGACATCGATCTGCTGTCCTTGATGCAGCATCTTCCCGGACCCGATTTTCCTACCGCCGGGGTAATCAGTGGCGCGCGCGGAATCCGTGAGGCCTACCGCACGGGACGCGGACGTATTTTCGTGCGCGCGCGCACGCACAGCGAGGAATTGAAAGGTGGTCGCGAGGCGATCGTCGTTACCGAACTCCCGTATATGGTGAACAAAGCACGTTTGCTCGAGAAAATCGCACAGCTCGTCAAGAGCCGGCGCCTGGAAGGCATCTCCGAACTGCGTGACGAATCCGATAAGGACGGCATGCGCATGGTGATCGAGCTGCGGCGCGGAGAGAACACCGATGTCGTTTTGAACAACCTGTACCAGCTGACTGCCATGCAGTCGGTGTTCGGCATCAATATGGTTGCCCTGATCGATGGTCAGCCGAAACAGCTGGATCTGAAAGAAATTCTCGCAGCTTTCGTCCGTCACCGCCGCGAGGTTGTCACGCGGCGCAGCGTTTACGACCTGCGCAAGGCGCGCGAAAGAGCGCACAATCTCGAGGGTCTGGCGGTAGCCCTGTCCAACATCGATCCAGTGATTCAGCTGATCAAGGAAAGCGCCAACCCGGCCGAGGCCAAAGCCGAGCTGGTCGCACGCGTCTGGGAACCCGGCATGGTGACCGACATGTTGCAGCGCACGGGCAGTGCGGCGTCGCGACCGGAAAATCTCGAAGAGCGGTTCGGTCTGCACGGCGACGGCTATCACCTGTCCGAAGTGCAGGCACAGGCGATACTGGATCTGCGCCTGCATCGTCTGACCGGCCTGGAGCAGGAGAAGATCGTCAACGATTTTGCCGCGTTGCTGGACAGGATCGACGACCTGCTCGATATCCTCAACGATCCCGACCGCCTGCTGAGGGTGATCCGTGCGGAGTTGGTGGCGATCGGCGAGGAATACGCGGACGCGCGCAGGACCGAAATCCAGACCGATCACTACGATCTCACCGTCGAGGATCTGATCAGCGACGAAGAGGTCGTGGTCACGTTCTCGCATTCGGGTTATGCCAAAGCGCAACCGTTGTCCGATTACACTACGCAACGGCGCGGCGGGCGTGGCAAATCGGCGGCGCGGGTCAAAGAAGAGGACTTTATCGACAAACTATTTGTCGCCAGCACCCACGACACACTGTTGTGTTTTTCCAGCCGCGGCAAAGTGTATTGGAAGAAAGTCTACGAACTGCCGCTAGCCGGGCGCTCGTCGCGCGGCCGCCCGCTGGTCAACCTGCTTCCGCTGGAAGCAGGTGAACGGATCAATGCGCTGCTACCGGTGCGTGAGTACGCTGACGATCAGTATGTGTTCATGGCGACCAGCAGCGGAGTGGTGAAGAAAACACCGCTGTCGCATTTTTCGCGTCCGCGTGTGAACGGCATCATCGCGGTGGACCTGCGCGCAGACGATTACCTTGTGGATGTGGCGCTGACCGATGGCGAGCGCGATGTGATGCTGTTCAGCAGCGGCGGCAAAGCGGTGCGTTTCTCCGAAAAAGACGTGCGAGCCATGGGTCGCGTAGCCAGCGGTGTGCGCGGCATTCGCCTCAACGGCGGGCATCTTGTAATCGCGCTGATCATCGTCGGCGAGGGCGATATTCTGACGGTCACGCAAAACGGATTCGGCAAGCGTACCCCGGTGACCGACTACCCGCGCAAGGGACGCGGCGCGCAAGGGGTGATCGACATCAAGACCACCGCCCGCAACGGCTCGGTGGT